>Ga0210401_10002819_pt1 | contig 18942 bp, 12 predicted proteins | sample IncBWH32MmetaG_FD_150866 | JGI IMG/M metagenome (GOLD analysis project Ga0210401, IMG submission 150866) | Forest soil microbial communities from Barre Woods Harvard Forest LTER site, Petersham, Massachusetts, United States - Inc-BW-H-32-M | ecosystem: Environmental > Terrestrial > Soil >... | reverse complement strand
CGTGTCCCTGGGGGTGTTCGCTGCCGTCAATGGCTATTTCATCTGGCGTGCGGGCTTTAGCCAGTGGTTCGCAAGCGTGGTGATTTTTCCGGTGAAGTATTTTCGAATTCCCGCCATCAACAACTGGCGCGTGGTCAAAATCGACTTCCGGGACCATCCGACCGTGAGCAGATGGCTGACATTTCCGTTCCTCTACGCGGCGGTTCCCTTCGCCTGCATAGTTCTTGCAGTCGTCCTATGTCGGCGGGAGAGAGGCGATCAACCCGAGTTGTGGGATCGACTGTTCCTGGTGTCGCTGTGCGGGACGGCCATGTTTTTGGCCGTCATTTCCGCGCCCTCGCTGCTCAGGCTTTCAAGCGCCAGCCCGCCAACGATGGTCTTGATCGCATGGGTTCTCGGCCGCGAGGGACGACTGACACGAATAGTAAAAATCGCAGCGGTGTCGGTTGCGACTCTCATCGCGATTGTCGTGCCGATTCAACATCAGCGCCGCTGGCATGCCGCGCTTGACTTGCCGGGAGGCAAAACGGCTTTCTTTGACCGGGTCACCTATGAGGAAGACCGCTGGGTTCAGGACCGAGTTCATCCGGGACAATATTTCTTCGGTATGCCAGCGATGTACCTTCCGTTTCACATGCTCAATCCGGCCCCGGTCTTCGCTCTGGACAGGACCGATTACACGCGGCCCGAGCAGGTTGCGGCAGCCGTTCGTGGCCTGGACGAGCACGATGTCCCGATGATGATCATTCGTGACACGCCGACGCCGCCAACCGAGCAATCAAACAACAACAGCCGGCCATTTTGGGAGTTCGTGCGGGCAAACTACCGTCCGACAAAAGAATTTCCGAACGGGGATGTCATGTGGGAACGGATCCGCTAGCCTAGAACTTGTAAACTACGCCGGCCGAAACCTTGGGATTGACCTGGTAGGTGCTAAAAAACATCGTGCCAACGACGTCGGCTTCGACACGGTAGGCTAGCCGCTTGTGGCGACTGTTCAGGTCGATGCCGCCCCCGATTTCGTAGCCAAAGGCGCCTTCGCTGCCATAAGGAGTCTTTGGAACGAAGTGAGCCCCACCGACAACGGCGTGAGCCCAAATCTCCATCGCCGAGCGAGGCTGTGCCCAGCGGGCGCGAAGTCCAGGGCCGCCGAACACAAGCTTCCCGGTCTGATTCCCCTGAGGACCGATTCCTCCATCGACCTCGCCCTCCACAGCCAGCCAATCCTTGAAGAAATAGGCCATCGAAACTTCAAGTCCGTTTGTGTTCACCCTTGTCTGAGGCGTTTCGTAGAACCGGAGGAAGGAATAGCCAACATATCCCTGCCAGTACAGGGTCGGGAAGACACCCTGGACTCCCTGCGGCTCCGGAGCTGGTGCCGGAAGCGCGGGCGCCGGTCGCGCGGAAGCGAGCAGCGCGTCCCGGCTAAATGCTGTAGATACGGAGGTTACAGGGAAAACCTGCGCGGGTCGCACGAAAAGCAGTGCGTTGTTTGCGGCTGGCGCGGATTGCGCTTGTGCCGAAACCGCTGAAAAAAGAAGGATTCCTACAGAAAGACCCGTGAGTTTCATCCCCGTCCCCCTACGCAACCAACCCCTTACTAGTACTGGGGGTCTAGCTCCATTTAAAGGGGCGGTGTTGGGTGGTGTCTACATCCTTGACTACCTAGAGCCACCTTCGAGTAACTACGGCCCAGGGCGGTCGCCAGGCGCCTGGGCCGCGGAAAAACGCCCGACTTTGACACGTTTTGGCCCTTCAGAATGCCGCAAATTGGTGGATTTTCGACCGCTTTTGCCGGTCGTTTGCGGCTGTCTATAACTTGTAACCGATTTTGCGGACGAATTCGTGGCGATGCTGGCGGTCTTCTGGTCTTTCGACGCCGGTCGGCGAACTGCCGTCGACGACGCCGAGCACTGCCCGCCCCTGCTCGGTTTGCGCGACGATCACTTCGACCGGGTTCGCCGTGGCGCAGAAAATATTCACGACCTCAAAGCTATCGCGGACGCGACTCAGAAGATTGATGGGGTACGCGTTGCGGACCAGGAGAACGAACAGATGGCCCGCGCCGATCGAGTGCGCGTTCGCGATTGCTGCGCGGCGAAGATCTTCGTCATTCGATTCGACGCGGACAAGGCGCGGGCCAGAGGCTTCGTTGAACGCGACGGCGAATTTGGCGCCGGGCACCGTGTTGACGACGACTTCGTAGAGATCTTCGACGGTTTTAATGAAGTGCGACTGGCCAAGAATGATATTTGCCCCTTCGGGAATCTCGAGGCGAACCGAAAGCAATTCCATTTTCTATCCCCTTACGCGTAAGTTTTTCCCACAAATGGGAGAAGCGAAAACGGGCGAAACCGCCGGACGTCCATTATTGCGGGGCGAAATGCGCGTGGCAAGGGTTGAATAGATTGGGCCTTCACGTGCACGGAAAATTGCAAGCAATCTTCTGCTTGGCCGTTGCATCCAAATGAAAGCGGTCGAGCGTGAACGAGAAGGACCAGAGCGATGTTGATCAAGACGGTCGGGCAAGCAAAACGGTGGCTGAAGATCGTGTTCGGCTTCACCCTGCTCGCGCTCGGCGTCGTGCTGTTCTTCTCTCCCGCCCCGGGCTTGCTCGTGATGCTGCTCGGCCTCGGCATTCTCGCCGCGGAGTTTGTCTGGGCGCGGCGCCTGCTGAACCACCTCAAAGAGCAGGGTGAGAAAATAAGGCAGACCGTTTTCTCGCGGATTGATAAAGCTGCCTGATCCCATCGCGGCACAGCCACACCCAGGTGCATTCGTCGGCACTCTCACACATCGCCCTTCCGGCGGGGCTGTCGTTCGACCCGCCCGTTCCGAGCGGTCGCCTGTGACGGCAAAAACGGGCGCCGAGGCTACGTGCGCTCCCTAAAAACCAAGTGATAGCCAGACGAGGCCGGCACCGCAATCGCGTGCGTCTCATATGCCGCCTGCGCAGCGATACGCGAAGGAGACGAGTCGATCGCTCTACTCGCGTAACTTAGGAGGCGATGCGAAACGGTCGTCCGCGGTTTCACAGCTGGAAACCGTGGATGTGAAGCCTATTCGTCGGTGACGCAGCCGGAGCTGGCGTTTTTGACCAGGCGGATGTATTTGGCGAGCGTGCCACGCGTGGCTTTGTAAGGCGGCATCCTCCACTGCGCCTTGCGGTCGGCCAGTTCAGCGTCGGACAGCACAACCTCGAGCGAATTTTTCTCGGCGTCGATGGTGATCTGATCGCCGGTGCGGACAAGGCCGATGGGGCCTCCCTCTTGCGCTTCGGGCGTGACGTGGCCGACCAAAAAGCCGTGTGACCCGCCAGAAAAACGGCCGTCGGTGATTAGAGCAACGTCTTTCCCAAGGCCGGCGCCCATGATCGCCGAGGTTGGCGTGAGCATTTCGGGCATACCGGGGCCGCCTTTGGGTCCTTCGTAACGGATGACGATCACTTCGCCTTTGTGAATCTGCTTGTTCTCGAGCGCCGCAAGCATCGCTTCTTCGGAATCGAACACGTTGGCGGGACCCGAAAAGCGGAGCCCTTCCTTGCCCGTGATTTTCGCAACAGAGCCTTCGGGCGCAAGATTCCCCTTCAAAATCTGCAGGTGACCTGTCTTTTTGATCGGATTCGAGACCGAATGAACGATCGGTTGGCCGGGTTTGAGGCCGGGCAGGCCTTTCAGGTTTTCGCGGACGTTCTTTCCAGTGACCGTGAGGCATTCGCCGTCGATCAATTTCTCCTCGAGCAGCATTTTCAGGACACCCGGAATGCCACCGACCGCGTGAAGATCTTCCATGACGTATTGGCCGCTTGGCTTGAAGTCGGCAAGGAGCGGCGCGCGGTTGGTCACGGACTGGAAGTCGTCAATGGTCAGAGGGACGCCTGCGGCGCGGGCCATGGCGATGAGGTGGAGTACGGAGTTCGTCGAACCGCCGAGAGCCGAAACGATAACCATGGCGTTTTCAAAAGCGGCGCGGGTCATGATGTCGCGCGGTTTAATGTCGCGTTCGAGAAGCAGCTTGATCGCCGCGCCCGATCGGAAGCACTCGTCGAGCTTGCCGGGATCGGTGGCAGGCGTCGAGGAGCTGTAAGGAAGCGACATGCCGAGCGCTTCGATTGCCGAAGCCATCGTGTTAGCCGTATACATGCCGCCGCAAGCGCCAGCTCCGGGACAGGAAAGACGGACGATCTCCTGGCGTTTTTCTTCGGGAATGCTTCCGGAAATAAATTCACCATAGCTCTGAAAGGCCGAAATGACGTCGAGCTTTTTGCCGTCAAGATGGCCGGCGCGGATCGTGCCGCCGTAGATCATCAGCGAGGGACGATTGAGGCGCGCCATCGCCATGACGACGCCCGGCATGTTCTTGTCGCAGCCGGGAATGGAAATATTCGCGTCATACCACTGCCCGGACATGACGGTTTCGATCGAATCGGCGATCAGATCGCGCGATTGAAGCGAGAACGACATGCCTTCGGTGCCCATCGAAATTCCGTCGCTGACCCCGATGGTGTTAAAGCGCATGCCAACCAAGCCGGCCGCCGTGACACCCTCTTTCACCTTTTCGGCCAGCGAAAGCAGGTGCATGTTGCAGGGATTGCCTTCGAACCAGACGCTCGCGATGCCGACCTCGGGCTTTTGCATGTCGCTCTCGGTGAGGCCCGTGGCGTAAAGCATGGCCTGCGAGGCGCCTTGCGATTTTGGCTTGGTGATGCGCGAGCTGAACTTGTTGGTCGTCACGATCAATGTCCTATTCGATTGTGTGGAAACATTTTATTTTCCTTCAACAGAGAGAGGAAAGCAAAGGCGCGCGGGGAGAGCGGCGAAGACAAAATCCGGGGTAAATCGGTTCCCTCACGAATCCGGTTTGGGCACCGGCGAAAGTTGAATACAATGGACGGCTTCCGATTTGACCTGGAAAGGACCAAGATGAGCAAGACCAAGTCTTACGCCGCAGCTTCCCCGAGCTCTCCGCTTGCGCCCTTTACGTTTCGGCGGCGCGCGCCGCGCGAACATGACGTCTCGATTGAGATCAAGTACTGCGGGATTTGCCACACCGACATTCACCAGACGCGCAACGGCTGGTTTCAGGGGATTTTTCCCATGGTGCCGGGTCACGAAATCGCCGGCGTAGTCGCGGGCGTGGGCGCGAAGGTCACGAAGTTCAAGCAGGGAGACAAGGTCGGCGTCGGATGCTTCGTCGATTCGTGCCGGGCTTGTGCGCAGTGCAGCGGAGGCAACGAACAATACTGCGACCTTGTTCCGATCTTCACCTACAACGCCCGTGATAAAGATGGCGAGCCAACTATGGGAGGCTATTCGGAGCGGATCGTGGTCGATGAACACTACGTCTTGCGCATGCCGGATAGTTTACCGCTCGATGCGGCCGCGCCTCTCCTATGCGCCGGCATCACGCTTTATTCGCCGCTCAAACACTGGGGAGCCGGGCCGGGCAAGCGGGTTGCCGTGATTGGACTCGGCGGACTCGGGCATATGGGCGTGAAGCTCGGGCACGCGATGGGTGCGGAAGTGACGGTCCTCAGCCAGTCGTTGAAAAAGCAGGCGGACGGCAAGCGATTGGGGGCAGACGGCTTTTTTGCGACATCCGATGAGGCGACGTTTACGAAGCTGAAGGGATACTTCGATCTGATCCTCAATACTGTCTCGTCTGATATCGATTGGAGCAAGTACCTTGAGCTCGCGAAAGTAGACGGCACGATGGTCCTGCTCGGGGTGCCCGAGAAACCCGTGCCGGTGGGAGCGTTTCCTTTGATCGCCGGACGGAGGAGTCTAGCGGGATCGATGATCGGTGGGATCGCCGAAACGCAGGAGATGCTGGATTTCTGCGGCAGGCACAACGCACCGGCGGACATCGAGACAATTCCAATTCAGATGGTGAACGAGGCATACGAACGGATTTTACAGAGCGACGTGAGATATCGATTCGTGATCGACATGGCGTCGCTCAACGCGAGTTGATTCAAGCAAATTCGTTGTTTTCGCGCCTGCGTTGCATGATACTTGCCCGCAACTTTTGTCTTCATTCGTTGCGAGGAGATGAAAATGGAAATCAACCGGCGCGAATTTATGGCTATCTCGGCGGCCGCTTCGGCTGCTGGCCCGCTGCTCGGCGAACCGCCGCAAGCAGCACAAACAATGCCGAGCGATGTTCCCTGGCATCAGCGGGTGCGGCGCGTCGGGCAATTGAACATGACCGAGCACGATCCGGCCGTGCTCAACGTGGAAGAGTGGGCGAATTATTGGGCCAGTCTCAAAGTCGACGCCGTGTTGATCAGCGTGACAGGCATTCTGGCGTTTTATCCAACCGCGGTTCCCTTCCACCAGCGCGCGAAATATCTGAACGACCGCGATCTGTTTGGCGAATGTTGCGCCGCGGCGAAAAAGCGCACCATGCGCGTGATCGCGCGCATGAGTCCGGACCTCAACTGGGAGCCGGCGACCAAGGCGCATCCCGAGTGGTTCGAGCTCGACGCACAGGGGAACCCGGTGAAGCACACCGAGGACCCACGGCTTTTCCGCACGTGCATGTTCACGACCTACATGACCGACTACATTCCCGCCATCATGCGCGAAGTGAATTCGCGATACGACATCGACGGGATTTTCACCAATGCGTGGCCACCGCTCGGTCAAATGCCCGTGTGCCATTGCGCGCAATGCAGCGTGGCGCCCGCCGCGGGGACGCCCGAATACTGGGACCGGTTCAACGACCGGACCATCTATTTGTGGAAACTCTACGATTCGATCGCGAAAGAGAAGAAGCCGGACAATCTGTTTTTTGCGAACCTGGGCGGCGGAATCCGGTGCGGTCCGAATACGAAGCAACTCGGCGAAGTGGGACTCTGGTTCAACGCGGACAATCAGGGACGCGGCGGTGAGGCAGCGCCGGCGTGGGGAGCTTCGCTGCAAGGGCGTGTTTGCAGCGCGGTGATGAAGGGGCGCACGAGCACAAACGTAACCGGCGCATGGTCAACGGGAACGCCGCGCTGGCGAAACGTGACCAAGTCGGTCGTTGAATCGCGAATGTGGATGAATCAGACCGTCGCAAGCGGGATGGTGCCCTGGTATCACTTCATCGGCGCCGAAGATGGACTGGGCGCAGATCGCCGGTGGCAGGATCCAGGCCGGGAATATTTCACGTGGCTCGCCAAGCACGACACGCATCTGCGGAACAAGCGCTCGGTCGCCAACATCGGCGTGGTGATGGGCCAGAGAACGCAGGCGTTCTACAAGCATCCCGGCCAGGGCGAAGGAATGGATTATGTGCAAGGCCTTTATTACGCGCTGATCGAAGGGCGATTCGCATTTGATTTTGTGCATGAAGACGATCTGGGCGCGGAGAATCTGAAGAAATATCGTGCGCTGCTGCTGCCGAATATCGCGCTATTGAGCGACGCGCAGTGCCAGCAGTTGCGCGATTTCGCAAAAAGCGGCGGATCGCTGATGGCCTCGTTTGAGACGAGCATGTACACCGAACGAAATCAGCGGCGCACAGAGTTCGGGCTGGCCGACGTTTTCGGCATCAAGCGCAACGGCGAACCGACGACTACAAACGGCAACGGTTTCGTCGCGCGAATCGAACGCAATCACGACATTCTGGCCGGAATATCGAACACCGATTGGATTCCCGGAGCGGAATATCGTTTGCCGATAGCTCAGGTCGAGAACCCCGTGCTGACCGTCGTGCCACCTTACGTGGCTTATCCGCCCGAGCTTTCCTACCCGCCGGTCGCGCATACCGACGAACCGGCTGTGGTCGTAGGAGAAAACGGAGAAAGCCGGACGATTTATTTCCCGGGCGACATCGATCGGACTGCCTGGCGTTCCGGGAACACGGACTTGAGCCGCGTGCTGCAAAATTCCGTCCGCTGGCTCACGAATGGCGCAGCGCCGGTGCAAGTGCAAGGCGACGGCGTGATGGAAACGTTTGCCTGGGAAACCGAAGCAGGATTTGCCGTACACCTGCTGAACTACACGAATCCGAATCTCCACAAAGGATGGATCCGGCAGACGTACCCGGTTGGCGAACAGAAGGTGCAGATCGACGTCCCAGGCGGGCGGAAAGTCACCCGCGTGGAATTGCTGAAGGCCGAAAAGGCAGTTCCTTTCACGCAAGCAAACGGGCGTGTGTCGTTTACCGTTCCGAGCGTGGACGACTATGAGATCGCCGGAGTCTACGCGACGAGCACCTGACGCGGGCCGCGGCCCCGCCAATCAGGTTCAGGTTGATTGCTTCTGTTCCATCTCGCGGATGTAGCGGCCGCCCACAAGACGGAGAATTCCGAGCTGGTTGGCCGTCTTTAGTTCGTCGGGAAGAGCGCTCTCCGGAAAATCTTGATAGCAAACGGGCCGCGCGAAGCGCAGAATGGCGCGCGCGCCGACCGAGGTTGTCCGCGAATCCGATGTGGCAGGATACGGGCCTCCGTGAACCATGGCCTGGCAGACTTCGACGCCGGTGGGAAAACCGTTAAACAGGATCCGGCCGACTTTCGTCTCGAGCACGGCGATCAGGTCCGCGTTGTCGCGCAAATCTTCTTCGGTTCCGTGAATCGTCGCAGTGAGATTCCCTTCGAGTTTGCGCGCGATTTCCAAAAGGTCTGCTTTGCCAGCCGCGTGAACGATGATCGTCGTCGGTCCGAAAATTTCTGAATGAAGAGTTTCGTCGGCGAGCCAGGATTTCGTGTCGGTTTCGAAAAGCGCGGCGCTCGCCTGACACTTTCTCCCGGCCGCTTCGATTGCATCTTTCTGCGCAACGCGAGTGGTGACGTTCGTGCGGGTCATCCGTTCGGCGACGGCGCTCTCGTAAGACGAAGAGATTCGGCGATTGAGCATCGCGCCAGGTTGCGTTTCAGATAGGAGCGCTGCGAGTTGCGAAACGAAACCTGCGTCGTCCCCCGTGGTGATGACGACACCGGGATTGGTACAGAACTGGCCGACGCCAAGCGTGACCGAGCCGTGAAGTCCTTTGGCGAGTGATTCGGATCTGGTCTTGAGCGCGTTGGGCAGAACGAAAACCGGATTGACGCTGCTCATTTCGGCGTAGAACGGAATCGGCTCGGGGCGCGACGTGGCGATCTTGAGAAGCGTCGTTCCGCCGGAGCGCGACCCGGTAAAGCCGCCACCTTTTATGTGTGGATGAGCGACGAGCGCGCGCGCCACTTCGTAGCCCGCGTCATAAAGCAGCGAGAAAACACCTTCAGGCAGGCCGAGTTCGGAGGCCGCGTCGCGAATCGCCAAGCCAACCAGTTCGGCGGTGCCGGGATGCGAATAGTGGGCGAGGACGATCACGGGGTTTCCTGCCGCGAAAGCCGAAGCCGTGTCGCCTCCCGCGACGGAAAATGCGAGAGGGAAATTGCTCGCACCGAAAACGACGATCGGGCCGAGTGGGCGGAGCATCGAGCGAACATCCGGCTTCGGTACGGGCTGACGCGCGGGATCGGCAAAGTCGATGCGAGCGTCGACCCACGAACCTTCGTCGATAATGTCTGCAAAGAAGCGGAGCTGAGAAACGGTGCGGCCGCGTTCGGCGCGGATACGCGCCAGCGGGAGCGCCGATTCGGCCACAGCGCGCTCGACGAGTTCTTCACCGAGAGCTTCGACCTTTTCGGCGATGCGGCGAAGGAACACAGCGCGCTTCTTCCCGCTCAGCCAGCCAAACGTGGAAAACGCTTGGAACGCAAGGTCGGCGGCTTCGGCGACTTCGGTCAGGGACGACGAGTGATAGACGGGATCAAGTTCTTCGCGCGTCGCGGGATTAAATGCGCGCAGTTGCGCGCCGCTGGTATTGCCTCGGCGATAGCCGATGATCGATTGTCCGGTGAGTGGCATGGGCATATTTTACAAGACCGCCTTATGGAAAAGCGAAATCACGCGACGGCGTTTTTGAGCATGCCGATCGGGTCGATGGTGATCTCGATTTCGTCCCCGCGTTGCAAGGTGAACTCATTTGGCACGATTCCTGTGCCCGTCATCAGGCAAGCGCCGAAAGGAAAGCTCGTCTCGCGATAGAGATAGGAGACCAGATCCGCGAGCGGCCGCTTGATCTTGCTGATCTCGGTAGCGCCTGAAAAAACAGGTTTTCCGGCGCGATGAATCGCGATTTTGATTTGCGTTTCGGGCGGCAACGGAGTCTTGGCGAAATAAACGCAAGGGCCGAGCGCGCAGCTGCCGTCGTAGACCTTCGCTTGAGGAAGGTACAGCGGATTTTCGCCTTCAATATCGCGCGAGCTCATGTCGTTGCCGACGGTGTAGCCGACGATTTCGCCGCGTTTGTTGATAACCAGAGTCAGCTCGGGCTCGGGAACGTTCCAGGTGGCATCGCGGCGAATCCGAACATTGGCGCCGGGACCTACGACACGATAGGGCGGAGCTTTGAAGAAAAGCTCTGGCCGCTCGGCTTCATAGACCTTCGCGTAAAAGTCGCCGCCGCCCGACGATTCTTCGATGCGCGCGTCACGGCTGCGGAAATACGTGACGCCGGCGGCCCACACTTCCTGATTGCCGACCGGCGCAAGAAGTTCGTGCGCGGCGGGCGCCGCGCTCGGCGTGAACGTTGAGGCGAGTTCGGAGAGGTCAGCAGCGTTGACAAGATCGTCCCAACTTACGGATTGAGAGCTGGAGAATTTGCCGGCATTTTCGATGATGACGCGGCTGCGGGTGCGATAGGCTTTCACGATTCCTCTCCCGACGGCGACCAAGTGTCTCACAAGAGCGCGCCTGTTGGCTGGCGAACGTGCACGTACACGCCAGCCGTCTTGGGGGCGCGAACATTCCCCCACGAGTCGACCGAACGGCAGCGGCGGGGGGCGGGAAAACGGTCAGGCCACTTTGCGAAGTTTTGTTACACGGCCCATCTCGACCCACTCGACAACGAAGATGTTACCTTCGTGATCGAAGCAGGCGCCGTGTGGAGCGACGAATTGACCGGGCACGAAGCTCGTGCGATTTGTCGTGTTGCGAGGCGGGTTCGCCGGACCGTTTGGCAAGGGATCGCCAAGGTGCGTGATGATCTGGTTGTTTTTGTCGATCAGCGTGACTCGCGTCTGGAGGTCGGGAATCACGACATTCCCCTTTTGCTCGTGAAAATGGCACGGGAGGCGGAAGCCGCTGACGAAGTCGATGTGCTGGCCGCCCAGCGTGAACCGTTGCAGACGATTGTTGCGGCGATCGGCAACCACCAGCACAGGATTCGGCGTTCGCGTATCGACCCAGATTCCGTGGGGCTCTTTCAATTTGCCCGGATCTGAACCCGCTCCGCCAAACGTGCTCAGATATTCGCCTTTGCCGTTGTAATGATTGATGAAGTAGGAGCCGTAGCCGTCGGCCACGTATAGATCACCATGGGGCGCTATGGCGATGTTGGTCGGATTGTAGAGCGGCTTCGCGGCAGTAGTGCCTGCGGGGACGTGGTAAGCGTCGACGTCCGGCGGCCCTTGAATTTTCCAAACGATCTCGCCTTTGAGTGTCGCTTTGACGACCGTTGCGGGCAGTTCTCCCGGAGGCAGCGGCTGCTTGGGATTCGCCGCGTTCACCGTGAGATAAAGGAATTCCTCCTTGCCCTCCTTCTTAAGCCACATGCCGTGCGCGACGCCTTTGAATTCCTTGCCCCACGAGCGAATGAATTTTCCTTTGTGATCGAAAACGACCATCGAATCGGGGCTTTCGCTGTCCGCGTAAACCGTATGGTGCACGTAGATATTTCCGTGGGCATCTTCCGCCACGTTGTGCGTATTGCCGTACTTGATGTGGGAAGGAAGCTGGCCCCAATCGCCAACCCACTCGAACTTCCATTCGCCTTCGCCGACGACAGGCGACTTTGTGCCCGCCTTGTTCTCGGCGTGCAGAATAAGCGGCGCCGCAAGCCCTGTTCCTATTCCTGCTTTGATGAACTTTCTGCGCGTGATCTTCATGTGCCGCCTCGCCTCGAAGGTCTATGCGAAAAGATCGGTGATCACCTTGCCGCGTCTGGTGTTCGTTGGATCGGTGGTCACGTAGATGGGCCGCTGCTCGACATAAAAGGTCGCGTCCGGCTTGATTCCGAGCGCGTGGTACATCGTCGCGAAGAGGTCTTCGACGGCGACAGGATTTTCGATCGTCGTACAGGGGCGCTCGTCGGCCGTCTTGCCGTAGACGAATCCTTTTTTCACGCCGCCGCCCCACATGACCACAGAAGCGGCCGAAGTGAAATGGCGATGCATTCCGTAGTGCACGGGCAGTTGCATGATCGGCGGAGTCGTGGCCTGGTCTTTCACGATTTTGCCGGGAGTTCCCTCGGTGACCGCGTCGCGTCCGAACTCGCTCGCGAGAACGACAAGGGTCCGATCGAGCAGACCGCGCTCTTCCAGATCGAGAATCAGCTGCGCGACAGGAATATCGATCTCCTTTTTCATGCCCACGGCGCGCGAGTGCCCGTCCTGGTGCGTATCCCAATGCTGGAACGGAATATATTCCGTTGTGACTTCGACGTAGCGCGTTCCTTCTTCAACCAGGCGGCGAGCGAGCAGGCACCCTTGCCCGAAGCGGCCTGTGTTGTATTTGTCGAAGCTCCCTTTTGGCTCGAGCGAAAGGTCGAATGCCTTGGCCGACGGCGAGGTCAGAAGTCGATTCGCGTTGTCCATCGAACGCATCAGCGATTCCCGCTGGAAATCGCTGCCGAATTGATAGACGGGCTGCTTTGCAACCAGCTGTTCGTAAAGTTTGCGACGGCTCAGGAATCGCGCGCTGCCGACATCAGCTGGCGGACGAACTGCGTTTGCCGCGTCCTGCGGATCGTTGATCAGGAACGGACCATATTCAGTGCCGAGGAAGCCCGCGGTGTGGAAAGATTTGAGCGCGGCTGATTCACCGCCGATCTCAAGATTCTGTCCGATATCGACGAACGACGGCACGTTGGGATTTTTCGGCCCCATCAATTTCGCGATCACCGAACCGATGTGCGGAACAGCCATCGGCTGCGGCGGAACGTAGCTGGTGTGCCAATGAAATTGGTGACGCGAGTGCAGAATGAACCCCAGATCCGCGGCCTGGAAGCCGCGAATCACCGAAGCGCGGTCCATTACCTTCGCGACATTTTCGAGGCCCTCGGAAATCTTGATATTGTCGGCCGCCGTATCGATCGCAGGAAAAGTACTCAGCACCTGTGACGTGGGGACTCCGGGCGCGAACGGCGTGTATCTTTTGGGATCCCATGTCTCGGTTTGCGCCATTCCTCCGGCCATCCACAAAACGATGACTGTGTCTGCAGTCGAAGCGGGCGCCGCTGCCTGAACGACGCGCGGCTCTTGGCCGGCAAGCGCGGCGAGGCTCGCCGCGGCCGTAGCACCGGCCGCCATAAAATCGCGGCGGCCGAACTTTGCGCTGATGAATCGCTCTTCTTTGGTCATCTTCGCGGTCGAATTGTCGTCTTCCCGATTCGGACCGACGTTCCCGTCATCTTCCCTCTTCATAAGGCTCCTCCAACATCAAAATCGAATCAGCGAATAAATTGAAACTCTGGCGTCATCATGATCGACCAGAGCAAATCGGCCAAACCGTCAGCAGACGGATGGCCGGGATGCGCGGGGTCGTTTAGCGCCGCTCCGGCGATTTGCCGCTCGGCAGACGTCGGCGCTCGTCCGAGCGCATACCAATAGACGCGATCGACGGTTTGCGGAATCGTCGCCAGCACAGGATTTGCGGGAAGCGGCGTTTCCGGATTCGGAGGCACGAGCCGGTCCATGCTTGGCTGCTCATCGAAGACGAAGAATCTGGCGTTCACGCCTTCGCCCTGCGTCAATATGACGTTTTCCAGAGACGGCGCGCCGTGGAACCGGGTGAATCCTTTTCCCGCGATGTCGTACAGAACGACAGAGGGAAACTTCACGCGCACCGCCTCGGTTGCGGCGAACGGATCCGAACTCCCCAGGGGAACGATCGGGCTCGTGTCAACTCGCAAATCCTCGGCGCTCTCGGGTTTGAGTGCGCCAAGTGGGGTCGTGGTCCCGTCGGCCGCCGTGAACCAAGCCTGCAACCACATGGGCGTCGCTTTGCCGGGCGAAGTCGAGAGCGCGTCGGTCACGATCAAATAGATTTTCTGCGATTTCGAGACATCGATATCAAACCGAGCCGAAGATGCGCCGGCGCGATTGCCTTGCGAACTGTTCACCTGGCGGCTGAACAGGCTATCTGGCTCGGGAGGAAGTTCGCCCAACATGCGGCGAGCACCTCGCCAAAGCCAGTGGTTGAGATCTTGTCCGTTTGTGAGTTCCAGTGCCTGGACCGTGGTCGCCATCTGGTCTCGTGCGGAAAAAACCTGATCGCGAATCGGGCGCCCCATGGTTTTGCTCAGACTGTCGGCGGCCATGCGCCACTCGCGGACGTACGTTCCGGGCGGAATCGGAGGTGGAGGCGCGGCAGGTTCGGGTCCGCGCCCGGCGGGGGCGGGTGCGGCCGGGGGCGTAGGAGGTGGAATCAAGTCAGCCCCGTCGACCGGCTTGCCAGAGAGGCTCAGTTTGATTCCGCTGGCGTTGGCGGCCGCAGCACCGGCCGCACCAACGCCTCCCTGATTTGAAACCGGCCAGTCGCCGGTGATCGCGGCCACCGCATCGTCAAACTGTTCGGCCGTCAGCCGGCGTTCTTCCGGCCCTCTGAAAACATATTCCTTCGGAACCGGCGCATTTTCCGGTACGGACAAAACAGAAAGCTGGTATGCGCGCGAGCTGATGATTGTTGCGATGAGCCGCTTCATGTCGTAGTTGTGCGCAACGAAATCACTCGCCAGCCAATCGAGCAGCTCCGGGCTCCACGGCTGGCCATCCATGTCGTCGACGTCCGGCGTAAGACCGTGGCCCATCAGTTTTTCCCATATCCGATTCACAAGCGTGCGCGGCATTCTGCCGTTTCGCGGATCGGTGAAAATCTCGGCGGCCGCCGCTCGGCGATCCTCGGGCGACTCGGACTCGGGCTTGCGATCCACTTCGGGGTAGAGGAACGACGCGGTGACGAATTTTCCCTGCTGCGCGATGTCGCAACGATAGAGCTGAAGCTCGGATTCGTCAGAGAAGTAGGCTGCCAGGCCGTAAGAATCGGTCAGCTTCCAGCGCTTGCCCACAAAATTGTCGTGGCAGGAATTGCACTTCAAATTCACACCCAGAAAAATCTGCGCCGAATTTTGCGCGGCCTGCAGAGGCGGGGTCTGGCTGGCGCTCACCGTGCCGCGCCAGTTAACGCCGATCAGGAATCCTTCCGGATCGCTGGACTTGGTTGGATCAAGCAGCGCCCTGATCGACTGGTTGTATGGTTTGTTCGTTTCAAGCGCTTCAAGCAGCCACGGCGTGATCGTCTTGCGGTTGGCCGTTTCCGAGTAATAGACGACGCCTTCGTCGTTGCGGAGAAGATCGTTCCAGTAGGAAATCCAGTTTTCGGCGTATTTCTGATTGTCGGCAAGCAGCGCGTTGACCAGTTCGGTCCGCTTAACCGGCCGCTTGTCAGTCAGGAACTTTTGAAGCTCCTCCGGCGTCGGCAGAAGCCCCCAAATGTCGAGATAGGCGCGCCGCGCAAACACAGAGTCGCTCACGACGGCTGGCTCGGCGATTCCATGCTTCGCCATGTAGGCGGCCGAGAATCGATCGATTGGGCTTGTCCAATCCTTCCACGGCGAATCCGGAACAGGGGGCGCCGCAAGCGCGAGCATCGGCACGAAACCGGTCTTGAGGGGAGCGGAAGTAGCCGTGTGCCTTGCGCCCTGATCGATCCATAGCCGAATCGTCGCGATCTGGTCGGGGCTGAGCGGGTCCAAACCCATCGGCATTTGCGGTAGCACTTCGCCGGTAAGATGCTGAATGATCAAGCTTTCTTTGCCGTGCCCTGGGACGATCGCAGGGCCGCTGCGACCTCCGGTAACAATGCCGTCGTAGGTCTCCAGAGAGAGGCCGCCCGATTTGACGGCCGCGCTATGGCATGTGAGGCAATGGTCCGCAATGATGGCGTGCACTTCGGTGTCGTAGTCAACCAGCTTCTGGCCTGACGGCGATGTTGCCGCACTCGGCGCGACCGTCCCACGCGCCGTGGCGGGCGTTTGTGACGATTGCGTGGATTGCGAGGAAAGTCGGCCATCGAGCACAAGGACGACGGCGACAAGGAGAAGCGTCGGCGGTAAGGCGCGCATCAGCGACTCGTGCAGGGATTTTGGCCAGCCGCGCGTTCTACAGCGCGCAATCCCGCCGTTGCCGAGAAACGTTGGTCGCCGCAAGTTCCCCCCTTGTTAACCGTGACTCACAATCGAGGCCGCTGCACCGGACCTGCGCACCAGAAAACGCCAAGCGTACGGCTCCAGCCCGGCGCAAATGGCAGCACCGGAAAAATAGTCCTTCGCAGCCCACATTCCAACAAAATCTTTCGTTGTGGCGCAAAAGTCGATCGACCCGCCGTGATTCACGCTCATCGCCGAACCGAAACCGTTGATCAAGTCTTGCTGCGTGCTGGACCTAACGCCGTCCCAGTTCGGCGTCCCCGGCAGGCTATTTTCCTGCTGGATGGGGTTTAGACCCTGCGCGTTAACAGGTCGGCCTGCGAGGCACAAACTCGCGATCAAGAAGATGAAGAAGTAAAGTGCGCCCGCACGCGAGCGCCTGCAAAACGGGCGATTCCAACACACACTTCTATTTCGTGCATGGGGCCGGATCGGACGGGTAGACACATATGGCTCCAAGGGCTGATGTTGGAGCGTCCGGCGTTAAACCGGGGTATCGATCGGTGCGTTACATATGGATATTGCTTAGAAATGCGAGCAAGAAAAGCTCGCAACCACGGAAAGACAAGAGTTTTACAGGTTTCTGTGGAAAAAGCCCCGAGTCGCGCGACGTTTCTAGCAGGAAGAACAGGGATGCGGCCGCCAATGAGCCCCAGCCATCCGCCCGGAACTCCGCCGCGAACAACGGATCATTTCGCACGCGCCAAGCATCTGATAGACATCGGAACCAGGGAGGCATATGTCGAACTACACCAAGGATCCAAAGGCTGTAGCGCGCCTATCTCCCGAACAACATCGGGTGACACAACAAAGTGCAACAGAACGACCTTTTCAGAACGCCTACTGGGATCATGACGAACCGGGCATTTACGTCGACATCGTATCGGGGGAACCGCTATTCTCCTCCCTTGACAAGTTTGAGAGCGGCTGTGGGTGGCCAAGCTTCACAAAACCGCTGGAACCGGAAAACGTCGATGGGCGGCTCGATTCGACTCACGGTATGACGCGTACGGAAGTTCGGTCGATCCACGCCGACAGTCACTTGGGCCATGTCTTTGACGATGGCCCTCGCGATAAGGGCGGGCTGCGGTACTGCATCAATTCCGCGTCTTTACGCTTCATACCTTTCGAGGAACTCGAAAAAGAGGGTTACGGCGAATACCGGAAAATCTTTGAGCATCAACAGGGGGCGTGACAAATGTCATCCACACAGCAAAGAGCGATTCTGGCGGGAGGATGCTTTTGGGGCATGCAGGATCTCATACGGCGCCAACCGGGTGTCATCTCGACGCGAGTCGGCTACAGTGGCGGCGACGTTCCCCATGCGACGTATCGCAATCACGGGAGTCACGCCGAAGCCATTGAGATCATCTTCGATCCGGAAAGACTGAGCTTCCGGAAGCTTCTGGAGCTCTTCTTTCAGATCCACGACCCGACCACCCTCAACCGACAGGGCAACGACAGGGGTACCAGCTACCGTTCAGCCATCTTCTATACAAGCGACGAACAAAAGCGTATCGCCGAGGAAACGATTGCGGATCTGGATGCCTCAGGCCTTTGGCCGGGAAAGATAGTGACGGAAGTTGAACCCGCTGGCGACTTCTGGGAGGCCGAGCCGGAACATCAGGATTACCTGGAACACTATCCCAACGGTTATACCTGCCACTTTGTACGCCCAAACTGGAAACTCCCTGCGCGGCAGATGGAGCGCAGCCAGCGTTCCGGAAGGTAGGGGTCGTAGTCAAACGTAACCGGTCTACTCGTTCGACTCATGGTTTGTCTGGCGCTCGATGGTCCACAGTTGGTCGTACGACGTGAGCACCATGGCAATTTTGATATTTTCTCGTTGCCGCACTTCACGTCCGCATTCCTTTTCCGCGAAATCGACGACGCCCACCACGTCAGAGTTCGTGAAAGCGGAACAATCGGTCGAGGGTTTTGGAGCTAATTCCCCAATGGGTGCGGAAGTCAAAGGTCGAGAACGCACGATGAGCGCCTAGCATGTACGTCGCTTTCCGGATGACCACTGAGGTGACTCCGTCGCGGGTCACCCCGAAAATACAATGGACTGAGTCGCGCAGAGTGCCTCATCTTTAATAAGATCGATCCGCACAGTCAAAGTGCATGGGAACCGAGGCGTATCGCCCAGAACTCTTTTTATGGCAGATATCTACACCGCGCCCAGTATTGATAACTACCTCCGCAAGCGGCTCATGCCGGTTGAAGGCACCATTCCGCATGTGCAGGGAATCGAGATGTACGGCAACTCCATTCCCGCGGGCACGGTGGGTGGTGACCTGTTTGAGTACATAAATTTTCAGCAGCGTTATGACATCGACGCCCGCATCCAGCGGGCCCTGAGACTATCGAAGGAGTACCTCGAGCCGCTCCCTGCAGGCGCGCTGCCCCGCAATTCGGTCGATGATCATGTCAGATGGCTGGAGTCGAGGCCAGGCTACAAACCCGAAATGGAAGCCGCGTACAGAGAAGCCCGAAGCTCAGAGCAAGTACGCGTTGCCGAAGATTTGCGCGAGCTGCACAGTACAGCGGGTGTTCTGGTCGTTGATGCAGAGGGTCATGGAATCATTGCCGCGAAAATTGCGTCGACGGTTCACGATACGTTTCACGCCCTGATGCTCTCCGAGCTCGATCACCGCGGGAAAACCACGCCCGAGATGATCGAGCTCGGAGAGCATCAGG
>Ga0210401_10002816_pt1 | contig 18963 bp, 16 predicted proteins | sample IncBWH32MmetaG_FD_150866 | JGI IMG/M metagenome (GOLD analysis project Ga0210401, IMG submission 150866) | Forest soil microbial communities from Barre Woods Harvard Forest LTER site, Petersham, Massachusetts, United States - Inc-BW-H-32-M | ecosystem: Environmental > Terrestrial > Soil >... | reverse complement strand
CAAGGCTGGCGCTCGTCGACCTGGCGCGCGGGCTGGCGATCGTGCAGATGATCGCCTATCACTTCATTTACGACCTGACGTATTTCGGCTGGCTTCACATCGCAATGACCGAGGAGCCGGGCTGGATCGCCTGGCGCAATGCGATCGTCTCGCAGTTCCTGCTGGTCGCGGGACTCGGCGTCGGGATCGGCCAGGCGGCCGGGCGCTCCGATGCGCGCTTCTGGCGCCGCTGGGCCCAGATCGCGGCAGCGGCTGCGCTGGTGTCGATCGCCAGCGCGTGGCTTTTCGGGCCGCGCCTGATCTGGTTCGGGATCCTGCACTTCGTCGCGCTGGCGCTGCTGCTGGCGCGGCGGCTGCCGGCGTTGGGCAAGTTGAACTTCGCCATCGGCGCTGCCGCGCTGGGGCTGGGCCTGTCGGTGCACGATGCGCGCTTCGATCCGGCCTGGGTGAGCTGGATCGGGCTGGCGGCCCACAAGCCGGCCACCGAGGATTACGTGCCGCTTGTGCCGTGGTTCGGCCTGGTGGCGATCGGGATCGGGCTGGCCGCGCTGTGGCGAAAGCGGGGCTTCGCGGTGCCTGCGTTTTTGCAAGGGCTGCAAGCGGCGCTGGCCCGCGCGCTGCGCTGGCTGGGCCGCTGGCCGCTGACGATCTACCTGGTTCACCAGCCGATCTTGATGGGGGTGCTGTTCGTGGTGCGGGATGCGGTGGCGCTGTGAGGTGCCGCCCTCACTCCCTCCCCTCTCCCGCTCACGGCAGCTCGCGCAGCGCGATCGTTTGTTCCGCCGGCCGGGTCCGCAGCCATTCGAGCTGCAGCGTCACGTGATCGATGCCGAAGTCGCGCGCCAGCACGCTGCGTGCCTCGCGCAGAATCAGCGGCCAGCGCTCGATCCGATCGACCAGCAGGTGGGCCGAGACTGCATGGCGCCCCGGCACCATCGACCAGACGTGAAGATCGTGAATCGAGCGGACCCCCTCGATGCGGGCGAGCGCCTGGCCGACGGCCTGGAACTCCACGCCGGACGGCACGCTGTTGAGCAGCACCAGCGTGGATTCCTTCAGCACCCCGAGCGTGGAGCGCAGGATCAGTCCGCTCACCAGCATCGACAGCAGCGGATCGACCACCCAGTATCCGGTGAAGTAGATCAGGACACCGGCCACCAGCGTGGCGACCGAGCCGAGCAGATCACCCAGCACGTGCAGCAGCGCCGCCCGCATGTTCAGGTTGTCCCGGTGCCTCGACAGCACCCAGGCGACGACCAGGTTCACACCGAGGCCAACGCCCGCTATCAACGCAACCGCCGCGCCATTGACGCCGACCGGGTGCCGGATCCGATCGATGCCCTCGATTAGCAGCCAGGCCACCACAGCCAGCAGCGCCAGGGAGTTCACGAAGGCCGCGATGACCTCGGCCCGCGCCAGTCCGAACGAGTGTCGCGCCGACACCGGCCGCTGGGCGACTTTGTTCGCGGCCAGGGAAAACAGCAGCGCGGCCGCATCGGTTGCCAGGTGGCCGCAGTCGGCCAGAAGAGCGAGCGATCCGGACCACAGTCCCCCGATCAGCTCGACCACCGCGTAGCCGGTGGTCAACCCAACGGCAAGGACCAGTGGGCGCGAGCCGGACGCCTCGGAATGGTGAGGGTGCCGGCTGTCGCCTTCTCGATGTTCGCTGTAGCGGAGCGAAGCCGTTGGCCGGTTCACCGGGACTGGATGGCCGGCAGGCGCACGGGGCAGCCGGTCCGGGTGCGGATATCCTCGGGCGTGACACCCGGCGCGATTTCGACGGCCACTACGCCTTCGGCCGTGATATCGAACACGCCCAGTTCGGTGATGATCCGGTCGACCACGCCGACCCCGGTCAGCGGCAACGTGCACTTCTGCAGGATCTTGTGCTCGCCGCTTTTCGAGGCGTGTTCCATCAGCACGACCACGCGTTCGACCCCCGCGACCAGGTCCATCGCGCCGCCCATTCCCTTGACCAGCTTGCCCGGAATCATCCAGTTGGCCAGGTCGCCGGTCGCGCTGACCTGCATCGCGCCCAGGATCGCCAGATCGATGTGTCCGCCGCGGATCATCGCGAACGAGTCGGCGCTGGAAAAGTAGCTCGAACCCGGCAGCGCGGTCACCAGCTGCTTGCCCGCATTGATCAGGTCCGGATCGATTTCCTGCTCGGTCGGAAAAGGCCCGATCCCCAGCAGCCCGTTTTCCGATTGCAGCATCACGTCCATGCCGGCCGGGATGTAATTGGCCACCAGCGTGGGCATCCCGATGCCGAGGTTCACGTAAAAGCCGTCGCGCAATTCCTGCGCGGCGCGCTGGGCCATCTGATCGCGATTCCAGGCCATGGTCAGGCTCCCGCGGAGCGCACCGTGCGCTGCTCGATGCGGCGGCTGGGATGGGGATTGACGACCAGCCGCTTGACGAAGATTCCGGGCGTATGCACCTGGTCGGCGTCCAGTTCGCCGTTTTCGACCAGGAACTCGACTTCGGCCACGGTGACGTTGCCGCACATCGCCACCATCGGGTTGAAATTGCGGGCCGTCTTCCGATACACCAGGTTGCCCTGGCGGTCGGCCTTCCAGGCCTTCACCAGCGAAACGTCCGAACGCAGCCACCGTTCCAGCACGTAGTGCTCGCCGTCGATTTCCCGCGTTTCCTTGCCTTCCGCGACGATCGTGCCGTAACCGGTGCGCGTGAAGAACGCCGGAATTCCCGCACCGCCCGCCCGCATCCGCTCCGCCAGCGTGCCCTGCGGGGTGAATTCCAGCTGCAGCTCGCCGGCCAGATACTGCCGTTCGAACTCCTTGTTCTCGCCCACGTACGAGGCGATCATCTTGCGGATCTGGCGCGTTCCGAGCAGCAGTCCGAGACCGAAATCGTCCAGCCCCGCGTTGTTGCTGATGCAGGTCAGGTCGCGGACTCCGGATGCCCTCAGGGCGTCGACCAGGGCCTCGGGAACGCCGCAAACCCCGAAGCCGCCTACTGCGATGGTCTGACCGTCCTTCACCAGTCCGTCCAGCGCTGCGCGCGCGGACCCAAACAGCTTGTTCATCGTGCGCTCCGCATCCGTAGCAGCAAAATTCCAACCACCTTACGCCAGCGACCAGCCATCGTCGATCGCAATCACGGCGCCGTTGATCATGCGGCTTTCGTCCGACGAAAGCAGCAGGATCAGGCCATCGAGGTCCTCGACAGCGCCGACCCGCTTGCGCGGCAGCGACTGCAGCACGCGCTCGCCCCGCTCCGTGTCCCATAGCGACTCGTTCATCTCGGTGCGCACGTAGCCGGGGCAGATCGCGTTCACGCTGATGCCGAACGGGCCCCATTCGAGCGCCTGAACGCGCGTCATGTGGATCACGGCGGCCTTGGTCATTCCGTACGACCCGAGCCGCGCCACCGACCGCACGCCCGCCGCCGAGGCGATATTGACGATATGCCCGCTAAACCCCGTATTGATTCGGCTGTGCTGGATCATGCGCCGGCCGACGGCCTGCGCCAGGAAGAAGGCTCCGCGCACGTTGGTGTCGAACAGGCGCTCGTATTCGTCCGCCTCGACCTCGATGAGCTCCTGGGCCGAGGCCACCCCGGAATTGTTGACCAGGATGTCCAGCGGACCGCACAGCGCCTCGGCCTCGGCCACGGCGCTGCGCACACTGTCGAGGTCGGTCACGTCCAGCTCGGTCACGTGCGCCGCGCCTCCGGCCGCTTCGATCTCGGCGCGCAACTCCTTGAGCCGCGAGACCCTGCGCGCGGCCAGCACGACGTTGGCGCCGGCGTCGGCCAGCACCCGCGCGAAGCGCGCGCCCAGGCCGCTCGAGGCGCCGCTGACGAAAGCGACCTTCTCCTTCAAATTGACCTTCAGCGTCATGCCCGTTCCTCCCGATTGGCAAAATGATCGCACACTAGAATGTCAAAACCGCGGGGGGAGGAGCCAGAATGCAGGCCGGCGCACGGGAGGCGATGGAATACGACGTCGTGATCGTCGGCGGCGGTCCTGCGGGGTTGGGCGCGGCGATCCGGCTGAAGCAACGCGCGCGGCAGGCCGGCCGTGAACTCACCGTGTGCGTGCTCGAAAAGGGCTCCGAGATCGGCGCCCACATCCTGTCGGGCGCGGTGATGGACCCGCGCGCGCTCGACGAGCTGCTTCCGGACTGGAAGCAGCGGCAGGCGCCGGTCGATACGCCAGTGAGCGCCGACCACTTTCTTTTTCTGAGCGAGCGGCGGGCCCTGGCTCTGCCCAACTGGATGCTGCCGGCCTGCTTTCGCAACCACGGAAACTACGTGATCAGCCTGGGTAACCTGGTCCGCTGGTTGGGCCGGCAGGCCGAGGAACTCGGGGTCGAGATCTTCGCGGGCTTCGCCGCCACCGAAATCCTGTCAGGTCCCGACGGGCAGGTGGTTGGGGTGGCCACCGGAAGCCTCGGAATCGGGCGCGACGGTCAGCCGACCGCCCATTTCCAGCCCGGTGTGGAGCTGCGCGCGCGTTACACGCTGTTCGCCGAAGGCTCTCGGGGCCAGCTGGGCCGTCAATTGATCGCCGACCGCGGCCTGGATCGCGGGCGCGATCCGCAGACCTACGCGATCGGGATCAAGGAGCTGTGGGAGGTCAGCCCGGCACAGCATCAGCCCGGCCGCGTCGTCCACACGGCCGGCTGGCCGCTGGACCCGGATACGTACGGCGGCTCGTTCATGTACCACATGCAGGACAGACTGGTCGCGGTCGGGTTCGTCGTCGGGCTGGGCTACTCCAATCCGTTTCTGTCCCCGTTCGAGGAATTCCAGCGCTTCAAGCTTCATCCGGCCGTGCGCCCGACGTTCGAGGGCGGTCGGCGCATCTGTTACGGCGCCCGCTCGATCACGGCCGGCGGGCTGCAGTCGTTGCCCAGCCTCGTGTTCGCCGGCGGCGCCCTGATCGGGTGCGAGGCCGGCTTCCTGAACGCCTCCCGGATCAAGGGCAGCCATGCCGCCATCAAGTCCGCCATGCTGGCGGCCGACGCGGCATTCGACGCGATCGCCGCCGGGCGCAGCCACGACGAGCTGGAGCAGTACCCGCGCCAATTCGAGAAATCCTGGCTGCACCAGGAACTGCGCCTGGCGCGCAACTTCAAGCCGTGGATGGACAAGGGGCTGTGGCTCGGCACGGTGATGTTCGGAATCGACCAGGTCGTCCTGCGCGGCCGCGCGCCATGGACGCTGCACCGCCACAGGCCCGATCACGCCAAATTGCACCCGGCCGCCGAGTGCACGCCGATCGAATACCCCAAGCCCGACGGCAAGATCACGTTCGACCGGCTCACTTCGGTGTACCTGTCCAACACCAACCATGAGGAAAACCAGCCGCCTCACCTGACCTTGAAGGATCCCGCAGTGCCGGTGCGGGTGAACCTGGCCGTGTACGCGGGGCCGGAGTCACGCTACTGCCCGGCCGCCGGTGTACGAATTCGTCTCGGACGGGGCGCGGGGCCACGGCTGCAGATCAACGCCCAGAATTGCGTTCATTGCAAGACGTGCGACATCAAGGATCCGACCCAGAACATCGTGTGGGTGGCGCCGGAAGGCGGGGGTGGGCCGAACTATTCGAACATGTAAGGTGCGGCAGAGGGAGAACACCGGAATCTGACCGTTTTGGCCGGGACGCCGGCGCCGGGCATCCTATTACGTCTACGCTGATCAGACGGCAACGCCGAGAATGACTGTCCGCCCTGTCGACAACCAGGCCGTCTGGCAGGATGGCGCCGAGCCGTTCGGTGGGACGCCGTCCACCGAGAATCCGTCAGGGCTGGGTCAGTTCAGCTATGACTCGCGATTCCCCGGAGCAAGTTTTCGACGCGGAGACTGGCCTGAACGTAAGCGTGTGGTGGTCACCGCGGGTAGTTGGCGTCGTTGAAGCCCTGCATTGCCGCTGGATGGCGGATCTGAAAGCGCGGCGCGATGACTGGTGGTTGAGCTACCTTTGATGGAGTTGCCTTAGCTGGCCTTGTTCTCTTTGAGCGTGACGAAGCCGATGGGCCGCTTCGTGGGCTGTGGCGGGTTCACCAGCTGACGGATGGCACTAAGGATGTCCACGATGGTCTTATCGTGGCCCGCTAGCTTGCGCTCTAGCCGCTCCTCCAGTTCCTTCAAACGGTGCGCCAGTTCCTTGTTGCCTGCGAGGAGGTCGCGTAGCTGAACGAAGGCGCGCACGACGTAGACGGACACTTCGATAGCGCGCGGGCTGTTCAGGATGGTGGCGGCCATCAGAGCCCCGTGCTCGGTGAAGACCTGGGGCAGATAGCGCCGCCCACCGCGTCCGGCCTTTGAGGTCGCAAATTGCGACCTCAAACCGCCGAACTCCTGCTACCGCTAACGGTAGTCGTCGATTAAAGTAGACCCCCTAGGCGGCGGCCATTTTCGACAGGCGCGCGCGCACAAAATCGATGTGTTGCCGCAGCACGTACGCGTCGCTGGCGAACTGGGCCGGCAGCTTCAGGTTGATGACCGCCCGTTCGACCAGGTCGACCCGTTCGAGCATCTTGCGCACCTGTTCCGCGCTCTGCAGTTGCTGGCTGTCCCGCTCCAGCGCCATCAGTTGACCGTAGCACCGGTAGATGCGCGCGCGGATGCGCCACCCGTACATGGCGGGAAGCAGCCGCAACGCGGGCAGAAGCAGGACCAACATCGGCACCAGCAGCACCAGCAAGCGGTCAATCAGGCTCGCCAGCCAGAACGGCAGATGTCGATAGGCAAAGCCCTTGCCCGACTTGTAATAGCGCGCCGCGTCGTCGCTGATCCGGAAGTCGCGCTCCACGGGTGATGGAAACTCGCCGGCGCGCACCAGCAGCGAACCGTGACCATGGACTTCCTGTGCGGTCTCGATCAGCAGATCGGACAGCGCCGGGTGCAGGTCCGAGCGGGCCACGAGCTCGACGGTGGGGGCAACCAGCGTGGTCGGGCGAGGCGGCAGGTTGCGGCCCAGGTCGAGCACGCCCACCGGCAGATCGATCCGGCTCAGGTAGCGGAACCGGTGCAGGTACGCGTCGGCCTGCACGAAATCGAACAGGCGCATGCCCGGCGTGTGCAGCAGCCGGCGGATCTGGTCGGGCCGGGCCGAGTCGCCCGCGAGGAACACCGCGTCGGCGCGATGCTGCAGTATCGCCTGCATCGCGGCCTCGTCGGCGAGCGGCAGCAAGGCGGTCGACCCGCCGGGTTCGATGTCGTTCGCCTTGAGCAGCGTCAGCGCAAGCGCGGCGCCGCCGCTGCCCTCGCCCCCGATCGCGAGGCGTTTTCCCGCCAGCGCCGACAGCCGACCGATCGGCGTTGGGCTCCGGTAGAGCACGAACAGCGGCTCATAGAACACGCTGCCGAGCGACACCAGGTCGTCGGAGCGAAGCTCGGCCGGCAGGCCACTCTGCACGAAGGCGATGTCGACCCGTTGTTTCGGATCCGACAGGCGCTTCAGATTCTCGACCGAACCGAGCGAAGGCAGGATTTGGAGCGTGATGCCTTTGCGGGCGAGGATCGTGCGGTAGCGCTCCGCGTAGCTGCGAAAGGCGCTGCCTTCGGTACCCGCCGACATCACGATCCGATCCGGCGGCGCCGGCCGTACGAAGCGGGCGGCGACCACGAAGGCCGCTGCCACCACGAGCAAGGTGGGCAGCCCGACGACGGCCAGATCCCGCCATGAAACCCGCGTCAGCCGCAGCGGCAGGTACCCTGGTGCCTTCAGATCCGGTTTCGCTTCATCCATCGACCTCAACGGGCGCCCAGCAGGCGCTGCATCCAGCAGATCCCGATGATCGTCTTGCCGTCGGTGATCCTTCCGTCCAGCACCCACTCGTCCAGCTCACGCCAACGCGCGGTGAATACTTCCAGGACCTCGCCCGGGTCGCGACGCGCGCTGTCGAGCTCGAGCGCGCGCGCGAGGAACAGATCGATTCTTTCGTCGCTGTAGCCGATCGCGTTGTGGAACCCGCCCAGGTGGGTCCAGTCGCGCGCCCGATAACCGGTCTCCTCCAGCAGCTCGCGCTGTGCGCATTCCAGCAGGCCCTCGCCCGCCTCGAGCTTGCCGGCCGGGAACTCGATGAACGTGCGGCCCAGCGGATAGCGGAACTGCCGCTCCAGGATCACGTGGTCGTCGTCCGGCATCGGGATGATCGCGACGGCGCCCGGATGGCGCGCAAACTCGCGATAGGTCACGTGCCCGTCCGGACAGCGCACGATGTCGCGGTGAACGCGCAGCAGACCGCCGTCGTAGGCCACTCGAGTGTGCAGCCGCGTCTCCGCCAGAGCCTCCGTGGCGTGGCCGGCCGCAGCGGCCGCCTCGTCGATCTTGCGCACGCGGTGCGGCACGGTGCGCCTCATCCGCCCAGCGTGCGCACCATCGCGCTCGCGCACAGCCCAAGCAGATATTGCGGCAGCACGCCCAGAACCAGAACGGCCAGGCCGTTGGCGGTCAGCGCGATCTTCATGTCGGGTGCGGCTTCGAACGCGTGGTCATCGACGGGGGCGTCGAAGTACATCACCTTGACGACCCGGATGTAGTAGTAGGCCCCCACCAGCGAGAACAGGACAGCGATCACCGCGATCCAGACGACCGGAAGCGAGGAGTTGTCGGCCAGCAGCGCCTGCAGCACCACCAGCTTCGCGTAGAAGCCGGCCGTCGGGGGCACCCCGGCCAGCGAGAACATCGCCACCGCCATCACGAATGCGTACCAGGGCTGCCGCCGGAACAGGCCCGCCAGATCCGAGATCTCCTCGGCTTCGAACCCCTGTCGCGACAGCAGCAGCATGGTGCCGAAGGCCGCCAGCGTGGCCAGCGCATAGGTGACCATGTAGAACATCGCGGCGCTGTAGGCCGATGCCGCGCTCGCGGTGGTGCCACCGGCCACCCCGGATTGCATCGCCAGCAGCATGAATCCCATCTGCCCCACGGTCGAGTAGCCGAGCATCCGCTTCAGGTTGCTCTGAGCCACTGCGGTCAGGTTGCCCACCGCCAGCGACGTCATCGCCAGCAGCAGCAGCATCAGGTGCCAGTCTGACGAGACCGGCGCCAGGCCCTCGACCAGCAGGCGGAAGGCCACGGCGAACGCGGCGATCTTCGGCGCCGAAGCGATCAGCAGCGTCACCGGCGTGGGCGCCCCGTGGTACACGTCCGGCACCCACATGTGAAACGGCGCCGCGCCCAGCTTGAAGCCGATTCCCGCCACCAGGAAGACCGTGGCCAGCACCAGGGCCGGGCGGTTGGCGACCTGCGAGGCGGCGATCCGGTGGGCGATCTCGTTGATGTCCAGCGAGCCTGTGGCGCCGTACAGCATCGACATTCCGTACAGCAGGAAGCCGGACGCCAGCGCGCCCAGCACGAAGTACTTCATCGCCGCCTCGCCGGCACGCGGCTGGTCGCGCTGCAGGGCAACCAGCGCATAGAGCGCCAGCGACTGCAGTTCCAGCCCCAGATAGATCACCAGCAGGTTGTTGGCGGAGATCATCACCATCACGCCCAGCAGCGTGAACAGGGCCAGCGAAAACAGCTCTCCGTGCCACATCGCGCGGGTGCGCGCATAGTTCTGCGCGTACACCAGCCCGAGCGCGGTCGCCAGGCAGGCGAACAGCTTCAGCACCTGCGCCATCGGATCGGTCACGAACATACCGCCGAATGCGTACTGCACCACCTGACCGTCCAGCAGGTTCCAGCAGCACAGCGCCACCGCCGCCAGCGCCGTCAGCGTCATCGAATAGCTCAGATTGCGGCGGCGCTCCGACACGAACAGATCGGCCACCAGAATCAGACAAGCCGCCACCAGCAGGACGGCCTCGGGCAGCACGGCGCTCAGATTGAACTTGGACATTGGTCGGCCCGGGTCGAACTAGAGTCCCGCCGGAAGTTTCGAATGGTTGACCTGCTGCAGCAGCTGGTTCACCGAGATATGCATCGCATCCGTGAGCGGCCTGGGGTAAATGCCCATGGCCAGCACCGCCGCGGCCAGCAGTCCCAGCGCCAGCAGTTCGCGCCCATCGGCGTCCACCAGCCGGCCCACGGTCGGATTGGCCACGGCTCCGAAGATCACGCGCTTGTACATCCACAGCGAGTAGGCCGCGCCCAGCACCAGCGTGGTGGCGGCAGCCAGCCCGATCCAGAAGTCATACTGGACCGCGCCGAGGATCACCATGAACTCGCCCACGAAGCCGCTGGTGGCGGGCAGTCCGCAGTTGGCCATCGTGAACAGCATCATCAGCGCGGCAAAGCGCGGCATCGTGTTGACCACGCCGCCGTAGTCGGCGATGTTGCGGCTGTGCGTGCGGTCGTACATCACTCCGATGCACAGGAACATCGCGCCCGAAACGAAGCCGTGCGACACCATCTGCGCGATCGCCCCTTCCACGCCGATCTGGCTGAAGATGAAAAACCCCAGCGTCACGAATCCCATGTGCGCGATCGAGGAGTAGGCGACCAGCTTCTTCATATCGGTCTGGACCAGCGCGACGAAACCGACATAGATCACCGCGATCAGCGACAGCGCAATCACGAAACCGGCCAGGTGGTGGGCCGCGTCCGGCGCGATCGGCAGCGAAAAGCGCAGAAATCCGTAGGCGCCCAGCTTCAGCATGATCGCGGCCAGAACCACCGATCCGGCCGTTGGCGCCTCGACGTGGGCATCGGGCAGCCAGGTATGAACCGGCCACATCGGCACCTTGACCGCAAACGCCGCGAAGAAGGCGAGGAACAGCAGGATCTGCGCCGTCAGGCCGATCGGCATCCGCTGCCAGGCGAAAATATCGAAGCTGCCGCTCGAACCCTGGTACAGGTAGACCAGCGCCACCAGGAACAACAGCGAACCGAGCAGCGTGTACAGGAAGAACTTGATCGCCGCGTAGACGCGGTTCGGCCCCCCCCACACGCCGATGATGATGTACATCGGAATCAGCGTGGCTTCGAAAAACACGTAGAACAGCAGCCCGTCGACCGCGCTGAACACGCCGATCAGCAACCCCGACAGCACCAAGAACGACGCGTAGTACTGGGCCACCCGCTCGCTGATGGCTTTCCAGCCCGACAGCACCGCAATCACCGTGATGAAGGCGGTCAGCGGCACGAACCAGATCGACAGGCCATCGACACCGAGGTGGTAGTTGGCGTTCAGCGTGCCGATCCAGACGGCCTTTTCCTCGAACTGCAACCCCGCCCGTTGCAGGTCGAATCCGTTCACGACCGGAACGGTCGCCAGAAGGCCAATCAGGCTGCCAACCAGGGCCACCGCGCGCACGACGCCGGCCGAGGCGTCGCGCCCGGCCCACAGCAGGAACGCGCCGAACAGGATCGGAATCCAGATGGCGGCGCTGAGCCAGGGAAAAGTTTCGTTCACCGCGACACCGCCAGAATGTACGGCCAGGTCAGAAACGCGAACAGCACGATTCCAACGCCCAGCAGCATCGCGAACGCATAGTGGTAGATGTAGCCGGTCTGGACCCGCCGCACCACCAGCGCCATCCAGGCCACCAGCCGCGCCGACCCGTTCACCGCCACCCCGTCGATCACCGCCACGTCGCCGCCGCGCCACAGCACCCAGCCGACCAGGCGGGCGCCGGCGCCGAACACGACCTCGTTGATCCGGTCGAGGTAGTACTTGTTGTCCAGCAGCGCGTACAGCGGCCCGAACCGCTGCCGCAACCGCTGCGGCAGCTCTGGCCGCTTCAGGTACAGGACCCAGGCCGCGGCGACTCCGACCGCGGCCAGCCACAGCGGCCAGTGGCGCCAGCTGTCCAGCGCCATTTCGAGCGGTCCGCTGAATTCCTCGGCGAGCGCGCGCATCGCGGGGTGCCGCGCGCCATCCACGACGATCGAGCCCGCGAAAAAGTCCGAGTACAGCATCCGCTGGATGCACAGGTAGCCGGCGATCACCGACGGAACGGCCAGCGCCACCAGGGGCAGCGTCACCACCCAGGGCGATTCGTGCGGCGTCGCATCCGCATGGCCGTGTTCTTCCTGGCCGTGCCCGTGAGCATGATCGGCATGGCCGGCGCCGAAGCGCGGCTTGCCGTGAAACACCAGGAAGATCATCCGGAAGGTGTAAAGGGCGGTGACGAACACGCCGGCCGTCACGGCGAAGCGCGCAAATCCGCTGCCCGGCAGGCTGCTGTGGGCCACCGCCTCGATGATGCTGTCCTTCGAATAGAAACCGGCGAAGCCCGGCGTGCCGATCAGCGCCAGGGCGCCGATCAGCGTGGTCAGGTAGGTGATCGGCATGTAACGCGCCAGACCGCCCATCTTGCGCATGTCCTGCTCGTGGTGCAGGGCGATGATCACCGAGCCGGCGCCGAGGAACAGCAGCGCCTTGAAGAACGCGTGCGTAACCAGATGGAAGATCGCCACCGAATAGGCCGAGGCCCCCAGCGCCACCGCCATGTAACCGAGCTGCGACAGCGTCGAGTAGGCGATCACGCGCTTGATGTCGTTCTGCACGATGCCCAGCACGCCCATGAAAAAGGCGGTGAAGGCGCCGATCACCAGCACGAACGACAGCGCCGTGTCCGACAGCTCGAACAGCGGCGACATGCGCGCCACCATGAAGATGCCAGCCGTGACCATCGTGGCCGCGTGGATCAGCGCCGAAATCGGCGTGGGGCCTTCCATCGAATCGGGCAGCCACACGTGCAGCGGAAACTGGGCCGACTTGCCCATGGCACCGATGAACAGGCAGATGCAGATCACGGTAGCCAGCGACCAGTCGGTGCCGGGCAGCACGGCTGCCGCCAGCGATCCGGTTGCGCCGAACACCTGGCGGTAGTCGAGCGTTCCGAAATGAGCGAACACCAGGGCGATGCCCAGCAGGAATCCGAGGTCGCCGACCCGATTGACCAGGAAGGCCTTCAGGCTGGCGGCGTTCGCGCTGGGCCGCTCGTACCAGAACCCGATCAGCAGGTACGACACCAGCCCGACCGCCTCCCAGCCGAAAAACAGCTGCAGGAAGTTGTTGCTCATCACCAGCATCAGCATCGAGAACGTGAACAGGGCGATGTAGGCGAAAAAGCGCTGGTACCCGGGGTCGTCGGCCATGTAGCCGATCGTGTATATGTGAATCATCAACGACACGAAGCTCACCACCAGCATCATCGTGGCGGTGAGCGTATCGATCAGAAAGCCGATGTTGAACCGTGCCGCACCGACCTGGGTCCAGGTGTAAAGGTCCGCCTGGATCGTCTCGCGGTTCAACACGACGTGCTGGAACACGAACGCGGAGGCGATGGTGGCCGCCCCAACGCCGAGGATCGCCGCCCAGTGGGCGCCCTGGCGCCCGATGGTGCGGCCGAACAGGCCGGCGATCAGGGCCCCGGCGAGCGGCGCGAGCGGCACGATCAGGCACAGGCCGAGCCAGCGGTCCATCGGCTCACCCCTTCAACGAGTCGAGCTCGTCGACGTTGATCGTGTGAACCGAGCGGAACAGCGCCACCATGATGGCCAGCCCGATGGCCGACTCGGCGGCGGCCACGGTCAGAATGAAGAACACGAACACCTGGCCGTGCAGATCGCCCAGATAGCGCGAGAACGCGATGAAATTGGTGTTCACGGCCAGCAGCATCAGCTCGATCGCCATCAGCAGCACGATCAGGTTTTTCCGGTTCAGGAAGATGCCGATCACGGCGATCGCGAACAGCAGCGCTCCGACACCCAGGTACGCGGACAACGAAACCATGGCCTGTTCGACTCCCTCGACTGGTCTTATCGCGCGGTTGCGTCAGCCGCCGGTGCGGTCGGCGGCCGCCCGGCCACAGGTTCGGACGGCATCTGGACGATCGTGAGCCGATCCGATGGCCGCACCGCGACCTGGTCGGCCGGATTCTGGTAGCGGGCATCCTTGCGCCGGCGCAAGGTCAACGCGATCGCCGCCACGATCGCCACCAGCAGCACCGCCCCCGCCACCTGCAGCGGCAGCAGGTAGTCGGTGAACGCAAGCCGCCCCAGCGCCGCGGTGTTGCTGCCCCTCGGGGCGGGTGCCTCGGCCAGGGTCTGCCAGCTGCCGTGCGACAGCACCAGCCACAGCTGCAGTGCGATCGCGATCGCCACCAGCAGCGCGGCCGGCAGGTGGCGCCAGAAGCCGGCGCGCGCGCGATCGATGTTGATGTCCAGCATCATCACCACGAACAGGAACAGCACCATCACCGCGCCCACGTAGACCAGGATCAGCACGATCGCGAGGAACTCGGCGCGCAGCTGCATCCACAGACACGCCGCCGAAAAAAACGCCAGCACCAGGAACAGCACCGCGTGGACCGGATTGCGCGCGGTGATCACGCGCAGTCCCGCCGCCAGCGTGCAGACCGCAAACACGACAAAAAGTACGCTCTGGGCATCCATCTCGCTGATTACCGATCGGTCGCCAATGGTTCGGCGATCGTGCCTGTACCCCCCTCACCCCTGCCCCTCTCCCCAAGGGGAGAGGGGAAGTTGTCCCTCAACGATATGCCGCGTCGGCGACGCGCGCCGCTGCGATCTCCTTCTCATAGCGATCGCCGATCGCGAGCAACATCTCTTTCGTATAGACCAGATCGCCGCGGTGCTCACCGTGGTATTCCAGGATGTGCGTTTCGACGATCGAGTCGACCGGGCAGCTTTCCTCGCAGAAACCGCAGAAGATGCACTTGGTCAGGTCGATGTCGTAGCGGGTCGTGCGCCGCGTTCCGTCGGCCCTCTGCGCCGATTCGATCGTGATCGCCAGCGCCGGGCAAACCGCCTCGCACAGCTTGCACGCGATGCAGCGCTCCTCGCCGTTTTCGTAACGCCGCAGCGCATGCAGCCCGCGAAAGCGCGGCGACAGCGGCGTTTTCTCTTCCGGGTACTGGATCGTGATCTTGCGCGAGAACAGGTACCGCCCCGTCAGCGCCATCCCCTTGAACAGCTCGCGCAACAGCAGCGAGTCGAAAAAATCCCCGATGCGCTGCAGCGCGGCCGTGCTCATGGCATCTCCCCGGTTGCCGCAGCCACCGCCACAGGTGCCGCAGGAGCGACACGCCACGGGTTCCACGGCGTCTGCATCAGTACCGCGACCACCACGATCCAGACGAGCGTTATCGGGATGAACACCTTCCACCCGAGACGCATGATCTGGTCGTACCGGTAGCGCGGAAACGAAGCGCGCATCCAGATGTACATCGAGGCCCCGCCGAACACCTTGATCACCAGCCAGAACCAGGGCGACAGACCCTGGCTCCACCAGGCCGGAAGCGCGAGGCCCCATTTGGCCAGATCCACCGGCGCCTGCCAACCGCCCAGGAACATCACCGTGGCCATGGTCGACAGCAGGATCATGTTCGCGTACTCGCCCAGGAAGAACATCGCGAAGCCCATTCCGGAGTACTCGACCATGTGCCCGGCAACGATTTCCGACTCGCCTTCGACCACGTCGAACGGATGGCGGTTGGTCTCGGCCACCGACGAAATCACGTAGACCCCGAACAAGGGCAACAGCAGCAGCCAGTTCCACGAAAGGAAAGTCAGGCCGTGATCGGCAAACCAACCGCGGGCCTGCAGATTCACGATCGTCGTCAGGTTCAGCGTGCCCGACACCATCAGCACGCCGACCAGCACGAAGCCCATCGGCAGCTCGTAGGAGAGCATCTGGGCCGAGGCGCGCATGGCGCCCAGGAACGCGTACTTCGAATTGGACGCCCAGCCGGCCACGATCACGCCGTACACGCCCAGTGAAGTCACGGCCATCACGTACAGCAAGCCGGCATTGACGTCGGCCAGCACGACGCCGGGGGCGAACGGAATCACCGCCCAGGCCGCCAGGGCCGGCATCATCACCAGCACCGGCGCGAGCAGGAACAACCCCTTGTCGGCCTGCTCCGGCAGGATCACTTCCTTGAAGATCAGCTTCACGGCGTCGGCGATCGGCTGCAGCAGGCCGAACGGGCCGACCCGGTTGGGGCCGATCCGGATGTGCATCCAGCCGATCAGCCGACGCTCCCAGTACGTCAGGTACGCGACCAGCAGCAGCACCGGAACCACGATCGCAACGATCTTCAACAGGATGATCAGCACCGTAAGGGCGTCGGGCCAGGCCGGGCCGAACAGCCACAGCCCCGCCCGGGAGCCCCACTGCCCCAGCAGCGCCACCACCTGGCCCGGCGCGCTCATCCCGCGCGTTCCAGCCGGATCGGCCCGAACATCGGGCCCAGCGCGCTGGTGGACGCGTGCCCGGCGGACACCCGGACCACGCCGTCCGGCAGGCGCGCATCGACCGCGCACTCGAGCAGCGCCACTGCCGCGGCCTGCCGCACCCAGGCCCGATCGCCGCGCGACAGGCCAAAGCGCTTCAGGGTCGCTTCGTTGGCGAGCGCCCGTGGCGGGCGCGCATCGGCGGTCTTCTGCAGCGAGACGGCGCGGCGCACGATCGCGTCGGTCCAGTAGCCCGGCACGTCGGCGATCCGCTCGGCTTCGGTGGGCGCCTGCTGCGACAGGCTCAAAGCGACGCCCGTCTCGTTGGACAGCCAGGCCGACACCACCGACGGCAGCGCCGCATCGCGCACCTGCTCAGGCTCCTCGTAGTGGAATCCCGGCAACCCCAGCAGGTTTGCCAGAACGCGCAGCACTTTCCATCCCGGCCTGGCGTCCCCATGAGGGTGGGTGGCGGCATTGAAGCTCTGAACCCGTCCCTCGGCGCTTACGAAGGTTCCGGCGGTCTCGGTAAACGGGGTTATCGGCAGCAGCACGTGCGCATATTCCATCGCCCCATTGCGGAACGAGGTGCACGCGACCACGCATTCGGCCGCCGCCAGCGCTTTGGCGGCCAGCGCCGGATCGGCTGTGTCGTACTCGGGTTCGCAGTGCCACAGCATCATCACCGGCGGGGGCTGCTCCAGCATCGAGCGGGCATTGCGGCCCCCGCTGAGCGGGCGCGCGCCGGCCAGGTAGCCGCCCACGCTGTTGGCGCCCTCCCCCAGAACCCCGGCGCTGCCGCCGGTGGCGGCGGCGATCCACTGAGCCCACGCCGCCAGCGCCGCCGCCTGCGGATGCTGGGCCGCGGCGTTGCCCAGCAGGACCGCCGGGCGGGCGCCGGTGCAAAGACTGTCGGCGATCTTGCGCGCCGTTTCGCCAGGCGTGACATCGACCGGCGCAGGCAGCGCCTTGATCTGCGCCACGGCCGCGGCGATCTGCGCCAGCTGCGCGACCCACCCCGACGGCGCCGTGATGCAGCGATGCGCCACGCTCATCAGCAGATCGTCGTCGACTGCGTGAACGATGCTCAGCTGGCAGCCGTGCGCGGTCGCATCGCGCAGCCGCACCGCCATCAGCGGATGGTCCTTGCGCAGGAACGAGCCCACCAGTAGCACCCGATCGAGGCGATTGAGCTCCGCCACCGGCATCCCGAGCCACGGGGCGCCGTGCCGCACGGGATCGGCCGAGAAATCGGCCTGCCGCAGCCGGAAATCGATGTGGTCGGAGCCCAGCGCACGCACCGTCTGCGCCAGCAGGAACATCTCCTCGAGCGTGGCCATGGGCGACACCAGCGCCCCGATCGAACCGCCGCTGTCGCGCAGGCGCGCCTCGGCCAGCGTGGAGGCGACGAACCCGAGCGCCTCTTCCCACTCGACCTCGCGCCAGCCGCCGCTGTGCCGCAGCATCGGCCGCGTCAGCCGATCGGCCGCGTACAGCCCTTCGTAGGAAAAGCGGTCGCGGTCGGACAACCAGCACTCGTTGATCTCTTCGTTCTCGAACGGCACCACCCGCATCACGCGCTCAAGCTTGGCCTGCACGACCAGGTTCGAGCCGAGCGAATCGTGCGGGCTGACCGACTTGCGCCCGGCCAGCTCCCAGTTGCGGGCGGCGAAGCGGAAAGGCTTGCTGGTGAGCGCGCCGACCGGGCAGATGTCGATCATGTTGCCCGACACTTCCGACTCGACGCTGTGGCCGAGGAACGACACGATCTCGGCGTGCTCGCCGCGTCCGGCCAGGCCCAGCTCCATCACGCCGCCGATCTGGCGGCCGAAGCGCACGCAGCGGGTGCAATGGATGCACCGTGTCATTTCTTGCGCCGCCACCAGTGGCCCGATGTCCTTGTGAAACACGACCCGCTTGGGTTCCGTGTAACGCGAAGCCGACGGTCCGTAGCCCACCGCCAGGTCCTGCAGCTGGCATTCGCCGCCCTGGTCGCAGATCGGGCAGTCCAGCGGATGGTTGATCAGCAGGAACTCCATCACGCTGCGCTGCGCTTCCTTGGTCCGCTCGCTGGTGGTGTTGACCGACATGCCGGCCCCCACCGGCGTGGCGCAAGCCGGCATCGGCTTGGGCACCTTCTCGATTTCCACCAGGCACATCCGGCAGTTGGCCGCGAGCGCCAGTTTCTTGTGGTAGCAGAAGTACGGAATCTCGATGTTCAGCCGGGCGGCAGCCTCCAGCACGGTCGTGCCCTCGGGGACCGAGACCTTCCTGCCGTCGATCGTCAATTCGATCATGTGAGCGCTTTTGAGTCGTCTAACGGGACACTACACGTAGCTGGGAACCATGCAGTGCCGGTGTTCGATGTGATACTCGAACTCGTCATGGAAGTTCTTCAGGAACGATCGCACCGGCAACGCCGCCGCGTCCCCCAGTGCGCAGATCGTGCGCCCGATGATGTTGGCGGCGACCGAGTCCAGCAAGCCCAGGTCCTCGGTCCGGCCCTGCCCGTTCTCGATCCGGTGCACGACCCGGTACAGCCAGCCGGCGCCCTCGCGGCAGGGCGTGCACTGTCCGCACGATTCCTCAAAGTAGAAATACGACAGGCGCTCCAGGCTGCGCACCATGCAGCGGGACTCGTCGATGACGATCACACCGCCGGAGCCGAGCATCGAACCGGCTTTGGCGATCGAGTCGTAGTCCATGTCGGTGGCCATCATCACCTCGCCCCGCAACACCGGCATCGAAGAGCCGCCCGGAATCACCGCCTTGATGCGCCGGCCATCGCGCACGCCGCCGGCCAGCTCGAGCAGCTTGGCGAACGGCGTTCCAAG
>Ga0210401_10002815_pt1 | contig 18972 bp, 18 predicted proteins | sample IncBWH32MmetaG_FD_150866 | JGI IMG/M metagenome (GOLD analysis project Ga0210401, IMG submission 150866) | Forest soil microbial communities from Barre Woods Harvard Forest LTER site, Petersham, Massachusetts, United States - Inc-BW-H-32-M | ecosystem: Environmental > Terrestrial > Soil >... | reverse complement strand
CTGACGTCCGACCCCAACGTGGTGTGGTTTCGTTCAAAGAGATCGCGGCTGACCTTGACCTCTCCCGTCCACCAGTTTCCGCGAAACGAGAAGGTGTTCAGCACCACTGGGTCTCCGGGGGTTACCGGTATTTCTGGGACTGGGCCTTGCAAACGAGCCTGGTCATAGCTGGTCTGCGCATCCAGATGCCATTTCCCGACGAGGTGCTGGTAGTCCAGTTTCAAGTACTGATGGCTGTCAATGTTGTAGTCGCCAGGATCGTTGAACACCGCCCCGAAATAAGCGGTGGGCACGACTTTGTCGCGTGTACTGAACAATCCCTGCAAAGTGAAACCTTGAAAAGTAAGGGTAGCCAGAAAGTGCCTGTAGGATTCGTAGTCGGTGTCGCTGGTAATGCCGTTATTGGTTAGAGGGCTGTTGAATACGGGAAAGAACAGGGTCTGCCCCTGACTGTCATAAAACGTCCCCGAGAGAAGAACCCCCAGGCCCTGAAATTGATGGCCATACGTCGCCCTGCCTTCGTAGGTGCCAAAGCTTCCGGTCTGGAAAGAAAGTTCCCAATCCTTCACTTGTTCCGAGGTACGGGTAATGACGTTGATGACAGCTAAAAATGCGTTGGTGCCGTAGAGGGAAGAGCTGGGCCCAAGCACAATTTCCACTCGTTCGATCAGATCGACATCGACCAGAAACTCATTTCCCAGCATGGCCTGACCGAGGACGTTGTTGTTGATGCGATGGCCGTCGATCAAAACCAGGATACGGCTGTTCCAGTCTCCCAAGCGTCCAAAGCCGCGAACGCCGACGAAAGTGTAATCGCGATCGTAAGTGACGTAGAAACCGGGCGCACTGCGCAGAATGTCAGCGAGGGTCCGGTAGCCATACTTCTGGATTTCATCGGCGGTGACCACGGTGACGGAGGAGGGTGCATCGTGGGTGCTCTGCAGGTGTTTCGACGCGCTATAGACCTGGATGTTGCCCAGTTCCTCCAGACTGGCGTCTCCCAGCTGTTTGGAGGATTGCTGGGCGACAGCGTTGGTTGCAAAGAGCAGAAGCGTGACCAAGGTCGCGATGTGGGGTTGTGGCCGCCCTGTAAGCCGGGCAAGGACGAGTCGGGCGATCCCGGCAACAGTGCAATTGAGGCTGAGCATAGTTCTCTCCAGCTCTTACGGAAGGTGTTACCCGCGACACTTCTCGCGGGCAGAACCCTCTACTTGCTTTCGGCGCTGCAGGATTCTTCTTTACTTGGGAGAGGTTACCGGCCTCGGTTCCAGACGAGATCCGGGTTGAAGTTAAGACTCCCGGCTGACGATGGAAACCTTGGTCGCGAGGCGGGAACTATGTCTGAGGTTCGTGATCCGGAGGTATTTCGGGCGGTCCTGGACTCGCTCACGATGGGGGTTTATATCGCAGACCGAAATGGGACGATGCTGTTTTGGAACCAAGGCGCCGAACGGATGACTGGGCACCGGCGTCATGAGATCATCGGGCACTCGCGACGGGAAAATATTCTGGTGCAGTGTAACGAGCAGAGTTGTCCCATGTGTGGGGAGAAGTGCCCATTTCACGATGCCGCCCTGGATGGCCGTGAGCGAGAACTGCGCTTGTCCCTTCGCCATAGGAATGGGCACCCGGTCGCGGTGCAGTTCCGGATCAGCCCGGTTCGTGATCTCCGAGGTACCGTCCAGTATTTAGTTGGAAGCTTCGACGAAGCGCACGCTGCCGCGGCAGAGGGGCGCGGCCGGCGTACTCCCGTACCCGCCTCTTGCGTGGATGAAACCACGGGGGTGGCAAATCACGCGTTTATTGAATTCCACCTGCGGGAAAATCTTGCCGGTTTCGCCGAATACCATGTGCCGTTCGGCGTCCTGTGCCTGCAGGTCGACCATTTCGAGCATTTGCGGGCTGCCTACGGAAGGCAGGCTACGGACTCGATGCTACGGGTGATTGCGGAAACGCTACGGAACGGCCTGCGTCCCAGCGATGTAGTGGGGCATTGGGGCGAGAACCAATTTCTGGCTATTTTGCCCAATTGCGGCGGGCGTGGGGCGGAAAAGGCGGCGGAGCGATTGCAGAAACTGGTGGCTGGCGCGGGAATTCACTGGTGGGGAGAGCAATTGTCGATCGCCACTTCCATCGGACACGCCGGGGCGGAAGCCGGGGACACCGTCGAAGGACTGACGGAGCGGGCGCAGCGATCTCTGAAACCGGCAGCGGCCAGCAAAGCTGCAGTCGCGGGCGCCGAGGCCCTTGCCGGCGGCAACACCACAGGGGATTAGATTCCTATGTTCGCTATCATTGGCATTGTGGTTGTGTTTGGGGCGGTTGTAGCCGGTTATCTGATGGAACACGGCAAGCTGATGGTCCTGGTGCAGCCGGCCGAACTGGTGATCATCGGAGGCGCCGCTGTGGGCACGGTGCTGATCGCCAACCCGTTGCACATTCTTAAACAGATTGTGGGAGGAATTACCGGAGTCTTCACGGGATCAAAGTTCACCAGGCAGCGCTACCTGGATTCGCTGAAGATGGCGTATGAACTGCTCAACAAGGCGCGGCGGGAAGGCCTGATGACGCTGGAAAACGATGTCGAAGCTCCTGACAAGAGTCCGATCTTGTCGAAATACACGTTCTTCATAAAAGACCATCACACTTGTGACTACTTCTGCGACACCCTGCGCATGGCCATCAGTGGAGTGGAAGCGTTCGATCTCGATCAACTTCTAGACCTGGATCTGGAGGTCCACCATCACTCCGCGAACTTGCCGATTACTTCGCTGAGCACCATGGCCGATTCCCTGCCCGGCCTGGGCATCGTGGCAGCGGTGCTGGGTGTGGTCATCACCATGGGAGCGCTGGGCGGCCCGCCGGAGGAAATTGGCCATAAGGTGGCGGCCGCGCTGGTGGGAACGTTCCTGGGGATTTTGCTGTGCTACGGACTGGTAGGACCCATTGCTTCCAGCATGGGGAAGATCGCCGAAGAGGAAGCGGCATATCTGCACGTTTTGCGGGTAGTGATGATCTCCTTCCTCAAAGGCTCGGCGCCGATTATGGCGGTGGAATTCGCGCGGCGCGCGATTCCTGGACATGTGCGGCCGTCATTCAAAGAGGTCGAAAGCCTGTGCCGCGGCGGCGGGGGCGAAGCGGCGCCGCCCGCAGCAGCTGCCGCGGCTGCATCCGCTTAGGAAAGGTGACCGTGGAAGGCGCGCGCCCCATCATCATCGTCAAGAAGAAGGGCGGACACGGCGGCCATCACGGCGGGGCCTGGAAAGTCGCTTATGCGGATTTTGTCACGGCCATGATGGCACTGTTCATTGTGTTGTGGCTTCTGAACAGCAGCAAGAAGATCCAAGAGGCGGTGGGCGGGTATTTCCGGGATCCGATGGGGTCGGCGAAGAATGCCGGGACAAATATGACCGGCGCCGGGGTTAGCCTGCCAATTTCGAAAGACGACATGCCGAAGCTGAAAGAAGATCTGGAGAAGCGCATACAGCAGATGAGCAACTTCGACAAGCTGAAGCATCAGATCGACATCACGGTGACGCCGGAGGGGTTGCGCATCGAGCTGATTGAAACCGAGAAAGGGACGTTCTTCAATCTGGGGAGCTCCGGTCCATCGGACAATGGGAAACAACTACTTTCGTTGCTGGCCAACGAATTGGGCAAGCTTCCCAACCATGTCTCCATCGAGGGCCACACCGATGCCAAACCTTACATTGGCAAAAGCGGGTACAGCAATTGGGAGCTTTCAGCGGACCGTGCCAATGCGGCCCGGCGCCTGATGCAGCAAAGTGGGCTGGGGGAAAGTCAGGTGTCGCAGGTTCGCGGCTATGCCGACCAAATGCTGCGCACACCTGACGACCCGCTCAATGCGTCGAACCGGCGGATTTCGGTAATTGTGCAAAATCTCGAGGCAAAGCCGGAAGATGCCGCGAAGTCAGCCGGACCCGCCGAAGATGCAGCGCCGGCGAGCGCCTCGCCGCCGCGTGAGGTGGCTCCGAAGCATGAATAGGTGCTCTAACCGAATCCGGATCTTAACTGCGGCGTGACACGGCTCAACTTCGTCATCGTTCCTTCGGGTTCTTCCGCTACAATGTTGCACTTAACCTTGCAGGCAGGGAGAAGATCATTTCGTGATTATTGGGGTGCCCAAGGAGAGTTATCCCGGCGAAGGGCGTGTGGCACTGGTTCCCGCAGTGATTCCGAATCTCGCCAAGGCTGGGTTCCAGGTGGTGGTCGAAACGGGAGCCGGCGAGTTGGCCGGATACCCGAACGCTACCTATGTCGACAAAGGAGCGAAGATCCTTCCTGACCGTGCTACGGTTTTCGCGGCAGCGGACATCGTAGTGCAGGTTCTCGGTTACAGCTCCAACGAGGTTGCCGGAAAAGCTGACCTGCCGCTACTGCGGCGTGGCCAGGTGCTGATTGCATTTCTGCAACCGCTGGGTTCGGCGGAGGTCTTGCAGCAGATTGCCCGGACCGGTGTGACGTCATTCGCGGTCGAGTTGATGCCGAGAACCACCCGCGCCCAGAGCATGGATGCGCTTTCCTCCATGGCAACGATCTCCGGATACAAGGCGGTACTGGTCGCCGCCGACGCCCTGCCGAGGATTTTCCCCATGATGACTACCGCGGCGGGGACGATCACCCCCGCCCGGGTTCTGATCATTGGCGTAGGAGTGGCCGGACTGCAGGCCATCGCCACCGCTCGCCGGCTGGGGGCGGTAGTTTCAGCGTACGACCTGCGGCCCGCGGTTAAAGAACAGGTACAGAGCCTGGGCGGCCGGTTTGTAGAGTTGCCGATCGAGGCCAAGAATGCGCAGGACGCCCGCGGCTACGGTACCGCGCAAGATGAAGCCTTTTATGCAAAACAACGTGAACTGCTGGGCCGTGTCATTGCGGAGAGCGATGTAGTGATCACCACGGCGGTTGTGCCCGGCAAGAAAGCGCCGGTGCTGGTAACAGCGGAGATGGTCAAAGGCATGGCGCCGGGATCGGTGATTTTCGACTTGGCGGCGGAGCGCGGCGGCAATTGTGAATTGACGCGTCCGGGTGAAACCGTCATCGAGCATGGAGTCACCATCATCGGCCGCACTAACGTGGCGGCCGAGGTTCCGTACCACGCCAGCCAAATGTACGCGCGGAACCTCACATCGTTCCTGCTGAATTTGGTGAAAGACGGCAAGATGCGGCCCTCTGCTGAAGACGACATTATTCGCGAAACCATGTTGACCCGCGACGGTGAAATTGTGAATGCGCGGGTGCGGGAGTTTTTGGCGTTGCCGGCGCTAGCGGCGCAGGGAACAACGTGAAAAAAAGCATTTGGGCGTTCACCGTTTCGGGTCGAGGCCAGTTATAGATTTCCGGAGGCAAAATGAATTCCGCTTTAATCGATGGGCTATTTGTTTTCATGCTGGCGGGCTTTATCGGATTCGAAGTCATCAAGCGTGTCTCGCCGCTGCTCCATACTCCGCTGATGTCACTGACCAATGCGCTCGACGCCATTGCGGTGGTCGGCGCCATTGTTCTGGTGGGTGAACACAAGAGTAATCTTTCCTTCGTTCTGGGAGTTCTTGCCACCATCGCTGCGACCAGCAACGTGGTGGGCGGATTTCTGATCACCGATCGCATGCTCAAGATGTTCAAATCCAGCCGTCCGACCAAACCATGAACACAGAGTTCGCGGGCAGCCAGCAAATCATCGAGATCATTTACCTGATCGCCAGCGTCCTCTTCATTCTTTCCCTGAAGTGGATGAGCGCTCCCAAGACTGCCCGGCATGGGGTATGGGCGGGCGAGATCGGCATGGTACTGGCGATCGGCGGCACGCTGCTCCACCACGGCATCGTAGATTACAAGTGGATCTTCATCGCGTTGGTGATTGGCTCCGGCATCGGCGTTCCCCTTGGCCTGGTTCACATGACCGCAGTCCCCCAGCGAACCGCACTGAGTCACGCTTTTGGGGCATTTTGCGTCACGCTGGTAGGCAGCGCGGAGTTTTATTTGCGCACTCCGGATGTTCCTCCGTTCATGATGTCGGTGCTTTGCATGGAAGTGATTCTCGGCTCACTGACCTTCACGGGCAGTCTGATGGCGGCGGGGAAACTTCAGGAAGTATTGCCGCAACGGCCGATCACCTATAAGGGACAAAACATCGTCAACCTGGGGTTGCTCGCGATTGCGATTGTGGCTGGTATTTATCTCGTGCTGCACCCCGGCACAAAACAACTGTTTCCTGTCATGGTGATCATCCCGCTGTTCTTCGGCGTATTCATGATCATGCCGATCGGCGGAGCTGACATGCCCACTGTGATCTCTCTGCTGAACTCTTACGCCGGACTGTCGGCTGCAGCCATGGGGTTCGTAGTGCAAAGCAAGCTGCTGATTATTGCCGGTGCGCTCGACGGTTCCTCCGGGTTCATTCTCTCGGTGATCATGTGCAAGGCGATGAACCGGTCTTTCTCGAATGTGATGTTCGGGGCTTTCGGCCAGGTACAGGCCGCCGTGGCCGGCAGTAAAGAAGAAAAGAGTGTCCGCAGCGCCACCGCCGAGGAAGCCGCCGGTATTCTGGCGGCGGCGAATCGCGTAGTCATCGTCCCTGGCTATGGCATGGCGGTTGCGCAGGCGCAGCACAAAGTTCGCGAACTCTATGACGCCCTCACTAAGCGTGGTGTGGAGGTGCGCTTCGCCATCCATCCGGTGGCGGGAAGGATGCCCGGCCACATGAACGTACTTTTGGCGGAGGCGGACATCCCTTACGACAAGCTGGTGGAAATGGATGACATCAACGGCGACTTTCCCCAGACGGATGTGGCGCTGGTGATCGGCGCCAACGACGTTACCAACCCGGCGGCGCGCACCGAGCAATCCAGCCCCATTTTCGGCATGCCGATTCTGGATGTGGACAAGGCGCGCACGGTAATGGTCATCAAGCGCAGTATGAACCCAGGTTTCGCAGGTATCGACAATCCGCTCTACTACCTCGACAACACACTAATGCTGTTTGGCGATGCCAAGGTGTTTGTCAATAGCATTGTCCACGAATTGGCGGGGAATTCTCATTAGGGACTGGTTGAACCCCTGACCTTTCACTGAGATTTGAGAACGCTTCTGGGCCGGCCGACTGCCGGCCCTGGGAGAATCGCTATCTACCATATTTGTTAATAGGTTACATAAAGCATACGCAGCCCCTTCGGCGGCATCTAATCCCCAGTTCTGCCACTCCGCCCTTTTTGGGTTCCAAGGCCGACTTTTGGCTCGTTACCTTGGTCACGACCAGATTGCGTTTACGCAACTAGTGTCAATGGGCCGAGTTTAAGGTTATGAAGAAGAAAAAGATGCTCATTCGCGCCCCATATCGAAGCCTGCAAACTCTGGCGCTGATAGTGTCTTTGTTTGTCTTGCCCAAGGCGCATGCGGACGCAACCCTCCTGCTGGAGGAGCCCTATGGACATTTTGGCGCGTTCACGGCAACCGGCCACGCGGCAGTTTATTTGGACCGGGTGTGCGCAGAAACGCCAGTGCGGTTGCGGCGCTGCCTGCCAGGCGAAACCGGAGTTGTGATCAGCCGCTACAACAAGATTGCCGGGTACGACTGGATTGCGATTCCGCTGATTCCCTACCTGTATGCGGTGAATCAGCCGGAGGACGTTCCACTCTTCGTGAATCCCAAGGTGGTCGCCTTTCTCCGCAATCAATATCGAAAGGCATATCTGGAAGACATTGCGCCTGATGAACCGAACGGCGAGCCGCCGAACGGCAATTGGACCCAACTGATTGGATCTTCGTACGACCGGACGATCTATGGTTACCAGATCGAGACCAGCGCCCAGCAGGATGACGAATTCATCCGTGTCTACAATTCGGGAACCAATCAGTCGCACTTCAACCTGCTGGCGCATAATTGCGCAGACTTCGCGCGCGGCGCCATTAACTTTTATTATCCCCGGACGCTGCATCGCAATCCGATTGCAGACATGGGCATCACCACACCCAAGCAGATTGCCAAGCTGCTGGTGAAGTTCAGCGCCAAACATCCAGAATTGCAATCTTCCAGTTTTGTGATTCCGCAGGTGCCGGGCAGCGTGCCGCGCAGCACCACGGTGCATGGGGTGGTGGAGTCATTGTTGAAATCCAAGAAATACATCGTGCCAGTTGCAGCGTTCGAACCCATAGCGGCGGGCGCGATGGCGGTGGCTTACCTCGGCGAGGGCAGATTCGATCCCAAAAAGAATGCCCTGGTGATGGCACCCGGCCAATCTCCGGAACGACCGCTGGCGACCGCGGAGCGGCGCAGCTACCAGCACGAACTCAATGCTGTTCTCGCGCAATCGACGCCTGACCTCAAGGCACGGCGGAATGAAAAGATCTGGGCGCATCTGGAGAACAGTTCGGAACCTCAGCTCGACGAAGCGGGACGGGTTACTCTGCTCATGCAGATGGATGAGCAATGGGTGGCAGTCGGAATCGCACGCGAAAACGTCCTGAACGATGGCACTCCGCCTGACCTGGCAAAGGAACTTCTGGCCGCACGCCTGCAAGAGGAACTGCGGCCCAGCGACAGCCCGCGCGCCTCGCAGACCGAAGTGATGAACGACTGGAAACTGCTGCGCCAGGTGCTTCCGCCCGGCACCAACTAAAGCAAACCTGCCCGGTTTACTTCCCAAGGTTTACAATCAGGCCCGAAACTCGCCGCCGCACGATCTACTAAACGCGGGAGATGGAGAGAGGAATGGGCCGTCTTACCGGTATTCTCGGAATCCTCACCATGCTGGGGCTGGCGTTCCTGTTTTCCAGCAACCGCCGCGCCATCCGGGGGAAGACGGTCGCCTGGGGCCTCGGACTGCAATTCGCTTTTGCAGTATTTGTGTTGAAAGTGGAGATCGGGCGGGCGATTTTCCAGAGGGCGGGCGACGTGGTGAACCGCCTGCTGAGTTATTCCTCCTACGGTTCGCAATTTGTGTTTGGAGATCTGGGTAAGCCGGGTGGCCGTTTGGGGTTCTACATCGCGTTTCAGGTGCTGCCCACGGTCATTTTCATAGCCGCGTTTTTCGCGATCCTTTACCACTACGGCGTGATGCAGTTCGTGGTACGGCAAGCAGCGCGGGTGATGACGCGGTTCATGGGGGCGAGCGGGGCGGAATCGCTGAATGTAGCCGCCAGCATCTTCATGGGACAAACCGAAGCCCCGCTGACCGTACGCCCCTTCCTGCCGGAGATGACGCGCTCTGAACTGATGACGGTGATGACCAGCGGCATGGCGCATGTGTCAGGGGGAATCATGGCGGCGTATATCGCATTCGGGGTCGAGCCGAAACACCTGCTCAGCGCGGTCATCATGACGGCGCCGGGAACGATCCTGCTTGCGAAAATGCTGGTGCCGGAAACGGAGCAACCAAAGACTGCGGGCCGTGTGATGATGAGTCCAGAGGAAGTTGAGGCGGAGAAGCAAGAAAACCTGCTGGGAGCGATTGCGCGCGGCACTACGGACGGTCTGCATCTGGCGCTCAACATCGCCGCCATGCTGATTTCATTTCTCGCGCTGGTGGCCCTGACCAACGGCATTCTGGGCGGCATTCACAACGGCTTGGTTCGTGTGGGAATCTCCTGGTTCCCTTCCAGCCTGGAGGCGATTCTGGGGACGCTGTTTGCTCCCGTCGCCTGGGTCATCGGGGTTCCATGGCATGATTGCGTAGCGATTGGCAACCTGCTGGGGACACGGATGGCATTGAATGAGGTGGTAGCTTTCTCGATGTTAGGGCCGCAGCGGGCGATGCTCGATCCGCGCTCGTTCACCATCGCGACGTTTGCGCTATGCGGCTTCGCAAATTTCGGTTCGATTGGAATTCAGATCGGGGGGATCGGAGCGCTGGCGCCGAACAAGCGCGGGGAGCTGGCGCGGCTGGGCTTTCGCGCCATGCTCGCCGGAACCATGGCCAACCTCATGTCAGCAGCGATTGCGGGGATGCTGCTATAGCCAAGTGGAATTCCGCCTCCCAGAAGCAAAAAGCTGAAAAAAAGAAATGGCTCTTCAGCTGGGCCAATTGTGGCCAGTTTTTGATCCAGGGGCCTCCAAGAAGTCCCCATAACGCCGTCAACCCGGATGGGAAGGGCCGCCCAGCGCGGGTTGCATATTACGGCTCATAATGAGGGTCAATCCAGGTTCGTGTACCAGATACACCCTATGGACTACAGCGCCGCGGCTGTAGCAATCTTTCACGCGTGCCATCTCGTCGCCTTGAAGACCGCATCCGTGAACTCTGCGCTCTAGCCGTCGGAGCGAACGCCTCCAACTTTGCAGAAACCCTCGCGGAACTCCGGTCAGCTTTGCATGAACATACTGAGCAATTACGCAGACTGGCGAGGCAGCAGCTTGCCTTGGCGAAGGGAATGGCCCGAACTCCGACCTACGGAGAAAGAGTCATGCCGGTTAACGGTGACCAACAGCAGCGAATAATGGAATTGGTTGCGGAAATCGAAACCGAGGAAGAACAGGCCAGGCTTATCGCTCTCGTCCACGACCTCAATGAACTATTGGTGGGGAAGCCGCTGTCGAACGTGCCCCGCCGCTTGATAGACGTGAAACACGGCGAAGCACAGACAGCTTAGCGGTGCACCAATGATTCCGAGTTACGAAAGCATTGGCCATCTGCCGATTGCTGTTTGCAGCCACGTGGGCTTTGGTATGGCCCTACAAAGCTTGAAATGACAGGCCGGGCACATGCAACGCTAGGAGTTGTTCGGTCTGCAATCAGACATGGCGATGGAAGCGTGGCGAAGTTTCAGAAATTTGTTCTAGGCCTCGATTCCCCCGCGCTGCAACTGGCACGAATCAGAGAGATGGCTCGTTTGTGATTCTTCAGCAACACATGCCTGCAACAACCGTCTCCAGCCCAGGCAACGCTCTAGCCACCCTGCGACCGGTGTGTTGTGCTCAACGTGATCACTCAATTGACTGGGCGTAAGCCGCCGCCACACAGTTCCAATGCGTCGAACGGATGCGCCCTCGGGTTCGAGCGTGCGGACCTCAACATTCCCGTCTTCGACACGATACTCGTTCGCAGGAGAGCCGTCGCCAAATTCGAGGCGAAGCCGCATGTTTTTTAATAGCATAACGCTCCCATTCCCCGGCCAGACAATATGTCATGACATCTATCGGGCTTACTGGCAATACAGCAAAGTCCTGAGACTCGGCCGGGAAATTAGGGTATGCAGAACGGACCAGGGGGTTGGGCCACGGCTCTAAATTGAAGCGGTTCCCATTCGCGGTGCTACACGTGGAATTCGCAGCCTGAGCTAATGGCTGCAAGCCCATCAGTGCGACAGGAAGAAACGTAATGGGGATAACGAAGACGCTTCATCTGTGTTTTCATCCTTTTATTAATGATTGATGAATACGGTGACCCGTACTGTGGCGGATAGAACTCACTGCTCTCCTGGCGAACCATCGGTTTTCCGGTCCAGAGGCGTCACGTCGAGTTCTGTCGCCAAGTGAGACTTTATGCCACGCGCCGCGTGCTCAAGTTCAGCCTTAGCCCGCGACACGTGCCCGAGCATTGTGTGCAGCCGCCTTGGTCCCAATACCACGAGGCCGAGTAGAAGGAGGAACAGGATTTCCGTGCCGAAGCCCACAATTCACCCCCTAGTTATGTGGTCGTTGGACACGGGGGTGATTGTGCTGGCCGGCGTTTCTTCCTCAGCCTTCATCGCGGCCTTGAAGCCACGGATGCCTTCTCCGATTCCCTTGCCCAGCTCGGGGAGCTTCTTGGGCCCGAAGACGAGTAGCGCAATTCCGAAAATCATCAGCAGATGCATCGGTTGAAACAGTCCTTCAAACATAATTGCTCCTTCCATTTAGACAGCTACAGAAATCACGATTCCAAAAATACGGAGAGAGATCACAACCTTCAGTGCAATCAAGCTTCGCGCTGCGCTAAAAAGCTCAGGTTGGTTTGAATCAATTGATTTCCCGTGGCGTTGAAATTCGGGAACGTCAACCCATTGGTCGGTCCCCGCGAATTGTGCCAACATTGCAGTCATATGCGCTCAAGACCGTTTGTCGTGGAGGCATCGATGGCGATGCAATCCACGAGTAGCGTGTCTTACTGCACCACAACCGTGCCGGTCATCTTCGGGTGGATGGTGCAGTAGTACGGATAAATTCCCGCCTTGTCAAACTTGTAGGAAAACTTTTCGTCCGTATCCAACACTTTGGACTTGAACACGCCGTCGGTGCTGACCGACGTATGCGGAATGTCATCACTATTCGTCCAGGTAACCGTCGTTCCGACAGGTACTGTGAGCGCCTGAGGACCAAAAGTGAAATTATCGATTTTCACCGCCGCATTCGCCGCGGAGGGCTGGTTACTCGCCGTGACCTTCGCTGATCCTACAAACAGCAGCAGCGTCGCAATCGCCACCGGCATCGCTAAACCTGCAACCCATGCATTCTTTGTCGTCATTTTCTGTTTCCTTTTCTAATGTTTGATTTTCTTGCTTGAACTAATTACGCCCCGAGTGGCGAATCGACAATTGCCAGGCTGCGACCGCTGACCACGTAGTTCACGTCGGTGATACCTAACACCTGCTGTAATTGGTCGGCAGGCACCTTCATCGGTCCAGCTGACGGGGCCGTTCCCGGCGCAGGTTGAGGGAACGCGGTTGACATCGCGGTGTGGAACGAAACCTTACCCTCGATCTTCTGCATGATCTGGTGAATATGGCCGTTCAACACGGTCACGGAACCGAAACGCTTCACATAAGACAGGGCTTGTTCGCTGTCATCGGTTCCCCAGCCCCAATCCGGATAGATGGTCCACAGCGGAATGTGCGCAAAGAGCACGATCGGAGTGCTGGCGGTGCGGCCCTTGAGATCGTCCTCAAGCCATTCCAGTTGTTCGTGACCGAGCCACCCCATGCCGCCGGCTTTCAAATTTGCGACATTTACAAGGCCAACGAAGTGCACACCTTTGTGATCGAAGCTGTACCATCCCGTACCTTTTGTGCCTTTGCCATAACGTTCGAGAAATTGCTGGCCGTTGTCGGAGAGCATGTCGTGCTCACCCGGCACAAAGAAAATCTGCTTTGAGGACGCTCCCTTTAATACCTGATCCAGCGTGTCGAACTCACTCGGCTTCGAGAGCTGACTCAGATCGCCGGTGTGAATGATGAAATCCGGGGAGTGGGGCATGGCATTGATCTTGTTGATTGCCGTTTGCAGCGTAGCGGTGACGTCCGGATTCGCCGGTTTGTTAAAGCCGATGTGGCTATCGCTGATCTGAACAAAGCTGAAGTCCCCGCCTTTGCCGGCATCTTTGCCGTGGTCTTTGGCGAACGCCCTCGACACCGGGATTCCTCCGCTCAAGGTCCAGACCAGGCCTGTGCCCGCCCATGCCATGCACTTCAGGAACCCGCGACGGTCGACTCCGTCGTTGTTGAGCTCTTGTAACTCCTGATCGATAAGATCTTGCTTCTTGTCCGGCATTTGCCCCTCCGTGGTTTTAGCGTTCTGAGTCGATAACTGACGAAAGGTATTTTTATTCCATGGAACCAGCACGCTGGAGTCGTTAGTTCGTTAGCAATACTTGGCGGGGGTTGGATCCGCTACGCTCCGATCCGCGCTTTCAGGATCTGGTGCGCCGCATTGGCCTTCCGCAATCAACCGGGCGACATCCGAGAAGTTGAGGGATGCCGCGGCAGGCGTTCCCGCGCCCGCCGCGTCAACTCGTCAGCAGACATTAGAAGCTGGAATCTGCTCCTTTCGTCGTATGGAGAGCCAAAGTTCCAAAGCCAATACCTCGTCCCTCCTCCGCGGACCCGAAAATCCAAACGTTCCCCGGAGATGGAACAACTCCGGCAGACAGCACATCATCGAGGAAGCCTTTCGTGGGATCGGGGCTGGGGACAATCGTCCAACTTGTCCCGTCCCAGTGCAAGACCAGTGTCATCGTTTGCATGCCGTCAGTCGACAAAAATGAACCAAATGCCCAAATGTCGTCCGGCGAGTTCGCCGTCAATCCCAACAACTGGTTCGATTGGAACTCGCTATTTGGTCCAACATTCGGACTCGGCACTACCGACCAACTCTTACCGTCGAAATGTTCGATCAGGGTCAACGTGGCTGATTGCCGCGCCCCTGTCGGCGTGGAAAGGCCCACCGCCCACACGTTGTTCGGCGCCAGCGCCAACACGGCGTTCAAGTGACCATTCCCCGTGCCTACGTTGGGGGTTGCCACGCTCGTCCAGTTCGTGCCATTCCAGTGCGTCGCGAAGGTCTTAATAGGGTCTCCAGACTGCTGTCCGACTGCCCAGGCATCATTGGGGGCGTCGGCAGACACGCCAAGCATTTCCTGAGCGTTTTTCGCCCGTATGACGTTCGCTGTCCATACGGTACCGTCGAAGTGTTCGAAGAGTTCGAAGGCAAAAAGGCCTTTTCCAAAATCACCTACTGCCCAAATGTCATTTGCCGAGGTCGAGGTGATGGATGACAAGATCGCTTGAGAGTGAGGTGGAAAGTTTGGCCCTGGAAAGATGCTCCACTTGGTTCCGTTCCACTGTTCGATCACTTGCTGGGGTTGATCACCCGGTTGCGCCAGGTTGCCGACTGCCCAAGCCAAGCTCGGAGAAATATCGACGACGCCCAGCAGGTTACTGCTAAGGTTGTTCCCACCAATGCCTGGCGCGGGAACCACGGACCACTCAGTGCCATCAAAGTGGATCACCGTTTGCCCAACCGCCCAAATATCGTTCGGGGAAGATGCCGCTGCTGCGAAAAGTTGGTTGTTGATGGTGTTTTGATTCGGGGTTGGGGCGACATCAAAAATTGAGGACGACGTGGATTGTGCATTTGCCGGCACGCCTTGAAATACGGCGACCGCCAGCCCGAAGAGCATTATTGCGCTAAATGTGTCTTTCACAATTTCTCCTTGGAGTTTAACGAACGACGCTCGAGTAAAGTCAGGGTTTTGACCCTCGAGATTTCATAACTGAAACGCAACACTTTTATTCCAGCCCACCGGACCATCTAGCCAGGCACGTTTACGCCGCTCAGGAAGCCGCCCAGGTGCCCTGTCAACGCCACGAGGCCGACGCCCAGAAACTCAAGCGCCAAACGGTAGCTCGGCAAGACTGCATTCCGTCGCCGCGCGCGGTAATGCACCCACCACACCAGCCAGACCAGCAGGCTCGAGACGCAGGCAAGTACGACGTGCAGAAAGAGAATGCCCTTCAGTTTCTGCCCCTCGAGTTGAAACTGCCACGCGAGAATGCCTGTGACCAGGACCGGAAACGTTGAAATCGCCGCCCCCAGCAGGTTGTAATACGCCGAATCCGCCAGGCCGCGACTCTTTTTCCATTGCGTCAGCACATCGAAAGCTACTGCCGAAATGAATAGCGCGATAGGAAAATGGATGAGCACCACATGTTGCGCGTGCTTGGCCAAAACTGCCGTCTTGAGATCGAAAGGATTCACCATCACTCTGCCTCTTCTAATAAGAGTTGGGCGGGTGGTTGCTCTCTGCCACGCCCCCTGCGGCCGCTTATTTCTCTCACCCGTTGAATAACCGACCGCGTGATCTTTTATTCCGCCTCGATCAAAGTGATTGGGGCAGTATGTGAAACTGAATTCGCTTCAACTCAGCCTCAGTTCACTTCCTGAAACAAATTGTTTTCCTGAAGGGAATAAATTCGCGACTCCTGCGTTTTACCAGTGGACGTGTCAGGAGCAGGCCTCAAATCCGATTCGTTCGAAGAACTGGTAGCTCTGCCGCGAGAAAAGAGCTGTCGTTCAACGTTGCAACCTGGAGCCAAAGCGGGCTTCGCTATTTCGTGATCGGCGACGCGAGCGCGGTGGACATCGATTACCTCGCGAAGCTGTTCAAAGCCGCATCATAGACGCACCTTTCAGCCCAAGGCGGTGCCGTTGCGGGGTCGGCGACGTTCCAAGGGTGAGGAAGACTTGGCGCGTTTCACGGTTTGGACTCTTGCAGGAGGACAACATCGGAATCGGTGTGGCCGCGGACCATGCCCAGCTTGCTGCCATCGAACGACCAGTGAAAGTCGGTGATCTGTTCCGACTTGAAGTTGGTGATCTGCTTTCCCGGTGAGCCGTCGAGCGGTTGTAGCCAGAGGTTTGCCGAGTCCTGGTCAGCCAAAGCATAGACTACAGCTTTGCCATCAGGAGTGAAGCGGACCGCCCCAAACGACTGTGCCGGGTGCTGAAATTCTACAAGTTTCGCATTCTGGGTTGAATCAACCGGCACCAGTGCCAGCCGCTTCCTGGGGCCGACGGCGGACGCGGCAAAAGCCGCCAGCTTGCCGTCGGGAGAAATATCGAATAGGCCATATTCAGGAAGCTCCGAGAGTCTTTCCGGTTTCCCTCCGTCAAACGGGACCCTCGTTAGCCGTGCCCGGCCTGGAAAAAGGCATCCTTTCCCAGGCCTCCACTTGCTGCGACACGTGCTCACCCGCGCCGTTGATTCTGGGTTGCGGGCCTAAGGTGTAACCGTAAAATTCTTCTTGCTCGTGACCGTACCCCCGGGCGTGGTCACAACGATGGGACCGCTGGTTGCCCCCGAGGGCACGGTAGTGGTGATGAATTCGGAACCAGTCACTTTGAACGTGGTAGAGGTGCCATTGAATTTGACCGCGGTCGCACCGATATACGGGCCAATGCCTATTGTCACTTTCGCGCCCACTTTTCCCGACGAAGGAAGGAAACCGAGGATGCCGGGTTGCGGCGCTGGGAGGCTGACATCGAACACGTCAATCGTGCCCGCGTCGGGCACGCCATTCGAGTTACTGCCGCCTGAGGGCGCGGTCACATACAGGTTTCCGTCGCTGCCCTGAACCAGTGCTCCAACCGGACTGTAGCCCGGGGCGCCGCCGAAGCTTGCCGCAAGGGTTGCGACTCCGCCTAACGTCAGTTGATAAATCGTACCGCTCGCATCTCCTCCGCCATCCGAAGCTGTCCCATACAAGTTGCCGTCGGATGCCTGAATCACTCCCGCCTGCGGGTGAGAACCCACACTCCCTGTCGCGAAGTCGTAAATCTTGCTGAGATGGCCGGAGGTGGAAATGCGGAACACCGTTCCCGCGTTACTTGTTCCGCCCTCATCGCAGGTACCGTAGAGGTTGCCATCGCTGGCCTGGATGAGCGCACCGAACGGCGCCGTGCCGTTGGGATCGTCGGATAGAAAGGAGTAAAGGATGGTGACCGTGCCGGCTAGATCCATTTTGAATACGGTTCCGTTGTACGAGGTTCCACCGCCTTGGGTGGTCCCATAGAAGTTGCCGTCGGAAGCGAGCGTCAGCCCGGCGCTGGGCTGCGCTCCATCTCCCGTTCCAGATTCCCCGCTGAAAGTGTGCATGATCTGATAGCCGCCGCCGGAGAGCGAAATCCGAAAGATAGTGCCAGAATTGTAGCCACCGTTATACTCGCCTCCCTGCTGGGTTGTGCCGTACAGGTTTCCGTCGGGTCCAATGGCTAAACGGCCGCGTGGGTCGGCGCCATCCGGAGGGTAGGATCCGCAGCCATAGCCTCCGCAGAAACTGTATAGAAGAGTGAAGTGCCCACTCGGAGTCAGCTTGAAGATAGTGCCGCAACCGAAGACCCCGGCGATGGGCTGGCAGAAATCGGTGCCACTGCTACCTCCGCCAGAAGCGACTCCATAGAAATTTCCATCCGGCCCTTGCAACAGCCCGGCGACCGGAAACAAACCGTTGGGCGTTGTGTTGTTACTGGAGTCGAAGGGGAAGCTGTAAAGCACGCTTAAGACGCCAGCAGGTGTGATCTTAACCACTGCGCCGCAGCCTTGGGTCAGGCCTTCAACGCCGTCAGCGCAAGCCCCTGATCCTCCCATAAAAGTGGTGGTGTAGTAGTTGCCGTCGGCGCCCTGAATCAGTTCGGCCTGCGGGCCGTAGCCGTCGGGATAATTGCTGGTGGTGTTGGCGTTGTATTGAAACGCATACAACTGTGTCAGTTGGGCGTGGGCTGGTGCGATCAGTGTCAATCCCCAGCCAGCCAGCAATAATGCGAGATGTTTTAAGGTTTGCTTCGTCATAGAAATCTCCAATCAAGATTCAATTTGGTTGCGTTCCGGTTTCGTTACCCGCCGCACTGCGTTACCTCTTCGAGGACGAAGGGCCCGGCCCTCCGCCGCTTCTATTTTGTTGCCACCAACGCAGGCTGAGAGGCAGCTACTTGCGCTTTCACCTTCCGCAAGCTCTCACGCGTCTCCCGGACTTCGGCCTTTAGACTCCGCATCGCCGCACTCTGCGTCCGAAGCAGATTCTGTTGCTGTTTGATCTGGCGCTGCTGTTCCTTGATCGCGTTCAGCATCGTCCAGATAATCGGATCGTTGTTGACGAGCAAATACCCTTTGCTGTTTTCGGTCACCGCTTCCGGGATGACTTTCTGCACCTCCTGCGCCACCACTCCGATGTGTTCGTCGGTATCGCGGATCCCCATCGCGTTGTCAGCCTTATAGCGATAGTGCACCGGTTGGATCTTCATGACCTGGCTCAAGCCTGTGGTGAAGCTGCCGTTGACGGTCTTGAGGCGACCGTCGGAATAGGTACCCCACGAACCGCCGCCGGGTTTATCGGCGCTGCCGTTCACCGTGAGCAGGTTGTCGGGCGAGGTGGTGCCGATGCCAACGTTGCCGTGTTGCTCGATGGAGATGCGGCGGGCAAAGTCCGTCCAAAGGTCAATCCCATATTGATTGGGAGCGGCGGTACGCGCGGAGGATATTCCTTCTCCTGCGTTGAGGCCGAAGGTGAGATCAATACCTGTTCCATTGTTCAGGCCCGTGGAGTCGAAGGCGACGGCGCCCGCCACGTCAAGTAAGTGCCCCGGCGCGCTCGTTCCGATGCCGACGTTTGCACCGCTTCCCAGCACTAGGGCATTGCTCTCGCTCACGGTCGCGTTAGCGCCGACTGCGGTGGCATTGTTTAGGGATCCCGTGCTTAAGGTTGCGTTGG
>Ga0210401_10002814_pt1 | contig 18983 bp, 23 predicted proteins | sample IncBWH32MmetaG_FD_150866 | JGI IMG/M metagenome (GOLD analysis project Ga0210401, IMG submission 150866) | Forest soil microbial communities from Barre Woods Harvard Forest LTER site, Petersham, Massachusetts, United States - Inc-BW-H-32-M | ecosystem: Environmental > Terrestrial > Soil >... | reverse complement strand
CGAGATGCTTCATGATTCGGATTTACCGACACCGGGCCGACCCTGTATCAGCATCACGGGATACTGTTGGAGATCGTTGTACGCTTTATCGATCAGCCCGTTCCGCGCAAGGCGGGCACCACCAACGGTTTCGTCTATTTCATCGAGCGCCTGCTCGGCTGCTTCCGCGAGGCGCTCATAGACAGGACGCACATAGGCGTGCGCCGTGAAACGAAATCCATGCTGCTGCTCGAGCACCGCAACGATCGTGGCCCGATCCCTTGCGCCAGCCGCGCGAGCGCTTGCACCGACATGATCGATGATAACGGACCAGAGGTCGTTGGCGCGGTCAGCCTGGTCGGGGGCGAGTATCCAACGCAAATGTTCGCGGGCCCGATGGTCATAGTCCGAGCCGGTGGACTCAAAATCAAAAACCAGAATCTGAAAACGACGGAGCAGCCGCCAAACCGTCTCGTCATCCGTAGGCGCGCCAACCGACGCGAGATTGGCGCGAAAGACGTCGACGAAGCCGCGCATCTCGTTCGATGCAAATGTGGGCCGGTTGATACGCGCCGCAAAGGTGGCGCCATCGGGGAGTTGGCGAGCCCAGTGCAAGGCTTCCTGACACGCGTGCTCGATACGTGTTGTCGTTCGCGCGATCGCTGCCGCGAGTTCGTAACGGCTCGTCTCGAAGTCTGGCTTCTTCGCCGCGTTCCAGATTTGTCCGACGACGTCGCGAAATTCCGCATCCGAAGCGGTGAAGGTCAGGGTGCGCTTGACTTGAATCTCGAGCGTTGACGGCGAGCCATCACGGTTGACCGCTTTGACGACCACATCATCGAGGGGATGTTCGGCGACCCGCTGCTGAAAGGCGACACTGCGGACGGTCGCGCCCGGCAGGCCGCGCGGCTCGCCGCCGGACAGCAGCGGCAGAACATAAAATGCACCAACCTTGGCCTCGAACTGAGGTCCAGCATTGCCCGTCGCCGCCGGGGCCGCGATTTGAGCTGGTCGGTACATTTCCTTAGCCATAAGGCAGCTTGTTCTATATTTGTTCGAAGATCAATGTGGCCCCTCCGCAACCGTGAGTGGAAGCAGAGTCTTCAACATCTTGGCTCCGAATGCTGGCTCTAAAGGGAGCGGGCTCATGGGCCATCGCAGGAGCAAAACGTTCTACTTCGTTTATGATTAGTCTGCCGAAGGATAATTCCTCTAAGTTGGAAAGCGCACATGCACGTACCAACGCCATGCCGAAGCGAGTGACGAGGAAGCGCCAATTGAGCCGATCATGCCGCCGATAGAGCAGGGATGCGTAGGAGGATGACGTTCGCCGCAATTCCCGCATACGCGGCATGCGCAAATTGCCCGTCGTGCCAATCTGCCGCATGGGTTCGCGCTTGCGGCGTCGGGCAAATCAGAACGATCTTCTCGCGCATCCTGCCTCGATGAAGAGGGACGTACGCGCGATCGTCACGACACGTGGGGCGGGGATGCGATGGACGCGGATGGCACGTGTGACGAACGTGGTCTTTCGCGGACGGCGAAGTCGCGTGGTCCCGGCCTCCCGACGCTGAGGTTAAGGTCGCGAGATGATCTCGCGGACGACGGGGGCAAGAAAGCCCGGTCCCCGAGGAGATCGCGATATAAGCTGTAAACCATCGCGCAGGGAATGCCGGTTGATCTGGCTAAACCTGTGGTGACTGCCGCCTGCTTTTTTTGTTGCAGGCGGGCCATGGGTGAGGCCATCACCCGGCATTCCCTGCGCCCTCTTCGTTTCCCGAGGGCCAAGTTATTTGCAGCACTCGGGCGTGAACGCGTCGCGGGATCGCGGAGATGTATGCGCCTAGAGATAGCATAGCTTGAGTGTCATTCGCGAATGGCACGGCCGAGCGGCGAAGCCTGATTCGCTGGGCTTGGCAGCGATCCTCAAGGCCGGCTCAGATTGCTGTTGAGGCCATGGCCATTGTCACAATCTTGGCCGATTGCTGCGGGCAGAGGGTGTGCAGCGGGCCACGATCGTTGCTTCCGGGGCTGTTGATGTGAGCCGTTTCAGATGTTGCGCGAAGGCACCTGTGCGTGCTTCACATGCAACTTCCATCCGCCCGAAAACCGACCCCGAGCCTGACGAAATCGAAGCTACCCGGCCGGCCGGAAACGCTGGAGCATCTATGTCATCCTATTCCGAAGACCTTCACGCGGCGGCGCTCGCCTATCATCGGCTGCCGCGGCCGGGAAAGCTTGAGATTCAGGCGATCAAGCCGCTTGCCAATCAGCGCGACCTTGCGCTCGCCTATTCGCCGGGTGTCGCCGCCGCCTGCACCGCGATCGCGGCCGATCCCGCTGAGGCCGCGTCGCTGACAACCCGCGCCAACCTCGTTGCGGTCGTTTCCAACGGTACCGCGGTCCTCGGCCTCGGCAATATCGGCCCGCTGGCGTCGAAGCCGGTGATGGAGGGCAAGGCGGTTCTGTTCAAGAAATTCGCAGGGATCGACGTCTTCGATATTGAAATCGCCGCCGACAACGTCGACCGCGTGGTCGAAACCGTGGCGGCGCTGGAGCCGACCTTCGGCGGAATCAATCTTGAGGACATCAAGGGCCCGGAGTGCTTCGAGATCGAGGCGCAACTCAAGGCGCGCATGAAAATTCCGGTGTTTCACGACGATCAGCATGGCACTGCCATCATCGTCGCTGCCGCGATCACCAATGGGCTGCTGCTGAACGGCAAGAAGCTTTCCGACGTCAAGATCGTTTGTTCCGGTGCGGGTGCGGCGGCAATCGCTTGTCTCAATCTCCTGGTGTCGATGGGCGCCCAGCGCAGGAATATTTGGGTTTGCGATATCGATGGCGTCGTGCATGAAGGCCGTAAAACGCTGATGGATCGCTGGAAGGCGGTCTACGCGCAGAAAACCGACAAGCGCGTGCTGGCTGAGGTGATCCCGGGCGCGGATATCTTCATCGGCCTTTCCGCGCCGAATGTGCTGACGCCGGAGATGGTCAAGCAGATGGCCGACAAGCCACTGGTGATGGCGCTCGCCAATCCGACTCCGGAGATCATGCCCGATGAGGCCCGAAAGGCGCGACCGGATGCGATGATCTGCACCGGGCGCTCCGACTTTCCCAATCAGGTCAACAACGTTTTGTGCTTTCCGTTCATCTTTCGTGGCGCGCTCGACGTCGGCGCCACCGCGATCAACGAGGAGATGAAGCTTGCCGCGGTGGACGCGATCGCCCAGCTCGCGCGCGATCCGCCGGTGGACGCGCTGGCGCCCGGCTTTGACAGCGGCGAAGTGCAAGGGTTTGGCCCGGGCTCGCTGATCCCGAGCCCGTTCGATCCGCGGCTGATCCTGCGGATTGCGCCCGCGGTTGCGAAGGCAGCCATGGAGTCGGGCGTTGCCACCCGGCCGATCGCCCATCTCGAGGACTACACGGCTCAACTCGAACGCTTCGCGTTCCGCTCCGGGCTTGTCATGAAGCCGGTGTTTGCCAAGGCAAAGGCCCAGCCCGTCCGTGTGATTTACGCCGAGGGTGAAGATGAACGTGTCCTGCACGCAACGCAGGTCGTTCTGGAGGAGAAGCTGGCGCGGCCGATCCTGGTCGGGCGTCCGTCGGTGGTCGAAGCGCGCATCAAGAGGTTTGGCCTCGCCATAAGGGCCGGCAAGGATTTCGATCTCGTCAACCCCGAGGACGATCCGCGCTATCGGTCCTATGTCCAGTCCTATATCGACATTGCCGGCCGGCACGGGGTGACCCCCGACGCGGCACGCACGATGGTGCGGACCAATGCAACCGTGATTGCCGCGCTTGCGGTCAGCCGCGGCGAAGCCGATGCCATGATCTGCGGTGTCGAGGGCCGCTACATGAGTCATCTGCGGCACGTGCGCGAAATCGTCGGCTTTCTCCCGGGCGTGAGCGATTTCGCGGCGCTCGCGCTGATGATCACCAGCAAGGGGGCTTATTTCATTGCCGATACGCAGGTGCGGCCGAACCCGAGCGCCGAGGAGCTTGCTGAAATGGCGGCGCTGGCGGCGATCCACGTGCAGCGTTTCAATATCAAGCCAAAAATTGCATTCGTGTCACATTCCGATTTCGGCAGCTATGATACCGAATCCTCGCGAAAAATGCGCCGCGCCACGGCGTTGTTGAAGGAGAGCCATCCCGAAATCGAGGCGGATGGCGAGATGCAGGGCGATACCGCGCTTTCCCAAACTGCGCGGAAAATGATTCTGCCCCATTCCAAGCTGGAGGGGGAGGCCAATATCCTGATCATGCCGAACCTCGACACCGCCAACGTCGCCTATCAGATGATCAAGGCACTGGCCGACGCATTGCCGGTCGGGCCCATCCTCATCGGCCCTTCGCGTCCCGCGCATATTCTTACCCCGTCCGTGACCGCGCGCGGCATTCTCAACATGACGGCGGTTGCCGCCGTCGAAGCCCAGGAGCGCGCCGGCCGCCAGCAACCGTCGCTTTTCGGCTAACCCAGGCCGCCGGTTGGCGCGGTCAAACCCGGAGTTGATTTGATTGTTTGAAAAGCCCAGGCGGAACGACCATAATCGCTCCGCCGTCCAGCAACCAGCGATTGCAGCATTCAGCGAGGCCGACCATGCCAGCGTTCATTACCTTCGGGCGAGTCCTGTTCGCCGTGCTCTTCATTGTTTCGGGAGCTTCCAAGCTTCTGGATCTGGCGGGGACGACGCAAATGACGGAGAAGATCGTTATTCCGGCGGCGCTGGCAACCTACACCTCTCAGCTCGAAAGCCTGACCGGGATGTCGACGCCGCAGATGCTGGCGATTGCGGCGGGTGCGGTTGAGCTGATCTGCGGCCTCATGATCGCCCTCAATTTCGGCACGCGGTTTTTTGCGATCCTGCTCATCCTGTTCGTGGCGGCCGTGACCTTCTATTTTCACGACTTCTGGAATCAGACCGGCGCTGAGGCCCGAAACAACATGATCCATGCGTTGAAGAATCTATCGATCATCGGTGCGTTGTTCATGGTTGCAGGATATGGCCGGGTGGCGCCGCCGCCGGAGCCGGCCTATGACGTCTAGGCCCTTAGGACAAGCGCCGCCACGGCGTGACGCTGACGCCATGGGCGGTGTCGAGGATCTGGCTTTCACCGGCGCTCAAGCCATGAGCGGCCAGAATTTCCTGGGGCGATTGGCCGGGAACGCCTGGGAAGCACGGCTCGCCCCCGGGCAGCCGCACCCGTGGTGCCTGCGACAGCCAAAACGTGTCGTAGCGGTCCATGAACATGGCGAACACATGCGGCCCGCCAATGATCGCAATGGTACCCGAACGCGCGCCGGCCTGGTCGCAGGCGGCTTCGAACGAAGCCCCGGCCGGATTCCACAACGTGGCCCTGGGATTGGACGGATCGGGCGCGATGCCACCGATCGTTCGGGTCAGGATGATCCGCCTTCTCAGCGGTGAGTTCGGCTGGTCCTCACAGGAGTGGCGGCCATGCACGATCAGATCGGCGCGGTCGAGCGCGGTCGTGAAAAATCGCTTGTCGCCATCGAATTTCAGTTCATCCGGCATCACGCGATCGGCGTTCGCCAGCATCCCGTCGGCGGACACGATGACATAGCCGTCGATGCGCTGCGTCGGCACGGGCGTTCTCGCGCGCTCGCCTATTCCGAAATCGTTTGCACCACACTGGAGACGGGCCGAGAACTCACTGTCGGCAGCTTGGCGTCCTTCAAAACCTCTTCGTCGTATTGCGCAAGGGTCTCAACCGGCGCCTTTGCCTTCATCTGCACGACCTTGTAGCCGCCGGCCTTCAGTTTGCGCAGCAGGGCAGGCAGGGCCTCTGCGGTATGCTTGTGGAAATCGTGCAGCAGGATGATGCCCTTGCCCAGCTTGTCGAGCTTCTTCATCGTGACGTCGATCACCTGTTGGGGGTTACGCGCCTTGAAATCGAAGGAGTCGAGGTCGCAGGAGAACATCGCGACGTTCCTGGTGCCAAGATAGGTCACCATCTCGGGCGGGTGCTGCAGCGCCGGGAAGCGGAAGAAAGGTGAGGGCGATGCGCCCAGGGCCCACTTCACCGCGCTGAAACCCTTCTCGATTTCTTCCTTGCGCTGATCTTCGGTCAGTTTCTTGTTGGTAAGCGTCGCGTGCGACCAGGTGTGCGATCCGACGGTGTGGCCAGCGGCGGCAACCTGTTTCAGGATTTCCGGGTAGTAGGTCGAGTGCTTGCCGATCGGAAAGAAAATACCGGTCGTGCATTCTTCCGCGAGCGTCTTCAGCACTGAGGGTGTATTGAGCGGCCACGGGCCGTCATCGAACGTCAGCACCACTTCCTTGTCGCGCAGGAAATCGAGCTGCTTGAAGTGCTCGAAACCGAACCCCGGTCCGCCCGTGGTGTCGATCTCAACGACGCGACCGATCCCAAGCGCATCCGGATTTGCGCAAAGTGCCTTTGCCGCCGCGGGCGTTGCTGCGGCGGCCGGTGCGGGTGTTGCCGCCGCGGCGCCTTTGGGGGCGGGGGTCTGCGACCACGCTGCGCCCGTCGCGCATAGCGAAACTGCGCCTGCAAAGATCAAACCTGCCGCAATACGCATGTTGTTTTTTCCTTTGTCGTGATCTCGGGCGCAAGCCACGGCGTTCGGCGTTGGCCCGAGCGATCTCCTGCCCCCAATCATCATAGCCTAGTTGGACCCGCGCTGCCACGGCAACGGCTTTTTCACCGCCGGTGGATATGTCCGTTGAACCGGTTAATTTCGGCAGCGTTGCATCAGGAGTCAGCCAGCGCCCGCGCAATCGCCGTTCTGACCCGCGTATCCAGGGGTTCGACGGTTTCAGGAAAGACCTCGGCGATATAGCCGTCGCGGCCAACCAGGTATTTGTGAAAGTTCCAGCGCGGAACATCCTTCGGCCGCGCACTGGCAGCCCATCTGTAGAACGGATGCGCATCTGCGCCCTTCACGACCACCTTTGCCGCCATGGGGAAGGTCACACCATATTGGTGCTGAGCGGTTTGCGCGATTTCGGTGGCGCCGCCGGGCTCCTGGGCTCCGAAATCGTTGGAAGGAACGCCGACAATCATCAAACCTCGGTCATGAAACTCGGTCCATAGCTGCTGCAACCCGGCATATTGTGGCGTGAAGCCGCATAATGACGCGGTGTTGACCACCAGCACCGGACGGCCGGTATACTCCGCAAGCCTGATTTCGCCTCCGGCCAATGCCGGAAAGGAAAAGGCGTAGGCGGTTACCTTGGTCATTGCGGCCTGTGCACAGACCGTCCGTGTCCAGGCTGGACTGGTCAGCCCGGCCAGCATTGAAGCGAGAATTGTCCGGCGGTCGATCATTGCAGGCCCCGCGATTCGCACGATCAAAGTCGGGTGAGGTTAGCCCAGCCAGCGCGCGGATGGCTCTCAAGAGGCCGTTATGAGCGCGCCACAGGGCACCAGGGTAGCGGCATTAGCGGAAGGTAGTGCCGGTTCCACTCACATATCGGTTCAGGCCCCCTGCGCATGAAGGCGTATTTGACCGGTTCGGCCTGGCCGACCGCGATATGCAAACCAAACAGAACCATCGCGACGGGATAGGTCCGCTTATGAAAGCGCAGGTCGGTGAAGGAATCGAGCAGGATCGCGCCAGCGAGAATGATCAGGGGATCGGTGAAGATGAAATATTCGGATTTCAATCCGCGCCGAACGCCCAGCGCGTCTATCCCGGTGGCGGCCAGCAGCAGCACGAGGGCCTGGATCGCCGTTTGTCTTTGGCCGCGTAGCCACGCTGAGACGATAGCGGGCACGATCAGCCAGATGAGAAATACGGTCGGGCGCGGCGAGGGGTGCAGCACAAAGGTGTAGCGCGCGAGAACCGATGCGACCCCATCGAGCACGAGCCACAGGATTCCCGACAGGCCCGAGCCGTTCGCCGCCGCGGCGGTGTAGGCATCCGCAAAGGTCAGCATCTTCTCCAGCGGATCGAACACCGCGATCACGTTGCTGGCGTTGTATTCGATATTGAGCGCCAGCAGCGCCAGCAAAGCGCCAGCGACAATCGCCAACATCGACGCCAGCATCTCGGCCGCGCTGACCCGCCAGATCATGGCATAGGCGATCATGCAGCCACCGATCAGGACGATCAGCATGGCCTGATAGATGCCGAAGCGCCCGAACAGCAGCGGATGGAATTGCGCAGCATCGAGGAGCGCACGGTTAAAGCCTGTGGCGATGAGCGGCCACGCAGCCCATGCCGCCGCCATCGCCGCGAAAGCCGCAATGATCGCTGCCGGCCAGCCCGATCGCGCTTCACGCCAGAACGGAACGCTGGCGCTCTTTGCGCCGCCGAATGGCAACACCATTACAGGCAATACGCCGATCAGCAGGATCGCTTGCACCTTGTTCTCAAGGCCGAATACGCAGAGCGCTGCCGCAACCGCTATCCAGAGCGGGCGTGCAACGCTGCCGCGGCGCCCGATCGCGATCAGGATCATGAGTGCGAAGATGACGGGGCATGCTGCGAGCAGCTCGCTGCGCAAAATGCGCGAATGCACGGCGACGCCACCGGAGAAGGCGAACGCGAATGTGGCAATCAGCGCGACGCGCCGGTCGCGTACGATGACACGGATAAGCGCTGCAAACACCAGCACGCAGCCGGCCGCGATCAGAAACGCGAGAACGCGGCCGGCGCGAACCGCACTGCTCATGGCAGCGTCGAAAGCTGTGGGGTCGGAGGCCTGCGGGATCGTTGAAAGCGAATAGAAGTCGAGCAGGCCGAGACCGTGCAACAGCTCAAACCAGAGCTTCGCCGCCAGGATGGTGATGTAACCGGTATGATCGAAGAACAGCTGCGGCTTGCCGTCGTTGAGAACAAGCGCGTTGTAGATCACCATGAAATCCATGTCGGCGTTGCGCCAGTAAACCAGCGCGTAGCCGAACAGGAAGAACGAGGCCGCCATCCCGGCGACAATTGCCGTCAATCCCCAGCGCCAGCCAAGAAATGCCAGCCTGTCGAGGGCATCTTGCGCCGCGCGGATCTGCGGTTGGGTTGTTGAGGCCCGGGTGGGAGACTGGTCCATGCCGGCGGTCTTTTAGCGCAGCCTCTGGCCCAAGGCGACCGGCAGGCGAATGGATGGGGCTTCCCGAACGGGCTTAACGCAGCGAAACGATGAAATCCGTTCCTTCGCCGGTTTCGCTACCGGCGACGCCTTGATCCGAAACGATGATCGATCCGCCCGTTGAAAGCGCCTCGGCAATCCTTGCCATGACGTCTGCGGGGAGAGTGAGGCGATCCAGCGCCTCGCCGGGGCTGTCCGGCACCGGCAACGGCTTTGCCGCCACCGCGCCTGCGCCCGCGATCTTTCGCCGCCGCAGGCTGCGTTCGTCTTCGTCGCGGCGATCGGCGTACCGGGTGGGTGCGGGTAGCGAGACCACCGACCAGTGCAGGACATTGGCATCGTCCTTGTCGACCTGCGCGGTGAACACATGCGTTCCAAGCGGCCGGTCGCTCGGCGCGATCGTCACCGGCATGTCGAACAGCGGAGCGAAATTCTGCCGGACGTAGAGCTTTGAATCCTTGCGGCTGACGAATACCGCGATCTGGCCAGCGCGCTTTAACGTCGGAGCCGATTCGACCTTCGGAGCGGCTGGCTTCAAGACCTCAGTCGGGTGGGTCTGATCCTTGTTCGGCTCCGGGAGTGCGGTGGGGACCGCCCTGACGCTCTCGACGGATTTTTCGTCTGCTTTGTCACCTGGCTTATCGCTGGCCTCGGGAGCGTCGGGAGCGTCGGCCTTTGACGGCTCAGCCTTGTCGTCGGCCCCGGCTTCGATTTTTGCCAACTCGGCCTTGTTCGGTTCGTTTGCCGCGGCCTCGACCCCTACAGCCCCGCCGGCTGCTTCGGACGACTTGGCCTCGGCTGGATTGTCGTCAGCGGATTTGTCGTCTGCCGTTTCGGGTTTCGATGAATTGCCGGCCTTCTCGGAGATGGCTTGCTCGGAAGCCGGCGTGCTGCCACCGGCGGACGCTGCATCGGACATCGTGATCGGCGAATTCGCAGCCGCGTTGCTGGCATCTGCGGTTCGCCTCTGCGGCGCGGATGCCCGGGTTTGGTCTGCCGCTGACTTTGCGTTGTCATCTTGGCGGAGGGTCGATCTTAGTTCAGCGCGCGTCTCGGCGACGGCGTTCTCGCCCGCCGCCTGGCCAGCTTTGGCTGACGTCGGCGCGTCCGGCTTCGGCTCATCGGCCGCAGTCGGCTGGGGCGCGACCTTCAAGGTGGCCAGAAGCGGATGAGAGAAACTGGCCGGGGTGATCTCGCCGGGGGTGATGACGACGCGCGCTCCCATCCGGGTCCAGTTCCACATCTTCACGGCAAAGGCCATCGGCATGCGGATGCAGCCATGCGAAGCCGGGCGGCCGGGAAGGACGCCAGCGTGCATGGCCACGCCCGACCATGTGATCCGCTGCATGTAGGGCATCGGGGCGCCGCTATAGATGTTGGAACGATGGAACTTGTGCTTCTGGATCACGCTGAAAACGCCCATCGGCGTCGAGTGGCCCGGCATGCCCGTGGACACCGGCGTTTCGGCGAAGAACCCTTTGGCGTCGTAAATTCTCATCCTTTGCTGGGCAATCGAGATCGCGATGATCAGTGGTCCCAGCGGCTTCTTCTCGGCAATCTCGGGCTTTTTTCCCACATGAAGACGCGGTCTTGGCCGCTTCGGGGGAATCGTCGGTGCGGGCCGCGAAAAGCCTGGGTCGGAATCCTGCCAGTAGTAGATTGCGGCTTCGGCCTGCGAGGTGAGACCGATCGCACCGGCCAAAATGGCAACTCGACCAAGCCGCTCGGCTACCACCGCAGCCCCATACCGGTTTACGCGCATCATCCTCGAACCCCGACTAGTTGAGATTTAGTGTTGCAGACGAGACACGCGTTCACCAGCGGCAACGCTTCCGACACCCGCGATTTAGGCCCCAAGCGTAACAAAAAAGCCTCACATTAGGTTAAACGCCGGGTGGCACCGGTTACCGGCGGCCTTCCTGTGGAGCCTCCCAGCGCCTACATCCTGGAATTCGCCGACGGAGACATCCATGACAGGCCACGCCACAAGCCGATATCATACCCGATGGGGCGGCTGCGCGTTATTGGTGCTCGCGCTCGGGTCGTGGCCAGGTTCGCCTGCTTTGGCGGCCGACGAGCCCGACCTGATCTTCCGCCGCTCGACGGTGTTCAAATGGCTCAGCCCGAACGACAAGCTCGCCACCTATGGCATTGACGATCCGGAGGTGGAGGGGGTGGCGTGCCACTTCACGGTGCCGGAGCGGGGCGGCATCAAGGGCTGGCTGGGACTTGCCGAGGAAGTCTCGGACATTTCGCTGGCGTGCCGCCAGATCGGCCCAATCCATTTCAAGAACAAGTTGGAGCAGGGCGACGATATGTTCCGGCGGCGGCGCTCACTGTTCTTCAAGAAGATGCAAATCGTGCGCGGGTGCGACGCCAAGCGGAATGTGCTGGTCTACATGGTGTATTCGGACAAGCTGATCGAAGGATCGCCCAAGAACTCCACTTCCTCGGTGCCCGTCATGCCCTGGGGATCGGGCGATACGGTGGTTGAAAAATGCGGCGAGTTCATTCAGTAGGCGGCCTCGGCGGGACGCAGCCGCAATGCTATCGCTTCAGGGGAGCCAGACGTGAGCGAACCCATGACCCGGACCGGGCATTCGGATCATGACATCCTACCAGGCGCACGAATTTTTGCGGCGCCGAGACGTTTCCACGGACGCTGTCGCCATGCTGCTGCGTCATGGCGCCACAAACCCGCGCCGTCCTGAGCGAACCCTCGCCCTCGATCCGCAGCTCGGGAAAGGCGTCAGGTCCAGCCAAATTCTCGACCTTTGGCCGACCGGGCTTCCGGGTCGGGCCTTGTTTCCGGGGCGGGCCTTTGTTGCCGACATCGGTGCTGTCGCTGCCCACGACGCTATCCTTGGTTAGGAGTGCCTGCCAACGCGCAACCCCCAATAAAAGTTGCACTCGATTTGAAGGAGTCGGCGGGCGCAAGGCTTTGGTTCACTGCCGCGGCCGCCGACGGGCTCTCGCAACCGGAGAAGACACCGCGCTTGGGGTTGCCGGGCATCGCCCTAGGCCAATGAACGACCGAAACTAGCCCAATGGCCGACGGCGATCATTGAAATCACTGATGTTTTCGTAAGGATGTTTCGTTTGATTGTCGCAACGAAACAATTCTCCAGCGGGACGAAACCCATTTTCGACCTCGACGCAAAACGCCGGAAACGGCGCACGGTTACGAACTCGCAAGCAACAACGGCGGGCAGCGCCGGCAGAAAACCGGAGACAGTCCAATGCGAACCCTTACTTTCTTCCTCGCCTTCGCCTTCGTGCTGGCTGGACCAACCTTGGCTGGCATATCCGATGGCGGCCTGCCGGGTATCGGCACATTCGGCTATCAGGGTGCACAGACCGTCACCGCGGCGTCCTCCATCGTCGTTGCGGCGCGCTAGACGCTGGCGAGCCCAAATTTTGCGGTCAAGGCTTGGCATGTTTTTTCGAATTTGTTCGCTCGTGATCTTGGCCTGTTTCGCGCTCGGCGGCTCAGCGCGAGCCGAGATGCGATCGCCGATGAAGTTGCCTGATCCGCGCGGAGAATTCGTGCGCCTGTGCGTACCCCATATGGCGGGGCGCTGGGCGCATCCTGATTCCGTATGCGCTTGCCTTCATGATCACGCGGCCGCCGCGGTCGAAGATGCGGATTTGCGCTCCGCCTTGCTGCGCGGGATCAGCGAGACCGGCGTGCCCACCATCGAAACCGATTGGGTGCCGGCCTCCAAACGATCCGAGATCGGGGCAACGTTCACGAAAATTGCAAAGCCGGCGCTGCAGTGCATGTTCGAGCCATCGAAATAGGCTCGCTTCTGGCTGTCATTCGCGAGCACCGGCGATCCGCGCCCGCCAACGCTCGGTCGTACTTGCTTGCCGGGCGCGTGCTGCGCGCCCGCGCTTATCGCTGCTTGGGTCCCAGGCGCGGGATGCACTTTTGCGCCCGTACGATGCCCGTCGAGGTCATCCTGGTGCCGGAAATCTCCTTGACCTGGCCGGCGGGGCAAGTTCCATCATCGACCTTGACCCGCTGCCCGAGCCGCAATTCGCCGATGTCCTGCTCGCGCGAAACCTGTTGTGCCGGAGTTGAGGTCGCAAGGAAGGACAAGGCGCAGCCGCCCAGCACCGAAAGCGAAAGGCGTGCGAAGGATGACACCTTCATGATCGGGGCATTCCGTGTCCGAGCGGGCCGTGTTGAGCGGGCAGTGTATTGACCCGGCTGCGATTCTGAAAGCGACGCGGAATGCGGCGCGCAGCGCCGTTTGAGCATCCTATCTGAGGCTCGACGAATCGGCCCACAGCGCCGCGACGATCGCATCCAGCCCGTCGGTCAGCGCCGCAGGGCCGGGCTGCAGGATCAGCGGCGATTTGATCTCCACAACACGATCATTGTGGATGGCTGGAATTTCGTTCCATCCGGGCCGCCGTTTGATTTTGTCCGGAACGACCTTTTTGCCGCACCAGGAGGCCAGAATGACGTCGGGTGCGCCAGCCCGGACGAGGTCCGGCGAAATGATCCTGTCCTTCGCCGCCTGCTGGAATCGCAGGTCCGGCAGGATGTCTTCTCCCCCGGCGATCTCGATCAATTCAGACACCCAGCCAATACCGCTGATCAGGGGATCGTCCCATTCCTCGAAATAGACCCTGGGTTTGGGCAAGGGCCGGCTGGCCGACGCGATGCTGGCAAGGCGCTTCTCATAGCTGGTGGCGAGCTGATCGGCGCGCCCGGCTGCACCCACCAACGCGCCCAGCGTGCGGATCATCGCCAGGATGCCCGCGATATCGCGCTGATTGAAAGCATGGACGGCGACGCCAGCGCGAACCAGAGCGGAGACGATGTCGGCCTGCAGGTCCGAGAAGGCGAGAACGAGGTCCGGCTCAAGCTTCAGGATTTTCGGAATGTCGGCTGAGATAAAGGCCGATACCCGGGGTTTTTCGCGCCTGACCTGTGGCGGCCGGACGGCGTAGCCGGAGACACCGACAATTCGATCCTGCTCGCCAAGCAGATAAAGCGTCTCCACGGTTTCTTCGGTGAGACAGACGATCCGGCGGGGAGGAAATTGGCGCATGGGAACGGTATGCAGAAGATCGGGCCGGTTGTCACGGTGCCTATTACCCGCGACGTCATTGCCGGGCATACTCCGCCTTGCGCAAACTGTGTGAGCCTTGAATGGGAGCATTGCGAGATGACGCCACTGGAAAAGGTCAATTCGATGAAAATGCCTTTTGCCGAATGGAAAGGCGTCACATTCATCCACGCCGAAAAGGATCGTGTCGTCGCGCGGATGCTGGTCCGCCCCGACCTCTGCACGCTCAACCATACGATTCACGGTGGCGCGGTGATGGCATTGGCGGATTCGGTGGGCGCGGCGGCAACCGTGATCAATCTGCCCGAGGACGCCAAAGGCACCACCACCATCGAAAGCAAGACCAATTTCATCGGCAGCGCAAAGGAAGGATCGACGCTGATCGCGACCGCGACCCCGGTGCATCGTGGGCGACGCACGCAGGTATGGCAGACAAGGCTGGAGACGGAGGAGGGCAAGCTGGTCGCGGTGGTAACCCAGACGCAGATGGTGCTTTGAAAAGGCGCGCAACGGCATCTGTCTGCTAACGAACAGATCGCGACAATCTGCCGTTATCTGAAGCGGAAAGCGGCCTTGAATTCCATGTTGCGATGCACAATATATAGATCGTTCTAGGGATTCGACGCCTCCTCGAGGGCCATCCGAGAGGAGATTGACGTGAGCTACCAAGACAGTCGCCGCACCACCGCCGCCCAGGGCACCGTTCGCACGCTCAGCCAGCAGGAAGAATTGCCGCTGCTGCGCGATCATCTTTTGCGGCTTGATCCGGAAAGCCGATATGACCGCTTCCACGGCTTCATGGACGATGGCTTCGTCGAGCGCTATGCCGCAAAATGCGCAAGCGACGGAACCGTCATCATCGCTTATCTCGAAGACGGCGTGGTCCGAGGTGCTGCGGAATTACATCCGCCGGATCGTTCCCCGGATTCGCTGCCGGAGATCGCGTTCAGCGTAGAGGCTGGCCTGCGGCGGCACGGCGTCGGCAGCATCTTGTTCCAAACATTGATCGCCCAAGCACACGCCAAAGGCTATCGCTCCTTGCGGATCACCACCGGCGCGCAAAACGACGCGATGCGGGCGCTCGCGCGAAAATTCGGCGCGCATCTGAAATTCCGCGACGGCGAATCCACCGGCAGCATCGATCTCGGGCAGCAAACGCTGCCCGAACCCGCGATAGCCACACCGTTCGATGCCGCCCGCGCGATGGTCAATTTCAACCGCGCGTATTGGAGATTTCTGCTGCGAATGTACGGCTGGAGACGAATCGCCTGACCGGCAGCGGCTTTGCGTGTTATTCGCGGATCGCCGCCAACAAATGTCCCATCGCCAGGCCGCGCCGTGAGCCTTAAGTGCCGGTCCGCTTGTCGTTGCCGAATCTCCTGACGACACGGCGCTCGACCACGACCGAGCGCTGCGCGCCCTGTTCTCCCGCGATCACGCGGGTCGAAGAACGCGCAAGAGCGCGTCCAGCCTTCTTCACCTCAGCCGCGACGGATTCGATTGGCATGCCCATCAGGGACGCTGCGATTTCGGCCTGTTCACTCAGATCGTCGGTGATGCCGGCCGCTGCAAAGATGGCTTCCTCAAGCGTCGGCGGATCGCGCCGCACGCGCCGCGGTCCATATTTCGTGTTCCAGTCCTGGCTCATCGCGGCCCCTTGTCTGATGAAACCTATCTAGGGACGACTATGTTGCATTGCAATATGAAATTGGTGTGGCAGGCCAGCTATGCGTCGTCCGATTCAGAGGTTTTCCACCCTGGTGGCGTCGTAAATTTCGATGGTTGGGCTTGACGCGGCCAGCGGCTGAAGGGCGCGGACGAAATCACGTGAGGCCGGTACCGCGAAATGTGCCGCCAGCGCGGCGCGATCGGCCCATTGCTCGATGAACACCAGCCGGAGCGGATTGTCGCAATCGATATGCACGGCATGAGAGATGCATCCTTGCTCCTGGCGCGAGCGATGCACGTGCTCCAGACTCAATCTGCGGGCCTCGGTGAAGGAATCTTGCCGCGTCGTCACGCTGCCGGTCACCACGATCATCGCGCCTCTCCCACGTTTTCGATTCCATGCATCTCACAGCGCGGAATCACCAGCGCCTGCAAAGCCCACCGGTTGCTGCGGCCAGCGTTTCAGCGCTGCATGCCCGGCATCGGTCAGCACGTAGATGCCGCGCTCGGCGCGATCGAACCAGCCATACACGTTGTGCAGCAGAATTTTCGGGGCATCCGGAATCTCGGGCTTGAGGTCGCGCACGCGCCTCGGCCCCTGCGACAGCGCCAATGCGCAGGCCAAGGCCTGTTGGCGGTATGCTGTCATGATCGGGGCGCGCGTGCTGCCACCCAGCGCCGGGTCTCCCTTGCGCCGCCGATGCTCGGCGACGAGGCGCGAGCGTTTCTTCGGGTCGCGCCGCGGGTTCGTTGTGGGCGGCGTCACGATCACCTCGACATCGCCCGACCTGGTGACCGCAAGCATGCCAAAGCCCAGCCGGCGGCAGAGGTTGCGATAGCGCGCATCGCTCTCGCGCCCCTTGCCGCGCTCGGACAGTTTTGCAGCGAGCCAGACCTCGTCGCAGGCGGCGGCGCGGTCGACCGCCTGCAAAACCAGTTCGAGGTTGAAGGAAAGCTTCAATTCGCCGATCACAACGACCGGGGGGTCGTCGCCGCTCAGCGCGACAAGGTCGCAGCCGCCGACTTCGCCCTTGACCGCAAAGCCGAGCTTCTCGAGGAAACGTTTGACGGGCAGATAAAGCGCGGTTTCCAAGGGATCTCCCGGCGTCGTGGGCTGGCGACTCACTCCCGGAGTTTAGCCCGGATCGTCGTCGGCGCCTGCGGCGTGATTTGATCCGGCAGGCCGATAGCGGCTATTCTGCCCTTGGGACCAGACTTTGCGGGCGCGGCGAGAGCGATGATCAGAAACGGCCTCTACCACATCACCGTGGAAATGCTTGACGGCATCAAGGGCGGCAACCAGGGGGTTATGGTGGTGCGCGACGGCACGCTGCGCGGCGGTGATTCGTTCTTTTATGCGTATGGCACGTACACCGCGGCGAATGGCAAGTGGAAGGGCGAGGTGACCAACCAGGAGCATTCGCCGACCTTTGGCGAGCGGCCGATTTGGGAGCGCAAGGTGGTGACCATCGGCTTTACCGGAACCTATACCGATGAGACGGCCGAAAGCGACGGTATCGCACTCGCCGGCAAGCAGAGCATTCGGTTCAAATCGAGGCTGCGGCTGTTGGTCCCGGATTAAAGCTTTCCGTTGAGAGCTAGACCCGCCCGCTCACAGGAAGCAATGCACCAGTGACGGCGCTGGCCGAATCGCTTGCAAGAAACAGGATTACGTTCGCCAATTCTTCTGGCGTCACCCATTTTGCGAAATCCGCGTTCGGCATGCTGGCGCGGTTCGCCGGCGTGTCGATGATGGAGGGCAGCACGGCGTTGACCGTGATCTTGCCCTTCCATTCGGCGGCGAGCGCCTCGGTGAGGCGATGCACGCCTGATTTCGACGCCGCGTAGGCGCCCATCCCGGCGTCTGCCTGCAACGCGCCCATCGCGCCGATATTGACGATCCGGCCCGCGCCGGATGCGACAAGATGCGGGATCGCTGATCGCGACGCATTCAGCGCGGTGAGCACATTGAGTGCGTACATGCGCTGCCAGGTCTTTGGATCACCCTCCGCGACTGTCTCGAACGCGAATCCGCCGGCAATATTGATCAGCGCATCGAGCTTGCCGAAATGCGATGCGGCCGCATCGATCGCCTTTGTGGCCTGGGCCGCGTCCGTCAGGTCGACGCCGCCAAGTTCAATTCGGTCGGGCGTCGCCGCAACGTGCGAGGCAGCGTGATCCACGCCGGCTACGCGCGCGCCTCGCGCCAGCGCTGACGCTGCGACGACCCTGCCGAGCGCCCCTGAGGCACCGGTCACGATGATGACTTTTCCGTCCATGATTGATCTCCGGGCCAGACGGGATCTGTCCACACTACCGTCAGGCCAAATTCATTTGCAATGCTACAAATTTTCGCGATCAAATGTGGCTTATGCGTCGAGCGAACCTCGCGAACGGACGGTCGCCATGCCCGGTATTGCTCCCCTGGTCGATATTCCCAGCGAATTTCTCACTTTGAAATATCCGCTTCCGCATTTCGCAAGGGCGCTAGCCGGCCAAGCGCCGGTCAAGATCGTGGCAATGGGATCGTCGTCAACGGCTGGCAGAGGGGACGTCGTGCCTTATCCGCACCGCCTGGAGATGTATCTGAGGGCTCGATATGAGGGCGAGCAGTCTCGCAATCTGAGGATCGATGTGCTCAACAGGGGACGGGGCGGCCAAGAGGCGATCGAGGAACTGCGCCGTTTTAATTCCGATATTTTTGCCGAGAGGCCTTCGCTGGTGATCTGGCAGGTCGGCACCAACGCGGTCTTTCACGCCTACGATCTTGACGAGGTCGCCGCCAGCATCGCTGAAGGCCTGCAGCAGCTACGCGTCGAACCGATGGATGTTGTTTTGATCGATCCGCAATATACCCCGGCGATGCTTTTAGCGGACAGGGCCGACGCTTCCGAGCGAATGGTGTCGCTGATATCGGCCGTCGCCGCCAACGCAAAGGTCAATTTGTTTCGGCGCTGGGCGTTGATGCGGCACTGGCACGTGAACAACCACATCAGTCTGGATCGGTTCTTCGACCCGACAGATTCCCAGGACAAGCTCCATCAGAACGACTGGACGACCCTGTGTGTCTCGAAAGCGCTGTGCGATGCGATTACCCGGGCGGCAGCGGTCTAGGGCCGTACAGATACCGTCCGCGCGAATCGCTAAAATTTGCCGGAGTTTTGTAAGCGGAATGCAGAAC
>Ga0210401_10002813_pt1 | contig 18986 bp, 14 predicted proteins | sample IncBWH32MmetaG_FD_150866 | JGI IMG/M metagenome (GOLD analysis project Ga0210401, IMG submission 150866) | Forest soil microbial communities from Barre Woods Harvard Forest LTER site, Petersham, Massachusetts, United States - Inc-BW-H-32-M | ecosystem: Environmental > Terrestrial > Soil >... | reverse complement strand
TGCGCATAAATAAAGCCACCTTTTAACAGGGCTTTTTTAAACTCATCGTAGGTGTCAACCTGCTGCGTGCTTTCCTCACGGCGGGCAAGGGCCTTTTTATACAGGTTATCCTGTATGTCTTTCAACAAATTTTCGATATTATGTTCGATGCCCTCAATCGCCATAACTTCTTTTGTAAGATTATCGCGGCGAGCCACCTCAACAGTTCCGTTTTGTAAATCGCGTTCGCCAATGGCAATCCTAACCGGAATGCCCTTCATTTCATATTCGGCAAATTTCCAACCCGGACGCTGTGTGTCTCTATTATCATACTTCACCGAAATGCCTTTAGCTTCTAGTTTTTGTTTGATGTGTGCAACGGTTTCGTTTAGTTTAGCCAAACCCTCTTCGCCTTTATAAATAGGCACAATAACCACTTGTATATGTGCTAATTTTGGTGGAATTACAAGCCCTTTATCATCGCTATGTGCCATAATAAGTGCGCCCATTAAACGGGTTGACACACCCCAGGATGTTGCCCAAACGTAATCTAAAACACCTTCTTTATTGGTAAATTTTACATCAAAAGCTTTGGCAAAATTTTGCCCCAAAAAGTGCGATGTACCTGCTTGCAGTGCTTTACCATCTTGCAACATAGCCTCAATACAATATGTATCAAGTGCTCCTGCAAAGCGTTCGTTAGGGGTTTTTACACCTTTAACCACCGGCACGGCCATAAAGTTTTCTACAAAATCGGCGTATACATTTAGCATGCGCTCGGTTTCTTCAACAGCTTCTTGCGATGTGGCATGGGCTGTGTGCCCCTCTTGCCACAAAAACTCAGCCGTGCGTAAAAATAAACGCGTGCGCATTTCCCAGCGTACTACGTTTGCCCATTGATTAATTAACAGCGGTAAATCTCGGTACGATTGTATCCAACCACGATAGGTGTGCCAAATAATAGTTTCGGATGTTGGGCGAACAATTAATTCTTCTTCCAGCTTAGCATCGGGGTCAACAACAATTTCGCCATCTACATTTTTTAAACGATAATGTGTAACCACAGCACACTCTTTAGCAAAACCATCCACGTGGCTTGCCTCTTTACTGAAAAAAGATTTTGGTATAAATAAAGGGAAATAAGCGTTTACATGTCCGGTATCTTTAAACATTTTATCTAATGCCTGCTGCATTTTTTCCCAAATAGCATAGCCGTTTGGCTTAATAACCATACAACCTCTAACGGCACTATGTTCGGCTAAATCTGCCTTGGCAACCAAATCGTTATACCATTTACTAAAGTCTTCGGCGCGTGTAACTAGTTCTTTGCTCATAAATTCTGTTAAATCCCCCCAGTTTGGAATAGTTTTTGTAACTTTATCGTAGAAATTCTACCGCACAAAAATAGGATTTAAACATTTAGAAGCCATGAAAAAATTAAGCATATTAATTATCGGATGTTTTTGTTTAACACTGATAAGTTGCAAAGCACGTTTCGATAATCTTGCTGCAAACAGCAATGATGATGTTTATTACAACCCTGCTAAAGACCCTAAGCCGGTAGCAAAAACAACACAAAACCCTGCTGTTGCACAAAATTATAACGGGCAACAGAGTAACAATTATAATAACAACAACAGGCAACAACAACAATATAATAACCAACAAGGTTATAACCCAAATGCTGGGAAAATTGCTGCAACACATGCTGATAGCATGAATCCTAATTACAAAGATCCTAATTTTAATTACGATGATTATTATGATAACGCTTATGCTGCACGTGTAAGTCGTTTTCAAAACCCGATTTACGGAACAGGTTATTATGATAGTTATTATACTAACCAATACTCGTATACCGGCAACCCAAGCCAATATGGTAACAGTATTTATAATAGTTATCCAAGCAGTATGTATAATTCGTACAACAATTATGGCATGGGTAATGGCATGAGTGGTTACAACCCATATGGAAGTAGCATGTATGGCAATAGCATGTATGGCAATAGTATGATGATGGGTGGTGGCTACGGAAGCGGTTTAAGCATTGGTTATAGTAATGGCTACGGAATGGGATATAATCCGTATGGAATGAGCGGAATGGGTATGGGTTATGGCATGGGGTACAATCCTTATGGAATGTCAGGTTATTATGGCTCTATGGGTTACAATCCTTATGGCATGGGTTATAATCCATACGGTATGGGATATGGCATGGGCTACGGAATGGGTGGTTATGGTGGTTACAACCCATACAGTACTATGTACAGCACCGGTGGTTATTATAATCCTTACGATTACAACAGCACCAGCAGTAACAACTATAGTGGGCCACGTAACTCGCATACAGGTGGCAACAGCACAACTACATCAAACGGACCAAGAGGCGTACGTGAAGAAACACCAACTGTAAACCCTAACGTTCATACTCTTAATAACCCTATGGCGGCAGTAGCTCCAACAAGCGTAGAAAGATTTAATCAGGTTTCTATTCCGAAAGAAACGATGGTAAAAATTGCTGAAGAAAAATCTCCAACCAGATTTAATCCGCAATATCAACCGGTAAGTAATAATAATGGATATCAACCAAATTCAAATCCAAGAAATACGTTTAACCAACAAAATCAAAACGTAAATAATAATTATCAAAACACAAGCAGGCCTGTAGAAAGTACACCACAAAAACAAACCAGATGGTTTAATGGTGGTAACGAAAACAATGCCACTAATACACGCCCAATAAATAATAATTACGAAAACAATAGTTTTTCGGCGCCAACACGCAGTACTAGCAATTGGGGTGGTAACAGTGGCGGAAGTTGGGGTGGCGGCGGTGGCCGTAGTGGTGGCGGAAGCTTTGGCGGCGGCGGTGGAGGCGGTGGCGGACATAGTGGTGGTGGAAGGCGCTAAGCAAATTATTTTTCAAAAAAAATTATGATAAAGAAACTTTTTGCGCTTGTTACAATATTTGTAAGCAGCGTAGCTTTTGCACAAAATGATATAGATGCCATGCGCTATTCGCAAACATCATCATATGGTGATGCACGGTTTATGGCTATGGGCGGAGCTTTTGGCTCATTAGGCGCAAATATATCTTGTATGAATTTTAATCCGGCGGGCATTGCCATGTATCGAAAAGGAGAATTGGTTGTTACACCGGGCATTCAGTTCCAGGCAGCCGACGCAACACACTACGGCACCAGTGCATCTGATTTTTCAACCAAAGTAAGTCTTTCAAATATAGGTTTTGTTGCCGCATGGAATCAGCAACCCATGAGCATGCGAACTACTACTGCCAATTATCAGCCCTATAATGGCGACAGATATGGGCCCGGCAGTAACAGACCAAACCAACTACCTGCGCAACCAAAACAAAATTCGAATGAAATTACAGACAGATGGGCTTTTGGAATAGACTTTAACCGCGTAGCTGATTTTAATTATCACACTACCCTTAACGGCTATGTGCCTGCATCAAGCTCTATAATGAATAGTATGGCAAATACCGCTAATGGTCATTATCCAGGCGACCTTAACCAATTTTACGAAGGCTTAGGATACAACACTTATTTAATTAATCCGGTATCCAGCTCCGATTCTTCGCATTATACAGGTGCTGCCAATAGTAACACCATGTTGCAACAACAAAAAAGCATTCAATCGAGCGGACGTGTTGGTGAACTTGCTATTGCTTTAGCACACAGTTTTAACGATAAATTTTATGTAGGCGGATCGGTTGGTGTGCCTTTTGTAAAATATAATTATCAATCAACGCTAACAGAGTCTGATTATAAACATACTGATACTGTATTTAATTCATTAACCTATCAGGAAAATTTAGTTACATCAGGTGTTGGAATAAATGGAAAACTTGGAGCCATTTATCGTTTTAACTCAGGCGTTAAAGTTGGTTTATACGGACAAACGGCTACTGATTATAAATTGACCGACAATTACCAAAACACCATGACCTCTGCTTTTAATGGTAATTATACTCAATATAACACAACCAGTACATCGCCCGCAGGAACTTACTCATATAAGTTTCATACGCCAGGCAAAGCAGGTGCAAGTGTATCTTATGTTTTTAAAAAACTGTTAGCTTTTAGTGTAGATGGGGAGTATGTAAATTATGGGGGCGCACGTTATCCTGACAACATTACTTTTTTTGATGTAAACAACACTATAAAACAAAAATATACAGGTACCGCAAATATAAAAGCAGGTGTAGAGTTAAATGTTAGACCCGTTGTTATACGTGCAGGTTTTGGCAGTTATGGTTCGCCATTTGGCGATGTGCTTACAGGTAAATTTGTACGAAATGCTTTTTCGGGTGGCATTGGTTTTAGAGGCACACATAATGTGTATTTAGACTTAGGTTTTGTTTATACCAAATGGGCAGAAAAATATTATGTTATAGACCCTATGTACGTTCAGGCATCTAACATAAATTATTCTACTCTTTATATAACTGCTACTTTAGGTATAAAGTTTAATTAGTATACTTTTCTTCTAAATTATTTTTAATTAAAAATAACTGCTACTTTAGTGGCATATAAATTAAAAATTATGAAAAAGTATATCATTATCCCCTTTTTATTTATGGCCGTAAACCTTTTTTCGCAGCCAATAAACCAGCAGCAAAACACTCAAGATCAAAGACAGCTGCAAAACAACAATCAACAGCAAATGCAGCAAAATAATAACCAGCAGCAAATGCAACAACAAAATAATCAGCAGCAATTAGACCAGTATCAACCGCCGCAACAACGACCTACGTATAATTACACTACTCCTAATAATAATATGGATTATAATGGTAGAAAAGCTTCTAAATACCGAAAGATGAAAGTTAATGGTATAGTGTTAGCTTCGGTTGGTGGTGCTTTTTTAATTGGTGGTGTGGCTTTACTTTCAGATGGCATGTCTAAACAGGTGCCTGTAAACAATTATAACAACGGTTATAACAACGGTCCTTTTAATGGAGCTGGAAGTGGAAATGGGGCTTTTATAGAAACGTTTGGTGGAACTGTTTTTACTATTATTGGTGCGCTTGCCACTACCGGCGGAGTCCTTATGGCTGTAATTGGCAGTAAAAAAGAAAAAGATATGGCTATGGCCAATCGTAATAGAGTAAGTGTAATTATAGCACCTACTGCATTTAGAATTGCTTATAAGTTTTAGAGGTGTTGTCTGAAATAAAATTTGCGCTATTTTAAATAGTATAATGAAAAAAGGCCTTTTTGTTTTTTTGCTATTTATTACTGTAAATGTTTTTTCGCAGCAGATAAATCAGCAACAAAATAACAACCAACAGTTGCAGCAACAGCCCCAGCAAAGCACCATGTATAATAACATGAATGACATGAATTATTATGGTAACAAAGCTGTTAAATACGGAAAAATGAAAGCTAAAGGCATAGTAATGGCATCGATAGGTGGTGGCATGCTTGCAAGTGGTATATTTTTTCTTACCAACGGTTTATCTGATAAGGCGGCAAACTCAAACTCTTCCAACCAGCCGCTTGTTCCTTCATATACGCCTAAAATAGTTGGCGGAACTGTTTTAACTATTATTGGTGGACTTTATGTTACAGGCGGAACTATAAGGGCTATAATTGGTGCCATAAAAGAAAAAGAAATGGTTAAAGCTAACTATCGAGTAAGTGTGCTTATTGCCCCTACTGCGTTTAGAGTTGCTTATACGTTTTAAGTTATCTTTCCTGAAATAATCTCAACAATTTATCGTTACTAATTCTGTAAAAAGGCCGTTTTCTTAATTTGTGAGCATTAAGCCTTTTTTACTAAATTCGCCACTCATTAAACGCAAATATGAATTATAAAAAACTAAACAACATAGTAGGATGGCTTATTTGTGCCATTGCCACCTTTACTTACTGTTCAACCATTGAGCCTACTGCCAGCTTTTGGGATTGTGGCGAGTATATTGCCTGCTCATATAAACTAGAGGTTGGTCACCCACCAGGAGCACCTTTCTTTTTGTTGATTGCGCGTTTTTTCTCGATGTTCTCTTTTGGAGACCCAGCTAAAGCAGCTATGATGATTAACGTAATGAGTGGTTTATGCAGCTCGTTTACTATTTTGTTTTTGTTTTGGACAATTACCCGTTTAGCTAAAAAGATGTTAGCTCCTGAAGGCACCGAAATGGATAACGGTAAAATGTGGGCTATTTTAGGAAGTGGTGCTATTGGAGCATTGGCCTATACTTTTTCCGATTCGTTTTGGTTTTCGGCGGTTGAGGGCGAGGTTTATGCCATGAGTAGTTTATTTACTGCAGCTGTTTTTTGGGCTATTTTAAAATGGGAAGAGGAAGCAGACGAGCCATCATCTATGCGCTGGTTAATTTTAATTGCTTACTTAACCGGTTTATCGGTTGGTGTCCATTTACTTAACTTACTTGTTATTCCTTCTATCTGCTTCATTTATTATTTCAAAAAATACAAATTCAGTTGGAAAGGTTTTACTATTGCAGGTGTTATTTCAGTTATTTTATTAGGTGGCATACAGGGCGGTATCATTCCGGGTGTGGTAAAACTTTCTGCCGACTATGAATTATTTTTCATCAATAAACTTGGCATGCCTTTTAACACAGGTACTATGTTGTACTTTGTAATTCTTATTTCATTAATTACATCGGCTATTGTTTACTCACTTAATAAAAAAGAAACTTTTTACAAACTAACTTTTGGTTTAGCTATTGCATTTGCTTTACTAGCAACAGCATCCACCCAAACGGGTGCAGGTGGAATGTTGGTACGTGCTATTATTTTAGGAGGCATGGTTTACGCGGTTCATTTCCTTAAAAACAGGCATGCCGTTTTAAATGGCGTTGCTTTAAGTTTTGCGGTAATGATGATTGGTTACTCATCTTTCTTTGTATTAGTAATTCGTTCGCAGGCAAACACGCCAATGGATGAAAACAATCCTGAGAATGCACTAAATATGCTTTCGTATTTAAATCGTGAGCAGTATGGCGATTGGCCTATTGGTTACGGGCAATATTATAACGCACCTACTAAACCACGCAGCGAGTTTAAAGACGGAACACCAATTTATGGTAAAGACGAGAAAAACAAAAAGTATGTTGTTTTAGATGCCCGTAAAAATTCGGTACCTGTTTACGAAGATGATTTTTGTACAGTGTTTCCGCGTATGTGGAGCCAGCAAAGTCAGCACGAAGCGGCTTACAAATATTGGGGCGATATAAAAGGCAAACCAAAACAAGTTACCGATAACAACGGCGAAACAAAAACAGTTTATGTACCAACCTTTGGCGAAAACTTAACCTACTTTAGAAGATACCAAATTGGATACATGTACCTGCGTTATTTTGCCTGGAATTTTATTGGAAAACAAAATGATGTACAAGGTTTAAATAATAACCCTACCGAAGGTAACTGGATAACCGGTATACCTGCTTTTGATAATGCACGCTTAGATGCTGATTTAACTACTGTGCCAAGCAACGTAAAAAACAACAAGGCTACTAATAAATTTTACGCATTGCCATTTATATTGGGCTTATTAGGTATATGGTTTCAATACAAAAAAGGATTGAAAGATGGCTTTGTGGTTTTCTGTTTATTTTTCTTCACAGGATTTGCCATTACTATTTATTTGAACCAATATCCGTATCAGCCACGTGAACGTGATTATGCGTATGCCGCCTCGTTCTACGCTTATGCAATTTGGATAGGCTTAGGTGTTTTATTTTTATACGATTTTTTGGTTAAACGCATGAACGCCAAAAATGCGGCTATTGCTGCAACAGCGGTAAGTTTGGTTGTACCGGGTTTAATGGCTGCCGATGGTTGGGATGACCATAACCGTTCGCACAAAACTATGGCGAGAGATTTTGCCATTAACTACTTAGAGTCGTGTGCGCCTAACGCAGTGCTATTTACCAACGGAGATAACGATACTTTCCCGCTTTGGTACGCGCAAGAGGTTGAAGGCATTCGTACCGATATACGTGTGGTTAACTTAAGTCTGTTTCAAACTGATTGGTACATTAACCAGTGTCGTAGAGCAGCTTACGATTCTAAGCCACTGCCATTTACGGCCAGCATGACTGCTGATAAGTATGAAGCAAGCAAGCGCGATATTGTTTATTTTATGGATAAAAATATTGGTTATGTAAACATTAAAGAATTAATGGATTATGTTGCCAGCGATAATCCTGAAAATAAATATAACATGAATGGCGATTATATCGACATTTTACCAAGTAATAAATTTAGTTTACCGGTTGATTCGGTTAAAGTAATTCAAAACGGTACAGTATCTAAAGGTTTAGAAAACCGTATGGTAAAAAGTATCGATTGGCAATTGCGCCGTCAGTACATTACTAAAAACGATTTAATGGTACTTGATTTATTAGCCGGCTTTAATTGGGACAGACCCATTTACTTTGCTGTTACCACAGGCAGAGAAGCCTATATTGGCTTAGAAGATTATTTACAGTTAGAAGGTTTAGCGTATCGTTTAACGCCAATAAAATCTACTAAAGAAGAAATGCAAAATGGTGCGCGCATTAACTCAGACATTATGTATAACAACATTATGACTAAGTTTCAGTGGGGTGGCATGAGCATTCCGGGTGTTTACTTGGATGAGAATGCAATGCGTTTTGCATCTAACATGCGCATACAAATCGGTGGCTTAGCTGCTCAACTTGTACAAGAAGGCAAAAAAGACAAAGCAATTAAAATACTGGATAAAGCACAAGCTGAAATGCCTGAAGAAACCATTCCGTATGATGCAACTATGTATTCTATTTGTTTAGCTTACTTCCAGGCAGGTGAAAATAAAAAAGCAAAAGACATTGCTGAAAAATTATTTACCATGTTTGAAAGCGACTTACGTTTTTATAACAAACTACCCGGCATACATAAAGCTGCTTATGGCTCAGAAATTAGTCGTGCACGTCAGTTAATGATGGCATTGGTAAGTGTTTGTTATAACTACAAAGAAAACGATTTAGGCAAAAAGTTTGAGCAACGTTTACCAGGCGTTATTCCGCAAGAAGAAATGCCGGGTTATAAAGAGCAAATACAGAGGTAATGCGTTTGCCGGCTCGTCCACCTAAATTGCTGCAAAGCTTATTGCCGCAGTGCCATTGGAGCTTGCCCAACAGACAGAACAAAATTTACTTAACCTTTGATGACGGGCCAACACCGGAAGTGTTGCCCGTTATTTTAAAAACACTTGATACGTATAAAGTACCTGCCACATTTTTTTGTGTAGGAGAAAACATGCAAAAACATCCCGGTTTGGTTAAAGAGATGTTGAAACAAAACCATGCAATTGGTAACCACACACATAACCATATAAGCGGGTGGCGTGTAAAAAACAAAACCTATTTTGAAAACGTAGAGGCCTGCCACAAGGTTTATAAATCAAAATTGTTTCGTCCGCCTTATGGTAGGTTACGTGCATCGCAGGCAAATGAGCTTAAGAGAAAGTACAAAATAATTATGTGGGATGTACTGAGTTACGATTACGATAAAAAAGTGTTACCCGAAATTTGTTTCAGAAATGTAATTGATGCAACCAAGAGCGGATCAGTTATTGTTTTTCACGATAACGTAAAGGCACTAAAAAACTTAGAGTACGCCTTACCCCGCAGCATAGATTTTTTATTGAAGAAAGATTTTGTGTTTGATGTGATTAAGTAGCTATTTTAAAACAGCTATAATTTTTTTGGCCAAAAACTCAGCTAGTTTAATGTTTGATTCTTTTGTCCAACCGGCAATGTGAGGAGAAAGAATAACCTTGTCAGATTTTACTAAATATTGCAATGGTGCAGGCATTTCTTTAACATCTATTCCCTCAAACGATACAGCTTCATATTCAAGCACATCTAAACAAGCACCCAGCACTTTTCCGCTTTCTAAATTTTTAACTAAGTCAGCAGTATTTAAACACCTACCACGCGCTGTATTAATGATGTAAATATTTTTTTTAAATCGTTTTATAAAAGCATCGTTAATTAAATAATTTGTTTCATCAGTTAAAGGTGTGTGCAAGCTAAGTACATCAGCTTGCTCAAAAATATCTTCTACCCTGCTCTCTTTCACAAACTCATTTCCAAAATTTGTTTTGTATTTATCATAAGCAAGTACTTTTACACCAAAACCTTGCAGACGTTTAGCAAAAGCAGCACCCATGTTGCCATAACCAATAATGCCTACGGTTTTGCCGCATAGTTCAATGCCACGGTTTTCTTCGCGCAACCATTTGCCTGAACGCACTTCGGCATTTGCTTTTATTAAATTATTAAACAAAGCAAGCAACATGCCTAAGGCATGTTCGGCAACCGCATCTCTATTTCCTTCAGGTGAGTTTACACAAGTAATGCCTTTTTTTTCGGCATAAGCAACATCAATATTTTCCATGCCGGCACCAACCCGTGCAATACATTTTAAATTAGGTGCGCTATCAATAATCTCTCTGGTGATTTTAAATTTGCTGCGTAGCACAATGCCATCATAATGCGGAATTAATTTTTTTAATTCATCAGCCGGTTTATCATAAAACAAATCACATTGAAACCTTTTTTGCATTAGCATTTCGTGCAAGCGCGGGTGATTAGAATCTATGAAAAGAATTTTTTTTGCCATTACTTATTCAGCGAATAATTTTTTCTACTAAACTGAAATAGTAAAAATAAAAACACGGCTACCAACATAAACGCAACTGTTTGGTGTAACACACCCATTATAACAGGCACGTTATATAGCAAAGTAAAAATGCCTAAAATTATTTGCAAGGTGGTTAAATAAACCAACCAGGTAACTCCGTTATATTGTTGTGTGTTTAATTTGAATTTGTTTGAGCGAATCCAGATAATTGAAATTAAGGTTGCCACCACCCAGGCAAAAGTGCGGTGCACAAATTGCACACCAGCAGGGTTTGCAGTAAAGTTGTGGATAAACGAATCTGTCATTAAAATGGTATCGTTAGGAAACCACTCGTCACCCATTTTAGGCCAGGTTGAATAAATTAAGCCCGCTTTTAAACCTGCTACAAATGCACCGTAAATTATTTGAAATACAAGTGCTACAAATGTAACCAAGGTTAGGGTGAACAATTTTTTGCTTGGATTAACTTCCTGATTTTCTTCGGGGCTTTCATAAATAATTTCTAAAGCAAACCAAAAGGTAAATGCAAAAGCAGTAAGGGCTGTTATTAAATGCGTGGCTAACCTATAATGACTAACATTTGGATTTTTTACCAAGCCACTTTTTACCATCCACCAACCTACCAGGCCTTGCAAGGCACCCACACACAATAAAATAACGCTGCGTATCAGTAATTTTTTGGTGAATTTTTTAGTGGCGATAAAATAAACAAAGCCGCCAAAAAATACGAAGCCAATTAAACGTCCAATCATACGATGCGACCACTCCCACCAAAAAATATTTTTAAACTCGCTTAATTGCATTGAGCTGTTTATGATTTTAAACTCGGGGCTTTGCTGGTATTTGGTAAAATGTTCCATCCAGCTTTGCTCGTTTAGGGGCGGCAGGGTGCCCATTACGCTCCAATCGGTTATAGACAGGCCCGAGTGTGTTAAACGGGTTATGCAACCAATAACCAGCATTACGTAAACCAAAACGCAACCTGTTAGCAGCCAGTAAATAATTTGCTTGTGTGGATTGTTTTTTATCATCCCGAAAAATCTTGGCAAATGTACATAAGGATTGTGTGTAAATAATATAATTTAGCAACAAATTATATGGACTTTATACTGCCTTTTCCCCTAAAAAAATTACCTCAGCAGGTAAACATACAGCAAGCCATGCTATTGGTAGGTTCTTGCTTTGCCGAAGAAATAGGCGCCAAACTAAGCGAGTGTAAATTTAACAGCCTGGTAAACCCGCACGGTATATTGTACAACCCCCTTAGCATTTGTAGGGCGGTAAGTGATTATATAGAAAATAAAAAGTACACCCAAGCCGATATTTTTTTGCACGACGAATTGTGGCGCAGTTTTAGCCACCACGGTAAATTTGCCGATATAAATGCAGATGCCTGCCTATCAAACATCAACCATAACATTAGCGAAGCGCACCAACGATTAAAAAATGCCAAATGGCTGGTGCTGACTTTTGGATCTGCCTTTGCTTATACGCATAAGGATAGTATAGTGGCTAATTGCCATAAACTGCCTGCTGCACAATTTAAAAAAGTGCTTTTAACCAAAGAGCAAATTGTAGCCGATTGGCAAAAACAACTAAACGCTTTAAAAGCCTTTAACCCACAATTGCAAATTATGTTTACCGTTAGCCCCGTGCGTTATGTACGCGATGGCATAATTGAAAACAACCGCAGCAAGGGCATTTTGCTGAATGCTGTACACACATTGGTAGAACAAAACACAAACTGCTTTTACTACCCTGCTTATGAAATTGTGATTGATGAGCTACGCGATTACCGCTTTTTTAAAGAAGATTTGGTACACCCCAACCACTTAGCCATAAATTATGTGTGGCAAAAATTTGTGGATGCTGCCTGCGATGATGAAACCAAAAATTTTATAGCCGATTACGAGCCCATTATGCGAAGCATGCAACACCGAGATTTGCAGCAAGAAACAAGTGCCTTTGTAAAATTTAAAAAAGCTTTAGAGGAAAAGCAAAGTGTACTGAGTAAGAAGTATCCTTTCATTACTTTTTAAATTCTTTTTTATCAACAAACATGGGGTTTTTATACAAAAAGTAAAGCCCATGTGTTATCAATAATTATTTTTGATGGAAAATAATTTCTCTATGTCAGACATCAAACAACTTACACAACTTTGCTCACAGGTTAGGCGCGATATCGTTCGCATGGTACATAAGGTTGCTTCGGGTCACCCGGGTGGTTCTTTGGGTTGTACTGAGTTTATGGTTGCTTTGTACGGGTCGGTTATGCAGCACAATCCACAAAAATTTACGATGGATGGGCATAACGAAGATTTATTTTTTCTTTCTAACGGGCACATTTCTCCTGTATTTTATAGCGTTTTAGCACATAGCGGTTATTTTCCGGTTAAAGAATTAAACACCTTTCGTAAACTAAACAGTCGTTTACAAGGGCACCCAACCACACACGAGGGTTTACCGGGTGTGCGCATTGCATCGGGTTCATTAGGTCAGGGCATGAGTGTTGCCATTGGTGCAGCACTTGCAAAAAAACTAAATAAAGAAAACAACCTAGTTTATTGTCTGCATGGCGATGGCGAATTACAAGAAGGGCAAATTTGGGAAGCCGCTATGTATGCCGCAGCGCATAAAGTAGATAATTTAATTGCTACCATTGATTATAATGGTCGCCAAATAGATGGTGATGTGGATAAGGTGTTGCCTTTAGGTAACCTGAAAGCCAAGTTTGAAGCTTTTGGCTGGCATGTGTTAGAAATAAATAATGGTAATAATTTACAAGAGGTTATTGATGGTTTAAACCATGCTAAAACATTTGCAGGCAAAGGCAAACCCATTATAAATATTATGAAAACCGAAATGGGTCATGGGGTTGATTATATGATGGGCACCCACAAATGGCATGGTAGCGCACCAAATGATGAACAATTAGCCAAAGCCCTTGCGCAATTGCCTGAAACCATAGGCGACTACTAAGAGATAAAATCCATTTTATATTCATTTTAGCGATTTAAAACTATTTCTTAGTTTTACTGGTCGAAAAAATTATGAAATTGAAAAAATTATATCTAGTCGTTTTTTTACTGATAGCTACGTTTGCTTTTTCGCAAACATTAAAAGATGTAACTAAACAGGCCAAAAAAGATTTTAAAGCAAAAAATTATCAGGCAGCTGTTGCAGGCTACACAAAAGCTTTAGAGTTAAAACCGGGTGTTTTTGGTTTTTTGGTTAACCGAGCGATTGCTTATGAAAAGCTATCACTATTAAAAGAAGCCGTTGCCGATTACCGACAAGCCATTGCCTTAAAAAAGACAGCCGAAAAACTATATATGAAAGTTGCCGATTTATCTATGAGCTTAGGCGATTACGCAACAGCTGTGTTATACTTGGATATTTTAAGTGGCTATGATAAAAAAAATATTGATGCCTTGCAAAAATCCTCTTTCTCTTATTTAAAATTAAAACAGTTTACCATTGCTTTAGATAGGGCCAGCACCGCATTAAGCATACAACGTTATAATTACACAAATCATTATTACAGAGCCTTAGCATTGGATAGTTTAAAAGATTATGTAAAAGCCAATGTAGATTATCAATCAGCTATACGTTTAGTGCTAAATGAAGCCCCTTCGGGCAGTAAACCTCAATCTTGGTTTAAACCTTATTATGCAAACTCAGCTTTGGTTTTATACAAATTAGGTTCTAACGATGATGCTATAAAATATTATGACGAAGCAATAGCTTTAGACGTGAATGACAAGGAAGAACCTCATCACTTTTATGTGTATTATTTAGAAAGTGAGGCTTATTTAAAGAAAACTGATTTTACAAATGCTATTGGTTACTTAAATAAATGTATGGCATTAAGCCCTAAATTTACTGATGGTTTTTTTGCCCGTGCCGAAGTGTATATGAAAACGAGTCAGTTTCAGAGTGCCATTAGCGATTACACCAAAGTGTTGCAATTTGATAACAATAACGTAAACGCACTGCATAGCAGAGGAAAATGTTATTTAGAGCTGGGTAATTATAGTGCAGCTATAGGCGATTTAAGGCAAGCCGCAAAACTTGCACCCAACAACGATGATATAAAAAATTTATTAAAAGAAGCCACCACTAAAAACTACCAGGCTAATAAAGAGAACGATGCACCTGTACTTATAATTACTAACCCTACGGTAGATAATAATGGTTTTGCCAATGTGCTAGATAATCAGCTTGACATTTTAGTAGATGGTACCATAACCGATAAAAGCTTGATTAACGAAATAAAAATTAACGACCAAAAAATACCCTTTACCGAAGGGGAAAAAAATCCCGCATTTAAATATAAACTGGCCGCTAAAGACATTACTAAAATTGATGTAAGTGTTAGCGATATTTATTTTAACACTACCACCAAAACAATTAAAATTGGCCGTATAATTGATAACAGCCGTACTAAAGTTGATTTTGCCGGAAACATATTAAGCGATGATGCAAATAAAAAACCCTATGCAAACCGGGTTATTTATTTAACTAACGAAAAAGGCGAAATTTTATATCAAACCAAAACCGATGCTATGGGGCATTTTAAGTTTGATAAACTGCCTTACGATAAAAAATATTTGCTGACGCTTGATGCGCAAGATGCTTCGTTTGCAGGCATTGAAAAGTTTATGGTTACCGATGTAAATGGAAACACCATATTGGTATCTAAACTATTAGAAAAAGGAAAATACAAGTTTGAAATCATCCCATCTGATGTTAACGTAATGAGTTTAATGACTGTTGATGATCAACCCATTAAAATTGATGTAAAGGGAAGATTGATTGCTGATAACCCCGAGAAAACTCCCATTGCCAGCGTTAAGTTTTTATTGATGAACGAGCGTGATGAAATTATTTCGTTTCATGTAACTGATTTGGATGGTAATTTTTCCTTCCCGGGTTTGTTACCGTCGGGCAAATATAATTTTGCCATTGATGTTTTAGACAGCAAAAAAATTGCCTTCAATAAAATTTTTGTAACCAACGAAAATGGAAAAATTATAAAAGAAATTGTAAAAGATGCCGAAGGTGTTTTTAAATTTAAATTACTGGAGAGCGAGCGAGCTTCACTATCAACACTTGCAGCAGAAGATTTTGACCCATGGGCCAATTTAAAGTTTACAGCTACAAAGAAAGAGATAGAAATTATTGAGAATATATATTACGAATCTGGCTCATTTAAAATCCCACCTTCGGCTGAACCCATTTTAGCTAAAGCCATTGATGCCATGAAACAAAATCCAACTTTGTTATTGGAAGTACAATCGCATACCGATGCTACAGCAGGTGATGAGTATAATATGGATTTATCGCAAAAACGCGCCAACGCCGTAGTAGATTATTTTGTAAGCAAGGGCATCGTTAAAAAACGATTAACCGCTAAGGGTTTTGGCGAAACACAGCTTACCAACAAATGTGCTAACGGAGTTGATTGCAGCGATGAAGAACACCGCCAAAATCGCAGAACAGTATTTAAGTTAAGCTATCCTTAATAGTTTTTTAAATCGTTTAGGTTTGTATAACCCCAACGTTGTATTGTTTAGTTATAGGCGCATGGTTAGCAGCCTCTATACCCATACTAATCCATTTACGTGTATCTACAGGGTCTATAATAGCATCTAACCATAAACGAGATGCCGCATAGTACGGTGTAGTTTGCGCATCGTAACGGTCTTTTGTTTTGTTATATAACTCTGCTTCGTTTTCGGGTGTAATTACTTCGCCTTTAGCTTTTAAAGAAGCTACTTCTATTTGCACTAAAACTTTTGCCGCTTGCGCACCACCCATTACAGCTACCTGTGCCGTTGGCCAGCCAACAATTAAACGTGGGTCGTAAGCCTTACCGCACATAGCATAGTTTGCCGCACCAAACGAATTACCCATTATAATGGTAAACTTAGGCACTACACTATTTGCCATGGCGTTAACCATTTTGGCTCCGTCTTTAATAATGCCGCCATGCTCACTACGACTACCCACCATAAAGCCGGTAGCATCTTGTAAAAATACCAAAGGCACTTTACGTTGGTTGCAATTCATAATAAAGCGTGCTGCTTTATCGGCACTATCGCTATAAATTACACCACCAAATTGCATTTCGCCTTTTTTACTTTTTACCACTTTGCGTTGGTTAGCAACAATGCCTATAGCCCAACCATCTATGCGCGCGTAACCGCAAATAAGTGACTGGCCATATAATTCTTTATACTCATCAAAATCACTATTGTCAACTATACGAGCAATTATTTCGCGTACATCATACTGTTTATCGCGTGTTTCAGGTATAATGCCATAAATTTCTTTTACGTCTTTTTTAGGTGCGACAGGTTTTTCACGATTAAAGCCTGCTTTATCAAAATCACCCACTTTGCTAAATATGTTACGTATGCGTGTAAGGCAATCTTTATCATCTTTACATTTATGGTCGGTAACGCCAGATATTTCACAATGAGTAGTTGCACCACCCAAAGTTTCGTTATCAATGGTTTCACCAATAGCGGCTTTTACCAAATAAGATCCTGCTAAAAATATACTACCTGTTTTATCTACAATCATAGCCTCATCGCTCATAATGGGCAAATAAGCCCCACCTGCCACACAACTACCCATAACGGCAGCAATTTGCATAATGCCCATACTGCTCATTACAGCATTGTTTCTAAATATGCGGCCAAAGTGTTCTTTATCCGGAAAAATTTCATCTTGCATAGGCAAATAAACACCTGCGCTATCAACGAGGTAAACAATGGGTAATCGGTTTTCTATAGAAATTTCTTGTGCACGTAAATTCTTTTTTCCGGTAATAGGAAACCATGCACCAGCCTTTACAGTAGCATCATTAGCTACAACAATTGCTTGTTTGCCCGATATATAACCAATAACAATAACTACTCCCCCACCCGGGCAACCTCCATGTTCGGCATACATTTCGTAGCCTGCAAAAGCACCCATTTCAATACGTGGAGCATCTTTATCCAATAAAAAATCTATTCGCTCGCGGGCACTCATTTTGCCTTGCTCGTGCAGTTTATCTATACGCGATTGACCACCTCCCACATAAATTTTATTTAAGCGTTGCTCCATTTGCGAAATAAGCAAGCGCATTTTATCTTCGTTTTTATTAAACTCTATATCCATTACCCATTTTTTTAGACGGCTTAAATATACAATTTAATGAGATTGCAAAAGAGTACACTTGTGGTTGTTTGCTTTAAAATTAAGGAAACCCGATACCTGATTATTTTTGTACTTTTGATGAACTAAAACCAAGATTATGGAAGAGAACAACCACGAAAATCAATTAAATATAGAGTTGAGCGAAGAAGTTGCCGAGGGGATTTATAGCAATTTGGCTATCATAACCCACTCGCCGTCGGAGTTTGTAATAGATTTTGTAAAAATTATGCCCGGTGTGCCTAAAGCGCGTGTAAAATCAAGGATATTATTAACCCCACAACATGCTAAGCGCCTGATGATGGCTTTAAGTGAAAACTTAATGAAGTACGAGCAATTACACGGAAAAATTAAGGAAGCAGACATTAATGCTTTGCCATTAAACTTTGGTGGTCCTAAAGGACAGGCATAAGCCTTTTTGAGCTATCGGTAAAAATTATGAAAAAAAGATATTCGGTATCTATTGTAAAATATACCAATACATTGCCTTTGCGTTATGGTATAAATAACAGTAAGGTGCTTGATGAGATGGATTTGCAGCTTGATATTCCGGCTGTGTGTGCCCAAAAATTACTGGATAATAAAGTTGATATTGGTTTAATTCCGGTAGCGGTTATACCGTTACTTAAAGAATATCATATAATAAGCAACTACTGCATTGGCAGCAACGAAAGGGTTGATACGGTTAAGCTTTACAGTAATGTGCCTTTAAACGAAATTGAAAATCTTTATTTAGATTATCAATCGCGCACATCAATAATGTTGGCAAAGGTTTTGTGTAAAAAATTTTGGGAGATTAACCCCAAGTTTATAAACGCCGAAGCAGGGTTTGAAACTAAAACCATTAACAAAGATGCTGCCGTTATTATTGGAGACCGCTGTTTTAGCTTAAACGGTATGTTTACCTACGAATATGATTTAGCTTTTGAGTGGAAGAAATTTACTACACTACCCTTTGTATTTGCAGCCTGGGTAAGTAATAAAAAAATTGACGTTGATTTTATAGAGAAGCTGGAAAGTGCTATGGCATATGGCATACAACATGTTGATACAGCTATTAAAGAAGATGCGGGTATAACAGACCCTATTATGATTAAAAAATATCTTACCGAGCGAATTAATTATAATTTGGATGAA
>Ga0210401_10002812_pt1 | contig 18988 bp, 16 predicted proteins | sample IncBWH32MmetaG_FD_150866 | JGI IMG/M metagenome (GOLD analysis project Ga0210401, IMG submission 150866) | Forest soil microbial communities from Barre Woods Harvard Forest LTER site, Petersham, Massachusetts, United States - Inc-BW-H-32-M | ecosystem: Environmental > Terrestrial > Soil >... | reverse complement strand
TGTCGGCTTGGTCTCGGTGTCGCTGGTCAGGGGGATCAGGCGTCGGGTGGTGCTCATCAGCTCCTCAAGTCCGGTGCGAACAAGCCGCGGCAAGCACGCTGTTGTGCCGCTGCTCGATATGGAGCAGCATAGCCCACAGCCCAGAGGCATTCCTACCCTTGGATCACCGACAGGAGCCGTCGATGACAAGCTGTGCGCACCTTGAGCAGATCCGGGTCGTGAAGCCGAGAACGAAAGGGTGCGAAGACTGCTTGAAGACCGGCGATCTATGGAACCAGCTGCGGGTATGCCTCACCTGCGGCCACGTCGGATGTTGCGACGATTCGAAGAATCAGCATGCAACCAAGCATTTTCACCAGACGCAGCATCCCCTGATCAGGTCGCTGGAGCCCGGCGAGCACTGGGTCTGGTGTTACCCCGACAAGCTGTACTTCGAGAAGGTGGCGGGCTTAGGTCGAAGCACACCCTGGTCGGTGCTGACTGGCTGGCTTCGCCGCTAGAAGTCGGTCCTGCCAAAGCGCGCCACGCCCTGGTTGGTCCCGGGCGGATCGAGCGTCGACAGGTCGAGCTCGATCGGCTTGCCGATCCAGTGAGCGAGCCGGGTGTGATCGGCGAGGTCGTCGTCGGTCAACGGATGCACCAGCACAGTCAGGCCGGAAGCCTCCAGCAACGGAAGGATCAGCGGCAGCATTTCCTTCCTGAAATGGATCTCGAACTGGGGAATCGGGTGCGGGCCGACCTTTCCGTCCCGCAGCTGGCCAACGAGAAGCAGCTTTGCGATTTGTCCGGTCTGCTTTGCGTGGCTTAGCCGACGATGCAGATCCTCAGCCTGGGCGCGCTGTCCCGCCGTGTAATAGATGTGCGCATGATAGGCAGCGCCTGGATCGTCCATGGGCCCACTATAGCGGGGCTGGCGCCAGGCAAGTCTGGTGACGTCAAATCGCCTTGAAGCGGAACGCGTAAGGACGGCTGACCGGAATCTTGCGCGCGTGGCCGTTCAGCTTCACGGAAAACTGACTGTGCATGCCGCGCACGACCCGCTCGATGGCGGCCACGCGCACGATGGCGCCACGGTGTATGCGCCAGAACTGGTCAGGATCCAGCTGCGGTTCCAGGTCCTTGAGCGCGGTTCGGATCAGCCATTCACCGCGCACGTTGGCGAGCAACGTGTACTTGTCGGCCGACTGGAACAGGTCCACCTCGGTCACCGGCAGCAACGTGACCTCGTCGCGCACCGACACCTGCAGCCAGTGCAGGTAGGTCTGCGCGGGGCGCAGCCGTTTGATCAGGCTCTGCAGCTCCGACAACGCGGCCGGCGCCGGTGCATGGCTCCTGCGCAAGCGCTCGACGGTTTTGCGCAGCCGCTCGTCGCTGACCGGCTTGAGCAGGTAATCCATGGCCGCGCGCTCGAACGCGTCGATTGCGTACTGGTCATGCGCGGTCACGAACGCGACCTGGCAGTCGGCTGCCACCTGCTCCGCCACCTCGAGGCCGCTCAATCCGGGCATCTGGATGTCCAGGAAGGCATACGACGGCCGCAGCTCGCGGATCATCTGCAAGGCCTGCGCCCCGTCGCGCGCCTCGCCCACGATGCGCAACTCCGGCCAGACTTGCGTAAGGCGCTTTTTCAGGTAGTCGAGCAGTTGCGGCTCGTCGTCGGCGATCACAGCGCTCGGCGCGACGCAGGCAGCCTCATTCATGCGGCGGGAGACTCCGGAGCCAGCGGCAGGCGCAGCCGCGCAATCACGCCCGATGGCGCGTTCGGGTGCAGACTAAGCTCGGCGCGCTCCCCATACAGCGCGGTCAGGCGGGCGCGGATATTGGCGAGTGCAACACCGGGCGGATGGTCGGCGCGCAGGCCCCGCCCGGTATCGGCCACCTCGATCGTGAGCGCCTCGCCCTGGCGCCTTGCTCCGAGCCGCAACTCGCCGCCGCCGATCTGTGGCTCCAGGCCATGCCGGATCGCGTTCTCGACCAGGGGCTGCACCAGGTACGGGGCGATGCGGACCGATTCGACGTCCGGCTCGACTTCGAACGAGCAGCGCAGTCGTGACCCCATTCGCTGCACCTGGATGTCCAGGTAGGCGCGAATATCGGCGACTTCTTCTGCCAGCGATAGGCTGTCCATCCGTCCGCGATGCAGCGAGCGCCGCAGAAGCCGCGTCAAGTCCGCGAGCATCGTGCGCGCGGTCGCGGGGTTTTCTTCAATCAGGTTCAGGATGTTTGAGAGTGTGTTGAACAGGAAATGCGGCTCGATCTGCGCCTGCAACATCTTCAGCCGCGCCTCGCTCAGGCGCTGCTGGTCTAGTGCCCGCGCCAGCTCGGCCTGCTTCAACTGCGCTCGCTGCTCGGCCAGCAGGCCGCGGGTATAGAAGTAGTGCGTTCCGACCGTGGCAATCACCAGGCTCACGGTGAACGTGGCCAGCACGGCCGTCACGGAAACCTGCGTGCCGGCGAACAAGTGATCGCCCGTGATCCAGCAACCGAGCTCGATGCCAACGAAGCAGCCCAGCGGCACGGCGATGATCAGGGCCTTCGGACGCGCTCTGACCTCCCCGAACAGGTAACTCAGCGTCACCGCGATGACGAAGATCGAAAGCCCGATCGCATGGGAGAAGATCAGGCTGTCGACCCATTTGGAGTAGGCGCGGTCGAGCAGGACGATCCAACCGGCAATCACCGTATTGACGACCAACACCCGGAGCAGGTTCGGCAGGTGGGGCAGCAGCTTGTCGCGCAGCCGCGGGCTGCCTGGCGCGGCGCCGGACGCTTGTGCGCCGGGTTGGGGCTGAGGGTCGGGCATCGTGACCACGTCGGCGTCGGGCGCCGACCTCCGTTGGAGAGAATAGCGCGCAGGCCAGCGCGCCGCGTGACTTTGAGTCAACCCGGACCGGCCGTCACAAGCCAGCGACGAATCGCATCCGGCCGCGATGGATGGCGCCCACGGGCGACGGATGCCGGCGCCGCTTTTTGCGGTCAGGACCCGTCCCGCCCGGCAAATTCCATCAGGGTCCTGGCGTATCCGGGTGCAGTGGGTTCGTGCATGAAGTAAACGTGGATATGGCGCCAGCTGGTCGCGCCGAGACGCTCGGCCCACTGCTTCAAATCGGCGTCGGAATAGTTCTCGAGGCGCAGCCGCACGTAGCCCCAAGACGCGGTTTCGACCAGGGGCGGCGGCGCGTTGTCCTCGCGCTCGGACAGGCACAGCGCCGCGCCTGCGCCCTTAAGCGTGTCGTACACCTCGTCGGCAAACCAGGTGTCGTTGCGGAATTCGAAGGCGGCGGTGTGTCCTTCGGGTAGAAGCTTCAGGAACTCGTCGAGCCGCGCCACATCTTTCTTCTGGAACGGTGGCAGTTGGAACAGCACCGGCCCGCGTTTGCCGCCAAGGGCGCCCAGATTGTTGTAGAGGAACGCGACCGAGTCTGCCGCCTCGTCCGCCTTGATGCGGGCCTGGTGGGTGATGCGTCGGGACGCCTTGATCGCGAACCGGAAATTCGCCGGCGTAGATTTCGCCCAGTTCTCCAGCACGGGCACCTTGGGCATCTGATAGAAGGTGTTGTTGATCTCCACCGTGGGCAGGCGCTCCGAGTAATAGGCCAGCATCCCCTCCGGCTTGACGTCCGCCGGATAGAAGTTGCCCTTCCATTCCTTGAAGGAGTAGCCACTGGCACCAGCCAGGATCCTGGCATCCGACATCTTGCACAGCTCCTCGATCCGGGGCGGGTACCGCGCCTAGAATCTTTCGAATGGACAAGGACAAGCTTAGCGAATACGCGGCCAAGCGTAAGTTCGAAGCGACTCCCGAACCCGCACCGACCGCGCCCAGCGCGGCCTCGGGGCCGCTGCTGTTCGTGGTGCAGCAGCATTCGGCGCGCCGCCTGCACTACGACTTCCGGCTGGAATGCGACGGCGTCCTCAAGTCCTGGGCGGTCCCGAAGGGTCCTTCGTTGAACGTCACCGACAAGCGGCTGGCGGTTCAAACCGAGGACCATCCGTACGATTACGCCTCGTTCGAGGGCGTGATTCCGCCCGGTCAGTACGGTGCCGGCGAAGTCATCGTGTGGGACTGCGGCGTGTACTCGCCCGACGAGGAGCGAACCTGGTTCCAGGACCGCCCGCATGCGGAGCGGCTGGTTCGAGAGGGCATCGCGAAAGGCAAGCTGAGCTTCCTGCTGCGCGGGGAAAAGCTCAAGGGCTCGTTCGCCCTGGTCCGCACCGCTCAGGATCCCAAAAGCTGGCTGCTGATCAAGCACCGGGACCGATTCGTCGCCGACATCGACGTGACAGCCCGCAACCGCTCGGTGCTGTCCGGCGTCGCTGTCGAGGATCTGAAAGTGGTGCCCGCGCACCGCATCGCGGCCGCGCAGCTGGTTCCCTGCGGCAACGTGGTCCCGATGCCCGACAGGGTGTCGCCGATGCTTGCCGAGATCGCCGAGCGCCCCTTCAATCGCCCGGAATGGATGTGGGAGCCCAAGCTGGACGGCTATCGGGTGCTCGCTTTTGTCGATGGAAAGGAAGTCACGCTGCGGTCGCGCCGCGAACTGGATCTGACCACCATCTTCCCGCGACTGGTGGCGGAGCTTGGCAACCAGTCCGTGGACGGGATGATCCTGGACGGGGAGCTGGTCGCCTTCGACCCCGCCGGCAAACCCTCGTTTAACGCGCTGCAGAACAGGGTGCAGCTGAAGACCGAACGCGAGATCGCCACGGCCGACCGTACCGTACCCGTGATCTTGTACTGCTTCGACCTGCTGTATTTCGCCGGTGTCGACCTGCGCAAGTCGGTCTACCGGGATCGCCGGCGCTACCTCGCGCAATGCCTGTTGCCGTCGCCGCTGGTGCAGCTGGTGCACGCGGCGGACGATGGGCTCGCGCTGCAGGAAGCCGCGCTGGCGAGCGGCTTCGAAGGCGTCATCGGCAAGCGCAAGGACAGCAGCTACGAGAGCGGGCGGCGCTCGTCGGCCTGGATCAAGATCAAGCCGGTACGAAGCGCCGAGTTCGTGATCGGCGGATATACGCGCGGCAAGGGATCGCGCGCGCCTTTAGGAGCCGTGCTGGTGGGCTACTGGGACGGCGATCGGCTGCGGTTCGCCTCGCATGTGGGCTCCGGTTTCGATGAGGGCGGACTCGCCCAGCTGAAAAAGCGGTTGGAGGGGCTCAAGCGCGCGAGCTGCCCGTTCGACGAGAAACCGGAGCTTCCGAATCCAACCACGTGGGTCGAGCCGAAGCTGGTCGCTGAGGTCAGGTTTCAAAGTTGGACTGTGGACGATCATCTGCGCCACCCGATATTCGTACGTCTGCGCGACGACGTCGATCCGAAATCGGTGAGGCGTCCCGCCGAAGCGCAACTGTCCTTCGCGCCCTCGCCCTCCGAAGCGCGCAGCGCGAAGGAGGGTGGCGCTTCGGACGGCCAGGGCGCGAAGGAGGGCGAAATCGGCTCAATCCTGGCCCAGCTCGACACCAAGAAGGCCGCCTTTGCGCTGATCGTCGGGCCGCATCGCATCCGACTGACGCACCTGGACCGCGTGTACTGGCCGCCGGATCCGGCGCTCCGGCAGCCGGCGCTGACCAAACGCGACCTGTTGCGCTACTTCGCCCAGATCTCGCCGTTCATCCTGCCGCATCTGGCCGATCGACCGCTGACGATGATCCGGATGCCGGACGGTATCGAGGGCCAGCGGTTCTTCCAGAAGCATTGGGATCAGGAGCGCCCCGAGTTCGTCGAAAGCCTCAGGGTGTTCTCAAGCCACAAGGACGAGGATCACGAATATCTGCTCTGCCATAACCTCCCGACCCTGCTGTGGCTGGCGCAGTCGGGCACGCTCGAATTCCATATCTGGCACTCGCGCGCGAAGGTGGAGGCCGATTCGGTTTCAAAGAGCACCGACTACGACACCTCGAAGGAGTCGCTCGAGGCCTCGGTGCTGAACTACCCCGACTACCTGGTGTTCGACCTCGACCCTTACATCTATTCCGGCAAGGAAAAGCCGGGCGACGAGCCCGAGCTCAACACGGTCGCGTTCGAAAAGGGCAAGGAGGTGGCCTTCTGGCTGCGGGAGCTGCTGAACAGCATGTCGCTGGAGCCGATCGTCAAGACCTCCGGTAAGACCGGATTGCACATCTTTGTGCCGATCCGGCGCACCCTCGATTTCGACGCGGCCCGCTCGGTCTGCGAACTGGTCGGGCGCCACCTGATGCGGCAGCATCCGCGTGAAATCACGATGGAATGGAGCGTTCCGAAGCGTACCGGCAAGATTTTCATCGATTACAATATGAACGTCCGCGGCAAGACACTGAACGTGGCCTACTCGCCCAGGGGCGTGCCCGGGGCACCGGTTTCGATGCCGCTGACCTGGGAAGAGCTCGCCGGCGCTCACCCGCTTGACTTCCTGCTGACCAATGCGGCGCAGCGGGTGGCGGAAACCGGCGATCGCTGGCGTGACGCCCTGGTTGGCAAGCAGAGTCTTGAGGGCGTGTTGAATGCTGCCAAGACCTGATTTGGCTTGTGGGTTGGCTGCTCAGGTGCTGCTCAGGTGCTGCTCGGTTGCTTTTGAGTTGCTGTTGACGTGAGGTGCCCATGGCTGCGCGTTCGATTGGCTCGCTGACGGTCTCCTTCGGGTTGGTGGCGATTCCGGTCAAGCTGTACTCGGCGACCGAGTCAAGCCGTGCCATCTCATTCAACATGCTGCACAAGACCGACGGCTCGCGCCTGAAGCAGCAGTATGTCTGTGTGCAGGAGGGAGTGGTCGTCGAGCGCGAGGACATCGTCAAGGGCTATGAATTCGCCAAGGACCAGTACGTGATCTTCACCCCGGAGGAGCTCAAGGCGCTCGAGGAAGCCGGCACCCACAGCGCCGACATCGCCGAGTTCGTGCCACTCGAGTCCGTCGATCCGGTGTACTTTGACAAGGCCTACTACCTCGCGCCCGACAAGGGTGGCGCCAAGCCCTACGCGCTGTTTACGCGCGCACTGCGCGAATCGAAACGCTGCGCGCTGGGCCGCTGGGCCGCACGCGGCAAGCAGTACATCGTGATGATCCGGCCGGTCGAGGACGGCCTGATCATGCAGCAGCTGCTGTATGCGGGTGAGGTTCGGTCGATCAAGGATATCGACATCCCGAAGACGGAAGTCAAGGACGGTGAGCTCAAGCTCGCGCACCAGCTGATCGAACAGCAGTCTTCCGACACCTTCAACCCCGACGCTTACACCGACGACGTGCGCACGCGCATCGAAGCGGCCATCCAGAAGAAGGTGGAGGGCCAGGAAGTCACGCTGGCGGATGGGGCCGACGCCGGTGGCGCCCAGGTGATCGACTTGATGGAGGCGCTGCGGGCCAGCCTCGAGCGCAAGGGAGCTGCGCCTTCGAAACCGGCGGCCGAACAGGCCGAGCCGATGGCGCAGACTGCTGCGCAGGCGAGCTCACGCAAGCCGCCAAAACAGGCGCCGGTGGCCGAGGTGGCCGAAGCCGCTCCGGCGCCGCGTGCACGCGCAAGGAAGTAGCGCGAACTCTTTCGCTGGCAGCAGGTCGATGCGTCAGTACGGCGTGGGCGACGTCGAGAAGATGCTGCGCCTTCCGCGCAGCACGATCCGCGCGATGGCGTCAGCCGGCTTCGTCACTCCGGCCCGCGGCCCGCGCAACACCTTGCTGTTTTCCTTTCAGGACCTGATCGTCCTGCGGACGGCGCAGACGCTGGCCAGCGCCAACGTACCCGCCAAGCGCATCACACGCTCGCTGAAGGAGTTGCGCCGCCAACTGCCCGAGGCGATGCCGCTGTCCGGTTTGTCGATCAGCGCGGTGGGCGAACAGGTGGTGGTGCGCGATGGCGCCGCGCAACGGCAGGTCGAATCAGGGCAGTATGTGCTGGATTTCGAGGGCGATCCTGTGAGCGGGTCGCTGAACGTGATCGAACGTGCGCAACCGGCTCCGGTCGCCACCACGGACTGGTTCGCGCAGGGCACCGCGCTGGAGCGCGAAGATCCCGAAGCGGCGCTCGACGCCTACGGCAAAGCCATCGCGGAAGATGCAAAGCGCCTCGATGCCCGCATCAATCTGGGGCGGCTGCTCCACGAGAATCGCCGCTATCGGGAGGCCGAGCGGGTTTACCGCGAAGCGATCGCCGTCTGCGGGCGCGACGCGCTGCTGCTGTACAACTTCGGCGTGCTCCTCGGGGACGTCGGCCGCAAACGCGAGGCGATCGAAGCTTATGAAGCCGCGCTGAAGGCCGACCCGGCGATGGCCGACTGCCACTACAACCTGGCCCTGCTGTACGAGGGGCTGGGTAGGCCGAAGCAGGCGATCCGCCACATGTCCGAGTACCGGCGCTCGAGCCGGAGCTGACAGGCGCGCTTGGCACTGCCTGGGCGAAGGCCTTGTGGGACCGGCGCCACCCTCAGGCGACGAGCCTGCGGCTTCGCCGCGCCGCATCAGGCCTCGTCGTGAATGGTGTCGTGCTGGGTCGACGTCCGCCGCGGCTCCCCGTCTCATATGGGAAAGGGACTGCCGGGTCTGCTCTTCAAGGCCACCTTACGGATCGCGCTCCGAACGAGTTCCGCGACACTTCGGCCGGAGCGGGCGGCCGCTTTGCGCAGCGCGTCGAGCTCCTCTTTCGGCAGATAGGCTTGGATCTTTTCCATATAGGTCGCTTTAATATTGTGCCTGACATAGTCAGTCCATTTGGCCGTCCCTGCCCATGCCCGAAAGGCGATCGCTGCTGCGCGGCCCGGTATCGGTGCTGCACTACCGCTGCACGGCAGGTCCCGGCGACCGTCCGTTCATCGAGCGGCATGAAGCGTGGTCGGTGTCGTACGTTCTGCGCGGCAGCTTCGGGTACCGCTGCCACGGTTGCCACTACGAGCTGGTGCCGGGTTCTGTGCTGGCCGGACGCGCCGGCGATGAATACCTGTGCACGCACGACCATCACCACGGCGGAGACGAATGCCTGGCGTTCTTTGTCCGCCCCGAGCTGGTCGATGAGGTCGTCGGGCGGCGCAGCCCGTGGCAGTCCCAGGGCGCGCCGCCGGTTGCCGAGCTGATCGTTCTGGGAGAGCTGGCCAAATCCGCCGCCGCGGGCGACAGCGACCTCGGACTGGACGAGGTTGGCCTGGCGTTCGCGTCGCGCTTCGTCAATCTGACCGGAGTCGGTCCGCCTCGACGTGCCCGCGCCGTGGCGAAGGATCGGCGGCGAGCGGTCGAATCGGCGCTATGGATCGACGCTCACGCGGCGGAGCCTGTCGGTCTGGGAGATTTGGCCGAACGGGCCGGGCTCAGTCCCTATCACTATCTGCGAGTCTTCTCCTCCTCACTGGGGGTCACGCCGCACCAGTATCTGATCCGACGACGCTTGTGCCGGGCAGCCCGGCTGCTGACGGAAGAGGATCGTCCGATCACGGACATCGCATTCGACACGGGTTTTGGCGATCTGTCGAACTTCGTGCGCAGCTTTCATCGAGCGGCCGGCGTGTCGCCTCGCGGCTACCGGCGCGCGGCACGGGGCGATCGCAAGATTTTCCAAGAACGCCTGACCGTGCTGCCCTAGGATCGCCTCGCGCATTTTCGAAGAGAACGAGGGGCGGTAGGCGGGGTTTCGGGAAGCACCGCTTCGCGCCGCCGGAGCCCGCGCGCCTTGCAAGGTGCGCAGTGCAGCGCCGACTCGCCCCCTCGTTGCTCCCCCAGTCAATGTGAAGCAGGAGATCGCCATGTTCGACCACATCGGTTTGAAGGTCAGGAATTTCGAGGCGAGTGTCCGGTTCTATCGGGACGCGCTCGCTCCCCTGGGTTCGCAGCTTGATTCGAGTGGTGACGGCTACGCCGGATTCGGCCCGAAGGGAGAGCCCGCGCTGTGGCTGTATGCGAATGACGGCCCTGCCGCCGCGGGAACGCATGTCGCCTTTCGCGCCCCCAACCGCGCTGCGGTCGACCGCTTTCACGCCGCCGGCGTGGCCGCGGGCGGACGCGACAACGGCAAACCGGGACTGCGATCCGATTACGGTCCGCGTTACTACGCCGCGTTCCTGCTCGACCCGGACGGCCATAACGTCGAGGCGGTCTGCCTGAAGTGAGTCACCCTCACCCCCGGCCCTTCTCCCGCAAGCGGGAGAGGGGAGGAATAGCTCCTTGCTTCACATTGGCTGGGGGAGCAACGAGGGGGCCGGCCGAGCCCCCTCGTTCTCTTGCTCTTGCCTTTTCCGGCCACAGGCCGGAAAAGGGTGCTGGCTAGGGCTTCGGCTTGGCCTTGCCGAAGAATTTCGCGACGCGCTTGCCCGCGTCGGGAGCAACGCCTTCGTTCTTGAACAGCTCCAGCGAGTGGGCGTCGTGCAAGGTCAGTTTGTCGCTTTCAAGCAGCACGTGCTTGTTGACGCGGTTCGAGTACCACGAGTTGGCGAGCACGTCGGTGCACAGCGCAGCCAACTCCTGCTCGAAGCGATCATCCGGAACGCACAGATTGGCCAGATGCATCCGGTACGCCTCGGCTCCCGAATAGTTGCGGCAGGTGAGCATCATTTCGCTCGCCTTCGCCATCCCGACCCGGTGTGGCAGCCGCAAGCTCAGGCCCCAGATCGGAGTCAGTCCCCAGCGCGCGTACACGTCCGAGAACTGCGCCGACTCGCTGGCGACGATCAGATCGGCCGCCAGCGCCAGCTCCAGCGCCCCGGTGGAGCAGTAGCCCTGCACCGCGGAAATCACCGGCTGCGGCAGCTTGGCGACCTTCTCGATCACTTCCGAGTGAAAGTGCGGCTTGGCGCGCGCCTTCACGTACGCTTCGATCTCGGCCATGTCGTAGCCGGAGGAGAAGTTGCCGCCGGCTCCGCGCAGGATAATCAGGCCGACCGTCTTGGTTTCGCGCGCCAGCGCGTCGACGTGCTGTTCCAGGTCCTCAAATACTTCCTTGGTCAGCGCATTGAGCTTCTCTGGCCGGTTCAGCGTCAGCGTGGCAGCGCCGCGGTCATCGGACCGCAGGACGAGACTGTTCATCGAGTGCTTCTCCTGGTCGATTCCACCAGCCGCCCCCCAAGGCCTGGAACAGGCCGGCCGTGTCGGTGTAACGATTGGCGCGCGCCTGCACCAGCGCGACTTCGGCCTGCTGATAGGCCTCCTCCGCATTCATCACGGCGACGAAACTGATCGCGCCCAGACCGTACTGCCGCTTGGCCAGATCCAGTGTCGCGCGCGTCGCCAGCTCCGACTCGGAACTCGCCTTCAGCGCGTCGGCGTCAGCCTGCAACGCCCGCAAGGTGTCGGCCACGTTCTGGCAGGCCAAAACCACCGCAGCGCGGTACTGAGCCGCGGCCCCGTCCAGGGCGGCGTCGGCGGCACGGCGCCGGTGCACCAGCGCGCCACCGTCGAACAACGTTTGCGACAGCGAAGCGCCCACGCTCCAGAATCCGGTATACGGGCTGAACAAATTTCCCAACTGGAACGCAGTCGACCCGGTGTTCGCGCTGATCGAGAACTGCGGCAGCAGGTTGGCCAGCGCGACGCCGACTTGCGCCGAAGCCGCGTGCAGGTTTTCCTCAGCCTGGCGGACATCGGGGCGCTGGGCCACTAAGCGGGATGGCAGGCTCACAGGCAAGTCGGCCGGCAACGTGAGTTCCTGAAGTTCGAAGGTGTCCTGTGGCTCGTCGGCCGGCAGCTTGCCGAGCAAGGCGGTCAGTGCATTGCGCGTCTGTCCCAGTTGCTTTTGCAGCGGCGGCAGCGTCGCGGCAGTCTGGGCCTCGGCCGACTGCTGGGTCAGCAGATCGAGCTGGCTTGCCGTGCCCAAGGCACGCCGGCTGCGGATGTTTTCGGTCAATTCGTGTTGCAATTGGAGCAGCCGCTCGATGGCGGCAACCTGGCCGCGCAACGACGCCTCCTGCACCGCGGTCACCACGACGTTGCTGCTCAACGTGACATAGGTTGCCTCGAGCTGGAAGCGGCTGATTTCGGCCTGGGCGCGGGCCGCTTCGACGGATCGGCGCGTCGCGCCGAACACATCGGGCGCATAGCTGACCGTCAACTGAGGCGTATACAGGCTGTAGGTCGGACTCGCCGCGACCGTCACCGGCGCGATCGTTCCGCTGGCGTCCTTGGCGCGCTGGGCGCTGAAGCTAGCCTGCACGACCGGGAAATAACCCGCCGACTGTGCCGAGGCGAGCTCGTGCGCCTGGCGCAGTGCGGCTTCGGCCGCGGTCACGTTCGGATTGCCTTTCAACGCCTCTTCCACCAGGCGAGTGAGCTTGGGCGATTGGAACAGCGTCCACCACTGGCCGGGGATGTCCATGCCTTCGACGAAGCGCTGCGAGTTGCCGCCGACCCCTTCGGTCGAGGCCATCGGTTGTGACGACGATGCGGCTCCATAACTCGAAGCGGCGGGCGCCTCGGGCCGCTTGAACTGCGGGCCAAGCGCGCAAGCTGACAGGGCGATCGTCAGCGCGCACGCTGCGAGGTTGAACCAGTTAACGAAGCTCGACACCCTCACCCCGGCCCCTCTCCCGCAAGCGGGAGAGGGGGAGCTTCCAATCAAGTGCCAGGCTGCCATCCTCACCCCCGAGGGGCTCTTTCAATCAAGTGCCGGGTCGCCACCCCAACCCCCGCCCCCCTTCCGCAAGCGAAATAGGGGAGCTTTCAATCAAGTGCCAGGTTGCGGCCCGCGGCGCCGCTCGGCCACGTGTTCGATCACGTGATACATCGACGGCAGCACAAACAGCGTCAGCACCGTGGCGATCGCAAGCCCTCCGACCACCACCGTCGCAATTCCCCGCTGCACATCGCTGCCTACCCCTGTGTGGATCGCCGCCGGCAGCATCCCGAGCGTCGCGACCGTGGCTGTCATCAGGACCGGCCGCAGGCGCTCGGTGGCACCTTGCAGGATCGCCTCGTGCAGTTCGAGCCCGGCTTTTCTCATCCGATTCAGGTTCGACACCATGATGATGCCGTTTTGCACGGCCACGCCGAACAAGGCGATGAAGCCTACGCCGCTGGCGACATTCAGATTTTGTCCCGTCAGGTGTAGCGAGACCAGGCCACCCAATGTGGCCAGCGGCACGACGCCCAGGATCAGCGCAGCCTGGCGGAATGAGCCGGTCCCGACCGTCAGGAAGATCAGCATCAGCCCCATCACCATGCTCAAGATCAGCAACAGCCGCGCTTCGGCGCGCCGCTGGTTCTCGAACTGACCGCCCCACTCCAGACGGATCCTGTTGGGGTCGAAGTGGACTTGCTGGGCGATCCTGGATTGCGCTTCAGCCAGATACGAGGTCAGATCCCGATCCCGGTTGTCAATCCGGATCGTCAGGTTGCGCTGGCCCATCTCGCGCGTCACGATGCTCTCGCCCAGGCGCAGCCGGACGTCGGCCACTTCGGACAGCGGGATCTGCATGCCGGAGGCGGTGGATATGGCCAGGTTGGCGAGCGCCTCGGGACGGTTGCGCGCACTCTCGGCGAAACGTACGGTCAGGGGATAGCTCCTTTCGCCGACGTAGACCGTCGATACGGGCGCCTGGCCAACGCCGGTCTGGATCAGGCTCAGCACGTCGTTCATCGCGATCCCGTAGCGCGCCGCACGATCCCGGTCCAGCTTGATCTCGATCTGCGGAATGGGGGGCTCCTGGAAGATCGACGCGCTGGATGTCCCCTGCATCGAGACCAGCACATCGACGATCTGCCCGCCGATCCGGCGAAGCTCTTCGAGGTCGTCGCCGAAGATCTTGATCACCAAAGGACTGTGGGCACCGCCGATCATGTCGTTGACGCCGTCGATGATCGGCTGGCTGATGCCGACCGAATAACCCGGCAACTGCTTTCCAAGCTCGGTCGCCAGCCGGTCCACGAATTGCCGTTTCGACTCGCCCGCCGGCCACGTGTCGTAGGCCTTCAAGCCGACCGGCGCTTCGATGTGCGACATCGTCCACGGATCGGTGCCGTCGTCGTTGCGGCCGGTTTGAGTGACTACATATGACACCTCCGGATATCGGAGAATCACCCGCCGCAGCTCGCTCGCCATGTCGCTCGCCTTGTTCAGGGCCAGGCCGGTCGGCATCTGCACCTGCAGCCACAGAGCGCCCTCGTCCAGGTCAGGCAGGAATTCGCGGCCGACGGTCGCCCCCAGCCCGATCACCGCCAGCAGCGCGAAGATCGTTACTCCATAGATGATGCCCGGCTGGTCGAGGCAAGTCCCGAGCATCCTGTGGTAGATCTCGGTCAGGCGCTCCAGCCACCGGTTGTGATAGACGCGGCCCGGATTTCGAAACGCGAAGTACGCGAGCGCGGGCACCAGCGCCAACGCCGTCAACAACGCGCCGAACAGCGCGAAGGCCATCGTGTAGGCCATCGGTGTGAAGAGCTTCGCCTCGGCGCGTTCGAAGGAGAACAGCGGCAGGTAGGCCGTGATGATGATCAGGCTGGCAAAGAAAATGGGCCGGGTCACCTGGATCGCGGCCGCGCGCACTTCGCTTTCGCTCAGTTCCTCCTCGGGCGTCGCCTCGCGCCGGCGCAGCACCGATTCGGCCACGACGATCGCTCCGTCGACCAGGATGCCGAAGTCGATCGCGCCCAGAGACAGCAGATTGGCGGACACGCGCGTCAGGTTCAGGAACGAGAACACCGAAACCAGCGCCAGCGGGATGGCGACCGCGACCACCAGCGCGCTGCGCGGGCTGCCGAGAAACAGGATCAGAATCAGGAACACCAGTGCGATCCCCTCGGCAATCGTGCGCCCGACCTTGTTGATCGTGGCGCGGACCAGATCGTCGCGGTCGATGTAGGCAACGATGCGTACGTTGGAGGAGGCCAGGCGCGCGTTCAGCTCGGCCACCTTGGCGTGAACGCCGCGCAGCGTTTCCGAGGGGTTCTGGTACTTCAGCATCAGCACGATGCCTTCGATCGTGTCCGGATTGTTGTCCTTGCCCAGGATGCCTTCGCGCTCCTGGTGGCTCAGCGTGGTGCGGCCCAGATCGCGCACCAGCACGGGTGCGCCGTTGACCTGCCTGACGACGGTCGAGCCGATGTCGGGCAGCGTGCGGATCAGTCCCACGCCACGGATCACATAGCTCTGGTCGCCGCGTGAGACGCGTCCGCCGCCGGCGTTCGTGTTGTTGCTGTTGATCGCATTGACCACATCGGCGATGCCGAGGCCGTACTGCTGGAGCCGACTCGGATCCAGGTCCAGCTGATACTCGGTGGTCAAGCCGCCGAAGTTGGTCACATCGACGATGCCGGGCACGGAGCGCAGCGCCGGGATCACAATCCAGCGCTGCAACTCCGACAGTTCCTGCAGGTTCTTGGTATCCGACTGGAGCGTGTATCGGTAGATCTCGCCGGCCGGTCCCGACACCGGGTCGAGAGTGGGTGAAGCGCCTGTCGGCAGCACGGCCTGGTTGATGCGCTCGAGCAGGCGCTGCCTGGCCCAGTAGTCCTCGTAGCCGTCGCGAAAAAGCACGGTGATCAGCGACAGGCCAAAGGTGCTCGATGAGCGCATCAACAGCAGGCCCGGAGTGCCGTTGATCTGGCGCTCCAGCGGTATCGTGATCAGCTGCTCGACTTCCTCGGCCGCCAGCCCTGGCACCTGCGTCGTCACCTGCGCGGCGACGTCGCCCAGGTCGGGATAGGCCTCGACCGACAGCGTCTTCCACGCATAGACGCCGAATCCGCTGACCAGCAGGGTCAGCACAATCACCGCGATCCGATGGCGCAGGCAGGCTGCGACGAACTGGTCAATCATTGAGCAGAATTCCGCCCTTGACGACGACCTGTTCGCCGGCCTCCACACCGGAACGTATCGACACCGATGTGCCTTCCTCCAGCAGCGTGTCGACCGGGCGGCGCTCGAAGGTCCACGGGGCCGTGGCGACAAAAACGCTGGTGCGGTCGTTGTTGATCAGCAGCGCGGAGGTGGGCAACACGATCCGCGTGCGTTTGGGCCCATACACCACCACGGTCGCGAACATGTTCGGCTTGAGCTCGTAGGCGGCGTTCGCAAACGCGATCCGCAATTTGTTGCGGCGTGAATCGGGCTCGATCACGTCGCTGACGAACAGCACCTTGCCGTGCAGCTGCCACCCCGGATAAGCGGCCAGGCTGACATCGGCGTCCTGGTTCTTGGCGACGGATCCGAGGTCCTTCTCGGCGACGAGCGCGGTCACCCACACGGTGCTCAGATCCGCGATCGTCATCAGCGGCTGTGTCGGGTCGTTGACCATGTTGCCGCGGGCGATCGACAGGGCGGTCACGCTGCCGCCGATCGGAGCTCCGACGGTCAGCAGCGCCGATCGATCCTTGGCCTCGACCGGCACACCCAGCACCTTCAGCCGGGCCTGGGTCCTGGCATATTCCGCGGCCGCTTGCGCGTGATCGCTGCGGGCCTGGTCCAGGTCCTGGTCGGAGGCGGCGCCGATCTTGAGTTGCCCTTCCTGGCGCTCGAGCTTGCGCCTGGTCAGCTCGAGGGTGTCGGCCGCCTTCGCCTCGTCGTCATAGGCCTGCGCCAGATCGGGCGAATCGATCACTGCCAGCACCTGGCCTTGCGCCACCCGATCGCCCAGTGCGACTTTCACCTCGACGACCCGCCCCGACAGTGGCGACAGCACTGCGGTGGTGCGCGCCGGATCGGCCTCGACGACTCCGGGCAGCTCGATCTTCGTGCTGACCGGCTCGGACGGCGCGGCAATGACCACCAGCCGATTGCGTAACGGGGACCCTTCCGGGACGATGATCTTGTCGCCTCGATGCAGGACGGTGGGCGCGTCGGCGTCAGCGGTTGCCGGAGCGCCCAGCAGCCCGAAGCCGCGGGTCAGCAGCGCACCGACCAGGACCAGGCCGAGCACGGTCCCGCCCCAAAGAAAGACCCGACCCAGCAAGGCTTTACTTTGGCTGTCCGTCGGCATCTCGATGACTCAGCTTGTTGTGCGCTGATTGTTCAGGCGCTGCGGCGCAGCAGGGCAGATTCCCGCCGGCCCCCTAACTTCTTGTAAATGTGCAGCTATTTCACGGCTTCGCAGTCGGGTGCCACGTTAGCGAAGTTCTCCCCCTGGTTCGATGACACGGTGTCATCTGGCCGTAATTTTTTGTACGGCGCGTTGCGGCCGATCCAAACGCGAGGCTTCAGCCGGGCTCGGACGACACCGCGGCAACCAGCGCGACGTCATTAAAGGACACGGACGTCAGGTCGAACTTTGCTGCCGCCGCGGCCATCCTGATGAGCGCCTGCGCGATCGGCATGACCGCCTCGGACTGGCCCTTTTTCAGGCGCTGGAAGCGGACCGGGTTGATGCGCGCGACCACGTAGTTGCGCAGGTAGGGGGATTTAAAGCCGCGCGCCTGCAGTGCCTCGACGATCCGCCCGACCTGCGCGTCGATCTGCTCGATGCGCGCGGCGTAGTCTTCGCGGCTGCGCAGGCTCACTGGCAGCGACCGGTCGACGAAGCGGTCGACTTTCCTAAGCAGGGAGGTATACGGGCTGCCACCGAAGCGGGCGTTGCGCTCGTATACGATGCCCAGCGTTAGCAGTTCCGGCGCCTCGAACTCGGCCGCATACTGCGTCTCCTTCGCACGCGGATTGCGTTTGGCCAGCGTGCGCGCCATCCGGATCACTTCGAGTGCACGGTCCTTCAGGTTGTGCGCCTTCTCGGTGTTCAGTGCCAGGATCCGGAAAGCCAGGCTCTCGTCGGGCGAAACCAGCGCGGTGATCTGCTTCAGTCCGAGCACCTTGGCGGCGGCCAGGCGATGCCGGCCATTCGGCGTCCACAGCCTGCCGTCATCGCCGCGCACGACGATCAGCGGGTCGAGGAACGACCCCGATTCCTCGATCTTTGCGGCCAGGCGCTGTGTGTGCGTGGGCGACAGGTCGCGCTGAAAAGGCGTGGGTTGCACCGCCTCCAGAGGGAGCGAAGCCAGCAGCATCGGGTGCCCCGAGAACGGCTCGCGATAGGCGCCGATCACCGCACCGCCGACGGCGCTCACCTGCTGGGACAGAGCGAGGATCTCGGGTGCTTCGCGCTCGAGCACGATCTGCTCGGCCGACAAACCCCGCTTCTGCGTGCGGGGCGCAAGCTTTCCACGCGCCGGTGTGCGGGTCTTTGCGCTGCGCTTGGCGGTGGCCTTGCCCGAGCTTCGCGTTACCATCTGGCAAGTCTAGTGTCTCCGGGGACACCAGGGCGGCGTGTGAGTTTGAAACCTGCAAAAGGAGTGACCGAATGGACAAGATCAAGGCCCTTTACACCGCCACGGCATCGGCTACCGGTGGCCGCAACGGACATACCGAGTCGAGCGACGGCGTCGTCAAGGTCGACCTTTCACTGCCGAAGGAAATGGGCGGACCGGGGCGGCCAGGCACCGGGACTCCGGAGCATCTGTTCGCGGCCGGCTATGCCGCGTGTTTCGGCGGTGCCATCGATTTCGTCGGCAAGCAGAACAAGAAGGATGCCAGCAAGGCCCGCATCACCTGCGCGGTTTCGATCGGTCCGCGCGAACTGGGCGGATTCGGCCTCGAGGTGAAGATGCGCGTCGAGGATCGGAGCCTGTCGCAGGCCGACCTGTCGGCGCTGGCGCGCGAGGCGCACGAGAAGATCTGCCCTTACTCGCACGCCACGCGCGGCAACGTCGACGTGCAATTCGAGATCGTCGGCGCCTGACGGGTCCCGGCTTGCTAGGGCGGGCCGAGCGCGCGCAGCATTGCATCCAGCAGCACCTCCACCTCGGAGTGCTCGCCGAGGAAGAACGCAGCGCGCGAATCGGCCTCGCCTCGCCCGACGCGCACGGTCAGCCAATCGGGCGGAGCGCGCGCGAAAACGGGCTCGTCATTCAGGTCATCGCCGACAAAGATCGCAACGTCGCAGCCGGCCCGCCGGAGCAGTGACACCACGGCGTCGCTTTTGTCGGGCGCAGCCGCCAGCACCACGTTGACGACGCACTTGCCGCCGAACGTGCGCAGGCTCGGATCGAGTCGCGCCAGCAGAGCCTGGATGCAAGCGAGCGCGTGGTCCTGGTCGCGTGCGAGACGGTAATGCAGCGCCAGCGAG
>Ga0210401_10002810_pt1 | contig 18992 bp, 15 predicted proteins | sample IncBWH32MmetaG_FD_150866 | JGI IMG/M metagenome (GOLD analysis project Ga0210401, IMG submission 150866) | Forest soil microbial communities from Barre Woods Harvard Forest LTER site, Petersham, Massachusetts, United States - Inc-BW-H-32-M | ecosystem: Environmental > Terrestrial > Soil >... | reverse complement strand
CGCTGAGTTGTCGTAGCGGTCGAAGACGCGCAGCACCACCGTGTGCTCGTTGGGGTTCGCTGGCGGCAGCTTGGCCACGCGCAGCGCTTCCGACGGCTGCGGCAGCGGGGCAGAGAAGTCATACCGTTCGCTGGTGGCGTCGGAGATCTTCCCGACCGGCTCGATGTACTGCCACGGCCCCGCGTCGATCGAGTACTCCGCCCGCGCAATCGACGAGGCCGGATCTTTCGCCTCTGCCGTGACGTGCAGCTTGCCGCCTTCGAGCCGCGCCACCAGGTTCCCGACATTCGGCGTCGCCGTGTCGAGCACGAAGCGTTCGCTGCTGCGCTCGCCGATGAGGGCCTCGCCGGGATTGTGCGACGGGGCATCGCTGGCCACGACCTTGAGCTGGTATGCCCCGTCCGGTATCTGCGCCGCGTCGAAGGTGTAGTAGCGATCAGTCACGTTGTCCTTCAGCAGTTGCCAGTTCTGCTGGCCCGAACCGCGGTAGTAGAGCGCGAAGACCAGGTCATCGCCGTTGTCGTCATGCGCGGCCCAGCGCACCGACACCGAGCCCTTGTCCTTGACGCCCTGCAGGGCCGCCGTCGCCTGGTCCTGCTGGATATTCACCACGTTCGCTGACGCCGAAGGCAGATTGATCATCACTGTCGGCACCGGCGGCTGGAATTGAGCCTGCTGGCTCACCCGCGCGCCCGGCATGACGACAATCTCGTCCACCACCGGCGCAACGTTGACCGGCAGGTAGTTGAGAAACACGGCGTGGACCTGCGTACCAGGCTTGAGCGTGAGCTTCCACTGCGCAAACCGGGCCTGCGGCACTGTGATGGGAGCGTCCGAAGTCACGGCCTTCCACGCGCTCCAGCCCCGTTCGGCGTTGTTGACGTTCCCGCTGCGTGCCGAGAGCTGGTAGCCGGACCCGGTGGCGTCCACCTCGGCGCGTCCCCACTGCGCAACCGCCCCGGCATCCTGTACATCGCTCTCGAAGCTGCCTTCGGCGTTCTGCGTGCCCAGGTGGTAGAGCTTGCCGCCATTGCTTGTTCCGACGTAAACGCCATCGGGCGCCGTAGCCAAGGCCGTCCCCTGTGAGGCTTCGACGTGCGCGATATCGGCGTACTCGCCGTTCTCCTTGACGCGATAGATGCGGCCGCGATTACCGGTCGCGGCCAGGAGGCCGTCTGGCGTCCAGTACAGGCCGTAGACAACGTCGTCGTGGGGCGCCCACAGCTTGCGCGGCGCGCCCGAGGGATCGAGTTCGTAGACCTCCGAGCCATCCGGCACCAGGGTGTTGTTGTTCGACGCCTGGACAGATCCCGGCGTGACGATCGTGATCGTGGCGGTTATGGCTGCGATACCCTGGACCGGCAGCGGCGGCAGGTTGCTCTTGCCCTTCTCCCCAACGGTCGCTACGTAGATCTGCCCGGCAGGAGATTCTGTGAGTGCCGTGACCTCACGCTTCGGCGCATTGAAGAGAATGAAGCCTTTGCCTTCCTTGTCGATGCGATAGACGAGTCCGTCGCCATCCGAGCCCGCGAGCAGGCTGCCATCCTTCTCGAAGAGAAGCGCGCGGATATGTTGCTCGTCGCTCTGGAAGAAGCGTTCCACGTGTGCATCGCCCGCCGGTGTGCGAACGCGGTAAACAGCGGCAGGCCCACCGGTCGCGATATATAGCGCACCGTCCGGACCGAAGGCCAGATCCCAGATGTATTTTGGCGCCGCGTCGGGCTTCACGCCCTCCAGCTTCGCAGGATCGAAGACGACGATGGCTTTGTCTGCGTCGAGATCGGTTGATCCGGCGGGAATGCGGTAGACCTTCCCATTCGGCAGCGTAGCCGCGTAGACCGAGCCATCAGGTCCGACCGCGACTGCCTGCACGCTCATGTCCTTGGTCTTGAACATGGTCGTGGATTTGCCGTCGCGCGCGATGCGCAGAACCGTGGCGGGTGAACCGGTTGCTGCGTAGGCATCGCCGGACTTATCGCTGGCGACTGCCCAGATGTATGTGGACGGGGTCGTAGCCGTGAGCGTACTTGCGGGTGCGGCGGACAGCGAGCCATCGCTCGAGATGGCCACCCCCTGTGGCCGGCCTTTCTCCCATTCCTCCATATGCGACTCGGTCCAGACTTTGGTGCCCTGCGCGACGCAGGTGAGGGAGACAGAACAGAGCAAAAGGGAGAGGGCAGGCGCACGGAGAGACATGTGGGTCAAGTCTACTAAAGGCGCAAACCGCGCTAGTTGGCGAGCACGGCGCGATAGCGCACGGAGCCTTTGCGCACCTTGGCTACCGCTTCATTCACCCGGCCCATGGGGAATCGCTCGGTCTTCGTTTTGACCCCGTGACGCGCAGCCACGTCGAGCATCTCCGCCAGCGCCAGCGGGCTGCCGGTATTGCTCCCGCTGACGGTCCTGGCTGCCTGTATCAGCAGCGAGCCGGGAATCTGGAGCGGGCGCGTCGGCGCGCCGACCAGGCAAAGCACGCCTTCTGGCCGCAGCGCAGCCAGGAAGGCGCTCCAATCCTGATCAGCATTCACGGTGGAGACGATCAGGTCGAACGAGCCAGCCAGCGCCTTCATACCTTTGCTCTCGCGTGTATTGCAGAAGTGATGCGCGCCCATCGAACGGGCCTCTTCTTCCTTTGCCGGCGATGTGGAGAACGCAGTAACCTCGGCGCCAAAGACGCGCGCAAATTGCAGCGCCAGATGACCCAGGCCGCCGATGCCAACGACGCCGACGCGAGAGGCGGGGGACACGCCGTAAGTACGGAGCGGCGTATAGACCGTGATGCCGGCGCAAAGCAGCGGCGCGGCATTTTCACCATCGAGCGCTTCGGGAATCGGGATGACGAAGCGCGCCGGGACACGGACCGCATCTGCAAAACCGCCGTTGCGATGCACGCACGTTGGCCGGGACTCCGGGCACAAATTCTCTTTGCCCGACCGGCACCATCGGCAGGTGCCGCAACTTCCCGCCTGCCAACCTACACCGACACGCTCGCCCGGCTGCAGGTTCTGCACCGCGGCACCGACGACCTCAACGGTCCCTACGATCTCGTGGCCCGGAACGAAAGGAAATTTGCTGACCTGCCAGTCGTTGTCAATCAGATGCAGATCGCTGCGGCAAATACCACAATGACTGATACGAACCTCGACTTCGTCCGCGCCCAACTCCCCGGCGTCATACCGGTATGCAAGCAATTCGGCCCCGGCAGCATGTGTGGCATATCCTCGGATCTCTGGCATCGTTCCTCGTCCGCTCCGTCCAATGGTTTCAACTCTGGATAGCGTCTTCTATTCCACTTGTATCGTGACCACCTGGTTGCCGGTCACGACTGCGTCCATGGGGACAGATGTTACCGCAACTGCGGACTCGCCATTCATTGTGAGAGCGCGGTTCGCGCGCAGAGGATCGAGCACATTGGCCATCGAAATGGGGACTTGAGCGAGCGTGCGCCCATCGAGACGCGCCTGCGGCTGAGGAGTCAGCATAGTTACATATACACGATCGTTGGTGTGTGTCGCATTCAATGCCGCGACCGTCTCATTCATATCGAGATGGGTTGCCGGCGTCTCCTGCATGTGGTCAACCGTGGTCGCGTCGCTTACCACCAGGCGTATCGGACCTTCAGGCAGGGTATCCGGAAGTTTGACGGGGATGTCAACGGTGCGTGCCGCGCCCTGCCATGGCCGGAGCGTTGCGCGCAAAGACACCGTGTCTCCTGCATGCACGGCGCCGCCCTCGCGTTCTGCAGCTTCAATCTCAATGGTCTGCCGGCCGGGTATCGCATCGATGTCCAATGCGACGCTGTGCAGCATTCCTCGGCGGGCAGGGTTCCCGTAGAGCTGCACCAGCGGCTCACCCACCTGGAGGGTCGCACCTAGGGCCGCAGGTATGCCGGTCGCCGGCGCTGCGAAACGTGTAAGGTCCACTTCCGGCGCACCATCGATCTCGACGCGCTCCCGTATGCGGTAAGTGGTCTCCGCGGCGTAGCTGTTGTTCTCCATCATGGACTGGTAGATGGAAATCAGCATCAGCAGTGGGGTGAGATCCGGACTGTCCACGACATCGAAGTGTACTGGCCGCGTGCCGGCACCCTCGTGGAACGTAACCGATACAGGCACCATATGTGCCTTTGCCCCGAACTCCCCGCGGATTGCCGTCTGCCGGTCCTGCGTAAAGGCGCCCACTTCTTCGGTGGTGTTCACGATCTTGAACGCGTTCAGAGGCGAGGGCAGCGTGGCTACAACTTCCGCCTTGGTCATAGGAACGGAGAGGGAGCCGGTTTGGGTGATGGGGTGACCGCAGGCCAGCAGTTGATGTTTATCCACATAGGTTGCGGTGCAGGTGGCTGCGATCTCCATGTCGCCCCGCACGAGCAGCGCGCTGACGGAGGAGCCAGGCTCGATCGGCTCGGGCTGCTTCTCCGTGTTCGACCCGCCACCCAGGCCGACAACGGGGGTCAGCCCCTGGGCGGTAAAGCGGTCCTTGAACGCATCCACCGCCTGCTGGCTGAAACCACTGAAGAGCAGCGGCGTCTCGATGGGTCGAATCTCAGCATTGCCGCTTTGGGTATTGCCGGCAGGGACGGGCGGGTTGCCGCCGCCCGGCATATTCTTGACCTCCAGCATCTGCTGGATAGGAGTAATGCCGGCGATGGGCTCTTTGCTGAACTGGCCAATGCGGAATGCCAGCGCTCCGGCCAGCTTGCCCTCGATGTAAACAGGGCTGCCACTCATACCGGCCACCACGCCGGTGTAGATAGCATCCTTGCCGCCGAGCCGGGCGAGGATCATGTCCTGGTGGGGGCCAAGAGCATTGTGCAAAACTCCCAAAATCTCTACCTCGACGGCAGAGGGCGCGACCCCCTCAAAGACGGTATAGGCGACGCCGTGCTGTCCCCGATGGACCTGGTCCAGAGGGAAGACGCCCGCAGTAGCGGAATCCGGGGGCGTGGCGGGTGGAGGGGGGGTGCGGACCTCTGTGGGGATGGGTTCCTGCATTCGGGCCGGCGGGCTGGTTTGCGCATGAAGCATGGCCGGGGCAACAATAGTGAGCAGCAAATGGGCGGCAAACACATCGAAACGGTGGGCGGGCACGTCTTTAACAGTAGACGGTTGCAGCCGCCCCGCCAACTTTTGACGTGGTCAGCCGTCATTATGGGTGTGACTCCTGAGGTTGGTTCCTTGCTCGTGTATCGAATCGCTCGTCTTCTCGTTGCGGCCTCTCTGACAACAGGCCTCGTGGCGCCCGTAGCCGCGTTTGCGCAGAGCACCTCGCCCGACCAGCAGCAGACGCCCCAGCAGCAGGCGCCTTCCTCGCAGCAGCAGGAGCCGCAGCATAACGGCCAGTACCAGATGCCAGGGACAGCCCCGCCAGCACAGAATCCGGCATCGAATGCACCGAATCAGGACCAGTCCGCGCCCGAGGCCGGTGGTCCGGGCGGCGACAGTGGTGCGATTGCGCTGCCTAAGAAGACTCCTAAGGAAGACGTGCCTCCGCCGCCTCCACCGCCAGAGGTGAAGAATCCGAAGGGACTGGAGAACTTTTCGCTTCGCGTCAACGTGCCTGTGGTGACGGTGGATGTCGGAGTGCTGCTGCAAAAGACCCACCAGTTCGTCCCCAATCTGAAGGAAGAGAACTTCCGCATCTTCGAGGACGGTAAGCCGCAGGAGATCGTTTCGTTCGGACGGACGCAGGCGCCTATCACCGCAGTGCTGCTGTGCGAGTTCGCCGCGAACAACTATTGGTTCATCTATGACATGCGGAACGCGGCGTACGCGTTTGCCCAGCAGTTGCATACCGACGACTACATCGCGGTTGCAACTTTCGACATGCACACCCACATCCTGACCGATTTCACGCAGGATAAGCGGCTGGTGTACGAGTCATTGAACGCGCTTCAGATACCGGGATTCAATGAAACCAACACCTTTGACGCGCTCTACGAAACACTGGATCGGCTAAGCCGCGTGGAGGGCCGCAAGTACGTCATTTTCATTGGCTCCGGGCTGGACACCTTTTCAAAGATCAATCTCGACAAGATCATGCAGAAGGTCAAAGCGACCCCGGACGTCACGATCTATGCGGTAAGTACCGGCCAGACCGCCCGACTGACGGGGAATGCGCGCGGCGGGATGTTCGGGGCCCATGAGATTGACTATCTGCAGGCGGACAATCAGTTGCGAACCTTCTCCGGCATGACAGGCGGCAAGGCCTATTTCCCGCGCTTTGAAGGTGAGATGCCCGAAATCTTCCGCGATATCAACTCCGCGATTCGCAACCAGTACGTGGTCAGCTACCGGCCGACCAATGCGAAGGAGGACGGGACGTACCGCAAGATACGCGTGGAACTGGTGGACAACGAAGGCAAACCATTGCAGATGCAGGATGAAAAGCACCACAGCCTGAAGTATGACGTGGTCGCGCGCGACGGCTACCGGGCGCGGCAAGAGGTCGAATAGAAGACCGTCCTGGCTGGCACCATAAGTAGAGCAAGTTAAACGAAACGACAAGGCCGGGAGTCTCTCCCGGCCTTGTCGCATTTCCGTGGGGAGTGCTCCGTCTATTTCGCTGCCTGTTGCTGGGCGAAATCGCCGATGACCGGCACCTTGAACCATTTACCTTGTGCTGCGCTGATGACGCAAATGAGCCACAGAATGAAGAAGCCAAGGCTCACCAACATAGAGAGGGGAATGGTCAGTGCATGCAGGACGAAGCCCAACATGCCGATTGCGAAGTGCAGGACGACCGAAGCCACGGTCAGTCCAATGCACTGCATGGCATGAAAGCGTACGAAGGGTTTCTTGGAGTAAGGCTCTATCAAAAGGAAGATGATGGCAGGGATAAAGGTGAGATAAGAAATCGCCGCAGCAGCATTGTCAGACAGTCCGCTTTGCGCAGGAACATAACCCGCACCGACGGGTGCCGCTGCGGGCTGGGGTACCTGCGTGTAGCCGCCGGAGGGAGGCGGTGGTGGTGCTGCGCTCAACGAAGCGCCGCAATGCTGGCAGAACGTGGCACCGGCTGGGTTTTCTGTGGAGCAGGCTGGACACTGCATGGCAATTCCTCCTCGGAAGTCTTACTGCGGTCGCGCAGTCCCGACGCCGGGGGCCCTTTGGTCCGCACCGGTCTGCACCAGACTGGGGGACGGCACCACGATACAACGGCTTTCCTTGCGAGTCATACGAAAATTACAGAATTGCCATGTAATCGCCACGCCGCGCCGGCATCTGATGTGGCAAGGAGTTACTTCATGGTTAAGTTCGCAATCTGGGCCACCGTTCAGGCAAAGCCCGGAAAAGAGAGTCAAGTGGAATCCTTCCTGAAGTCAGCGCAGCCATTGGCGCAAGCCGAGCCCGCGACTGTCACCTGGTATGCGCTCAATCTGGGCGGAGGAAGGTTCGGGATCTTCGATACGTTTCAGGACGAATCTGGGCGCGAGGCCCACCTGAACGGGGAAATTGCTAAAGCATTGATGGCGAATGCAAAGGACCTTCTGTCGGGCGATCCGCAGATTCACAAGATCGAGATCCTAGCCGCAAAGCAATAATGGGGTCGAAGTAAGAAGGGCGTCGCGAGCAGCGGCGCCCTCGCCGTTTACAGCAGCTCTTAGCCGAAGAGAAATTCCTTCGTCTTCAGTTCCTTGACGCGATCGCGCAGCTTCGCCGCCTTTTCGAACTCGAATTTCTTCGCCGCTTCGCGCATCTCGATTTCCAATTTGGCCACGAACGCATCAAGTTCCTGCTGGCTGCGGAACTCCGGCGTCGTCTCGTCCTGCTCGGTGAGATCCGCGTATTCCGCCTTGAGAATCTGGGCTAGAGACATATCGATGGGACGCAGGATGGATTCCGGGGTGATGCCGTTTTCTTCGTTGTACGCCTGCTGAATCACACGCCGCCGGTCCGTCTCATCCAGTGCGCGCCGCATGGAATCCGTCATCTTGTCCGCATACAAGATCGCGCGCCCATTGATGTTGCGTGCGGCACGACCGATGGTCTGGATGAGTGATCCCTGCGAGCGCAGGAATCCCTCTTTGTCCGCGTCAAGGATGGCAACCAGCGATACCTCCGGCAGGTCAAGGCCTTCGCGCAGAAGGTTGATGCCAATGAGCGCGTCATATTCGCCCTTGCGCAGATCTCGCAGCAGGCGCACACGCTCGAGCGTCTCGATCTCGGAGTGCATGTAGCGGCACTTCACCCCAACCTCGGTGTAGTAGCCGGCCAGGTCTTCGGCCATGCGCTTGGTCAGCGTTGTTACCAGGACGCGCTCATTGTTCTCGGCGCGCTGGCGAATCTCGGCGAGGAGATCGTCGATCTGCCCTTTGATCGGCCGTATCTCGACGGGCGGATCGAGCAAACCCGTGGGGCGGATGATCTGCTCGACGACAACGCCTGAGGACTTGGTCAACTCATACGGCCCCGGAGTGGCCGAGACATAGACGATCTGATTGGTGCGGGTTTCGAACTCGTCGAACTTGAGCGGACGGTTGTCCATGGCCGACGGCAGACGGAAGCCGTAGTCAACCAGATTCTGTTTCCGCGAGCGGTCCCCGTGCCACATGCCGTGCAGCTGCGGCACGGTGACGTGGCTTTCATCAATGAAGAGCAGGTAGTCGCGCGGGAAATAGTCGAGCAGGGTGGGAGGAGCCTCGCCCGGCATACGCCCGCTGAAGTGGCGCGAGTAGTTCTCGATCCCGTGGCAGTAGCCGACGGACTTGATCATCTCCAGGTCAAAGCGGGTTCGCTGGTGCACGCGCTGCGATTCGACCAATCGACCCTGTCCTTCGAGCTCCTTTTCCCACCACTCCAACTCGGCGAGGATAGAGTCCATGGCGGAGCGCTTGCGGTCTGGCTGTACGACGTAGTGGCTCTTCGGATAGATCGGGAGCCGTGCATACTTCTGCCGCACCGTTCCGAAGAGCGGGTCGATCTGCGAGAGCCCTTCGATCTCGTCGCCGAAGAGCTCGATGCGATAAGCCATCTCGTCGTACGTAGGGAAGACCTCGATGACATCACCGCGGACGCGAAATGTGCCGCGCCGGAAGTCACCGTCGTTGCGCTCATAGAGGATTTCGACCAGGCGGCGGGTGATGTCCTCGCGCTTGATCTTCTGCCCGCGTTCAAGCAGCAGCAGCATGCCGTAGTAGGCCTCGGGCGAGCCGAGGCCGTAGATACAGCTGACCGAGGCGACGATGATCGCATCGCGTCGCTCGAAGAGGGAGCGCGTAGCGGAGAGCCGCAGCTTGTCCAGCTCCTCGTTGATGGTTGCTTCCTTCTCGATGTAGAGATCGCCCGACGGTATGTAAGCTTCGGGCTGGTAGTAGTCGTAATAAGAGACGAAGTACTCGACGGCATTCGACGGGAAGAACTGCTTGAACTCGTGGAAGAGCTGTGCGGCAAGCGTCTTGTTGTGCGCCAGGATGAGCGCTGGCCGGTTCATCTCCTCGATGACCTTTGCCATCGTGAAGGTCTTGCCGGAACCGGTTACGCCGAGCAGTGTCTGATGCTGCTCTCCGGCGGCCAGTCCGGAGAGGATCTCTTCGATGGCGCGGCCCTGATCACCGCGCGGCTTGTAATCGCTGACGAGCTGGAAATCCATAGATGAGTTGGTCTCTTGCGGCGAGAGTGACGGCAACTTAGCAGAGCTCGCGTAGTGGACGCATCTGGTCGGCGGACCAGTTCTCCGGCATCAGCAACAGATAGCGGCGGGGCGGCAGATACCACAACAGCATGCGCGCGGCCTGGGCGGCGACCTCGGGATCGGGGAACTCCGAGAATTTGCGCCCGATGACCAGATTGCGTGATGGCGTCATTTGCGGATCGACGACCAGCGCGATGCGCGGTTCCTCCATTTTCCAGCCTTCGGTCAGATGGCGGTAGAGCAAACGCGCGGTATGCTTCGGCAGATAGGCCTCTGACGGCGAGCCGACCATAACCTCGCGCTCAGTCTCGACCTCGGTCTTTTCGACGCCGCTTGCGCCAGCGTGTTGCTGAGGTTTCGCTGCAAGCTCGGCAATGTCATCCGGATCGCCGTCCCATGTTCCATAGGAGCGTAGCGATTCGATCACACCGGTGGGGACCACGTATTCGGCAGCCTCCGGGGAATCTGTATTGTTTTTGAAAAACGCCGCGCCCAGCCCCTGCTCGGCCATGGAGACGAAGAGGTTGGAGAGGCAGTTGGTCTCCACGGCTTCGCCAACCGGCGGGAGCTCCAGCCGCACGTAGGGCATCCCATCCGGCCCGAGGAATACCGGCTCTGCGGGAAGCACGATGGACGCATTCCAGGCCGCGCCTTGAAATTCGTCCAGCCAGCGGCTGTTGCGCTGCTCGCGCGGAAGCTCCATGGCTTGTGCGAGGCGGTTGGTATCTTCCAGATTGAAGCGCTCCTCGGGAACGGAGACGTAGCGACGTCCCGGCGTTGGTGCTGGGAATGCCGCTGCGGCGGGCTCATCGGAGATCTCTTCGTGCCGCTCCGGCAATTCAGGCTCCGGAATCGCGGACGCCGAAAGGTCCGACGCACTCCCGGGCACCAGCGGTTCCGCCGGCACATTCACCGGCGCATCCGGGTTATACGGCGGCTTCTTCAGTCGATCAAAAAGACCCATGGCTCAATTGTATGGGTCTGAAGCCTTAAGCGTTTTGTGGTATGCCGATGGCCTCCAGCCACTCGAACGGGGCGTCCACAAGGCAATCGGGAGGCGCGTCCGCCAGCGAGTGTGGGGCCAGGCCGAAGCGGCATCCGATGACGCTTGCGCCAGCGTTTCGCGCCGTCAAGACGTCCACGTCGGAGTCGCCGATCATCAAGGTCTGCTCCGGCGTGGCGCTAGCCTCACGCATCAAGGTCTGCAGGCCCAGCGGGTCGGGCTTCTTCGTCTCGAAGGAGTTGCCGCCATAAATCCGGAAGCAATACGGTGCAAGCTCGAGAGTTGCGCAAATCTCCTCGGACGGGCGCACCGGCTTGTTGGTAAGAACCGCGATCCTGGCCTGTGGCAGCGCAGTGGCGATCGTCGACAGGGCCTCGAGCACCCCTTCATAGACATAGGTGTGATCGAGTTTGTGGATGCGGTAGTAGCTCAGAAAAAATGTCACGGCAGTGGTAACGATTTCCTCGTGAGCCGGATCTCCAAGTGCTCGCCGTACCAACATCTGGACGCCGTCACCGATATAGCTGGCGATCACAGGGTCGGGAAGCGCATGACGGCCCAAGTGAGCGAGCGTGGCATTCACGCTGGCGACCAGATCGGCGCGGGAGTCGACAAGCGTGCCGTCGAGGTCGAAGGCAATCAGTCGCAGCGAGGCAGGGGAGGGAAGCGGGTGCAGGCGCTCGATCATACTGCCAGTGTAAAAGCGAAGGGCCGCAGAGATGGGAGTCTGCAGCCCTTCCGATGGAGTCAGATCAGTGAATGCGGATGCTGCCGGAGCCGGTCTCAACTTTTACGGTGGGGCCGCCGCCGTTCACGTTGCCAGTGATGTGGTGGCGCTCCAGGCTGCCCTGCATGCTGATGGTCTGATCAGTGTGAATGGAACCCGAGCCTGTCTCCGCATCGAGTGTGAACTTCGATCCGCCAAGGTTCAGGTCAATGGAGCCGGAACCGGCTTCCACCTTCCAATTGTCCGTCGGCTGTCCTGCAATGCTTACGTCACCCGAGCCGGTTTCGGCCTTCAGACTGCCCTTCACACCGGTGAGGCGGATAGAGCCTGAGCCCGTGCCGGCAGTCACATTGCCTCCGTTGTTGAAATTGACGCGGATGTCCCCGGAGCCCGTTTGCAGGTAGCTGTCGCCGCCCAGATCGTCCCCGTTGACGGAGCCGGAGCCGGTTTCCAGACGGACGCCGCCGTTCATCGAGACCGCTTTCAGGTCGCCCGAGCCGGACTCAGCCTTCAGGTGCGTGTTCTTGGGCGCTGTGATGTCGTAGTCGATCGAGACATGATTCAACCAGCTCTCATGCATCTCGCCGACGCGGATGGTATTGCCACTCTGCTGGATCGGCGGATTGTCGACGACGTGTTTGACCTGATCGTCACTGTTCCCTCCCATCCAACCGTGGTTTGCATGCACATGGCCGATGATGTGTACCTGATTGTCCGACCCTGGGTTGACGTGCACATAACCGGAGCCGGTGGAGACCTCCAGTTGCACCGAGCCGTTGACGCTCAAGGTTTTGTCGAAGGTTCCGTCCGAGGCGAGTGCCAGGGCAGGGATTGCCAGTGTTGCCGCCGTGAGCGCTGCCGCTCGCATTGCCGTCATCGTCATCATTGCTTCTTCTCCCTCTTGTTTACTGCTGCAGGACCACCTTGTCGCCCTCTTTCAACCCGCTGGTGATCTCTGTATTGCTGCCATTTGCCAGGCCCACGGTCACCGCTTGCTTGTGCATACCGTCCTTGGCCTTCGGATCCGGCACATTTACGAACGCATGCTTCTGCGCGTCATAGCTGATCGCCTGCTCGGGAACGGCGAGCACACTCTTGTGCTCGCTGATCAGAATCTCGGCGTTGGCGGTCATCATCGCCTTGATTTCACCGGTCGGATTATCGATCGAGACGCGCACCGCGAATGTTGTGACGTTATCCTTCTCCACTCCGAGCGGTGCGATACGCGTCACCTTACCGTAGAAGACGCGGTTCTTGAAGGATTCAATCCGAATCCGGGCGGGCTGTCCCATATAGACGCTGCCAATGTCAGCCTCGTCCACCTTGCCGTCCACGTAGACCTGGCTGGTGTCGCCGAGCGTGAAGACCAGCGTTGCGGTGGATCCCAGAACGAGAATCGAGCTGACGGCATCACCCACTTCGACGTCGCGAGAAAGGACGACGCCGTCGATGGGCGAAACGATCGTGGTGTAACTCAACTGCTCTTCGAGCTGTTTCAGGCTCGCCTGACTCTCCGCCACCTGAGCCTGTGCCTGTTGCAGCTTGGCGCGGTCCACGACAACGGTGGCAATCGCAGTATTCTGCTTGTTCACATTCGATAGATAGTCGCGGTTGGCGTCGTCCAGAGCCTGCTGGCTCACTATTCCGGCCGCCTTCATCTCCTGATTGCGGCGCAGCGTGGCGGCATACATGGGCAGATCCGGCGCTCGAGCCGCAACTTCATCCTGCTTGATGTCGGCATCGGCGGTCCTGACATTGGCCTCGGCTGCCTGCAGAGTGGCCCGTGCGGCTTCCACCTGGGCGAGAATCTCCACCCGATCCAATTGGGCCAGCACCTGGCCTTTGTGCACCCGGGCGTTTGCATCCACGTACCACTTCTCGACGATGCCGCTGGCCTTCGACTTTACTTCAACCTTCGTGATGGGCTGCACCTTGCCCGTGGCCACGACGCTCTTGGCGATGTCCATACGGCTGATCGAGGCGATGCGGCTGCCGTCAATCTTTGTGCCGCTGCTGTGGGCTACCACGGCGGCAACCAGAACTACCAGGGCGACCAGCGCACCGATTGAGCCCCACAACATGAATCCTTTGCGCTTCCGAGCCGCCACAGTACCCCTCCATCCGGGGAGACGCCCCGGGCCCACCGTATGTTACGCGCGGCTGATGAAAAAGGTTCCCCGGAGCAATTTGGGGTTGGCCTTTGCAGGGTGCGAGAACAAGTTGCGCTTTTTCAGGCCGCAAGCCTGTTGTCCGTCTGCCTGGATAGCCTTCGGATCTCTCGGTTTATGGACACAGCCTGAAGGCCGAGATTGACCACCGACGCATAGACGATGATCTTTTGCGCCGCGACCTGGAATTCAAGGCCGTTCGGCGTGTTTAATCCCGGGCCGAAGAACAGGATGCCTACGTAGGCCAGGAGGAGCAAAAGATAGACGGCATTTGTCCCCGTATAGGCGGGAGGCCAGCTATTGCGAAGCTGCACGATCAAAAGGCTCAGACCATAGGCGAGGAGGAAGCCGAATGCCGCTCTGACAAAGCCGTTATGGGCATCGAGCACGAGGTTCCAAGGCGTCACGGCAATGCCGATGAAACCGAGCCCGGCAATGACTTCGAACGCCTGCGACGCCCATCCAGCGGCCTGTGCGGTGCGACGCCGCGCGGCAATCACCCGCCAGTTCGAGGAGGCCAGAATAAGAGCAATTCCGACCGTTCCCAAGGCGATCAGGAACAGAATGTGCGAGGCGAGGTTCGGGCGTCCGGAAGGAGTAGAGGTGGCACCAAGGTCGCTGAAGAAGTTACGAAAAAAGAGATAGCGACTGGCGACCAACTCATAGACTGCGCCGCCCGGATATACCAGCATGGCAATCGCGGTCAGTAAGAGGAACTGCACGCTGCCATAAATCAGCAAAGAAGCTCGCCAAGCCTGACCGCGAATCCCTGACTCAGTGCTGCTCATGCAGTTCTCCGGTGGTCGCGAAATCAGACCGCGCGTATTTGCCGATCATAACCGGCGGCTACACAGGAAGTTGCGAGCCCCGCCGAGGTGCTGCTTTACCCTATCCACATGGTCCACTGGACACTCTTCCACGTCGTTGCCATTGTCGGCCTCATTTTGGCGAATGGCTTCTTCGTGGCGGCTGAGTTCGCCCTGGTGAGTCTGAGGGCCACCCGGGTCGAACAGTTGCTGGTGCAATCCCGGCCCGGTGCTCGCGCCGTGGCCCAGTTGCGCGGATCGCTCAATGACACCCTCTCCGCGGTGCAATTCGGGGTGACAGTGGCCAGCCTGGCGCTCGGCTGGCTGGGAGAGCCGGTGGTGGCTCCCCTTATTGAGCGGCCCCTGCATGCGCTGCCCCATGCAGCACTGTTTTCTCATGGAGTCAGCGCAGTCATCGCCTTCGCCTGTATCACCTATCTGGAGGTCATCCTGGGCGAGCTGGTGCCGAAGTCGCTCGCTCTGCGGCGACCGGAGCGGCTGGCGCTCGGGGTAGCTCCGCCGATGCTGGCGTTTATTCGGCTGACTCGACCTTTTGTGGTTTTCATGAACAGCTCGGCTAGCCTGGTCCTGCGGCTGTTTCACTCGATCGCGGTCAACGAGGCCGCAGTGCACTCGCCGGACGAGCTGAAACTGATGGCAACCGCAACCCGGCGGCAGGGCCTGCTGCCCCCCTATCAGGAATCACTGATTCATCGAGCGGTAGAGCTGAATACGATTGTTGCTCGAGAGATTATGACGCCCCGTCAGCGGATCTTTTCCCTGCCGGCGAATATGCCGGTGGAAGAGGCGAGCGCCCGGATCGTTGAGGAACAACATTCCCGGGTGCCGATTTACGACCCCGGCCGTGGGCCGGAGCATATTGTCGGCGTCGTGTACTCGAAGGACGTTTCGCGCCTGATGCACTTCGCAATGAGTCGTTCCGTCGGGGTCTCTCGCTCTTCGCGCGGATTGCAACTCGGCCAGATTATGCGCGACATTCTGGTGGTTCCGGAGACCAAGCCCGTGCTCGATCTGCTGCATGAGTTCCAGGAGCGTCGCCGGCATCTGGCGATTGTCGTCGATGAACATGGATCGACGGTTGGCCTGGTGACGGTTGAGGACGCATTGGAACAGCTCGTGGGCGAGATGGAGGATGAGTTCGACGTTGGTATGCGCCGAGCCGCGCGTATGCCTGCCGAGGCGTTCTACCTGGATGGCGGAGTCAACCTGCGGGATCTCGAAACCCAGATGCACTGGTACCTGCCGCGCGATGGCGGCGTGGAGACGCTGGCGGGCTTCCTGCTGGCGCAACTCGGACACATCCCGGTGACTGGCGAGAGCGTCGATTTTGAGGGTCGCCGCTACACTGTTGCCGAGATGAGTGGACACCGCATCAGCCGAGTGCGTATCGAGCCAATACCGTCCAAGAATGCTGCTCATGTGTCTGCGCCGTTGGCACGAGGAGGCGCATGAAGCTGCTGCCCACGCTGGGCCGCCGTCTGCTGTATACGCTTCCGGTTGTCTGGCTGGTGGTCTCGCTGGTCTTTCTGCTCATTCACCTTGTGCCCGGTGATCCGGTGGCACAGATGCTGGGCGAAGGGGCCACCGCGACGGACCTGGATACGCTGCGTCATCAGTACGGACTCGATCTCCCTCTGGGTCAGCAGTATCTCCGCTACTGGCATGGAGTGCTGCACGGTGACCTGGGGCACTCGCTACGGCTGAATGATTCCGTCACTCACCTCATTTTGCAGCGCTATCCATTCACGCTAGAGCTAACGCTGGCCGCGTTGGTGATCGCATTGCTGGCCGCTGTTCCAGCGGGCATTCTTGCCGCGCTGCACCGTGGCAGATGGCAGGACAATACGGTGGGAGTGGTCTCGCTGTTCGGTTTATCTTTTCCTGCATTTGCGCTGGGGCCGATCGCCATTCTGCTGGTTTCGATCAAGCTCGGCTGGCTGCCCGTTTCAGGTGCGGGATCGGTGGCGCACCTCATCCTGCCCGCGATCACGATGGGCTCCGGACTGGCAGCGATCCTGACCCGAATGGTGCGGACCGCCATGCTGGAAGAGCTTGGACAGGACTACGTGAGGACCGCCCGTGCCAAGGGGCTGCCCGAGCGGACGGTCCTCTATCGTCACGCGCTGCGCAACGCTCTGATTCCCATCGTGACCCTGGTGGGACTGCAGTTTGGCGCCTTGCTGGCTGGTGCCATCGTCACGGAGACGATCTTCAGTTGGCCCGGAGTGGGCCGGCTGACGATTACAGCGATCTCGAATCGCGATTACGCACTCGTGCAGGGCTGCATCCTTGCCGTCGGATTGACCTACATCCTGGTCAATCTTGCGACCGATGTTCTCTACGCCGTCCTGAATCCTCGTATTCGTGCCTGACATCCGGGCCTGAGCATGCGGCCCTGAATGGCTTGGCTTGCAGAGGCTGCATCTCATAGGAGATTGTCGATGCCTGCCTCGACCATTCGCACAAGGAGATATCCATGAATATCCGGGAGGCGCTGGGTCTCGCGCCGAAAAAGAAGATCCGCTATGGCTTCGTTGCTCTCGGCGATATTGCACAGGAGGCGATGCTTCCCGGCGTCGAACACACGGGAAACTCGACCATCGCGGCCCTGGTGACTGGCGATCCGGTAAAAGCCGGCCGACTGGCGGAGCGTTACGGCGTAGCACATACCCACAGCTACGACCAATTCCCGGAGATGTTGACGTCGGGGCATGTCGACGCCGTTTATATAGCGACACCGAACTGGCGCCACGCCGAGTTCGTCCTGCCCGCGCTGGCTGCCGGAATCCATGTCCTGGTGGAGAAGCCGCTCGAGATCGACACGGCACGCTGTCAGCAGATCCTCGATGCGCAGAGGTCGTCAAAAGCCAAGTTGATGGTGGCTTACCGATTGCATTTTGAACCAGCGACTGTGGCCGCCATCGAACGTGTCCGCAACGGTGAGCTTGGCGACGTACAGATGTTTACCTCAATTTTTGCGCAGATGATTGATCCAGCGAATCACCGCGCGAAGAACGAGGCGGCTGGACCGGTGCTGGATATGGGGCCCTATCCAGTGAATGCCGTCCGAAACTTATTTGGTGCAGAGCCGACGGAGGTATCAGCTTTTGGATCACGGCATGCAAACTCAGGCCTCGCAGATTTTGACGATACGGTGACAGTGTTGCTCCGTTTTCCCGAAGGGCAGCTCGCGCATTTTGTTGTCTCGTACTACGGCAATGCGATCGATACCTACACAGTGCTCGGGACCAAAGGCTCGCTACGAGTGCAGCCGGGATACACCTACGGCAAATCTCTTGAACACTTTCTGACCATCGGAGAGAAGAGGGACAACATCAGCTACAAAGCCACCGACCAATTTGGCGGAGAGATGAAGTACTTTTCTGACTGCATTCTGCACGGTATCGACCCAGAGCCGGACGCGGAGGAGGGCCTTGCAGATGTCCGAGTGCTGGAGGCCATCCAGCGTTCCCTCGAGACCGGAGAGGTGCAGAAATTGGCGCCACTCGCGCGCTCCAGACGCATCGATCCCGACCAGGTGGTACGCCTCGGCGCGCTCAAAGCCCCGGAGCCGGTCCGCGCTTCAAGTCCTGATAAATAACCGCGGCTGCCGGCTAAACATCAAGGTGGACGATCTGTGCATTCAGCCCAGCCGTTTCGATGTGCAGCCATGCAAAGGTGACGGGAAGCTGAAATCGACGAGGGCCCGCACTCCCAGGGTTCAGGAACAGCACGCCGCGTCGCCACTCGACGAGAGGTTTGTGCGAATGACCAGCGATGACTGCCGAGATTCCGGCGGCCTCCGGATGGAGATCCAGCTTATTCACATCATGCAGCATGTAGATGTGGTGACCGCCGAGTTCCACGAGCTCTGTGGGAGGGAGGTGCCGGCACGGGCCGCCTTCGTCGATATTTCCGCGGATCGCAGTGACCGGCGCCACATGACCCAAGGCATTCAGGATATCGGGAGAGCCAACATCTCCTGCATGGAGGATATGGTCCGCACCCTGCAATCCCTGAATTGCCTCGGGGCGGAGCAGCCCATGTGTGTCGGAGATCACTCCGATGCGCATCGGCTACAGCCCAACTGCCATGCGGGTGCGTGGATCGAGGTAGTCGCGTAGCGCGTCGCCAATGAAGTTGAAGGAAAGCACGCAACCCATCACGGCGAGAGCAGGGAAGACGACAAGGTGCGGCGAGTCGAAGAGGTGGGAGCGCGCATCGTTCAACATGGATCCCCAACTTGGCGCTGGCGCCGGAATGCCGAGGCCCAGAAAGCTGAGAGTCGCCTCCGCGAGGACGGCGCCAGCCATGCCGATGGCCGCCTGCACAAGGATCGGTTGCACGATGTTGGGCACGATGTGCAACGCGAAGATGCGTACATCGGTTGCGCCAAGCGCACGCGCCGCCTCCACAAACTCGCGTTCGCGAACGGCCAGTACCTGCGCCCGCACCAGTCGCGCGTAGCCGACCCAGCCGCTGATAGAGAGCGCGAGCACAAGATTGAGAAGTCCCGGGCCGAGAAAGGCGACGAACGCAATGGCCAGCAGAATTCCTGGAAGAGCCAGGAATGCGTTCATGACGAAGATATTGAGAGCGGTGTCGACCCAACCACCGTAGTAGCCTGCCAGGCA
>Ga0210401_10002809_pt1 | contig 18997 bp, 15 predicted proteins | sample IncBWH32MmetaG_FD_150866 | JGI IMG/M metagenome (GOLD analysis project Ga0210401, IMG submission 150866) | Forest soil microbial communities from Barre Woods Harvard Forest LTER site, Petersham, Massachusetts, United States - Inc-BW-H-32-M | ecosystem: Environmental > Terrestrial > Soil >... | reverse complement strand
AAATGCCTTACAGGCCTGCGGGAACTTGGTGAAGTTGAACACCAGGATCGGGAAGCCAAGGTTCATTTCTCGCACCTTGCCGTCAACGCCGGCCGGCAGGTCGGAGTGATTCATGTCCTCGGCGATTTGGGGATTTTCCTTTTTCGCCGTCACATAGATCGAAATACCGTTGACGGTGAGATAGAGCTGACCGGCCAAAAACGCCTTGTTGTTGGAACTGTCGTTCCACGATGCGGTGCCTGGGATGAAGTTGTCGTAAAGCCCCTTGACGTATTCGAGGGACTTGGCCGTCTCCGGCGAATTGATGACGACCTTGTTGTTGGCGTCGATCAGGTTGCCGCCATGCGCCCACAGCGCCCAGTGCAACCAGGTGTTGGCGTCGCCCGAGGCGTGTCCGACTGCCATGCCGGCCGGCGTGCCGTTCTTGTTGAGGCCTTTGACGAGGTCGGCGAAGCCGTCGAGGTCCTTCGGGAATTCCTTGTGACCGGCTTTTTCCATCGCCGCGACACGATAATTCATCAGTGCGCCGGTCGCGGCGACGGGAATGCCGATCCACTTGCCCTCGAATTTGCCATAAGCCTCGCCCGATTTGGTCCAGCCGCCGCCCTTCTGGCCGAGATAATCGGCCACATCGGTCATGTCGGTGCATTTGTTGGGAAACAGGAACGGCAATGAGTAAAGACCCCAGACGATATCGAGGCCCTGCCCGGTATTGGCCGCGACCGAAGCCTTAGGCTGGAGGTCATCGTAGGATTCGTTGGAGACATTAACGGTGACGCCGGTCGCCTTCTGGAAGGCATCGACGATCTTCATGAAAGCAACGTCCTCGGATTCGACGAACCGCTTCCAGCGCAACAGATTGATCTTGGCGCCAGCTTCCGGCTTCCACGGCGATGCCTGCGCCCAAGCCTTCGCATAACCCAGCAATTGTTCGGCCGACATGGTGGCCGCGACCGTCAGCAGGCCGCCGCCCGCTTTCAGCAGAGATCGCCGATCCGGTGTAAAGCTATTCATTGTCCCTCTTCTCCCGTTTGTTTGGCTCTTTTGGCCAGTTGAATACGCAACAACTTTAAAGTCGCTTGCCGGTGGACTCGTCGAACAAATGAACCAGCGACGGTTCTGGTTTCAGCCGGACCTTGTCGCCCGGCTTGAATTGATGACGCTCGCGGAAGACGGCGACGACCTGTTCGCCGCCCAGCTTGGCGAACACCTGCGTTTCTGATCCCGTCGGTTCGACCACGACGATCTCCGCTTCCGCGCCATCATCGGCAATCGTGAAATGCTCCGGCCGCACGCCATAGACCGCAGGCCTGCCGTCGGAATTGGCAGGCGCCGTCGCCAAAGGCAGCTTGACGCCGTTCGGCCCCTCGAAGCTGGCGCTGCCGTTGGCCTTGACCTTGCCTTTGAGGAAATTCATCGCCGGCGAGCCGATGAAGCTCGCGACGAACTGGTTGTCCGGCCGGTCGTAAAGTTCGAGCGGCGAGCCGATCTGCTCGACGATGCCGTCATGCATCACCACGATCTTGTCGGCCATAGTCATGGCTTCGATCTGATCATGCGTCACATAGACGGTCGTCGTCTTCAGCCGCTGATGCAGTTCCTTGATTTCGGTGCGCATCGCCACGCGCAGCTTGGCGTCGAGGTTCGACAACGGCTCATCGAACAGGAATACCTGCGGGTCGCGCACGATGGCGCGCCCCATCGCCACGCGCTGACGCTGGCCGCCGGACAGTTGCCGGGGGTAGCGGTCGAGCAGCGGCGTCAACGCCAAGATCTCGGCGGCACGGGCGACACCCTTCTTGATCTCGTCGGGATTGGCGCCGCGGAGTTTCAGCGAGAATCCCATATTGTCGGCGACCGTCATATGCGGATAGAGCGCATAGTTCTGGAACACCATCGCGATGTCGCGTTCTTTGGGCTGAATGTTGTTGACGACGCGGTCGCCGATCGAAATCGTGCCCGAAGTGATGTTTTCGAGGCCCGCGAGCATCCGCAGCAAGGTGGATTTGCCACAGCCGGAGGGGCCGACCAGCACGACAAAGGCCCCATCCTCGATCGGGATCGTGACGCCGTGCAGCACCTCAAAGCCGCCAAAAGATTTCCGCACGTCGCGGATTTGCACAGACGACATCCACACCCTCCCGAACAGATTTCCGGCCGTTAGACGGCCGGCCGCTATTTGACCGGGTCATACCAGACTTTTGCGATTGTGTCCTTGGATCAAAGTCGTAGGCGAGGCCCGAGGGGCGCGGACCGTTGCGAAGCGCACCTCGACATGCGACATTGCCGGCCAAAATGAGAGCGCACAAAATTAAGGCGTGTGCGCTGCGGGAGAAACCATGAACAAGCCGCTAACCGGCGTCACCAGGCGCAAACTCCGTTCCAGCGAGTGGTTCAACAACCCCCATAACCCTGGAATGACCGCGCTCTATCTCGAGCGCTATCTCAACTACGGCCTGACACGGGAAGAACTGCAGTCCGGCAAGCCCATTATCGGCATTGCCCAGACCGGAAACGACCTGTCGCCCTGCAACCGTCATCACCTCGAACTGGCGCATCGGGTGCGCGAAGGAATCAGGGCCGCGGGCGGCATCGCGATGGAATTCCCGATGCACCCGATCCAGGAAACCGGAAAACGGCCGACTGCGGCATTGGACCGCAACCTCGCTTATCTCGGATTGGTCGAAATCCTGTTCGGCTACCCGCTGGACGGGGTGGTGCTGACCACGGGCTGCGACAAAACCACGCCGGCCTGTCTGATGGCTGCCGCCACCGTCAACCTGCCGGCCATCGTTCTTTCCGGCGGGCCGATGCTCAACGGCTGGTACAAAGGCCAGCGCACCGGATCGGGCACCGTGGTCTGGAAGGCGCGCGAGGAGCTTGCCGCCGGCGAGATCGACTACGAGCAATTCATGACCATTGTGGCTTCCTCCGCACCGTCGGTCGGCCACTGCAACACCATGGGCACCGCCTCGACCATGAACGCACTGGCCGAGGCGCTCGGCATGTCGCTGCCAGGCTGCGCAGCGATCCCCGCGCCCTATCGCGAACGTGGCCAGATCGCCTATGAGACCGGAAAGCGTATCGTCGGCATGGTCTGGGAGGATCTCAAACCTTCCGACATCCTGACGCGACAGGCGTTCGAGAATTGCATCGTCGTCAACTCGGCGATCGGCGGCTCGACCAACGCGCCGATCCATATCAACGCGCTCGCCCGACACATCGGTGTGGAGCTTTCGATCGACGATTGGCAAAAATTCGGTCACGACGTTCCGCTGCTCGTCAACATGCAGCCGGCCGGCTTCTATCTCGGCGAGGAATTCCATCGCGCCGGCGGCGTGCCCTCGGTGGTGCACGAATTGATGAAGGCCCGGCGGATTCACGAAGACGCCGTCACCGTCAACGGCCACACCATGGGCGACAATTGCCGCGAAGCACCCAAGCCCGATGGCGACGTGATCTGGAGTTACGACAAGCCGTTGGTGAAGGACGCCGGCTTCCTCGTCCTGCGCGGTAATCTCTTTGATTCCGCGATCATGAAGACCAGCGTGATTTCGAAGGAATTCCGCGACCGCTATCTGGTGAATCCGAAGGACCCGAACGCGTTCGAGGGCCGCGCCATCGTCTTCGAGGGCCCGGAAGACTATCACCATCGCATCGACGATCCCGCGCTCGACATCGACGAACGCTGCATTCTGTTCGTGCGCGGCACCGGACCGATCGGTTATCCCGGCGGCGCCGAGGTCGTGAACATGCAGCCGCCCGCGGCCCTGATCAAACGCGGCATCCTGTCCCTGCCCTGCATCGGCGACGGGAGACAGTCGGGCACGTCGGGTTCGCCCTCGATCTTGAACGCGACACCGGAAGCTGCCGCCGACGGCGGCCTTGCGATCCTCAAGACCGGCGACAAGGTTCGTATCGACCTCAACAAGGGCAGCGCCAACATCCTGATTTCGGATGACGAGGTGAAGAAGCGGCATGCGGAATTGAAAGCCAAGGGCGGCTTCCCCTATCCGGCAAACCAGACGCCGTGGCAGGAAATCTATCGCTCAACCGTCGGCCAGCAGGCGACCGGCGCCTGCATGGAGCTTGCCACGCGCTACCACGACATCGCCGGCAAGTTCGGCGTCGCCAGGGATAATCACTAAGACAGAACCCGTCATCGCGAGCAAAGCGAAGTAATCCAGCATTGAGAAAGAAGTCTGGATTGCTTCGTCGCTTTGCTCCTCGCAATGACAGAAACGAAGGGAGAAAAACATGTCAGACCGCCTGAAAGGCAAACGCGCATTCGTCACCGCGGCCGCGGCCGGCATCGGCCGCGCCTCGGCGATCGCCTTTGCGCGCGAAGGCGCGAGCGTCTTTGCCACCGACATCGACGAAAAGGCATTGGCTGATCTCGCCAAGGAAGGCGTCAAGGATGTCGCGCGCCTAGACGTCCGTGACAGCGCCGCGGTCGCCGCGATCGCCAAGCGCGTCGGCGGCGTTGATATCCTCCTGACCGCGGCCGGCTTCGTGCATCACGGCACGGTGCTGGAATGCTCCGACGAGGATTGGGACTTCTCCTTCGACCTCAACGTCAAGTCGATGCACCGGACGATCCGCAATTTCCTGCCCGGCATGCTGGAGCGGGGTCACGGCTCCATCGTCAACATCTCTTCCGCCGCCGGCGTCTTCAAGGCCGCGCCCAACCGCTACGTCTATGGCGCAACCAAAGCCGCCGTCGCAGCGCTGACCCGTGCGGTCGCAACCGATTTCATCACCAAGGGCATTCGCTGCAACTGCATTTGCCCCGGCACCATCGAGACGCCTTCGATGCTTAACCGCGCCGCAGCCGCCGGTCCCGGCGGGCGCGAGATGTTCGTTTCACGACAACCGATGGGCCGGCTTGGCACGGCGGACGAGATCGCCTCATTGGCGGTTTATCTCGCGAGCGATGAAAGCGCCTTTACCACCGGCGTCGCACATATCATCGACGGCGGCTGGACGCTGTAATCAGGAAACATAACCATGAACAAGATCGATCTGAATGGCCGCTGCGCTGTCGTCACCGGCGGAGCGCAAGGTTTTGGGCGCGCGATCACCGAGCGCTTTGTCGCCTCCGGCGCCAAAGTCGCGATCTGGGACCACGATCAGCCACTGGCCGAGAAGACGGCCAAGGAAATCGGCGAGAGCGTCACCGCCGTCAAGGTTGACGTATCCGACCTCGCCGCCGTTGAGAAAGCACGCGAGGAAACGCTGAAAGCCTTCGGCAAGATCGATATTTTCGTCAACAATGCCGGCATCGCCGGCGTCAACAAGACGGTCTGGGAGACCGACTTCGACGAGTGGCGCAAGGTGTTGCGCATCAACCTCGACGGCCCCTTCGTGTGCTGCAAGGCGATTGCACCCGTCATGATCAAGCAAAACTACGGGCGCATCGTGAACATTGCTTCCATTGCCGGCAAGGAAGGCAATCCGAACGCCGCGCATTACTCGGCCTCGAAAGCCGGTCTGATCGCGCTGACAAAGTCGCTCGGCAAGGAACTTGCCCAATACAACATCATGGTCAACGCCGTGACGCCGGCCGCGGCCAAGACCGCGATCTTCGACCAGATGACGCAAGCCCACATCGACTTCATGCTGTCGAAGATTCCGAAAAACCGCTTCGTCCTGGTCGAGGAACTGGCAGCGCTCGCGGCCTGGCTCGCCTCGGAAGACTGCTCGTTCTCCACCGGCGCGGTGTTCGACATTTCCGGCGGCCGGGCGACCTATTGAGAAATCCTCACACTGAGGAGGCCGCGCAAGCGGTCGTCTCGAAGGGGGAGATCGATAATGGGCCTCATCCTTAGACGCTTGCTTCGCAAGCCCTCAGGATGAGGGTTGAGGATCGGAGCGGTTCATGACACGAGAAGGCGGATGCCTGTGCGGCGCGGTGCGCTTTCGCTGCGAAGGCGAGCCGATCAACGTGCGCATCTGCCACTGCCGCAACTGCCAGAAGGCGATGGGTTCGCCCTTCTTTGCCCGCGCGCTCTACGACCAGCATGCCCTGACGGTCACAGGCGACACCGGCCGCTTTGCGTCCTCGGACCATCTGGAGCGGGTTTTCTGTAAACAGTGCGGCACCCGGCTATTTTCCTGGCGTCGCAACGGCACCGCGGCGGGCGTCGCCTTGGCCACCTTTGACGACCGCAACGCCTTTGCGCCGACCGAGCATATCTGGGTTTCGGAAAAGATCGCCTGGGTCAGGCTCGATGATGGCCTGCCGCAATATCCCGAAGGCCCCACTTAAGCACCAATTGCCTCGGGACGTGATAGCGTCCACCGGAATCAGGTTGGAGCCGCACTCCCGTGAACATCACTCTCTACGACTTCTCCGTCTGGGTCCTGCCGCTCGTGATCGCCATCACCTTTCACGAAGCGGCCCACGGCTATGTCGCCCATCGTCTTGGCGACAACACCGCCTATGACCTTGGCCGCGTCAGTTTCAATCCGATCCGGCACATCGATCCCTTCGGCACGCTGATCATGCCGGCGATTCTCCTGATGTCGCATTCGCCGTTTCTGTTCGGCTATGCCAAGCCGGTGCCGGTGAATTTTCGTGCGCTGAACAACCCGCGCATCGGCATGGTCCTCGTGGCACTCGCCGGTCCCGCCACCAACATCGCGCTCGCACTGGTTGCCGCCACGGCTTTCCATGCCATGGACCTCCTGCCCGACAATGCCGCGCAATGGGTCGAGGACAACCTGAAAAATGCGCTTGTGATCAATGTGATCCTGGCGATTTTCAACATGATGCCGATCCCGCCTCTGGACGGCGGGCGCGTGGCTGTCGGGCTGTTGCCGAGAGCGCTGGCGTTGCCGCTTTCGCGGCTGGAACCGTTCGGAATGTTAATCCTGATTGGACTTTTGATCCTGCTGCCGCTCGCCGGCTCGCAGTTCGGTCTAAATCTTGATGTTATTTCAGCGATATTGCGGACGACCACCGGTTATGTGATCCGGCTGATACTCATCGCCACCGGAAACGGTTAAACGGGGTGATCCGCGAAAGAGCAGAGGGCATTTTGATCAAAGCAGCCGACATGATGATCGCGCGACGCGCCGATACCAGGGCAAGGGCCGATTTCGCAACCTGGACCATGATGGCAAAGCTGAATGGCGCCTCTTCCCTGCCCCCGACGGCCCAAGCCTTCCTCGAACGCTACAAACTGTTGCTGAAGGAAACCAGCGAGCCCGAGGCGTCCGAGGCCATTATCCAGCTTATCTATCAGAGCTACTATGAGGAGATGGGTGGCGCGGGCCAGGCCCCCGAAGTCAAACCCCGCTCGGCCGGAACAAGCGCTGCGAGCGACAACGTCACCGCGTTCAAGCGTCCACCGGCGCAGCGGCCGAAGGCGGCCAGCGGAACGCAAGGAAAGTCAAAGCTTCCCGTTGCCCTGATCTTTGCCGGCCTGGTCGTCGTCTACACCGCGTTCCGGTATTATTTCCGCTGACGCCGTCTGTGGCCAACAAAAATGCCGGCGGGTCATCGCCGGCATTTTCATTTCTTGTCCCTGAAATCCACTGGCAGGTTGTAGCTGAAAGTGTCCTCGGTCAGCGCCGCAGGCGGACGCGGCACCGGGTCCGAGCGACGGACCATGTCCAGCGCGGCTTCGTCGAACAGTGGATCGCCTGACGATTCCGCAATCGCGAGCGACACGACATGGCCCAGACGATTGAGCACCAGGCTCACCTTGACCCTCACGCCCTTGATCTTCTCGGTCTTCGGATAGCGCTTGTGCAGCTCGAAATAGGCGCTGATCTGCCGCTCCCATTTGGCGGCGAGCAACTGCTTATCCTTGCCGATCCCGAGATTTGGCGCCGCCGCAGCGTTGGCCTCCCGTGCACCTTCGATGTGCTGCCGCGCGGTAGCGTCCTGCGCTACCGATTCCTGCGAAGCCGCGGTCTGCACGGTCTCGACCTTTGGATCGTCATCCGTCGGTTTCTTCTGCTCGTTCTGCGTCACCACCCGATCGGGCTCTTCGCTTTCCTTCGGCGTTTCCTTTGGCAAATCGGTCGGCTTGACCTCCGCCTTCTGCTCGGCCAGCGCAGGCGAGGCCACGGAAGCATCGGCGTCCGGACCCGGAGGCAGCTCAGTGTCTTCAGCGGTGGGTGACGTCAGCTCAATGCCGATCTCGGACACATTGGCACCAAGTCCGTCGGCGCCGTCATCGGGATTCAGATGCGCCAAGGCGAGCGCCGCGCCGGCAACATGCAGGGAGAAGGCGGCAACCGCCGCGATCGTCCAGAGCCGCCAGGGCGGCCGTTGCTCCTGCGTAAGCTTGGTCATCGCATCAAGGCCTTGCCGCTCCAGCTGTGGGCGATGGGACCGAAGCATCGGCAACACCTTCCAGCGCCACCAGCTTCATCCGGTAATTTCCCTGACGCAGCAATTCCAGCACGTCCATCAGGTCACCATAGGCCACGCCGCGGTCGGCGCGCACAAAAACCAGACGTTCCGGATTGGACTCGGCCGTCGCATTGAGCGTCGAGATCAATTCGGCCCGCTTGACGGACTTCTCGCCGATCGCCAGCGACAGATCCGGTTTGATGCTGACGTAAGTCGGTTTGTCCGGCTTTTTCTGCGGCGTTGCGGTTGAGGACGGCAGATCGATCGGCAAATCGACCGTCGATAACGGCGCAGCCACCATGAAGATGATCAAAAGGACGAGGATGACGTCGATGAAGGGCGTGACATTGATGTCATGCGTCTCCGCGAAATCAGCGTCGTCATCAAGCTCGGTATCGGCGAGTGAGACGGCCATGCCCTACTCCGCAGCGCGCGAATTGGCTCGGCCAACCGGACTGACATGGGTGCGGTCGAGATCGCGCGACAACAGCCGTCCCGCCGCACCCGACGAGCGGCTGACCAGTTCGAGATAGCCCTTCGTGACGCGCGAGAAATGGTTGTAGATGATGACCGCCGGGATCGCCGCGACAAGACCGAACGCGGTCGCCAGCAACGCTTCGGCGATGCCGGGAGCCACGACTGCGAGATTGGTCGTCTGCGACTTCGAAATGCCGATGAAGCTGTTCATGATGCCCCACACCGTGCCGAACAGACCGACAAACGGCGACGTTGCGCCAATGGTGGCAAGCACACCCATGCCGAGCCGGATCCGACGCGATTCCGCCCGTACGATCTCGGCAAAGCTCGATGCCGCCCGCTCCTTCACGCCGGCGTCGCTAGAAATTCCCGCCGACAGCCGCGCCTCGCGCATTGCCGCCGCCAGCAATGAGGACAGGATGGTGCCGCTGGAGCCGAGCGCAAATTGCGCCTCGGCGAGCGACCTTGAATCCGCGATTTTGCCGAGTGCAATACGCAAGCCGCGCTGAACCAGCGTTAGTTCAGCCATTTTGGCGATGAAGATCGTCCACGTCACCAGCGAGGCAAACGCAAGGCCGATCATCACGGCCTTTACGATGATATCGGCCGAAAGGAACATCGACCAGGGCGACAGTTCGCGCAGCGTGGCCTTCGACGACTTGGTATCGACCACCGCCGTTCCATTGTCGGCGGAAACCGCAGAGCCGGCAGCGCCTGGCTGAATCGCCGGCGCCGTTGCCGTGACTGGCGTTTTCGAATCCGGGCCGGGCGTATTCTGCTGGGCGAACGCGATTGCTCCCGTCGAGACGAATATCAGTACAGCGACGGTCTTAAGAACGGTTCTAAACATTCCCACGACTTCCCGGATTTCAGATCTCTGCCAGCAACCTGCTTCAAAAGCATTTCCCACGCGGCGTCGAGTAGCTAACGCGTGAGTTAGACGAATTCCATTTGGCGTTGCGGCCCGCTTAGCTTTGCCGTCTTTCCTCAGTCGCGTGGCGAGAACGTCAGCCGGACGATCGCGTAGGTTGACGAAGCGGGCCTATCGCATGAAACGTTCAAGAAATGTCCTGGTCCGCATGATGGTTGGGGTGTGGCGCCGTAGTGCCGTTAGCCGTAGTGCCGTTACTTGGCGGCGATGTTACCGGCGGGTTCGGCCAGGGTTTTGATCCGCTCCTTGACGTCGCGCAGCGCCTTGAGGTTGGTTTCGATCGTTGCGGCTGGCATCCCCTGCAACACGTCGGTTGCAATGGCGTCGCGCAGACTATCGAGGTCGTCGGCGAGCTGACGCCCGGCTACCGTCAGGAACAGACGGTTGGCCCGCCGGTCCCGGGGGTCGCTGCGGCGCTCCACAAGGCCATGCTCGACCAGCCGGTCGAGCAGGCGCACCAACGAAATCGGCTGTAATTCCAGCACGTCCGCCAAATCCACTTGGGACAGCCCTTCCTGCTCGCGCAAGCGGAACAGCACAATCCACTGCGCTCGCGTCGTGCCACGGGACTTGGCCCGATGGTCGACATAGTTCCGCAGCAAGCGCGAGCTTTCGATCAGCTGGGTAATGAACTGCTTTTTCAGGTCGAGAGACATAAGGTCTAAACGGGCGCCGGATTGCCAATAGTTAAGGAATCTCAAGCCATAGTGTGTTTACACATTAAGTGCACGCGTATTATATATGAAGTCTCTATGATCCCTAGGGAAGACTCGCTACTTATATTTTTTTAAGTCTGAAGGCCGACATGAAAAAATCGCGGATAACGCGTTGGATTTTACTGGCTTTAGTGGTCGCAGGGCTTGGCTATTACGGCTGGCAGCGGCTCCATGGCGAAAACCGGGAAGCGGCGGCAGGCGGGGCGCAAAAAGCAGCCACCCGAAACCCGGTGCGGGTGAGCGTTGCGGCCGTCGAGAAGGCGGACTTTCCAGTCTACCTGACAAGCCTTGGAACCGTTCAGGCCTTCAACACAGTCCTCGTGCGTTCCCGCGTCGACGGCCAGATCGACAAGATCGCGTTTACCGAAGGCCAGTACGTCAAGCAGGGCGACCTGCTGACCAAAATCGATCCCCGGCCGTATCAAGCCGCGCTCGACGCGGCCAAGGCCAAGAAAGAGCAGGACGAGGCCAATCTCGCCAACATCAACCTGGACCTGCAGCGCTTCATCAAGCTGGGTGAGTTCGCCACCCGCCAGCAGCTCGATACCCAGCGCTCCAGCGTATCGCAATTCACGGCCCAGATCGCGGCTGACGCAGCCTCCATCGACAATGCACAGACCCAGCTCGACTATACCGACATCAAGGCGCCGATTTCCGGTGTCGTCGGCCTGCGTCAGGTCGATGTTGGCAATATCGTCAATGCTTCGGCCCAGACCGGGATCGTCTCAATCACTCAGGTTGAGCCGATTGCCGTCATTTTCACCGCGCCCGAAGATCAGCTGCCTGACATCAAAGGCGCTCAAGGCGCCACTCCACTCAAGGCCATTGCGATCACCACCGACGGCAAGCGGCCGCTGGCGGAAGGAACGCTGGCAGTCGTGAACAACCAGGTCGATTCGACCAGCGGCACCATCCGCCTCAAGGCCGTCTTCGAAAACAAGGATCATGCCTTGTGGCCGGGTCAATCGGTTTCAACGCGGCTGCTGGTGCGCATATTGAAGGATGCGACGGTGGTCCCGGACGATGCGGTCCAGCATGGTACCGAGGGCCTTTATGTCTACACCGTCGACCAGAACAACAAGGCCGAACTGCGCAAGGTCAAGGTCAGCCAGTCGATCGACGGCCGTTCGGTGATCGAGAGCGGCGTTTCGGTGGGCCAGCGGGTCATCGTCACCGGTCAGTTCAAGGTTCAACCGGGCACCATCGTCACCACGGCCGTAGCCAGTTCGGATTCGGCGCAACCGAAGGTGCAGCAGGAATGAACGAAGGGATCCACGAGGGGATTTCCGCCCCCTTTATCAAATATCCCATCGGCACCTCGCTGATGATGGCCGGCATTTTGTTTGTCGGCCTCGTGGCCTATCCCCTGCTTCCCGTTGCCCCGCTGCCGCAGGTCGACTTCCCGACGATCCAGATCACCGCCCAGCTCCCGGGCGCGAGCCCCGAAACCATGGCTTCGTCGGTGGCGCAGCCGCTGGAGCGGCAGTTCGCGCAAATTCCCGGCATCGCCCAGATGACTTCGACGAGTTATCTCGGCACCGCGTCCATCACGATCCAGTTCGATCTCAATCGTAACATCGACGGCGCCGCCAACGACGTGCTGGCCGGCATCAATGGCGCCGGCGGCCAGTTGCCGAAAAACCTCCCGACCCCGCCGACCTACCGCAAGGTCAACCCGGCGGATTCGCCAATTCTGCTGCTGTCCGCGACGTCAGACAGCCTGCCGTTGACCACCGTCAGCGACTCCGTCGACGCCCAGCTCGCGCAGCAGATCAGCCAGATTTCCGGCGTCGCACAGGTCACAATCGGCGGTCAGCAAAAGCCTTCAGTTCGCGTCCAGGTCGATCCGGCGAAGCTGGTGGCCAAGGGCCTGTCGCTCGAGGACGTGCGCAACCAGATTTCGATTGTCACGGTCGACAGCCCCAAGGGCAACATCGACGGCGATAAACGCGCCTTTACGATTTATTCCAACGATCAGATGCAGGACTCGAAGGACTGGAACGACGTCATCATCGCCTATCGCAATGGCGGCCCGTTGCGGGTTCGCGACATCGGGCAGGCAATAACGGCGTCGGAAGACATGAAGCAGGCCGCTTGGGCCGACGGCAAGCGCGGCGTGTTCCTGGTGGTCTACAAACAGCCCGGCGCCAACGTCATCGACACCGTGGACAAGATCAAGGCGCTGCTGCCACGGCTGGTGGCCGGCATTCCGGCCGCGATCAAGATCGGCATCCTCAGCGACCGAACCCAAACCATTCGTGCCGCCGTCGAGGACGTTCAATTCACGTTGCTGTTGACCATCGTTCTCGTCGTCATGGTCATTTTCGTCTTCCTGCGCAGCTTCTGGGCCACGGTGATTCCGGCGATCACGGTTCCGCTCGGCCTGCTCGGCGCCTGCGCGCTGATGTGGGTGTTCGGCTATACCCTCGACAACCTGTCGCTGATGGCGCTGACGATCGCCGTCGGCTTCGTCGTCGACGACGCGATCGTGGTTCTGGAAAACATCACGCGCTACATCGAGCAGGGAGACAAGCCGCTGACTGCAGCCTTCAAGGGCTCCAGCGAAATCGGATTCACGATTCTGTCGATCAGTATCTCGCTGGTCGCCGTGCTGATTCCGCTCTTGCTGATGGGGGGCATCATCGGCCGCCTGTTCCGCGAATTTGCGGTGACACTGGCGATGACGATTTTCGTCTCGATGGTGGTGTCGTTGACGCTGACGCCGATGATGTGCTCCCGCTTCCTGCGCCCGCACAGCGAGCATCAGGAACATGGACGTTTCTACCAGTGGAGCGAGCGCGGCTTTGACGCCATGTTGCGCGGCTACGAGCGCGGGCTCGAGCTCGCCATGGGCTGGCGGCGGACCACATTGGTCATTTTCTTCGCGACGCTGGCGCTGTCGGTCTATCTGTTCATAATCATTCCGAAAGGCTTTTTTCCGCAGCAGGACATCGGCCTGATCAGCGGAACGACCGAAGCCTCTCAGGATATTTCCTTTGCCGAGATGCTGCGGCAGCAGGAAGCGCTTAACGCCATCGCCCAGGCCGACCCGGCTGTGGCGACGGTGGGCGCGGTGATCGGCGGCAACGGCCGGGCCGGCAACAACGGCAGCATGTTCATTACGCTGAAGCCGCTCAACGAACGCGACGCCAACGCCATGCAGGTCATCGCCCGCTTGCGTCCCAAGCTTGAGAAGGTCCAGGGCGCGCGGCTCTATATGCAGGCGGCGCAAGACGTGCGTTTGGGTGGCCGGCCGACCCGAACGCAGTTCGAGTTCACCCTTCAGGACGCCAACCTGGACGAATTGAGCGAATGGGCGCCCAAGGTACTCGCGAAGATGGCGACGCTTCCGGAACTGCGCGACGTCGCTACCGACCAGCAGTCGAACGGCACGACACTGCAGCTCAAGATCAATCGCGACAAGGCCTCACGCTATGGCATCCAGCCGCAATTGATCGACGACACGTTGTATGACGCCTTTGGGCAGCGGCAGGTCACGCAGTATTTCACCCAGCTCAACAGCTATCACGTGATCCTGGAGATTCTGCCGGAGCTCCAAGGAAACTTCGATACCCTCGACAAGCTCTACGTCAAATCGCCCACAACCGGCGATCAGGTGCCCCTGTCGGCGTTTGCGAGCTGGAGCAGCGTGCCGGTCCGTCCGCTTTCGATCAGCCACCAGGGCCAGTTCCCGGCCATCACCATCAGCTTCAACCTCGCGCCGAACGCAGCGCTTGGGCAGGCGACTGACGCCGTGCAAAAAGCGATGGCTGACCTCGGTGTACCGACGACGGTGAACTCAAGCTTCCAAGGCACCGCGCAGGCGTTCCAGCAGTCGCTCGGAACCGTCCCGCTGTTGATCCTGGCCGCTCTCGTGGTGGTGTACCTGATCCTCGGTATTCTCTACGAAAGCTACATCCATCCGCTCACGATTCTGTCGACGCTTCCTTCCGCCGGCGTCGGTGCACTCGCGATCCTGATGGCCTTCGGGTACGATTTCAGCCTGATTGCCCTGATCGGCATCATCCTGTTGATCGGCATCGTCAAGAAGAACGGCATCATGATGGTGGACTTCGCGATCGCGGCCGAACGCGACGAGCATCTGTCGCCGGAAGAGTCGATCAAAAAGGCAGCGTTGCTGCGTTTCCGCCCCATCATGATGACGACAATGGCGGCGCTACTGGGCGGCGTACCGCTGATGCTCGGCACCGGTACGGGATCGGAAATCCGCCAGCCGCTCGGCTACGCGATGGTCGGCGGTCTCATTGTCAGCCAGGCGCTGACCCTGTTTACGACGCCGATCATCTACCTGTATCTCGACAAGCTTTCCAATGCATTTTCCAACTGGGGCCGCTCCAGGGATGACGATGCACACGATGCTTCCGAGCATGGCGCCGTCAAGGAAGCCGCCGAGTAATTCCGTTCAAATAGCTCGCCGATCGGCGCGCCAAACCTCTCGCGGAGACCGATCGGTGAAATTCGCAAGCCTTGCGATGGTTGTTGCCTTCGCATTCTCGGCGGCGGGCACCTCTTTTGCCCAGCATACCCCCAAGGCCAAAGGCCAGGGTCAGGGTCAGGGCCAGGCGCAAACCCAGCCGACACCGGCGCCCGCCCCCTCCTCTGCGCCTGCCGCTCCGGCGCAGCCCGGCTGGGCCGCACGTTGCAGCAGTCCAAGCCGCGACGCTCCGCTCGAATGCGCGATGGAGCAGAATGCGATCTTCACCAAGACCGGGCAGTTGGTCGTGCTGGTCAACATCCGCGTGCCCGGCGATACCCGCGCGCCGATCGCCCTCGTGCAGTTGCCGCTCGGGCTTAATCTGCAAGCCGGGGCGAAATTTCAGATCGATGACGGCAAGAGCACCGACCTTCCGATCCAGACCTGCGAAAACAGGGGCTGCTACGCGAGCGTACCGATTTCGCCGGAGACACTGAATGCGCTGAGAGCGGGCAAGCAGCTCAAGATCAGCTTTCAGGACCTCGGCAAGGAAACCATTACGATTCCGCTGTCGCTCAATGACTTTTCCGCAACCTACGACAAGATCAAATAGGCCAGTTTTGCCGGGCGTCGATTGCGGTCACCGCGACCATCGAACCTCACGCCCGTGTCGTGGCAGGCAATTTCGCTAGAAGTTGCTGCAGCGTGAGCCCGTTCCGCACGGCCACCGGGTTTTGCAAAATCGTGTTGGTGATCTCCAGCCCGAGCGAGCGATAGCTTTCGAATTGGGATTCCGTGAACCACTGATCGGTCGTGGTCTCATGGGGGAAGGTCTTATGCGCGGTGGCGTAACTTACGATCCCCGCGCCTTCCGTCCCATGATAGGCCGGCTTGATATAGAGGATGATGCCGTCCTCACAGCCCTCCTCCGCGCCGTCAGCATCCTTATAGTCGATCAGGCCGATCGTATAATACGGAATCTTCCTGCGCTCCTCATCGATGCCGGCCGACGGACGGTTCTTGATAGACTGCAATTGATCGAAACGGACACGGATGCCGAGATCGATGTAGATCTTGCGCACCGCATTGCCCAAATCTTCAAACGCGAAATCCGGATCGCAGCCGGCGTCGACCACAACGATGAAGCGGCATCGTCTACGGACCATCTCATAGAGCCCGAGATTTTCGAAATGGCCGCCGTCGGAAAGGTAGACGTAGGGCCGGTTGTCGGTGGTCTGACCGAAGGCTTCCTCGATCAGCGGGTTGATCGCGAATGACGGGCCCTCGGTTTGATAGGATTGTTCACCCTGCGTACCCGGATTACCCAGCCACCATCCGAGCCGCACATTGAACAGCGCGAGCAGGAGAGTGATCGAGGGAGAGGAGTGATAGCCCATGTTTGGGCTGACCGCGGCGCCGGAAATGGCCATCGCGGTCCCAAGCGTCAGGCCACCCTGGCCGCCATATTCGCGGCTGATGCGAAACCCCTTGTCGGCGCTACCGCAATGCAACGGGCTAACGGTGAAAGGTTCCGCCTTGCGCTCCTGCCAAGCGAGCCGCTTTGTCTCCACGACATTGAGGGCGATGTTGACCAGATGGAACAGGCCGAATGTATTTGGCCCCGCAGCAGTGGGCTTCGGCGGCCACAAGGTATGAGCGCACGGGTTGTCGCGTTCGTCGAAGCCGGTGAAATGATCGGGGTTTCGCTTTTGCCGCGAGGCCCCGAGATAGCAGCGCACCAGACGGTTGCGGTAAACTGCGTGCAACGAGAAGCGGTTGATGTTGACATTCTTCGACGCAATCGTGCCGATCGCGCCCGCTACAATACCGCCGATCGCAAGCCAGAGCAGGATATGCGGGATCGATTGCGCATGGATCGATTTCGCGTCCAGGGCAGTCACAAATGAAGTGCGGAGCAGCAATTGATCGAGCGCGATCGACAACAAGACGATCAGGATAGCCACAAAAACCGGTCCAGCGATCGCCAGTGCGTAGTTCAGGATCTGGCTGGTCGTCGTTTGTTCCTCGGCATCCGACGCCGATGTCTTGCTGCTCTTGCCGATCAAAGCCGTAGCGATACCCGTCACGCTACCGAGAGAGGCGAAATATGTTCCGAGTTGGTGGTAAGATTCCTGGATGTAGTAGCCGAGCGCAATTGAAAGAGCCGCCAACAGCATCCAGGCAATCGCGGCTGCCATCTCCCATCCGGCGCTGCGTCCCAGCCATTCGCGATCGCTGTCGGATTCGCTTTCGTAGCTCACCAACCCGACAAAGACCATCTCGGCTGCGAGCTGCGACACCAGCACCCACGGCACGCCAAAGGTCATCGGCAGCAGCAATCTGAGAGCGATATTGTCGTCCGTGCTGGCATACGGACCGAGCAGCATGAACAAAATGACGCCGAGCCCGAGGAACATGCCGTAAACCGCTCCGGACGAAGTCCAGAGCCAGAAATCCCGGACAGACCGACGAACCGGCCGGCCGAATATCCAGCCCAGCGCAAAGATCAATGCGCCGATCAAAGCCAGCGAAAGGATCACCGCGGCCCGGCCGCCGTCCGCAACCGACATGGCTGCGTGGCTCGATACGAAATCGATACCGTTGATTCCGGAATGCGAAACGAGCGCGATCGCGACGCCCATCGATGAGAGCAGAGACCACAACAAACCGTTCTTGAGGAAAACCGACTGTACGACGTTGTGGGGTGATGGTTCTGTATCTGGAGCTTCCCGGCGGGTCGGACGATGCGACGTGGTGAAGGCATGCGCCTTGATGAGACAGGCCGCGCCAAACACGCCCATGACGGCGGGTATCCACGGTCCGTCGCTGCGGGCAATGCCAACGAAAGACGCGGCGAGAAATTTCAGCCCGAGCAGCACAAGGCAGACGGCGGGAATGATGACCAGCCAGTTGAGGATCAGATTGCGCAGGTAAATCGCGATGCCGGTCCAGGTATCCGCGGAGCCGAGGCCGATTTTTGGCGTAAGATAGTTGCTATAGGCGCGCAGCCACGACAGCTCGGGAGGCTCTGCATCCGGACCGTCGGGCCGGCCGATAAGGTCGGTCCAAACCCCTGGAAAATCCTCGCGCTGCCGCCAGGCCGACAACCACGATCCGATGTATCCGCCGCCTGAAACGGTGGAGAGATATTGAAACCGGCCGAGCAGCGAGTTTTCCGGCAGGCTGGGGGATTTTTCCTCTCCCTCTGCCGGCGCGGGCGCCAAATCGTAGGCCGCGAGGGCCTGGATGACGCCCAGACAGAACGTAGCGCTGCGAATACCGCCGCCGGAAAGCGAGAGAGCCGCCCGATTGAGCTTGTTGAGCGAACGATAAAACGCCTTCCGTCTCTCGACCTCGTCGGGATTTTCGTCCGCACCGCTGCGTACGTCCGCATCTTTCTTCATACGCCGCGACTGCGTTTCCTGTTCGGTCGCCTGTGGCCGCGGATCGCTGCCCCGCTCTCCCGTCGCCACGCCGTTTAGCGCGATCACCTCCGCAGCTAGCACCTGCTCGATTGACAGCGGCCCCATCGCTTGTCTCCCGTCTGCTGAACATTAAACGCTCAGTGTACAAACCCGCACGTTCTTTGGCATGCTATCACCCTGAGGTTGTACTCGCCAGTGCGTTTACAACAATCGACCGGCCAACCGTCGAGCAGAGATTAAGAAACCGAGCCGACGCAGTCTGCAAAAAAATTTCGAAAATGATCTTTGCGAGGTGCAAACGATTCCTCGCTTGATCGCGACAGTGGCCTCGCACCCCTCGACGCAACGTAATCGAAGAGCGCGACCGCCAGCCCTCGCAAAACTACCGAGGGGATCAACGACCAGAACGGCGGCTCACGAATACCAGTCGGCGCCTCCGCGGCAGAAATGTTATGTCGGCTACGGCAGCTTTCAGGGGCCATGCCGCCATTTCGGCGGGCGTGCGCGCTCTTCCGCTTCCCAAAACCAGCATGAAGCGAGTGGAAGGTCCACTGTCAGGTGGGACCGTATCGCTTCATCCGCGGCACCCAGTTTTCCCCCGTATCTTATTGATATTTAATATAAGTTATGGCGTGACGGCTGGCCCGC
>Ga0210401_10002808_pt1 | contig 19000 bp, 12 predicted proteins | sample IncBWH32MmetaG_FD_150866 | JGI IMG/M metagenome (GOLD analysis project Ga0210401, IMG submission 150866) | Forest soil microbial communities from Barre Woods Harvard Forest LTER site, Petersham, Massachusetts, United States - Inc-BW-H-32-M | ecosystem: Environmental > Terrestrial > Soil >... | reverse complement strand
AATAAGCCGCACTGCAACGTGGGGACGATTGGTCACATTGACCATGGCAAGACCACGCTGACGGCGGCCATCACCAAGGTTTTGCAGAAGCATAACCCGAAGATCGTGTTCCGGTCGTTTGACTCGATCGATAATGCGCCGGAAGAAAAGGCGCGCGGGATCACGATTGCGACCGCGCACGTCGAGTATGAGACGGCGAACCGGCACTATGCGCACGTGGATTGCCCGGGCCACGCGGATTACATCAAGAACATGATCACGGGCGCGGCGCAGATGGATGGTGCGATCCTCGTTGTCGCGGCGACCGATGGTCCGATGCCGCAGACCCGCGAGCACGTGCTGTTGGCGCGCCAGGTAGGTGTGCCTTATATCGTCGTGGCGCTGAACAAGTGCGACGCGGTCGATGATCCCGAGTTGCTAGATCTGGTCGAACTGGAAGTGCGCGAGTTGCTGAAGAGCTACAAGTTTCCGGGCGACGATGTGCCGGTAGTACGGCTTTCGGCTTTGGGCGCGCTGAACGGTGAAGAGAAGTGGGAGAAGCAGATTGACGCCTTGATGGAGGCGGTGGACAAGAGTGTTCCGCAGCCGGCGCGCGAACTGGACAAGCCCTTCCTGATGCCGATTGAAGATATTTTTTCGATCTCGGGACGAGGCACGGTGGTGACGGGACGAATCGAGCGCGGCAAGGTGAAGGTGGGCGAGGAAGTGGAGATTGTGGGCTTCCGCGACACGCGCAAAACGGTCGTAACGGGCGTCGAAATGTTCAAGAAGCAACTGGACGAAGGCTTGGCGGGAGACAACGCCGGGCTGCTGCTGCGCGGCATTGCGAAGGAAGATGTGGAGCGCGGCATGGTGTTGGCGAAGGGCGGATCGATCACTCCGCACACTAAGTTCAAAGCCGAAGTTTACATTTTGACGAAGGAAGAAGGCGGGCGGCACACGCCCTTCTTCAAAGGATATCGTCCGCAGTTTTATCTCCGCACGACGGACGTGACAGGGGTGGCGGAATTGCCGGCGGCGACAGAAATGGTGATGCCGGGAGACAACGTGGGCCTGGTGATCGAGTTGATCACACCGGTGGCGATGGAGAAGGGCTTGCGCTTCGCGATCCGCGAAGGCGGACACACCGTAGGCGCGGGAACCATCAGCGAGATTGTGCAGTAGAAAGAGATTATTAAGAGATTATTAATGGAGGACGGCCGTCTCGCCCGTCCAGCCGGGTGGGGACGCCCGGCCTCCATTAGGAAAAACAGGGAGTGAGCAATGCCCCGAGAAATTATTACGATGCAGTGCGGTGATTGCAAAGAGCGGAACTATTCGAGCACCAAGAATCGGAAGACGACTCCGGACCGGCTGGAATTGAAGAAATTCTGCAAGCGCTGCCGGAAGCATACGCCGCACAAAGAAGTGAAATGACAAAGGAAGTAGGGGCGTAAGCTCAACGGTTAAACTGTCGGTCTCCAAAACCGAACTTGGGGGTTCGAATCCCTCCGCCCCTGCCAGAGATCGAAGCACGAGAACAGCAGTTGGAGTGGCGGGGTTGAGATAAAGAAGATGGCAAAGTCAATTACAGCAGCGAGCGCGGATGAACGAAGCCTGACTGGCCGAGTCATGGCTTGGCCCGAGCGAGTCAAGACCTTTTATAACGACGTACGCTCCGAAATGAAGAAGGTGACCGCGCCCTCATTCAAGGACGTGCAGGCCACAACGGCCGTGGTCATTATTACGGTTTTCCTGTTTGGGATCTACTTCTGGATCGTGGACAACACCATCGGCAGCGGCATCAATTATCTGTTCAAATATTTGACCCATCGTTGATGCCAAGGAAGGAAGCTGAAATCTTACAGCACGCTATGCAGGAAGAAAAAAACGAAACCGGAGCGGGCGGCGGAGAAAACGGATTACCGCCAAACGCGGACGGCACTTCAGCCCCTGAGGCTCCTCGCAATCCCAACATGAAGTGGTACATTATCCACTCTTATTCGGGATTCGAGCGCAAAGTGAAGGAGTCGCTGGAGTCGCGCATCCAGGCGTTCGGGCTGCAGGAAAGAATTGGCAAAGTGCTCATTCCAACCGAGTCGGTCACCGAAGTGCGCGGCGGCAAAAAGTACACCAGCGAGCGCATGTTCTATCCCGGCTACGTGCTGGTTGAAATGGATATGGACGATCACGTGTGGCATGTGGTGAAGTCCACGCCGCGAGTGACCGGGTTTGTGGGCACGGGCCAGCAGCCCACGCCACTTTCCGAAGAGGAAGTTCAGCACATTGTGTATCGCGTGGGAGAGTCGAGAGACAAGCCCAAGCTTAAGGTCAAGTTTGAGAAGAACGAGTCCGTGCGCATTACCGAGGGACCGTTTGCCAGCTTCACCGGCATTGTGGACGAGGTCAACGAAGACCGCGAGACGTTGAAGGTCATGGTCACGATCTTCGGGCGGTCCACGCCGGTTGAATTGGAATTCAATCAGGTCGAGAAAGTGGCGTAGACAGAAGGCAAAGAGATATGGCGAAGAAGGCGACAGGTTCGGTAAAGCTTCAGATTGCGGCGGGCAAGGCTACGCCCGCGCCCCCGGTAGGTCCGGCCCTCGGCCAGGCGCAAATCAACATTATGGAGTTCTGCAAGCAGTTCAACGCACGTACTGGCGCGAAGGAACTGGAAGGACTCATCATCCCGGTGGTAGTGACGGTTTATAGCGACCGCACCTTCACCTTTATTACCAAGACGCCGCCGGCTGCGATCCTGCTCAAGCGAGCCGCGGGGATTGCCAAGGGATCGGGGACTCCGAACAAGGACAAAGTTGGTAAGGTCACGGCTCGGCAGGTGGAAGACATCGCTAAGCAAAAGATGCCGGATTTGAATGCCGCTTCGGTGGAGACCGCAATCAAAAGCATTCGCGGGACGGCGCGCTCGATGGGTATTGAAGTAGTTGGGTAAGTTCTTTAGAGACGTAGCTTGCTAGTAGGTCTCAAGTCGAAGACACTACGGCTCGCCGGAGCAATGACGAGCGGTGGGAGACGAGGAAACAGAAATGAAGAAGTCAGGGAAGAACATCACCAAGGCGCGGCAGGCCGTCGAAAAGCGCCCCTACCCGATGCAGGAAGCGGTTACGCTTCTGCAGAAAGTCAAATACGCAAAGTTTGACGAGACGGTCGAAATCACGATGCGTCTCGGAGTCGATCCCAAGCATGCCGACCAGATGGTACGCGGTACAGTCGTGCTGCCTCACGGTCTGGGGAAGTCCAAGCGGGTGCTCGTCATCGCCACCGGCGACAAGATCAAGGAAGCCGAAGCAGCGGGTGCCGATTTTGTTGGCGGCGAGGAAATGGTCGAAAAGATCAATAAAGAGAACTGGACCGACTTCGACGCCCTGATCGCGACCCCGGATGTGATGAAATCGGTTGGGCGGCTGGGTAAGGTTTTGGGTCCCAAGGGTCTAATGCCGAATCCGAAGACCGGCACTGTCACGTTCGATGTGGGCAAGGCGGTGCAGGAAGTCAAGGCGGGCAAAGTGGAGTTCCGGACCGACAAGACGGCGTTGGTTCACGTACCCGTTGGTAAGATTTCGTTTTCTCCCGAGAAGCTGGTGGACAACGCTACAACTGTCATTACCAGCGTAGTGAAGGCCAAGCCGACCGTGGCCAAGGGAAAATACGTCAAGGGCTGCTATCTCAGCTCCAGCATGGGTCCGGGAATTTCCATTGACACCAGTGCTGTGGAAGCTGCGGCGAAGGCTTAAGGACAAATTTGTGGGTTGGCCGGACAGCCGAGGGCGGCGGTCCCCACGTGATTGAAAAGGGATCAACAATATGGCTGTTACCAGAGCAAAGAAAATCGAGCAGGTTGAGAAGCTAGGCAAGGAGTTACAGAACGTGTCCAGCTTGATCGTGACCACTTATAGCAAACTCACCGTTGCCCAGGACTATGAGCTGCGGAAGACTCTGCGATCTTCCGGCGCGAAGTATGTGGTCGTGAAGAACACTTTGGCGGAACGCGCGGCTAAGGGCACGAAGATCGAGGAGGTTCTGAAAAACCTCTCGGGCGTGACCTCGATTGCCTATACGTCGGGTGATCCGGTCGCGCTGGCGAAAGCACTCTCCAAGTACGCCAAGGACAACCCGGAATTCAGTTTCAAGTCCGGTGTGGTCGAAGGCCGCGTGATCTCGATCAATCAGATCCAGGCGCTGGCCACCATGCCGTCGAAAGAGGAGATCTACTCCAAGCTCCTGTTCCTGATGAACGCTCCGGCGCAGCGTCTGGTGACGGTGATGAATGCCGTGGGACGCGACATTGCGGTCGTCATCAACCAAGGCGTAGAAAAGGGCAAGTTCAAAGCCGACGCGCCAGCGGGAGCTTAGGCAGAACAGCCGGCGGCAAGCCGGCGCTACAAAGGTTTCGGGGCGGCGAGAGCCGTCCGAAAGGATTTAGTTATCGGGGGTCGAGGGTTGCGCGGTTTCTTTTGTGCTGCGTTGTCTGGCGCGGTGGTTCAGAAGCCTGGTCGCACTGGAAACTTTGACTGCCGGTAGCGAAATCAGCAATCGATACTGTAGAGATATAGCTGACTATGTCTCACCATAAAATTGGAGAAATAACATGGCGGATCTGCAACAGTTGGAAGATCAAATTGTCGGACTGTCGCTGCTCGATGCGGCGCAGCTCGTAAAGCGGCTGGAAGAGAAGCTCGGCGTCTCGGCGGCGGCCGCGGCTCCGGTGGTGATGGCCGGCGGTGGCGGAGCGGCGGCTGCGGCTCCGGCGGAAGAGAAGACCGAATTTAGTGTCGTCCTGAAGGAAGTGGGCGCCAATAAGATCAATGTAATCAAGGCTGTCCGCGAAGTCACCAGCCTGGGCTTGAAGGAAGCCAAGGACCTGGTCGACGGCGCCCCGAAGGCGATCAAAGAGGGCGTTTCCAAGGAAGAGGCGGAAACCATCAAGAAGAAATTCACCGAGGCTGGAGCAACGGTCGAGGTGAAGTAGAGTAGATTTTATGGAGGACGGGCGTCCTCGGCCCGTCCAGCCGTGCGGCGACGTCCGACCTCCATATATTTGTCTCTGGTGAAGCTTTTGGGACGGTGGTATCATCTATATCAATAACGCCGCTTCCTGCTTCATAGAGTGACTGCGACCATCCGATGTAACGAGCCCAGGAAGCGGGGGCGTGGTCGCTGACACGAGTTGGCAGACTGTTCCGCGGGCAGGGCGGAACGGGAACAGGCCTTTAGATACTGGCGCGGAAACGACACATTTCAACAGAGGCCAAGCGCTGCAATCGGCGCCTTCGGGGAGTCATGTCCCTGCGGGCGCATACCTGTCTTTGCCATATTACCGGTTCTTACGAGTAGAGTACCGCGGCGCGACTGACGCGCCCTCACATCCGCCGTTTTTGTCGCAGCCCAATTGCTGCGCATGAAAGTTTGGAGTATCCGAATGTCAAAGAGCAATGGATTCCGTACACGATTCGATTTTTCCAAGATTCCAGCAACCATCCAGATTCCGAACCTGATCGAAGTGCAGAAGCGTTCCTACGACCGCTTTCTGCAAATGGATCGTTTGCCCAGCGAGCGCGACGACGGCGGCTTACAGGCAGTCTTCCAGTCGGTGTTTCCGATCACGGATTTTCGCAACGTCTCGCAGCTCGAGTTTGTGGACTACGCCATCGGCAACTGGGAGTGCAAGTGCGGCCACTTGAAGGGCCTGCATCACCTGCGCTCCACCTGTAAGAACTGCGGCAACACCATCGTCACCGACCCGTTCCACCCCGGCGACGTGCTCTGCAGCAAGTGCGGCACGTACAACGCCAACACACCCGACTTCTGTAACAAGTGCGGCGATCCGGTTGGATTGCAACTGAAGTACGACGTGAACGAGTGCGAAGAGCGCGGCATGACGTACTCTGCGCCGCTCAAGGTCACCATGCGTCTCACCATCTTTGATAAGGACGCAGAGACCGGGAATCGTTCGATTCGCGACATCAAAGAACAGGAAGTATTCTTCGGCGATGTTCCGCTGATGACGCAAAACGGCACCTTCATTATTAATGGCACCGAACGTGTCATCGTCAGCCAGTTGCACCGCTCGCCTGGCGTGTTCTTCGAGACCGCAAACAATCGCACCTACTTCCTCGGCAAGATCATTCCTTACCGCGGTTCCTGGGTCGAGTTCGAATACGACCAGAAAAACGTGCTCTACGTACGTATCGATCGCAAGCGCAAGTTCCTGGGTACGATTTTCCTGCGTGCTCTCGGCCTGCGTTCCAGCGAAGACATTCTGCGCACCTTCTACACCGCCGACCGGCTTGTAATTCGCGACAAGAAACTTTTCTGGACGCTCGATCCAAACAGCGACAAAGCCACCAACCTGTTGGGCATGAAGCTGGCGCACAGTATCAAGAACAAGGCGGGCGAGGAGATCGCGCACTCTGGACGCAAACTCAACGCTGCGACCCTGAAGGAAATTCAAAAGGCAAAGATCAGCGAAATTGAAGTCGACATCTCCGACCTCGAAGGCGCGTGGGTCGCAGCCGATGTCGTGGATACGACCACCGGCGAGGTGCTGCTCGAGGCCAATTCCGAGCTTACGGCAGACAAACTCGCGAAGATCCTGGACTCCGGCGTTGTCGAACTCAGCTTGTTCTTCCCCGAGCGCGACGACGTCGGCACAGTCATCAGCCAGACCCTGAAGCGCGACTCAGTCAAGACTCCGCAGGAAGCGCTGATCGAAATCTACCGCAAGCTGCGTCCCGGCGATCCGCCGACGCTCGATACGGCGACGGCGTTGTTCCACGGCATGTTCTTCGATCCCCGCAAATATGATTTCTCGCGCGTGGGCCGTCTGAAGTTCAACATCAAGCTGTTCGAAAACCAGGATGCTACGAAACTGGAGAACCGGACGCTCGAGCCCCAGGACTTTTACGCCACGATCTCGTATCTGCTGAAGCTTCGCAAGAACATCGGCTCGGTCGACGACATCGATCACCTCGGCAACCGCCGCGTGCGCGCAGTCGGCGAACTAATGGAGAACCAGTTCCGCATCGGCCTAGTCCGCATGGAACGCGCTATCAAGGAAAAGATGAGCGTGTACCAGGAAATGTCCACGGCGATGCCGCACGACCTGGTGAACGCGAAGCCCGTAATGGCGGCGATCCGCGAATTTTTTGGCTCCTCCCAGCTTTCGCAGTTCATGGACCAGACCAACCCGCTTTCGGAAATCACTCACAAGCGCCGTCTCTCGGCTCTTGGGCCAGGCGGTCTGTCGCGCGAACGCGCGGGATTCGAAGTCCGCGACGTTCACCCCACACACTACGGACGCATCTGCCCGATTGAGACCCCAGAAGGTCCGAACATCGGTCTGATCTCGTCTTTGAGTTGCTATGCCCGCATCAACGACTACGGCTTCATCGAGTCGCCTTACCGCCGCGTGAAGAACGGCCGTGTGGTCGACTACGTCAGCGTGGTGAATGCTGGCGATAGCGATCACAAGGTCGGCGACCACATTGAGAAGCACGAAATCGAAAAGATCAACGCTGAGATCAAGGATCGCCGGAAGAAGCCGGCCGAGATCGAGCCGTTTTCCTTCTACCTTTCGGCGTGGGAAGAAGACCGGCACGTAATCGCCCAGGCCAACGTTGAACTCGATGACAAAGGCCGCATCGTCGGCGATCTGGTCAACGCCCGCAAGGCCGGCAACTTCGTGCTGGTCAGCCGCGATGAAGTCGACTACATCGACGTCAGCCCGAAGCAGTTGGTTTCGGTAGCGGCATCGCTGGTGCCCTTCCTCGAACACGACGACGCCAACCGCGCGCTTATGGGCGCGAACATGCAACGTCAATCCGTTCCACTACTCCGCGCCGAAGCTCCCATCGTCGGCACCGGGATGGAAGGAGTCACGGCGCGCGATTCCGGCGCTGTCATCCTGGCAAAACGTAACGGCATTATTGACTCGGTGGACTCGGAGCGCATTATCGTGCGCGTCGAGGGCGAGCACCATCCCGGACAGCTCTCCCGCGAAGTTGGTAGCGATATTTATCAGCTCATGAAGTTCAAGCGCTCCAACCAGAACACCTGCATCAACCAGAAGCCGATCGTCATCAAAGGCCAGCGCGTCACCAAAGGCCAGGTAATCGCGGACGGTCCTTGCACCGATCATGGTGAGTTGGCCCTCGGCCGCAACGTGCTGGTCGCATTCATGGCGTGGCGCGGATACAACTTCGAAGACGCAATCCTGGTCTCCGAAAAGCTTGTCAAAGAGGACTATTACACTTCGGTCCACATCGAGGAGTACGAACTCGAATCGCGCGACACCAAGCTGGGTCCAGAAGAAGTCACGCGTGACATTCCGAACGTCAGCGAGTCTATGCTGCGCAACTTGGACGAAGCTGGCGTAATTCGCATCGGCGCCAGCATCAAGCAAGGCGACATTCTCGTGGGCAAGGTCACACCAAAAGGTGAGACGCAGCTCACTCCGGAAGAGAAGTTGTTGCGAGCCATCTTCGGCGAAAAGGCCGGTGACGTGCGCGACGCTTCGCTATACTGCCCGCCCGGTATCGAGGGCGTGATCGTCGATGTGAAAATCTTCTCCCGTAAGGGTCAGGAAAAAGACGAACGCGCGAAAGCCATCGAGGCTGCGCAGATTGGCAAGCTCGAACGGAACCTTTCGGACGAAATCCGAATTCTGACCGACGAGCGTCTGAAGCGGTTGGACAACATCCTGGGAGGCAAAGTTGTGCAGGCCGACCTGCACGACGAGCGCACCAACAAGCGCCTGCTCACTAAGGACACGGTTCTCGATCGCGACACCATCGAGCGTATTTCTACCCGCAACCTGAAGCGCATCAAGTATGCGGATAAAGATCCGCGGGTCAACGAGCAGATCGACGAGATCGAAGAAATGACCTCGCGTCAGATCGACGTTCTCAAGAAGATTGTCAACGAGAGAAAAGACAAGCTGACCAAGGGCGACGAACTGCCGCCGGGCGTGATCAAGTTGGTCAAAGTCTACATCGCGATGAAGCGCAAGCTGAGCGTTGGCGACAAAATGGCCGGCCGTCACGGTAACAAGGGTGTCATTGCGAGGATTTTGCCAGAAGAGGACATGCCTTACCTCGACAACGGCACGCCGGTCGAGATCGTTTTGAATCCGCTGGGCGTTCCCTCCCGTATGAACGTGGGGCAGATTCTCGAAACCCACCTCGGATGGGCGGGACATGAACTAGGCGGCAAGATCGCGAAAATGCTGTCTGAGAACACTCGCGAAGACGCAATTCGACGCGAACTCAAGGCCCTGTTCAAGGACACGGTGTTGGCCGATACCATCACCGATCTAAACGATGAGGAACTGATGGCAATCGCGCCGACCCTGACTCGCGGCGTCTTCACTGGTTCGCCGGTGTTTGACGGATCCAAAGAGAGCGAAATCAAGGCGTTGCTCAACCACGCTGGTCTGCCGGAGTCCGGCAAGACCTATCTTTACGACGGCATGACCGGCAACAAGTTCGAGCAGCCGATCACGGTCGGCTACATTTACATGCTCAAACTCTCGCACCTGGTGGACGACAAGATTCACGCTCGTTCGATCGGTCCGTACTCGCTGATTACGCAACAGCCGTTGGGTGGAAAAGCCCAGTTCGGCGGTCAGCGCTTCGGAGAAATGGAAGTCTGGGCGCTGGAAGCTTACGGAGCGGCGTTCATCCTGCAGGAGTTGCTCACGGCGAAGTCCGATGACGTTTATGGCCGTACCAAGATTTACGAGGCCATCGTCAAAGGCGAAGCTGCCATGGAGCCGGGCGTGCCGGAATCGTTCAACGTGCTCATTCGCGAATTGCAGTCGCTGTGCCTCGATGTGGAACTGATCAAGGCCACGGAAAAGAAACCGGCAGCGTTAGCCGCAGCCGATTAACTATTAGTCGTTGGCCGTTGGCCGTCAGTCGTTGGCGGCCAGCGCCGGCAATAGATATCAAATTTGGAACCAGATCCACAGTGCTCGCTCTTGAAGCTGTGGATCAAAAGATTTCGCTAGCGACGAACGACCAACGACTAGCGACTGTTTTCGAGAGCCGCTCGCGGTTGCGTAAGACCGCAGGAAGCCGAGGATTACCTTGTTTCGTTCGAGCCCCTTTGACCTGGCAAACCCTATCGCCGATTTCGATGCTATCCGCATCAGCCTCGCTTCTCCGGAAAAGATCCGGAGTTGGTCGCACGGCGAAGTCACTAAACCGGAGACCATCAACTATCGCACCTTCAAGCCGGAGCGTGACGGCCTGTTTTGCGCCCGCATCTTCGGCCCGGTAACCGATTGGGAGTGTCTCTGCGGCAAGTACAAGCGCATGAAGCACCGCGGTGTCATTTGCGACAAGTGCGGTGTGGAAGTAACACTCTCCAAAGTACGCCGTGAGCGCCTGGGACACATCGAGCTGGCATCACCCTGCTCGCACGTCTGGTTCTTCAAAGGACTGCCGAGCCGTATCGGCCACCTTCTCGATATCTCCTTGCGTGATCTCGAGTCCGTGCTCTATTTCGAAGCCTACGTGGTAATCGAGGCCGGTGAAGCTCCAGTCAAAGACCACGAAGTCATCAAGGATGAAACCAAGTATCGCGAACTGGATCAGCAATTCCGGCCCACCGGCTTCAAAGCGATGATGGGCGCTGAGGCCATTAAGGAGCTTCTCAAGCGCGTGGACATCGAAGGCTTGTCCACCGAACTGCGCGAGAAGATGAAGCATGAGAATTCGCTGCAGAAGCGCCTCAAGTATGCCAAGCGCCTGAAAGTTGTAGAAGCTTTCCGCAAGAGCGGGAACAAACCGAACTGGATGATCCTGGATGTAATCCCGGTCATTCCACCCGAGCTTCGCCCGTTGGTTCCATTGGACGGCGGCCGCTTCGCGACCTCCGATCTCAACGATCTCTATCGCCGCGTCATCAACCGCAACAACCGGTTGAAGAAGCTGATGGACTTGCACGCGCCCGAAGTCATCGTGCGTAACGAAAAGCGGATGCTGCAGGAAGCGGTGGACGCGCTGTTCGACAACGGACGCCGCGGACGCGTACTGCGCGGAGCCAACAACCGGCCGCTGAAGTCGCTCTCCGACACGCTGAAGGGTAAGCAGGGCCGCTTCCGTCAGAACCTGCTGGGCAAGCGCGTCGACTACTCGGGCCGTTCCGTCATCGTCGTCGGACCAGAGCTCAAGCTGCACCAGTGCGGTCTGCCCAAGAAGATGGCGCTCGAACTCTTCAAGCCATTCATCTACCACCGGCTTGAACAGACTGGTCATTGCACCACCATCAAGCAAGCCAAGGAAATGGTCGAGCAGCAGGAACCAATTGTCTGGGACATCCTGGAAGAAGTCATTAAAGATCACCCAGTGCTTTTGAACCGCGCCCCAACTCTTCACCGCCTCGGCATCCAAGCATTCGAGCCGGTGCTGGTCGAAGGCAAGGCCATCAAGATTCACCCGCTGGTCTGCACTGCGTTCAACGCCGATTTCGACGGCGACCAGATGGCGGTACACATTCCGCTGTCGCCGGAAGCGCAGGTCGAAGCCAGCGTGCTGATGCTGTCATCGCACAACATCCTGTCGCCCGCGTCAGGTCATCCGATCACGGTTCCGACGCAGGACATGGTGCTCGGCCTCTATTACCTGACCAAAGCCAAGCCCGGTGCCAAGGGCGAAGGCCGCGCATTCGCCAACATCGAAGAAGTGTTGATGGCGCTTGAATCCGGCGAAGTCGAAACCCTTTCTCCCATTCGTCTGCGCTATACCGGCGAAGTGATCGATCTGACCGCGACTTACGACGATCAGGACATCACCCACGCCGAACCCGTGCAGTACGAGCGAACCTTCCTGAACACCACGGTGGGCCGCGCCATTCTGAACGACCACCTTCCCCCGGGCATGCCGTTCATCAACGGCTTGCTCAAGAAAAAGGGCATCGGTCAGTTGGTCAGCTACGGCTATCTCCGCTTCGGCCTCGAAGTAACGGTCAAGATGCTCGACGAGGTCAAAGACCTGGGCTTCCGCTTCGCAACTCGCGCCGGCCTGTCCATCGGCATCGACGACATGGTCATCCCGGACAACAAAAAGAGCCTGGTGAAAGACGGCGAGAAGCAGGCAGTGCAGGTCCAGCAGCAGTATCTCGACGGCGCCATCACCAACGGCGAACGTTACAACAAGGTCATTGAAATCTGGTCCGGCATCACCGAGAAGGTCGCGGACGAAATGTTTGGCCAGATGCAGCAGCGCGACAAGGAAGGTTTCATCAATCCGATTTACGTCATGGCGGACTCCGGTGCCCGTGGATCGAAACAACAGATCCGCCAGCTTTCCGGCATGCGCGGATTGATGGCCAAACCATCCGGCGAAATCATCGAGTCTCCGATCACGGCCAATTTCCGCGAAGGTCTGACCGTGTTGGAATACTTCATCTCGACTCACGGCGCTCGTAAAGGTCTGGCTGACACGGCCCTCAAGACGGCCGATTCAGGCTACTTGACCCGTCGTCTGGTTGATGTGGCCCAGGACGTAATCATCAGCGAATACGACTGCGGCACGGTAGACGGCATTTACGTCGCGGGTATCGTCGAAGCCGGCGAAGTCATCGAGCCGTTGCGCGACCGCATTGTGGGCCGCGTATCGCTGGAAAAACTGAAGGACTATGACGGCAACGTGGTCGTGGACATCAACCAGGAGATCACAGAAGAACTCGCCGGCACGGTTCAAGCCGCCGGCATCGAGCGGGTGAAAATCCGTTCCGTGCTCACCTGCGAATCCAAGCGCGGCGTCTGCGTCATGTGCTACGGCCGCAACCTGGCTTCTGGGCGCCTCGTCGAACTCGGCGAAGCCACCGGAGTCATCGCCGCCCAGTCCATCGGCGAGCCAGGAACGCAGCTCACGATGCGTACCTTCCACATCGGCGGTACGGCATCGCGAGTCTCCGAGCAATCGCGCCTCGAAGCCAAGACGACTGGCATTGTCCGCTTTGTCGGACTCCAGACTGTCAAAGCCAAGTCTGGCGATCTGGTGGTCATGAATCGCCAAGGCTCGATCGCAGTAGTCGACGAAAAGGGCCGCGAGCGCGAGCGTTACGCGGTCGTTTACGGTGCCAAGGTCAAGGTCAACGAAGGCGATCAGGTTCAACTCGGCAAGGTCATGGTCGAGTGGGATCCATACACCTTCTCGGTCTTGACCGAAATCGGCGGCACGATTCAGTTCAAAGACCTGCAGGAAGGTGTCACACTTCATGAAGAAGTGGACGAGGTCACCGGATTGTCGCGTCACGTCGTGGCGGATTCGCCCGACGAGAAGCGCCAGCCCGCGATCGTGATCAAGGGCAAAACCAGCAAGCGTTACCTGATGCCCTCGCGCGCCCATTTAATGGTGCAGGACGGCGACACCGCTCATCCCGGCGACGTGCTGGCGAAGATCCCGCGCGAGACTACCAAAACCAAAGACATCACCGGTGGTCTCCCACGCGTGGTCGAGTTGTTCGAAGCCCGCAAGCCGCATGAAACCGCGGTCATCAGCGAAATCGATGGCACGGTCAAGTTCGGTGAAGTCTCCAAGGGCCAGCGCAAGATGTATGTGATTGCCGACAACGGCACCGAAAAAGAATACTCGGTTCCGCGCGGCGTCCACATCAACGTGCAGGAAGGCGAGCGCGTCAAGGCGGGCGAACCGCTCATGGACGGCCCGCTCAACCCGCACGACATCCTAGCTGTGCTCGGCGAAAAAGAGCTGCAGTCTTACCTGGTGAACGAAATCCAGGAAGTCTATCGGCTCCAGGGCGTGAACATCAGCGACAAGCACATCGAAGTGATCGTTCGCCAGATGATGCGTTGGCGCAAGGTGGAAGACGTCGGCGACACTCAGTTCCTGCTGGAACAGCAAGTCGACAAATTCCGCTTCGCTGAAGAGAACGAGCGCGTGATCGCGCAGGGTGGACGTCCGGCCACAGGCCGGCCGCTGCTCCTAGGCATCACCAAAGCCTCGCTCTCAACCGACTCGTTTATCTCCGCGGCCTCGTTCCAGGAGACCACCCGGGTGCTCACCGAAGCATCTATACAGGGCGCCGTGGATCACCTTCGTGGCCTGAAGGAGAACGTCATCGTCGGACGCCTCATTCCTGCGGGTACCGGCATGGAGTATTACCGCAACGTTCGCCTCTCGCCAGAAATGGAAGAAGCGGCCGCGAAGGTGCAGGAAGAAGTCTCGCAAGCGTACGAGGAAGCCGAGCGAGCGCTCGAGCTGATGCGGCATGAAGGCGAGACCGAGGAACTAACGGCGGAGTAAGCGGCAAGAACCAGATGGGGCGGTGTTTGTTCAAGCCGCCCTTTCTTTTTCTGCAGGGCCTTTCTATGCCAGTTTCGCAGTTTGCTATCTTTTGCTCGGGATGACAATTGTGTCTTGCTGCGCGCACGTCTGAAAACGACCCTATGGCCGCGAATCCACAACAATTACAAGAACGGGAACTGGACCTCACTTCCCAGTTGCACGCTGTGCCCCGGCGCAATACTCTGGGACCGGTGATCCTTCGCTTTTTACGCCTGCTGCGCCTTGCCTTCTGGCGCGCGTTTCAGCATGACGCGTTCGCTATCGCAAAAGCGTCCGCCTACTCTTCGATTCTCACCTTTTTTCCTGCTCTGCTGGTTGTGGGATCGGTGCTGGCCAATTCGCGTAAGACCGCGGCCTACCTCCGCGAGATCACCTACGCCGTCGACAGAATGCTTCCCGCGGGCAGCGGCACCGCTCTCTATTTCCTGAAAGGAAGTTCGCCGCGCTCGGTCGGACTCCTGATCACCGCTTCCCTCATCACCTTGTGGACGGCCTCAGGCGTCATGATTTCCTGGATGGAAGGTTTTCGTCGCTGTTACGAGCTGCCAAAAATCTGGGGCCTGGCAAAAGAGCGGTTGATCGCATTCGCTCTGGTCATTCTCGCCGGGACTCCTCTGACCTTCGCGACCATCCTGGTGGCTTCCGGCAGCCGCATCGAGCGCAACATCTTGTTCCATCTGAATCAGGAATTCGGACTTTACGTTCTGCTGATGTGGACTGCAACCCGCTGGCTCATCGCGACTCTTACCAGCATCGCGGTGATCGCGCTCATCTACCACAACGCCGTGCCCCGCACCCAACCCTGGCACAGCGTCTTGCCCGGTGCCACTCTCGCCACCGTATTGTGGTTCTTGTCGACCGCACTGTTTGGCTGGTATTTGCAGAACTACGCGGATTACAGCGTCATCTACGGCTCCCTGGGCGCCGCCATCGCCCTACTGGTGTGGATGTATATGATTTCGCTGGTCATCCTGGTCGGAGCGGAGTTCAACGCCATGCTCTTCCCTCGCGCATTTCTAGGCAAAGAACTAAAAGCAATGCCAGCCCCGCAAAGCACAATCAAGTAAACAGGTAATCCGTCGGACCCTCACCGAGATTGCCGACCAGTTCCACCATTGGGCTATCAATCGTTCGGAGAGATGGGGAGCACCCCTCGTCGAAGCTCCGGAGCAGGAGCGGCGCGACGATTTCGTGCTGCAGTACTTGCAGAAGAGCGATGCCGATCATGTGGCCGTCATTCTGAAGGCTCGCGAACCCGCCCGCATCCTGGTCGCCATTGGAGGAGAGCAGACCCAACGCCCTCATTTGGAACTGAAGTAGCGCTGGGTAAATCAATACAATTTCTATCTCAACGACCAACACTGGGGGCCCATGTTCATTCGCATGTGTCCCTACTTTCCTTTCTCCGCTCGAGTATGCCTGAATCAACGCATTGGCTGGCTCTGCGGATGCAACTGCAAGGGCATCGCCTTTTGGCAATGCTAGAACGTCTTCTTGCAATGCTCCGACCCCGAACGGTTGCAACAACTCGCCGACTCTCTGACCGCCCAAGATTTATTGCGGTGCGGGCAGAAGTGGCTGACCGCCTTTACTCCCTTCTTCACCTCCCAGGAACGACGACAGGCCGGCTGTCAGCACCGGCTCTTCTGTTCCCCAGGTCGAGCTTTGCGACAACCTGGTCTTCTTCCGCCGCGCCGCCGTCGACCAGTTCGCCGAGCGCTTGCTCGACATGAACCGAACCATCGGACAGCCGAAACAAATTACTCTCATCTTGGCCGGAAAGTGACCCGGCAATACAAGGGCAAGCTGCAAACTGAGCCTGAAGACCTCGAATCTTCCGGACTGATCTCTCTCGTTACTTGATGCAACAGTGCCATTCTTCTTGGACTCGAGTTCCTCAGACGCACGCCTAAGCGGTCTTTCGCTCTCTGCCTTCGGCGCTTTCCTCGTGAAAACCGAACTTGCCATTACCATTCTTCCACTGCTCGTGGGGAGGAATCGTTTCGATGGCGTCCCAGTGTTCTGCGATTTTTCGGTTTTCTATGCGGAACAAATCGTAAAACGACGTCTGCTTCCCGCCGAACGCACCCTCGCTGACCACAAGCACGAAATTCCGCTCGCCAAGCACCTTGTGAACCCGTTCGTACTTCATCGTGATTCCTTGAGCGGCCATTGCCTGCAGTGCAGAACCAAGGCCTGAGAGATTGTCGGCGATCTGCGGATTGTGCTGAATGTATTTATCGCCGTTGAAGTAGCCGGCCAGCTTTTCCATCCGGCCATTCACCAGGATGTCATCGACGAAGGCGCGCACCAGTTGCTTGTTCGCGTAGGTCTTATCCAGATCCCTTGGCTCAGTCGAACCATCGATCATGCTGTGGCCGCTTGGGTTCGGACGTGCCGTCTCCTGAAGATTGTCCCAATGCTCCACGATCTTGCCGTTCTCGAAGCGGAAGATGTCGAAGCCAATCTTCGGACCGAAGAAGTTGTAGTCGCTATGCGCGAAAACGTAATCACCATCTTCGAACACACGCGCCGTGTTCACGCGCGCCGAGCCTTCGGGCAAGCTCGCAAGGAACGCGCCTAGGCCGGCAAGCCCGTCGGCGGCAGCAAGATTGTGCTGAATGTACTTGTCTGCGTTTATGATCGCGAGCGGTTCGGCTGCCCCGGTCTCGATTGCCTTTAGTACGGCGACGACCTGCTGCTTTCTGTGCGACATATCTCCGCTCCTGTTGCTTTGTCTTTGAAGGTGAAGTCCTAAAAGACCGTCAGATGCGTCATTGCCTCCGAACGGCTCAGTAAGAGTTTCACGTGAGATGGGCAGGCAGAATCTTGGGGATAAAAGTGGAGTGACACAATCTTAGAATCTGTCAGAATTCTGCGAGTTCACTCGGTGCAGCCGCCGAGAGCGAAACTCGCTTGCGCGTTCCGCCATTCCGACAAATCAACTTTCGACTCGGCCGGTTGGCATCGCACATGTCGAACCACGACGTTCATCTATGTCTGAGGCAAGGACAGCCGGCCACGGCGCAGCAAGCTCGCTGTCTCCATCACCGCGCGCAAATCATCCGCCCATTGTTCATCGTGCGCATAGGCAGCCGCATGATCTGGCTTCTGAATTTCTGTTGCACCGCAGATCAAAGGTTATGGCGCGGTAGTGCTCAGTCAGAGCTGGAGGTCTGGTTCGACCAGGAGAGCGGCTCTGTCCAACGATGGGGCTCACCATAGCGTGTTGATGGAGATTCGCCAGTACGCTATTAAGAGGAAATATAGGTATCCCTGAGCGAGTTTAGCGAAGCGACCATCTGCTCGCCGATATCGAGGACCGCCGGCGAATATGGTAAGTCTTTGTCGTGGAGAACTTGCAAGACGCGCACCGGCAGAATCATCGCTGCTCGAGCGAGGGGCTTGGGGTCCGTGCTCGGTGATTGCAGCGATATGCAAGAGGGACTCGCTGTATTCGTTGAGAAAACGGTTCAGCGTCTCTTTTTGCTGCCGGGTCAAAGCGTGTTCGATCTCCTTCCGGTCGCGGTATTGCAGAAGGTTCAGTTCCAGCAGGTAGATTGACCGCATACCCGGCTGCGCCCCACCGCTAGCTGAAGCGGTCGCGGGATGCCAAAATGAACCTTGCCAGGAAACAAAAAGACATCCAGAACCTCAACGCAGGGGGCGAGGAGTATGTCATAAGCCAGGGTCTCGTTGATGAATGTTCTCTAAGTAACTAGACATATGACCCCAGCGATGTCTTAATAGGGCATGCCCTTTCAGAGGAGACGTCGGCTCCTGGTCTCCAGCGCGGACGAGCAGCGCATGTTGGAGCGCCTCCGCAACTCGCGCACCGAGCAGAAGAGGCGTACGGTGCGCGCGGCGATCTTGCCGGAGTCGGTCGCTGGTCTGAGTGATCAAGCCATTGCGCGGGACCATGGGGTGAACCGGAACACGGTGATACTCTGCATCCAGAAATGCCTGCGCTTTGGCGTGCAGGCGGCCTTGGGAGAATTGCCGCGTTCGGGCAAACCGCGTCGGGTTTCGGATGCGGCAATGGCTTGGGTTCAGAATTCTGCCTGTCAGAAGCCTCTAAGGAGTTGGGCTATGCCCAAGAGTTATGGACCTACGGTCTGCTGACCGCACACCTGCGCCGGGAGGCAAGGTCGGCGGGGTATCCGGAACTGGAGCAGGTGAGCCGCTCCAAGCTGCATAAGATCTTGATGCAGGGAGAACTTCGACCGCATAAGGTTCGATACTATGTGGAGCGACGGGACCCGGAGTTCGCGTCCAAGATGGCGGCGGTACTGCATGTTTATAAGGAAGTAGAGATTCTCAACGAAGGACTGCTGCGCGGCGAGATTCGCGAGCCGGTGATGGTCACGGTGTCCTACGACGAGAAACCCGGCATTCAGGCGCTGATCCAGAAAACGCCCGACCGGCCAGCCATACCTGGGCAGTATGCCAGCCCCGACCCGGGACTACGAATACCAACGGCTGGGGACCGTTTCGTTACTGGCGGGGCTGGATCTGCACCGTGGCACGGTCACCGAGATCGTCAGCGAGACACATAAGAGCAAGGACTTCATTGAGCTGCTGAAAAAGCTGGATGCTGCCTATCCGACCGCCACGACGTTGCGACTGATTCTCGACCATCACTCCGCCCATATCTCGAAGGAGACGCAACGCTACCTGGCGAGTCG
>Ga0210401_10002806_pt1 | contig 19006 bp, 17 predicted proteins | sample IncBWH32MmetaG_FD_150866 | JGI IMG/M metagenome (GOLD analysis project Ga0210401, IMG submission 150866) | Forest soil microbial communities from Barre Woods Harvard Forest LTER site, Petersham, Massachusetts, United States - Inc-BW-H-32-M | ecosystem: Environmental > Terrestrial > Soil >... | reverse complement strand
CGGTCGCGGTGCGCGTGATGACGAACACGCCCAGCAGCAGGATCAGCACCGCCAGCACGATGAAGGTGTATGGGCGCCGCAGCGCCAGACTGACGATCCACATGAGGCGTCAGCGCGCGGGCGGCGAGCAGTTCGAAAACGTCCGCATATCAGACGCCGGCCGCGTGCGGCAGCGCCGCCTCGTCGACCGCGGCGGCCGGATGCAGGTCGGCGGCGAGCGTCGACACGTCGTGCTCGCCCAGGCCCTTGATGTACGCCCACTTCAGACGCTGGCGCAGCGCCTGCGCAAAAGGCAGTGCGGCGTCGCCCGCGGCGGCCGCCCGCAGCACCAGGTCGATGTCCTTCAGCGCCAGCGCCACCTTGAATCCGCCGGGCGTGTCCGCGCGGGCTGCCACGCGCGCGGCATAGCCGCTCAACACCGGTCCGGTGAACAGTCGCTCGGTCAGGGCGGCGGCCAGTGCCTTGCGGTCGACACCGCCGCGCTCGGCCAGCTCCAGCGCTTCGGCCAGCATCTCCACGCTGCTGAGCGCCATCAGGTTGGCGGCCAGCTTGGCGACGTTGGCGGCGCACGGGTCCTCGCCCATGTCGTGGACCGAGCTCGACATCGCGCCGAGCACCTCGCTCGCGCGCGCCTTATGCTGCGCCGCGCCGGCCAGCCACACCGTCAGGGCGGCGGCCTCGGCGGCTTCGGGCCGCCCCGAAACGGGAGCGGAAACGAGCGCAGCGCCGCGGCGCCGGTGCTGCTCGGCGAGCAGCCGGACCACCGCGGGCGAGACCGTGCTCATCGACAGGTGCAGGCCGCCGTGACCCAGACGGCCGCAGATTCCGTCCGGCCCCAGTGTAACGGCGCGCAACGCCTGGTCGTGCGACACCATCGTGATCACGATGCCATCGGCGCTGACCACATCGGCCGGCACATCGGCCGCGATCGCGCCCAGCTTGACCAGCTCGCGCGACTTGCCTTCGGAACGATTGAACACGCGGACCCGGAATCCGCGCTGGACCAGATTGCGCGCCATCGGCAAGCCCATGGCGCCCAGTCCTACAAAACCGATGTCCTGACCCAATTGCCATCCCTCCTTCAAAAACCGCGCCTTAAGCCGCGCCGACGGCCCGCAGAGCACCGCGGGGGTGAGGCTAGACCGCGATCCGAGCGGGCACGATTGCAAAAATGGAGCGCACCGTTACAGGTGAAATATGGGCCGAAATTGCCGCATCACGGTACGCGGCGAGCCTGCCCGCATCGAACCGCTTCGCAGGCTTCGCGCCGGCGCGGATCAGGGATGCAGTGCCGAGGAACGCGCGCTCAGCGCGGCAGATCAATACACCGCTTCGACCTGGACAGCGAAGCTGTAGCCGACGCCGCGCTCGGTGACGATATAGGTAGGTTGCCGGGGATCGGGCTCGATTTTTCGACGCAGGCGCAGGATCTGCACATCGACCGCGCGGTCGTAGACCTCGTTGTCGTAGCGCCGGCTCATGTCGATCAGCTGATCGCGACTGAGCACCCGCCCGCGCGCCGCCAGCAGCGCTGCCAGCAGGTTGAACTCGCCGTTGCTCAACGGGACCTGGCCTCCGCGGGCGTCGGTGAGGCGCCGTGTGCGCAAATTCAGCTCCCAGCCTGGAAAGCGGTACGCGCGGCACACCTTGGCGCCATGGATCTCCTGCCCCGCGTACGTGCGGCGCAGCACGGTGCGGATACGGGCCAGCAGCTCGCGCGGGCTGAACGGCTTGGTCAGGTAGTCGTCGGCGCCCAGCTCCAGGCCCATGACCCGATCGGCCTCCTCGGTGCGTCCCGTCAGCACGATCACCGGCACCTGCGACCGGTCGCGCAGCTGGCGCAGCAGGTGCATGCCGTCCTCGGCGCCGAGCCGCAGATCCAGCAGCACCAGGTCGACGACCTCGGAGGCGAAGGCGGCCGCCAGCTCCACGCCGCTGGCGGCTTCGGTGACGCGGAACTCGTTCTCGCCCAGGTAGTCGCGCACGACCTGGCGCAAGGCCGCGTCGTCGTCGACGACCATCACGTGGGGGCCGATGTCCTGCGTCACCGCGGCGGCCGCCCCTTAACGGCCGAAGCCTCGTCGTCGGCGCACGGATGAAACCGCGCCGCGTGCTCGTGGTCGAGCCCGACGCGCTGCTGCGCGCGCTCGTGGCCGAATGGCTCGAGCAAGGCGGCATTCATGCCGTCTTCCCGCCCGCCGGACCGTGCGAGGCGAGCGCGCAGCTCGGCAGCATCGGGGCCATCGTGATCGACATTCCATGCTCTCCGCACGCCGACCGCGTGTTGCAGACCTGGCGGCGCGCCTTTCCAAATGCCGAAATCATCGCCGCGTCGGCCAGCTTTCCGGCCGGTGCAGGTGTAGATGATGCCATGGCGGGTAGACTGGCCGTGGCCAAGGTCCTGGCCAAGCCCTTTTCCCGGCGCGAACTGTTCGCGGCGCTCGGCGCGCTGGGGCGCGAACGATGAATCTGATGTCCGAAGTGTCCAAAGGCAGGTCGAGATCCTCGCTGGATCCAGCCGGGATCGGGCTGCGAGCCCCGTTCATCCTGATCGTGATTTTCGTGTGCGGGGCCGTCTGGACGTCGGCCCTGCTGGACACGTACCACCATCGTGCCGTCGTGCTGGAGCTGGCCGACCGCCAGCACGACAACGTGGCCCACGCGCTGGCCGAACAGACCGCGCGGTCGCTGCAGGCGATCGACCTGATCCTGCGGCAGGCCGAACGGCTCGATCCGCCCGGCACGCCGCCGGCGGCCGACCGCCAGCGCATCCAGGACCTGATGCGGATCCAGGTGAGCGGCGTGCCGCAGGTGCAGAGCCTGTTGCTGTTCGACCCGGCCCGACACATGTACCTGAGCTCGGGGCCGGCACCGGCCTACCTGGATCTGTCCGACCGGTCGTATTTCACCGTTCAGGCGGCACGCAAGGACGCCGGCACCTTCGTGAGCGAGCCCCTGATCAGCCGCACCATCGGCAACGCCACGTTCGTGCTCAGCCGCCGGCTGCCGGGCGATCGCTTCCGGGGCATCGTGGCCGCTTCGGTCCGGGCCGACTATTTCCGTAAGTTCTACCGGGGCCTCGATTTCGGACCCGGAAGCACGATCGATCTGTTGCGCTCCGATGGCGTCTCGCTGGTCAGCCGCGACGCCGAATCGATCAGCACCGCGCCGGAACCGCTGGCCGCGGCGGTGCGCACGATGAGCAGCGCCGGCCAGCCGCACCCCGCCAACGTGACGCTCGACGATCCGCACATCGGACGCTCCCACGTCAGCCTGTGTCCCGTTCCGGGCTACCCGGTGGTGGTCGCCGTGGCCCGCAGCGAGGCGACCCTGCTGCAGCGCTGGATGCAGGATGCGTGGAAGAACGCGGCCCGCACGTTCGCGATCACGGCGCTGGCGGCGATGCTGCTGGTCGCGTTCCTGCTCCAGCTCAGGCGTCGCGAGCGGCTGGTCGCGCATCTGCATCAGTCCCAGAAGCTCGAGGCGCTCGGAACGCTGGCCGGCGGCATCGCGCACGATTTCAACAACATCCTGGGCGCCATACTCGGCTACGGCGAGCTGGCGCAGCAGGATGCGGCGCCGGGCAGCTCGCAGCGCCGTTACGTGGACAACATCGTTCTGGCGGCCAACCGCGCCCGCGATCTGGTCGCGCGCATCCTCGCGTTCAGCCGGCCCGGGGTCAACGCGCCGCGCCCGATCGTGCTTCAACAGATCGTGCGCGAAACGATCGAGCTGATGAGACCGTCGCTGCCGGCCGAAGTCCAGGTGGATACGCAGCTTTCCGCCGAGCCCACGGTGGTGCTGGGGGATGCTTCGCAGCTTCACCAGGTCATTGGAAACCTGCTGTCCAACGCGGTGCAGGCGGTCGACGCCTGCGGCCGGGTCGCCGTCGTGATCGACTCGGTACAGATCGAGGTCGCGCGCGACCTGGTGGCCGGACGGCTGCCGCCCGGTCGCTATGGCCTGGTGCAGGTCACCGATACGGGACCCGGAATTGCCGCCGATGTGCTTGGCCGCATGTTCGATCCGTTCTTCACGACCAAGCCGGTGGGCGTCGGCACCGGCCTGGGGCTGTCGCTGGTGCACGCGAGCGTGCTGGACCACAAAGGCGCGATCGCGGTAAGGAGCAGCCCCGGTCTGGGCACCGAGTTCCGCATTTACCTGCCGCTGACCGATCAGAGGCCGGCTCTCGAATCGGAGCAGGCCGCGGTCCCGCCGGGCCACGGCGAGGCGATCCTGGTTGTCGACGACGAGGTGGTGCTGGTGCAGCTGGCCGAGGAAGTGCTGGCGTCGATCGGCTACGAACCGGTCGGGTGCGTGGGCGCGCAGCAGGCCTTGCAGGTGTTCGCGGCCAATCCGCAACGATTCGATGCGCTGTTGACCGACGTTGTGATGTCGGACATGGCGGGTCCGGAGCTGGCGCTGGAGCTGCGCAAGCTCAATCCGCAGCTTCCGGTAATTCTGATGAGCGGCTTTTGCGGAGCGAACCTGAAGACGCGCGCGGCAGCGGTCGATGCGTGCGCGATTCTGCTCAAACCGCTGAAAGCCGCACAGGTGGCCGAATGCCTGGCGGCGGTGTTTGCGCGCCAGGCCGGGCTCGAGCAAGCCGACGTCGTGCACGCCTGACATCGGCACCTTGCGCCGGACGGTCCGTTCGGCTCGCCAGGTCTTGGTAATCCACCCGGCGGCGCAGCACCGCGGTCATATTCTGCGGATAGGTTGGAGTGGTCGCATGCAGGGAGTCATTCATGCCGCCGATCGAGCACGTGGTCGTCATCGTTAAAGAGAACCACACGTTCGACAATTACTTCGGCGGCTTTGCGGGCGCGAAGGGCGTCAGCCTGCCCGCCGCGGCCGACCCGCATCCCGACCAGAATCATGATCACGCGGCCTGGATGACCGCGGCCGAAGGCGCCGGCGGTGTCAAGTCGCAGTACGGGCCGAAGAACATTCCTGCGACCTGGGCGCTGGCCCAGCAGTACGCACTGTGCGACCAGTATTTCACCGACGTGGCCAGCGAGTCGGAACCGAACCACCTGTTCCTGATCGCGGCCGACTCGCCGGTGATCGACAATTCGACCACGAAACGGGCCTTCCAACCGTCACCGCCCTTCGATCTGCAGAGCCTGCCGGCCGTGCTGCAGCAGCATGGACGGCAATGGCGCAACTACGCGGACTCCAATTCGTCGTATTTCACGAACATCAAGGCGCTGAAAGGCAACGCCTGGAACGTGTCGGCGGGGCAGTTCGATGCGGATCTGAAAAAGGGCTTTCTGCCGGACGTCGCCTGGCTGTATGCCCCATACGCGCAAAGCGAGCATCCGGGCGGCGGAAGAACGGTGGCCGAGGGCGACGCCTGGACGCGCCAGCGTGTCCAGGCGGTGGCGCAGAGCGCACTGTGGCCCGCTACGGCGCTGATCATCACGTGGGACGATTGGGGCGGATGGTACGACCACGTGACCCCGCCCAAGCAGTCGACCTGGCCAGGCCAGGGACCGACCGGCTACCACGGCTCGCAGTTCCGCTATGGCAACCGGGTACCGTGCGTGGTGGTCAGTCCCTATGCCAGGCGGCAGATCGTGAGCCGCCTGTATTCGCACGCCAGCGTCGTGAAGCTGTGCCTGCGGCTGTTCGGCCTGGCGGCCTGGAGCGCGCCGGCGTTGCAGCCGGGCGATCCCTCGGGCGATCTTTGGGAGTGCTTCGATTTCCAGTCGCCGCCGCGCCTTGCCGTGCCGGGCTTCGTGCCGGCATGAGCCGCGAGCGCCGTCAGCGCTTCGGTGTGATCACCGGCTGCACGCTGTCCGTTCCCCGCGCCAGCGATTGAAGCCAGGCCAGCTTGGCCGCGTACAGATTGTGCCCGCCCTGGGAGGCGCTTTTCTCCATCGCCAGCGCAACCTCGCGCCGGGCCCGCTCGATCTCTCCGAGCTTGAAGTACGCAACACCCAACCAGTAGTGGAATTCCTCGTTGTAGTCGGCGCGCGCGACTTCCTTGGCGAACAGCCTTCTCGCGCTTGAAAAGTCGTCGCGCTGCATCGCGGCCATCGCCAGGTTGAAGAAGTAATACGGCGGGTTCGGATCGATCCGCGCCAGGCGCTGGCGCAGCGCGGCCGCTTGCGCCTGATCTCCCAGTCGGCTCAGAACGTCGGCGAAATTGGCCATCACCGACGTGTTGTTCGGCGCCAGCTCGAGCGCGTAGCCGAACACGCGGGCCGCCTGCTGCGGGTCGCCGCGGTGCAGATAGACGATGCCCAGCGTGTTGTAGGAGCTTGCGAACTCGGGGCTTTGCCGGATCGCCTCGCGCACCCATCCATAGGCGTCATCGAGCTCGCCATGGAGCAGCGCTTCGACCGACTTGTTGTTCATGTACATCGCAACGATCATGCGCTCCGGGACCACCCGGGACGGCAGGCCTCGCACGTCTTCGGGCGGCAGAAAATCCACCGTCAGCGGCCGCCCGACCTGCAGGGCGCCCACGTCCCAATCCCGGGCTCCGACGCTGATGTTGACGTGTCCGCTGCCGAGCAGGAAATCGCCGCTGCGGCTCCAGACCTCCTCGTAGCCGGCGGCGTTGTATTCGACCGGCAGGCTCAGTTCCTTGGCAAATGCGGCCGTCATGATCACCATCGACAGGCAGTTTCCTGCGCGCGCGTCGAACGCCTCGGACGCGTTGCGCGTGGTGGCGGCGTCATAGGCGAGCTTCAACTGGTTCTTGGTGTAGAGCGCCTCGATCAGGCCGTTGGTCGGTCCTGATGCGCGCAGCTGCGAGGCGATGTCGTGCTTGAGGAACCGCCGCATGGGCTCGCTCAGCGCGAACAGGTCGCTGGCGCTGAACCGCTCCTGCGGTGCTGTGAAGGCGTCATCCCGGAACAGGAACGCCGGCGCCTCGGGTGCCGATCGGGGACCCGCGCAGGCGTTGAGCAGCGCGCACAGCAGGATCAGTACCACAAGGCGCACGCGGTTTCTCCGGCTCAAAAACCATGCCGAACCCAACCCGACGCGCGCAAAGGCGCGTCGCAAGATCGGATTTTGCCCCAGAATGGCGCGGAAGTTGCAATTAAGAACAGCCCAGGATTTGGGCTAATTCCGAGCAGGGCAGCAGGGGAGGGGAGGCTTAATGAGCCCTACGAAGCCGCGTGCGGGCCAGCTGGTCGCAGCGTCTCTGGAAAACCGGATCCTGACGATTCGGGGCCGAAGCGTGATGATCGACGCCGATCTGGCCGACTTGTACGGCGTGCAGACGCGGGTCCTTAATCAGGCGGTGCGGCGCAACCGGGAGCGGTTTCCGGCCGAATTCATGTTCCAGCTGACGCGGGCCGAGAAGCAGGAGGTGATCACAAGTTGTGATCACCTGGCCCGGCTGAAGTTCTCGCCGGCGCTTCCGTACGCATTCACCGAGCACGGCACGCTGATGCTCGGCAACGTGCTCAATTCCGAACGCGCGATCGAGGTGAGCCTGCTGGTCGTGCGCACCTTCGTATCGATCCGGGAAATGCTGTCGACCCACAAGGATCTGGCCGCCAAGCTGAACGAGCTCGAAGGCCGGATCGGAGGGCACGACGACGCGATCGTCGACCTGATCGACGCGATCCGGCGCCTGGCCGCCGCCCCGGCACGCAAGAGCCGGCCGATCGGATTCACGGCCGATTTGGAGGGGAAAAATCGATAGCACCCCCACCCCCTCCTTCCCGCTGCGCGGGCGAGGGGAGGGGGTGAGGGCTGCCGGCGCCTCAGCGCCCCGCCGTCTCCGCCGGGCGGGTTGCCTCGAACAGGAACCACACGCGACGCTCGGCCTCATCGATCCAGACCTCCAGCAGACTGGCGGTGGCCACATCGCCGTACTCTTCGCACACGTTATGCGTCTCGCGCATCCGCGCGGCCAGCCGCTGGTTGTCCTCGCGCAGCTCGGCCAGCATGTCCAGCGGCGTGACGAATTCGGCGTCGTTGTCCAGCACCCGCTGCAGGCGCCCGATATGGCTGATCGAACGCAACGTGGTGCCGCCGAGCTTGCGGACGCGCTCGGCGATCGGGTCGGTCGTCGCATACAGCTGGTCGGCGTGCTCGTCCAGCAGCAGGTGGTAGTCGCGGAAGTGGGGGCCCGAAACGTGCCAGTGGAAATTCTTCGTCTTCAGGTAAAGCGCGAAAAAATCCGCCAGCAATGCATTCAGTGCCCCCGAGATATCACGCGTGGCTTCGGCTCCGAGGCTCTTCGGCGTGTCCAGCGCAGCGGTCCGGTGCGCGGTAGCACTCTTCACGTTCATCGCTCATCTCCCTTTGCGAGGATTGCATCATCCCACGCCCGCGGCGTCGGCCGTTCGCGCTAAATTGGTAATCGGCCCCTCGGCCGCTGGGGATTTGCGGGGGCGCATCGCATGGCAAAGCCGCTAGACTCGGCGCCGTGATGAAGGTGCTGGTGGTCGGCGCCGGGGCGATCGGCGCATATTTTGGCGCCCGGCTGCTTGAAGCCGGCGTCGACACGACGTTTCTGGTGCGGCCGAAGCGTCAGGCGCAGCTTCGGGCGGGACTTTCCGTGCGCAGCCCCCATGGCGATATCCGGCTGGCGGCACCTGCGACCGTGACCGCCGACAAGGTGCAGAAGGGATTCGGCCTGGTCCTGCTCAGTTGCAAGGCTTATGACCTGGCCGGCGCGATCGAGTCTTTTGCGCCGGCGGTCGATGCCGGCACGGCGATACTGCCGCTGCTCAACGGGATGCGCCATCTGGACGCGCTGAAGGAGCGCTTCGGGCCGGAGCGGGTCCTGGGCGGGTTGTGCCTGATCGCTGCAACCCTCGACGAAGCCGGCAACGTGATTCATTTGAACGACAACCACGCGATCTCGTTCGGGGAATTGAGCGGCGCACGCACGCCGCGCGCCGAGGCGATCGAGGCGCTGCTGGCCAAGGCGAAATTCCAGTCCAGGCTCAGCGACGCGATCGTCCAGGAGATGTGGGAGAAGTGGGTGTTCATCGCCGCGCTGGCCGGGTCGACCTGCCTGATGCGCGCTGCGGTCGGCGACATCGTTCGAAGCGGCAACACGGACCTGCTGCGGCAAATCCTGCGCGAATGCGCGGCGATCGCCGCCGCGCAGGGATTTGCCCCCCGCCCGCAGCCGATGACCCGGGCCGAAGCCTTCCTGACGGATCCCGATTCGACGCTGACCGCTTCGATGATGCGCGACCTGGAGCGTGGCGCAAGGACCGAGGCAGACCACATCATCGGCGATCTGCTGGCCCGACGCGGTGCGGCGCCGGCGGACCTGTCGCTGCTGGACGTCGCCTTCGCCCACCTGAAGAGCAATGAATTGCGGCGGGCGCGCGAGGCCGCCGCCTCCGCTCGCGCGCCTGCCTAGAGGGGCGATCCGGTGGCCACCCAACCTCACCCGGCCAAGAAAATCTACCCGGCCCGGGGCGACGCGATCCGGATCGTCCCGCTGAGCCTGCCCGATGCGGTGCGCCGCCCGACGCCGGAGGCGCTGGCCGCCGGGCTGGCCTCGCCGCCGCGGCTGACCTACCGCAACGGGCCGCTGCTGGCGGCAGCGGAAGTCTTCACGATCTTCTGGGGGGCGGACTGGCAGGCCTCGAACTATGCCGCGCTGTCGGCACAGATCAACCAGTTCTTCGACTACATCCTGACGAGCGCGCTGATCGATCAGCTGTCCGAGTACAACGTGCCGGGGTGGACGATCGGGCATGGCAAGCGCACCGGCACCCTCGTACTGACCGAGCCCGCACTGAAACAGTCGGTCTCCGACACGGCGATCCAGCACATGCTGCAGCAGCAGATCGCCGGCAATGCGGCGCTGCCGCCGCCCACGCCCAACGCGCTCTACTTCGTCTACCTCGCGCCCGGCGTGCGCGCGGTCCAGGGCGGCTCTTCCTCCTGCCAGGGGTTCTGCGGCTACCACAACGACATCTCCGGCCAGATCTTCTACGCGGTGATGCCGTATCCGGGATGCGCCGGCTGCACCGGCAACCTGTCGACATTCGAGGCGGTGACGTCCGTGACCTCGCACGAGCTGTGCGAAGCGATCACGGATCCGATTCCGGGGCAGGGCTGGTACGACGACACCAACGGCGAAATCGGCGACATCTGCGCCTGGCAGACCAAGACGCTGGGCGCGTACACCGTTCAGCTGCAGTGGTCCAACCAGGCGAATCAATGCCGGTAGGTTGGCGGAGCGCGGCGCGGTGCGAGCAGCCGCTTCTTCCATCGCCATCGCGCTGTCGCTTTCGTCGTCGGCCTGGGCCGGCGGGTTTCTCGGCATCGACCACCGCTGGGCCTACGACAACAGTGGCCTCTGGAAGCGCAGCAACCAGCTGATCCTGGAGGATTCGCTGATCGGGGGCGAAGTGCTGTGCGGCCTGTGGGAGGGTGGCCAGACGCGCATCGGCAACACCTGCTGGCGGGCGATCGACTCTTCGCTGATAGCGGGCGCCTCGGCGCAGATCCTCAAGTACGTCTTCACGCGGGCGCGGCCGATCCAGGGCAACGATCCGAACGCGTGGTTCCAGGGCGGTTCGCACTACAGCTTTCCGAGCGGCGAGGTCGCGGCCGTCAGCTCGATCGTGACGCCGTTCATCTTCGCGTATCGCAACCAGCAGCCCGCGGTGTGGGCGTTGGAGGCGCTGCCGCTGTACGACGGCATTGCGCGGATGAAGGTGCAGGCGCACTGGCAGACCGACGTGCTGGCCGGATTCGCGATCGGTACCGCGGCCGGCTACTACGCCTGGCGCCGCGAAAATCCGCTACTGCTCGGCGTGATGCCGCACGGCATTACCATCGGGTTGAGGCATCAGTTCTGAGGCCGGCGTCGGATGAGCAATTACGCGGGTCGCAAGGCGCGATCGAGCGCCCGCGCCAGCCGCTGCACCGCGACGTCGAGTTCGGGCGGCGCGGCGGTCGCGAACGACAATCGCAGCGTCGATCGATCGGGAGCGTCCGCGTAGAAAGCACTTCCCGGCACGAAGATCATCCCCTCGGCCATCGCATGGCGCAGCACATCGGAGGCGTCGACCGCCTCGCTCAGCCGCGCCCACAGGAACATGCCGCCCTCGGGCCGGTTGTACGCGATTCGGCCGCCCAGATGGCGGTCCAGCGCAGCCGCAAGGGCCTCGTTGCGTTCGCGGTAAGCGGCCCGGATCGACGGCAGCCGGGCCTCGAGCCGGCCGCTGGCCAGGTATCGGGCGGCGACCTCCTGCGCGAAGGTGGAAGAATGCAGATCCATGCCTTGCTTGCAGATGGCGGCCTGCTCGCGCACGGCCGGGGGCAGCACGAGCCAGCCCAGTCGCAGTCCCGGCGCCACGATCTTCGACAGCGACGATAGGTAACCGCACCAGTGTGCCGCGCCCGGCACCTCGGGGGCGAGCCCGATCAGGGACGGCACGCTCGTGCCGAATGAGCGAAGCTCGCCGTACGGATCGTCCTCGAGCACGAAGATCTTGCGCGCGACCGCGATCCGCAGAAGCCGCAATCGGCGCTCGCGGCTGAGCGTGGCGCCGCTGGGGTTGGCGAAATTGGCGACGACATACAGCAGCTTGACCACCTCGCCGGCCTGGGCTGCCGCGTCCAGCACGCCTTCAAGATCCTCGGCGCAAGCGCCGTGGGCGTCGCTGTCGATCGATCGGAACGAGGCCTGCGCCAGCGCGAACGTCTGCAAGGCGGCGAGGTAGGCCGGGCGCTCGACCACGACGACGTCGCCCGGATCGACGAAAAGGCGCGCCATCAGATCGATGCCCTGCTGCGAACCCGTCGTCACGACGATGTGGTCCTCGGCCGGCGTGAGGCCCCGCGACGTCGTCAGGCGAGCGAGCTCGCGCTTCAGAGACGGCTGGCCCTCGGTCAGACCGTACTGCAGCGCCCGCGCAGGCTCCTGGGCGAGCACCTCCTCGCTCGCCCGCCGCAGCCCCTCCACATCGAAGGTGAGCGGCGAGGGCAGGCCTCCCGCCAGCGAAATGATTCCGGGGCGCTGGGCGAACTTCAGCAGGTCGCGGATCAGCGAGCTCTGAACGCCGCGCAGCCTGGATGAAAAGCGGTAGGCCCCAGGCCCATCGGAATCAGTTGAGTTCATTTGTGCGCAATTTACCTCCAAAAGGTGCCGGCGTAGTCTTTTGATTGGGCCGCAAAACGGACTCCGCGCGGGAGTTCAAACCAAAAGGAGGAGACCCATGAACCGCAAATTCTTCGTTGCCTGGATCGTGCTGTTCGTCGCATGGTTCATCGGCAGCTTCGTCGTGCACGGCGTGCTGCTTCGTTCGGACTACCAGCAGCTCGGCGCCATTCTCCGCCCGGAGGGCGACCAGCAGAAGTACTTTCCGCTGATGGTGCTGGCGCACGTGATGCTGTCCGGCGCCTTCGTGTGGATCTATGCGCGCGGCGTCGAGGTCAGAACGTGGACGGGTCAGGGCGTGCGTTTCGGCGTCGCCGTTGCGCTGCTCACCGTGGTGCCGACTTACATCATCTATTTCGTCGTGCAGCCGATGCCCGCGGGCGTGGTGATCAAGCAGATCGTCTTTGACAGCATTCTGACGGTGGTGCTCGGCATCATCGTCGCCTGGCTGTATCGCGACAAGGTGCCGGCGCCGGCTTAGCCCGCGGCGCCCGCTCTGGAACCGGCCCCGGAGGCGGAAATTGGCGGCCTGGCGCCGATTGATGCTGACAACGCTGCGCATCGCGCTGTTGACGATCGTGTACGCCGTCGTGGGCGCAGCTGCGCTGCAGCTGGCGATTCCGCCCGGTTACGCGGCGCCGATATTTCCTCCGGCGGGAATCATGCTGGCGGCCGGTCTGATCTACGGATACAGCGTGCTGCCGGCTGCGTTCCTGGGCTCCCTGCTGATGCGCGCGATCGTATTCGGCGGGCTGCTCGACGGGCCCAGCGCGCTGCAGGCGGTTGCGGTCGTTGTCAGCCTGGCCTCGACCCTGCAGACCGCGGTCGCAATCCGCCTGACCAAAGCGCTGTGCGGGCCTGCACCCGCGCTCGACACCCCGTCGACGATCGTCCGCTTCGTGCTGCTGTGCCCGCTGGTGGCACTGGTGGGCTCGGGTATCTCGATTCCGGCGCTGATCGGGTGGAACATCATCGCGCCCGGCAATGCACTTTTCGACGGGTGGAGCTGGTGGCTGGGCGACACGCTCGGCATCCTGGTCGGGGCTCCGATCGTGTTGGCGCTGTTTGGCAGACCGCGCGAAAACTGGAGTGCGCGCAAATGGACGGTGGCGCTTCCCCTGCTCGTGATGATCGGCCTGGGCGTGACGACGGCCGGCACGATCACGCGGTGGGAGGATCAGCGCATCGAGGCCCGCTTCAAGTTCGATGCGCAAAAGCTGGTGGACGCCTTTCGCAACGAGCTCAGGCTCGATGTGCTCGCGGTCCAGGCGGCCGCGCTTGGCCAGGCGCGCTTCGACGAAGCGGGCGAATCGACCCGATGGATGAACGAAGCGCCCTCGATCCGGTCGATCGGCCGGGTCTCGGTCGGCAAGGCCGGCGGCGCCACGGCGCTGCCGGTCGTTGAAGTCGCATCGAGCCGACGCACCGACGACGAGCGCATCCTGGCTTCGGCCACGGTACGGGCGGCACTGGAGCGCGCGCAGTCAACCGGAAGGATCACCGCCAGCGAGCCGTGGACGTTCGGCAGCGGAGCGCAGCAGGAGGTCGAGTTTCTGGTCTGGCTTCCGGATTCCGGCCGCGCGGGCGCCACCGAACCAAAACCGGCTTACGCGGTGATCAACGTGCGCCGCCTCGATCCGAGACTGCTGATCGACGCGGCCGGCGGCCTGGCGATCTGCTGGGTGGACCGGACCGGCGCGCCGGCGCGCCGCATCGCGGGCCCCGCCGGCTGCGAGCGTCCGGTCGAGGGCCAGCCCTTGAAATACGAAGCGGCGATGCCGCTGTGGGGAAGGGACTGGCTGGTTCGCGTGGTCGCAACACCGCGCTATGGCGGAGCGTTGCGCAGCTGGGGGCCGTGGGCGTTTTCGGCGCTGGCCGTGCTTGCAATCGGCACCACGGGCGCCTTCCTGCTGCTGCTGACCGGGCGCGCCCAGACGGTCGGCCGCCTGGTGCAGGAACGCACCGGCGAGCTGGAGCGCGAAAAGGCCGCGTTGCGAGGCAGCGAGGAGCTGCTCCGGAACATCCTGGACCATGCATCGGTCGGAATCGCGATCCACAGCCGCGATGGCCGCTTCCTCAGGGTCAACCCGCACTTTTGTGAGATCACGGGCTACTCGGCCGAAGAGTTGTATCGGATGCACTGGGCCGATCTGATCTACCCGGCCGATCGCGGGCCCGATGACGGCTGGCCCGCGTGCCACGTTGCCCAGGGCATTGCGGCGCGCGATGCCGGGCGCGAACTGCGCTATATCCGAAAGAACGGCGCGGTCGTCAACGTCCTGGTGTGTACGGCGCTCGGAGGCAGCGGGCCGCGTGAAGCAGACTACGCCGTGATGGTGGCCGAAGACATCACCGAACGCATCCGGTTGCGCGAAGCCGAGCGTGCGCGCCTGGTCGCCGAGGAGGCATCGCACGCTAAGGACGACTTCCTGTCCAGGATGAGTCACGAGCTGCGCACGCCCTTGAACGCGATTCTCGGATTCGCCCAGATCCTGGCCGGCAGTCCCAGGGAGTCATTGTCGGAGTCGCAACGCCAGCAGGTCGGACACATCGAAACGGCCGGCTGGCACCTGCTGGCGATGATCGATGACCTGCTGGACCTGTCGCGCATCGAGGCGGGCACCGTCAGGCTGTCGCTGGAACCGACGGCGCTGGACCTGGTGATCCACGACACGGTCACGATGCTGACGAGCCTGGCTGTCCAGCAGTCGGTCGCGGTCCGAGTCGACATCGATTCCGGCGCCACCCTGGTTCTGGCCGACACCACGCGCCTGAAACAGGTGCTCGCGAATCTGCTGAGCAACGCGATCAAGTACAACCGGCGCGGGGGCACGGTCACCTTGAGCGCCCGGCCTGGGGCCGGCGAGACGGTGATCGTCAAAGTGTCCGACACAGGCCAGGGCATGTCGGAGGCCCAGCAGGCCGAGCTGTTCCAGCCGTTCAATCGGCTCGGTCGTGAATCGGGTCCGGTACCCGGGACCGGGATCGGGCTGGTCGTGACCAAGAGGCTGGTCGAGCTGATGAACGGCACGATCGAGGTGAGCAGCGTCGAGGCAGGCGGAAGCACCTTCTCGATCCGTCTTCCCGCCGCGCACGCGGATCCCGTGCTCAGCCCGCAAAGCGGCCAGCACAGCGAGGGCGCCGCTCCGTACGGCAACCGGCGCGTGGCCTACTTCGAGGACAATGCGCTCAACGCGGAGGTGATGCGGGCCGTTTTGGCGGCGCGGCCGCAGGTCAGGCTGGATGTGTACACGCGCGCCGCCGAGGGGCTGGAGGCGATCCGCAGCGAAGCCGTCGATCTGCTGTTGATGGACATGAGCCTGCCGGATGCGCGCGGGCTGGACATTCTGCGCGGCCTCAAAGGCGACCCCTCGACGATGCGGACACCGGTCATCATCGTGTCGGCCGATACCGTCACCGAGCACGTGCGCGAGGCGCTGCGCAACGGGGCGCTCGCCTACATCGTCAAGCCGATCGAGCGGACCCGGGTGCTCGAGCAGGTCGATCGCGCGCTGGCCTCGCGGCCGGCGTGAGCCACGCGCTGCTCACAGCTCCACCAGCCCGGAGCGCATGGCCTTGGCGACCGCGTGCGCGCGCGAAGTCGCGTCGAGCTTGGCGATGATCTGGGCGACGTGGAATTTGGCGGTGTGCGCCGAAATGTGCAGCGCTTGAGCGATTTGCCGGTTGCCGAGCCCGAGCGACATCTTCAACAGCACCTCGCGCTCGCGCGGCGTCAGCGGGTCGACCTCACCGGCGAGCGCGGGCCGATCCGCATTCAGGCCCGCGCGCACCGCCTGCGCGGCCAGCTTCGCGCAGCTGGCGACCAGTCCGGCGCAGGCCGCGTGCGCTGCGATTGCGATCGCCTCGATCGAGGCGTCGCGCGGCAGCAGCGAGATTCCGGCGGCCAGCCAGTCGGCAATCGGGCCGTCCCGGTCCGCTCCGAGCAGCACCAGGGCAGGGCCCTGCTCGCCGATTTCAGCAATCGGCCGCAAATCGGCGTCAGTGCCCAGATCGGCGATGCAAACGCGCGCCTCGCCGAATGAGTCGGCCCGGGCGATCGCCAGGCTGTCGTGCACGCATACGATTTCGAAATCGCCGCGCTGCTCCAGCCCGTCCTTCAGGCCGGCCAGCACCAGCGGCGAATTCGAAACCAGGGCCGCCCGAACCGGAACCTGCATTCGACCCCGATCAGCCGGCACGCGCCTCGGTGGGCCATTGGCCGACGGTTACCTGGGCCTGGGCCGGCGCGCCGCCGCGGATCAGCGAGACGCGCACGCTCCTTCCGATGTTGCCGGCGAGCGCATCGCGCAATTCGGGCACGCTCGAGGCCTGATGGTCGGCCACGTCGACCACGATATCGCCCACGAGGAGCCCGCCTTGAGCGGCGGGCCCGTCGGGCAGCAGCGAGGTGATCAACAAACCGGAGCCGTCACCGCCCGCCGGTGCGCCGGCCCTGGCGCCGGAGACGGCCACCGGCTGCGCGCCGATGCCGAGGAAGGCGCGGGCCACGTGCCCTTTGGCCAGCAGCTCGTCGAGGACCCGGCCGATCGTCGATTCGGGAACCACGATGCCGTACGCGCGCGACAGGGCCGACGTGGCCATTCCGATCACGCGGCCGCTGGCGTCGGCCACCGCCGCGCCGGACAGGCCCTCGTGCACGCCGGAGTCGAGCCGGATCATCCGATCCATGTGGCCGCCCAACCACGTTTGCCAGGGGCCGGCTACCCGATTGATGACCGACACGCTGGCCGTGAGCTCGCCGGCCTGCGAGCGGCCGACCTGGATCGCCAGCTCCCCTGCGCGGGCAGCAGCGCATGAGCCCACCTCGACCGCCGGCAGCTCGTTGCCGGGCAGCCGGAAAACGGCCAGATCGGTGGGCGCATCGGTGCCGATCAGCGCGAGATCGGCGCCGCCTCGGTGCGCCGTGACGATCGATGCCGTGGCCGGAGCCCGGCCGAACACATGGGCGGCCGTGACCAGGATGCCATCGCGCCACACCACCGCGCAGCCCAGCGCGTGGCGCCCGCGCCCCCGCACCGCGACCGTGGACCGGCCGACCTTTTCGACCGTGGATGCGATCGAATCGGAAAGCGCCTTAAGCGGCGTGATGTCCAGGTTTTGACCAAGCTGCTCCATAACCGTATGCCCTTTTCGGATGCCCCAATTGCGACGCCCGAAACTTAGCGAATCGGGATCAAGGGCGCATCCGCCGATCGGGCTGCTTCGCCAAGGTTACGCAGGCCGGGGCCTGCTACAGCGCCTGCTGGCGCAGCGGCGGCACGTAGTGCTTGCGCGCATCCAGCACGCGCCGGTGATTCTGCTTGGCCCAGCGCACCAGTTCCCAGACCGGCTCGAGCAGCGATTTGCCCAATGGCGTCAACGCGTACTCGACGCGTGGCGGGTTCGTGGGGTACACCGTGCGGGTCAGGAAGCCGTCCTGCTCAAGCCGGCGCAGCGTCTGCGCCAACATCCGCTGCGATATGTCCCCGATCTGGACCTTCAACGCGCTGAACCGCAACGTGCCGTTCTTGGCCAGCGTGCACAACAGCAGCATGCTCCAGCGGTCACCGACCCGATCCAGCACGTCCCGGATCGGGCAGTTGTCTGCATCGAGGGAGTTTTTTCGTTTGAGTGTGGCCATCGCCGACTCCGCTAAAGGTGCCGAACCCAAAGTGGTTACTGAAGGAAACCAGGTGACCCGTAACGCACTCCTTGTGGCGAACCCGGCCCCTAGTACGATTTCGTACGTGATCTCGTTCGGATATTAGCTCTATTTTGTATACCAGATCTCCGTTGGAATGCTACAAGCAGATGAAGAGGTGGTCACGCACATGATCTTTGGTCACAAGTGTGATCTTGTCTGGATCCCGGTTGTATCTTGTCTGCGGGGTTGCCGTCGGGATGTTGGAAGCAGGTGAAGAGGGTCACACATCGGAGCCGACTTCCGCAGTTGCGGGCGGCGCGAAGTCTCGCATTTCGACAGACAAAAAGTCCTCGTTGTTTTTGATACAAGGGATCGCGCGGGACGCGGATAATTCAGCGGCTTGCGCACGCAAAGTTGTGGTCAAACCGATTCAGGATCGAATCATGGCAAACGCTTTACTTTCATCGCGTATCCCGGCAGTCGATGGACTGCGCACTGGCGCACTGCTCGGCGGGCTCATCGTGGCCGGCTCGATCGCTCTTGCGGGCTGCCAGTCCAGGGCGGATACCCCGCCGCCGGGGGGCTTCGGCCCGCCGACCGTGTCGGTGGCGCCGGCCGTCAAGCGCCAGGTGCAGGAATCCGACGACTTCACCGGGCGCCTGGAGGCGCCGCAATCGGTCGACGTTCGGCCGCGCGTGACCGGCTACATCAAGAAGGTTCACTTCAACGACGGACAGGAGGTCCGGCAGGGCGATCTGCTGTTCACGATCGATCCGGACCCGTACCTGGCCGAGCTGGCCCGGGCGCGCGCGCAACTCGCCGCCGCCCAGACCCAGGTCGAGCTGGCGATCCTCGACGAGGCGCGCGCCCACAAGCTGATCGATGTCAAGGCGATCTCGCAGCAGGAATACGACCAGTTGACGTCCGGCACGCGCAACGCGACCGCCAACGTGCAGGCCGCCGAGGCGGCGGTGCAGACCGCTCAACTGAACGTGGGCTACACCGAAATTCGCGCCCCCATCGCGGGGCGTGTCTCGCGCGCCAACGTAACCGCGGGCAACCTGGTCAATGTGGGCAGTCCGGTGCTTACCTCGATCGTGTCGCAGGACAAGGTCTACGCGTATTTCGACGCGGGCGAGGATGCGTATTTGAGATACGCCAAGTCGGCCAAAGCCGGCTCGCAGTCGCACCCGAACCCGGTCCTGATGGGGCTGGCCGACGAGCAGGGCTTTCCGCACCGGGGCGAATTGAATTTCGTC
>Ga0210401_10002804_pt1 | contig 19015 bp, 10 predicted proteins | sample IncBWH32MmetaG_FD_150866 | JGI IMG/M metagenome (GOLD analysis project Ga0210401, IMG submission 150866) | Forest soil microbial communities from Barre Woods Harvard Forest LTER site, Petersham, Massachusetts, United States - Inc-BW-H-32-M | ecosystem: Environmental > Terrestrial > Soil >... | reverse complement strand
ACATGCTTTTCTAAGGACCGGCTGGGGCGGAAGTGACTTGGCAAGTCGAGGCGTCGGCATGAGTGCCGACGCGGCACGCACCAGTTTGTACGCCACAAAACTAGGAAACGGCCGCGAGCTCGCGGTCGGGCTCGCAGTAGGCCTCCTCGAGGCGGTCGCGACGCTGGATGAAGGTCTGAATCTCGGCGGTTGAAAAAACGAACCCATCTTGAGCGGGATCGTAGGGGATGGCGCGTACTTCGTGCATCTGGAGAATCTCGGCGGCGTCGTCCATCTGACGCCGTTCGTGTTCACGGCGTTCGGCCTGGATCTCGCGGAGCTGCTTGAGCGTACGGTCGAACAGGCGGGCGAGGCGCTGCTCGTAAATGCTTATGTTGGCGAGGGCGCGGCTTTGATGGTGGAAAGCTTGAGCGAGGGCCAGCGCTCCGGCGGCTCGGGGTTCATTGGTGCGGATGGAATCGAGATGGTCCTCGGCGGCAAGGGTAAGGAAAGTGGCTTCGATGGCGGGAACGCGATTGAGGCGCCAGGTGGTGTCGCCCAGCGATTGGACGAGTTGCTCTTCGAGCGCACCTTTGGGCTGAAACTGGTCGACGAAGCGCTGGAGGTGGCTCTGATAGGCGGTGAGGTCTTCAGTTGGCAGGACAACGACGTGTCCGGTGAGGCCGTGGCGCAAGGCGTTGAGGGACGAGCGCTGCTTACCGGCGGGCGTACGGGGTCCGGTGGAGTGTTCCGAGTTTGCGCGATTGATGGCGGCGCGGGTGGGATTTTCGTTCGATGCAGGGGGCATAGGTTTGTCTCCTTAAGATGTAGATAGCATGCGGGTGGATGGAGGGAGCGGGTTGGGATTAGGGAACTTATTGAAAAGAGGAGACAAGAGACACGGATATTTTTGTGATCCGAAACTTACAAATGTGTGACAATAGCGAGGTTGGACTCTTCTGCCAAGATAGCCGGCACGGCGACCCGAAGGTTCGCGCGCGAGCAAGCCGATCGTTTATTGGGACGTTTGGCATTCCAGATCGGCCGGGCGATCAAATCCCATAACGCCGAGGCAGTTCATGACTTACGAGTCAGTATTCGCAGATTCGTACAGGCTTTGCGCGTCCTCAAGCCGTGTTTTCGCGGCAGGGAACTGCGCAAGATTCGACGGGAGCTGAAGCGAATAATGGCTGTCGCGGGAGAGGTCCGGAACCACGACATCGCCTTGAAGCTGCTAGCTAAGTCGAAGCGGCCGGAACGTACCAGTCTGCAGCCCAAAATCCAAAGCCGGCGGCAGGAGACGGAGCGCTCGCTGATAACCTTGCTGAAGAGCTGGCTGGAACGTAAATCGTCGTTGAAGTGGAGAGACGCGTTGGGACGCGCAGCCGAGGAGGCCGGCGAGGATTTTGGCAAGGCGCCCACAGCCCAAACGGCGCGGCAAATGCTGCCGGGCATGGCACAGGATTTCTTTGAGGGCGGTGACCAGGCGGCCAGCGTCAAAGCCGATCCTCGAGAACTGCACCGGTTTCGTCTGGTCTCGAAAAAGTTCCGCTATACGCTCGAGCTATTCACGCCCTTAGGCGGCACGGCATTGACTCCTAAGTTGGAAGCGATGCGACGCGTGCAGACGCTTCTCGGGGACATCAATGATCTTGAGACGGTGCGTGATATGCTTGGCGAATACGAAGGCGCTGAGCCGGTAATTACGTGGCTCAAGAAAAGGCAACGCAAGCGCCTGGCGGAATTCCGCGGGTATTGGGAGACGACCTTCGAGGAAGCCCAAGAGCGGCAAAGCTGGATCGATTTCCTGAAGCATTTGGCGGCCGGGCCGCGAACGTCGCGGAAACCCGCTGGCCGTAGCGGCGCTCAAACGCCTGCAGGCGGCCGCAGCCGGGTCGCGGTGGCTTAGGACGTAGTAGCTTCAGTCAGCGCGAGCGGCGCCGCGACCGAACCCGAACGACGAGATACCAGACGATGGCGGCGTTGATCACCAGAACAATGGTCTTGACCATGGTCACGTGCTTGGCCAGTTCGTAGATTTCGAGTGGCAGCAGCGCACCGGTGGTGATGATGGTGAAATATTCAGCCCAGTGCTTGCGCAGCAGCAGTCCGACTCCTTCGATTAACAAGAGGGCGGCGTAAAAGAATGTACCAGCGCTCAATTCCCTGAGCTGCCTGGGCGTTACCGAGAAGACTTTCGCGAGGATGGGCTGGATGAAGCGATTGTCGGGGTCAACTCGCAGCACGTTCACCCAATGTAGAACGCTCGCTGCCAAGTCCTTATGGAGATACTTAAGCGCTCCGATTCCGACCGCAATGAGCGCCAGCGCCTTGAGCAGCTTGAAAAGGGCGATCAGTACTAAAACAGCGGCACTTTCCTGCTTCCTGGATTTCTTGACTGCAGTTCGCGGCACACCTTATAGATTACGCAAGTAGAATAAGCAAGTAGAATACGCAGGTCAGAGACTGTCAGAGACCTGCTCCACTCTTATTCGTAACGGAGGGCGATGATCGGATCGACGCGAGTCGCTCGGACGGCCGGCAACAAGGCAGACAATGCCGCTACGCAGAAGACGAGGGAAGTCACGCCTACATAGGTAATCGGATCGCCGGGCTGGACGCGGTAAATCATGGTAGCCATGAGCCGCGCGAGGCCCAGTGCCGTAGCCACGCCAACGATGACGCCGGCCAACACCACTCTTAGGCTCTGGCTGAAGACCAGCTGTACGATGCCGCTCCGGTTCGCGCCCAAGGCCATCCGAATACCGATCTCCTGGGTTCGCTGCGTTACTTCATACGCCAACACGCCGTAGATGCCGACGACGGCGAGAATCATCGCGATGGCGGAGAAGATGCCAATCAGCGTTAAATTGAAACGCGACTGCCAGAGTGCGTTTCCGACGGCGTGCCGCATGGTCTCCAGATGCGAGACCGGCATGTCGCGATCAATGCTCCAGATGGCGTGTTGGACCGCGGGCATGAGGGCCTCGGCGTCAGAATCCGTGCGGATCACGATGCTCACATAAGCCTTCCACGGATGCTGGCTGGTAAGGAAGTCGGCATCCTGGAGAAAGGGAATATAGACCTCGTTGTCGAGAGGTCCGGTCCAGTTGGATTGCTTGATATCTTTGATCACGCCGACAATCGTGAGCCAGCGGGGATTGGTGGTATCCAGCGTGATGCGCTGCCCGATAGGGTCCTGGTTGGGCCAGGCGCTGGTCGCAAGGGTTTCATTGATGATCGCGACTAGCGGGCTGTTCGAATTGTCGTGGTCATTAAACTCACGCCCGGTTCGAAGAGGAACTCGCATGGCCGCAAAATAGTTCGGGCCTGATTCGCGATAGATCGTATTCATCTCGTGGCCCGGCGCCGGAATCGGCCGCCCTTCGATAGCTATATTCGTCCCCCAAGTATCGCCGACCAGCGGGAGGTGATTGGTCATGGCCACCGAGCGCACTCCAGGCAGGCCTTGCAGCGCAGTTGCAAGTCTACGGTAGAGATTTTCCCGCTGCGGACCGGTATATTGTTGCTGGCCGGCCACCGATACAGTCATGGTGAGTAAATTCTTGGTATCGAAACCTGGATTGACATCGCGCAGATTCAGGAAGCTGCGCATCAATAAACAGGAACCGACCAAGAGCACGATCGCAATCGCAACTTCGGCGGCGACCAGCGCTTTGCGGAATCCGGATCCGCGTCCGCCGGCGAGCGACCGGCCGCCTTCTTTGAGGCGATCGTTCAAATCCTGGCGTGAAGCGAAGAGCGCCGGAGCGAGTCCGAAAAGGATGCCGGCGGCCAACGAAAGTAGAAGAGTAAAGCCAAGCACGGGCGCGTTGATCGCAACCGTGTCCCAGCGCGCCATTCGGACATTGGCACCGGGGTCCGGCCGCAACATTGCTTGGAGAACGTTGGTCCCCCACACCGCCAGCAGCAGACCAGGAATAGCGCCCAGCAGGGACAGCACAACACTTTCGGTGAGGAACAGCCGCGCGATACGAATGCGCTGCGCCCCCAGCGATAGACGGATGGCTGTCTCACGCTGCCGGGCGGTGGCACGGGCGAGCACGAGGTTCGCGACGTTGGCGCAAGCGATCAATAATACCAGTCCAACCGCGCCCAGGATCACGAGTAACGCGGGACGGACATTACCGACGACTTTCTCCAGCAGCGGCTCGACCAGGACCTGCATATTCGTGTTGGTGCTGGGATAGGCACGCGCCAGATTGCGGCAGATGCCGTCCAGTTCGGCCTGGGCACTCACGGCGCCGGCGTCCGGTCGAAGCCGCGCGAAAACTCGCAGAGAGTGGAACGAACGCTGTGTAACGCGATCGGAAATGTCGAGCGGCGCCCACATTTCTGCCTGCGTAATCCAGAACGGCGTGAATTGAAACGAGGCGGGCATCACACCAAGTAATGTATAGGGCTCGCCATCAAGAACGACGGTCTGGCCGATGGCGTCCGGTGCGCCGCCGAACCGCCGCTGCCATAAACCATAACTGATCACCAGGACTTTTCCATGCCCAGCTTCAAAATCATCGCGAGAAAACGTACGGCCACGGAACGCCGGCACGCCCAACAGCCGGAACATGTCTGCGGACAGGTGCAGACCGACAACCTGTTCGGGAGTAGAGCGTCCGCTTAGGTTACCGGTCCATCCCTCGGCGGCTGCAACCGCTTCGAAGGATCGAGCCTGGCTGCGGATATCCAAGAAATCGGGCGGGGAGAGAGGGTGGGATCTTGGCCCCAGAAGCGTGACGAGCCGCGCCGGATCGGCGTAGGGCAAGGGCTGCAGCAGCACAGCATGAACGACGCTGAAGATCGCGGTGTTAGCTCCGATGCCGAGCGCCAGCGCGAGGGCGGCAACCAACGTGACGGCGGCGTTCTGGCGGAGCGCCCGCAGTGCATAGCGGAGATCCTGAACGAGGGTGATCACGGCAGTTGGACGAATTCGGACAGAAACGGTTAGTGGCGTTCACACGAGTGTGAATGCGGCACGCAAGAGTGCGGGCGCTACGAGTTGGCGTTCACGCTCGTGTGAACGTGTTCGACGCGTCGGACACTACTCGTCTTTGAACAACGGCTGTCCCGCCAGCGCCATCCGCACTCCATACAGCGACAACGCCAGGATCGCGATCAGAACGAACGCGCTGGTACCGAAATACCAGACGCCAACATCCGCGCCGATGGGGAAGGAGACAGTCAGAAGCACCACGAACATCGCGACAGTCAGCACCAGTAGTCCAAATCGCATGAGAGCGAACACCATCACTCCGAAAAACAAGATGCTAACCGGCCATTCGATCAGAGGATAAGCTGAGTTGGCGGCCAAAATGCCGCTCAAGGCCACAATGCTCAGGCCTGCAGCCAGCCATTGTTTCCGAAGAAACGTGCGGCTTAAGAAGATCAGAAACAGGATGCCTAGCGATCGGAAGAGCGCATCGACAACCAGGAACAGGAATTCGCCCGCCGCGTAGCGCCCGCTGGTCAAAGTGATCAGCGCCGATGATGTCCGCACCATCGGGACTCCGAGTGGGCGGTACGATAGCGCGCCGAAGTCCTCGATCAGTGCTAGCAGCACTCCCACGGCGACGCCTAGGACCATATCCCGTCCCACCAGAGGATCGCGCAGGCCGCCGGTCAGAATACGGCTCCACGAAATGATGGTCTGTGGCCATTTCCGGCGAACGAAAGGCTCGAAGGAGAGGTACATCACCCCCAGTAGTACTGCTTCGAAAATCGACCGCATCAACGCCCGAAAGAATAGGTCGGCCTCTCCCTCCCCGGCGACGTGCGCTCCTCCAATCAACCAAGCCGAGAAGCCCATCGCAAATCCGAACAGCGCCAGCCGGATGGCCGCTCGCGTGTCGCCCCGGCCCAGCCGGAGATTGTAGCGCGCGAACGGAAATGATCCCAGGATGATGATGAGCTCTATGACCAGATAGACCAGGTCGCCGGCCGATCTTCCTTCTGGTCCAGGCTCGACATCGGGCAGGACGGTAGTGAAACTTACGGGCTTTCCGTGAAAGGCGGCAGTCTCGATGCGGATCGGAATTTCCGGCGCCTCGGGATACGTGCCGCTCCAGGCCGCGCGCACATCCGCCATCACGGGCGGCGTCCCTTCGGGCTCTGCGCGAGCGAAGCGTGCAGGATCGAGTCCCGCCGCCGAAAACAAAACGTTCCAATCAGGCGCCGCCCAAGGACCTTTCGATTGGTCCCGATCGGGAGGCACAGCAGTGAACCCTACTAGCCTTCCCTCCGTGTCCAATCGGATATACAGCATTCCGGGAACATCCAAGGGGGGATCGGTCTGGCTGACGCGCAGGACATCCGGTGTTTCTCGCGGGGCCAGGGATCGAGGACTGGAACGATACCAGAATCCGATGACGGGCGGCCGGCTCATCGCCAGAAATCGTCCAGCGCGATCGCGGAAATGACTAAGCAGGTAGCGCAGATTAGCTATGCGGTAGTTAAATCCGTCGGCGGTCGAAACTCCTCGATTACTATAGCCAAGCCTCTGCGCGATATCTCGGGCCTTGTCGGCCAGCGCCTCGGGTGGTTTTTCGAACGGAACTTTGGCCAGTAGTTCGGTCTGTTGGTTGACGACCGCGAAGGTGGCGAGTCCGGCCACGATGGCCACTAGAAATCCCATCGCCCAACCCGGGCTCTCTCCAACCTTTTGTCCGGACGCTGCCACCATCTCGGGCGATGGCGTCTCTCCAGCAGCCAGTGCTTCAGCCAGCGGATCGCCACCCGGCAACGCGGCCAGTGCCGCGAAAGCTGACGCAGGACGAGCGCGAGGATCCGGCGCCAGACAGCGCAGAATCACGCTCTCCACCTCCGGATCGATGTCCTTCACTATGCTGCTCGGATTCGGTGGCGTTCCTTGTTGCGTAAGTTTAAGCAGCTCTTCTCGAGTCGATGCAGCGAAGGGCGGCTTGCCCGTGAACATTTCGTACAGCACCACGCCCAGCGCATAAATATCGCTCTGCGTCGACACTTCTTTGCCCGAAAGCTGCTCGGGGGCCATGTAGGCGGGAGTGCCGTTGCGCACCTCCGCCCCTTCGATGCTGCCTATCACTCCCGCCAATCCGAAATCTGTGATCAGCACATGGCCGCGGCCGTCGATCATGATGTTGCTGGGCTTCAGATCGCGGTGCAGCACTCCTTTGTCGTGAGCCGCTGCCAGCCCGGCGCAAAGTTTCCGCGCGATTTCGAGCGCCTTGTCCGGGGGCAGCCGCCCGATGCGGCGAAGCAGGGAATGCAGGTCTTCGCCGTCCACATATTCCATGGAGATGTATGCCAGCCCCTCCGCTTCGCCGATGTCGTAGACCCGGCAAACGTTGGGATGCGAGACCTGGCGCGCGATGCGAACCTCGTTGTTGAAACGCGCCAGAAATTTTGGGTCGCGCGCAACTTCGGCTGGCAGGAACTTAAGCGCCACTTGCTGGCTGAGCCTCAGGTCCGTGGCGCGGTAAACCTCGCCCATCCCCCCGACGCCCAGCAGACTGATGATCCGATAGCGATCGCCGAGCAAGGTCCCGGGAACGAAGCGGCCTTCTTCACTGGAGCTGGACGACGCACTGCCCGCACTGGTGCTCAGTGCGGTTGGAAGCTGCGAGGCCGGCGAACGCACATCCATGCATTGAGTGTCCCAAAATTAGGGACAGTGCACTCAAATACGGATTTCGTTGGTGGGTTAGTCACGCCATGGGTTCGTAAACTCAAGTCGACAGGGAGGATCTATTGTGCTCAAAACGGACCAAAGTCCGAGATGGCGACTTCTGCTCATGTGGATTACTTCTGGATTCCCGACCATCCGAGAATAGGAACGACGGCGCGCTTATTATGCCAAGACAATCGAGGTGAATTCGAGCCATGTCGCTTACATCTCTCAGGCGAAGGAAACGGCGAAATTCATCGAAGCGGCTGCCACCTCGCTCATCAAAGAGGTTGCCACCTTATTGGTTTACAGCCGCACAGCCAGCAGCCCGAACCGAGTGGTTCTCTAGTAATTCGCGCCGCTGCTCGCGCCCTTTGCCAAAAAGCGGTAGGTTGTCGTGCCGATCCCGTGGTGGCGCGACCTAGAGCATCCAGTATGTACTGTTCCCGCTACGCGCTCCAACGTCCCACCGCGCAGGCTGGTTCTAATCCACCAGACGCGTCTGCAACGCATAGCGGATCAGTTCCGCGGTGGTCGCCATCTTCATTTTTCCTAGAATCCGGGTGCGATACGTGCTGACGGTGGTCGCGCTCAACTGCAGTTCGCCTGCAATCTGGCTCACCGTTTTGCCGGAGGCAAGCATCCTCAGGATTTCAAACTCACGGCCGGACAGAATCTCGTGGACGGGCCGCTCGGAGTCGTGCTTCAGCGTTACAGCCAGCTCTTCTGCCAAGGCTGGGCTCACGTAGCGCCCTCCGGCCAGCACCTTCCTCAGGGCGTTGATCAATTCTTCGGGCGCACTTTCCTTGTTCATGTACCCGGCCGCTCCAGCCTTGAGAACACGTTTGCCGTATTGACCCTCGGCGTGCATGCTCAAGACTAAAACGGGCAGCTTGGGTTGCGTCCTCTGAATATCGCCGATAAGATCCAGCCCGCTTCGTCCAGGCATGCTGATGTCCAGAATGACGACATCCCAGGGCTGCTTCTGAACCTCCGTCAAAGCCTGCTGCGCATCTTCGGCTTCCCCGCAAGTCACCCCGTCCAACTCGCGCTGCAGAATCTCTTTCAGCCCTCTACGCAGGATGGCATGATCATCGGTGATTAGAACTCTGATCAACGTCTTAAGTCTCCAAAGGTTTCGACTCGACTAGAGGAATTCGCATCCACACCGTGGTGCCCTGGCCTGGAACGCCCCGGATGGTCAGTTCGCCATGCAGCAGCAGCGCTCGCTCCCGCATTCCACGGATTCCCAGCGATCCTGACGCGGAGAGTTGTTCTTCGCTAACGCCCCGGCCGTTGTCGCGAACCTCCAAGGTGATATTTCCGCGTTCTTTGAGAAGCCGCACGTCCACCGAAGTTGCGTTCGCATGCCGCGCCACGTTAGTCAACGTCTCCTGAAGAATTCGGAAAACCGCCGTGGCTCGATCCGAATCGATGGCGCTGTCATTCTCCGGCAGATCCAAGCGGCACTTGGTCCCGGTTCGCGCTTCGAATTCATCCGTCGCCCATTCGACGGCGGCAATCAGACCCAGGTCGTCCAGAATTCCGGGCCTGAGTTCGGTTGAGATTCTCCGTACCGACTTAATAGTCTGGTCCACCACGTTCGCGATGGATTCGATTTTTTTCACCTGCCGCCCGTCTGGCGGAAACTCGTGCGCCAATGAGCTCAAATCGATTTTAATGGCGGTCAAAGCTTGACCAAGCTCGTCGTGAATTTCCCGGGCTACCCGTTTTCTTTCCTCTTCCCTGGCATCTTGCACCCGCGCCGTTAGCGCCCGCAATTGATCGAAGGAGCGCCGCAGCTCCACTTCGGCCTCCTTGCGTTCGGTCACGTCCATCACCACGCCATACCGTTCTACGATTTGCCCAGCCTGGTTCGCTACCGGATAGACCACATCGTGGATATGCCGGATCGATCCGTTCGGAAGAACAACCCGGTAGTCCACCGCGTAATGCCGGGCGTTGACTGGCGCATCTCTGAGCCCTTCTTCGATTCTCGGCCGATCTTCGGGATGAATCCGCTGCAGGAACATTTCGCATAACGAAGCTTTCGGCGTTGCTGGATCGATGCCAAAGATGCGAAACGTCTCCTGTGACCAGAACAGTTTTCCCGATAACACATTCAAGGCCCAACTGCCTGTGTGGCTGAGCCTTTGCCCCGCCGCCAAATAGGCCTCGCTACGCTTTAGGGCTTGTTCAGTGCGTTTCCTGGCAGTGATGTCCTTCCCGATTCCCAGCATCATCCCGTCAGAAAGTTTAACCAGAGCCCAAGTAATATCTAAAATCTGCCCATCTCTTATCTTGGTCTTAAACTCCACCCACTGATCTTGTGACTCGGCCAGGAACTTCAGAACCCTTTGGCGATAATCCGGATCCGGGTAGCACAAGGAAAATATGTCGAGATTCTCCTTTTGTATCTCCTGCAACGACCAACCCAAGGTCCGCTCCCATTCCCGGTTAACGAACTTGATCGAACGTTCTTTAGTGACTATGCTGATCATTGCGGGAACATGATCCAATGTACGCCGTAGATCTTCAATGCGATTTCGAAGACTATCGTCGGCGTTTTTGCGGGCCGTGATATCTTTGGCGATGGACATGATGAAACTGGAGCATTCCCCTCGGCCAGGAATCTGCGACACCGTGTTGTGAACCCAGATTATCTGCCCGTCTTTACGGCGACAGCGCATTTCAATCTGAAAATCGGGACGCTCCCCGCGGCCCAATTGCTCCATTAACTCCGCGTTTTCCTGGCGGTCATCCTCCGCCGCCAGGTCCAGAAGAGTGAGATCGGACAATTCCTGATTTGAATAACCCGTCAGCTTGCAATAGGCGCTATTAGCTTCTACGAACCGGCCCGCTAAATCCGCTCGTGCGATGCCGAGACTGGAATCTTCAAACAGCGCCTGCCACAGGACGTGGCTCGTCTCCAGCGCGTCCATGCGCGGTCTTGGCGATGCGGGTCTTGGCGATCCCATGGATTCGTGCATAAAGCTGACTCGAGAGGGCCTCCCGCCAGGAGCCCTAAGGTCCCGGGAATGGCACGCCGGGGACGCCGTTCTTTTACTATAGCCCGATCATGTGTTGGTAGAATAGTTGGCAATTTCCCGCGAAGGAGTTTGACCATAATGAACCGAAGCCTTCCAGTCGCGTTAGTGCTAGCGTGCTCCATCAATCTCGGAATCGCCCAGGAGCCGCCTCCGTCCCCGGAATCACCTCAACCGGCCCCGGCGGCTAGCGGGCCCGAACGCCCTGGATTCACTCCTCCCTCGCAGGAGCCGCGCCCTTACGAGAAAGTCATCACCAAAGACGCTCAATCCGCCAAGGGCATTTTCACGGTCCACCAGGTCAAAGATAAGTACTACTACGAAATTCCCTATCGTGAATTTGAAGAACAGTTCCTTTGGAATACGCAGATTTCCAAGACGACCTTGGGCGTCGGCTACGGCGGTCAGGAATTGTCCAGCCGAGTAGTGTATTGGCAGCTCAACGGAAACAAAGTGTATCTGCGCACGACCAGTTATGACGTAGTCGCCGATCCGGCCACGCCCATCTCGCAAGCCGTGAAAGCAGCCAACAACGACGCGATTCTGATGTCCTTCCCGGTTGCCGCATTTGGGCCCGACAAAAATTCCGCGGTGATCGATGTCACGCGTCTTTTCACCACCGACGTGTCGGAATTCAGCGCCCGGCAGCGGCTTAACGCGACGGCCATGGACGCATCGCGCTCTTATGTTGAACGCATCGCGCCGTATCCGCAGAATATCGAAACGGACGCCTCCATCACCTATACCAAGAGCGCCGCGCTGCCCGGCCAACAGAACACGCCCGTTAATCCATTCGCAGGCGCAGGTATGCGTCCCGGAAGCGCGACCATTGTCCTGCATCACAGCATGGTGAAGCTGCCGGAGAGCCCCATGACGCCGCGCGTCTTCGATGAGCGCGTGGGCTACTTTTCAGTGAACCAAATGGACTATAGCCGCGACGAGCAGCGCGCCCCGCGACGCCGCTATATCAGCCGCTGGCGGCTGGAAAAGAAAGATCCCGCGGCGCAGCTTTCTGAGCCGGTGAAGCCAATCGTCTATTGGATCGATTCGGCCACGCCGACCAAATGGATCCCTTGGATGAAGCGCGGTATTGAGGATTGGCAGCCAGCCTTCGAAGCCGCCGGATTCAAGAATGCGATTGTCGCCAAAGTTGCGCCTACCCCGGACGAGGATCCCGACTTCAGCCCGGAAGACATCCGCCATTCGGTAGTGCGCTGGCTACCCTCCACCATCGAGAATGCAGTCGGCCCGCACATCAGCGATCCACGCACCGGAGAGATTCTGAACGCGGACATTCAGTTCTATCACAACGTCATGAACCTGCAGCGTGACTGGTACTTCCTGCAGGTGGGCCCGCTCGACCCGCGCGCGCAGAAGCTGCCCCTGCCTGACGATCTGATGGGTCGCCTGATCGAGTTCGTTCTGGCGCATGAAGTGGGCCACACGCTGGGTTTTCAGCACAACATGAAAGCCAGCTCAATGTATCCGCAAGACAAGGTTCGCGATCCCCAGTGGCTGAAGACCATGGGGCATACGCCGTCAATCATGGACTACTCGCGCTTCAACTATGTAGCGCAGCCGGAAGACAAAATTCCGGTGGATGATCTGGTGCCGCGCATTGGCCCCTACGACATTTGGGCCACCAAGTGGGGCTATTCGCCGATACCTGGCGCCAAGAGTGCCGACAATGAGAAGCCCACGCTCGATCAATGGGCGCGGGAGCAGGACAAGACACCCTGGTACCGCTTCTCGACTTCGGGATCCGCCGGTTCCGATCCGGGCGAGTTGACCGAGGCGGTAGGCGATGCGGACGCGCTGAAATCGACCGCGCTGGGAATTAAGAATCTGCAGCGCGTATCGAAGATGCTATTGCCCGCCACCACAGCCAAGTCAGGCGACTCATACGAGGATCTGGCGGAGCTGTACGGCCGAATGCTGGGGCAGTGGACGTTGGAGCTGAATCATGTCGCGGCCATCGTAGGCGGATTCAATGCGCAGGAAAAGTACGTGGACCAGGAGGGCGTGGTCTATAGTCCCGTTCCTAAGGCGCGCCAGGAAGACGCGGTGAAATTTCTGAGCGACAATGCCTTCGCGACGCCTATGTGGGCCATCGATCCGCAAGTGCTGCGTCGCATCGAGCCGATCGGAGCGCTGAGCCGAATCCGCAATGCCCAGAGCAGCGTGTTGAACAACCTGCTGAGCAGCGCCCGCTTCGCGCGGATCGTGGAGCAGGAAGCCATCGACGGTTCCTCCGCATATGGCCCGACCGAGTTTCTGGCGGATGTGCGCAAAGGAATCTGGAGAGAGCTGGATTCCCCGCAGATCAGAATCGATGCCTATCGCCGGAATCTGCAGCGAGCTTATCTGGACCTTGTCAATAACAAACTGAACGCCGCTGCTCCTTCTCTGCCCCCGAACTTGCCCGTGGGATTTCCGGCCGGATTCTTTGCTTCCAGCGGCGACGAGAGACCGCTTTATCGCTCCGAGCTGAAAACCCTGAACTCCGCCATCGGCGTAGCGCTGGCAAAAGCCGCGGACAAAGAGACCCGAGCGCATCTGGAAGCCACCCGCGATCAGATCGCTAAAATGTTGGATCCCAAGTTCGCGCCGCCATCCGGATTGGGCGCTGGCGTAATCCGTATTTTCGGCGACCAGCTCGAAACCTGCTGGCCCGATTACGTGATTCGGCCCTAACCGTAGCTGCTACGTCTGGTGCTAGGTCGATAGTATGTTATCAACCTGAATAGAACGTTCTTAGCATAATATGCTTTGCAATAAACTAGGCGGCCTGAGTTATACATAAAACCAGAAATCAGACTTGCTTGTTGCCCGCAAAACATTGATATTGCATCGCGAACGTTAAGGAAACACAAATGGCGGCCTGCGTGCGACAAGACCGCCCGTATGAAACGACTCCGCACACTGCTTCAATTTGGTTTAGTGGTTCTTCTTCTTAGTGTTGGCGTTCTAGCTCCGCTGGCCAACCTCAATGGCCAAGTCATCAGCGGCGACTTGATCGGCACGGTCACCGATGCGTCGAGCGCCGCCGTACCGAACGTAACAGTCACCGCGACCAATGATGCGACCGGTGTGAAGACCACTACCACGACCAATGCCAGTGGCGAGTACCGCTTTACGAACCTTTTAGCCGGTGTATATACACTCAGTGTAAACGCGGCTGGGTTTACGTCGATCACGCTGAAAAACGTTGCCGTGCAACTTAACCAGACGGCGACACAAAACATGACGTTGCAGGTAGGCCAGGTCTCGACCACGGTGGAGGTTCAGGAAGCGGGCGTCGCCATCGACACCACCACAGCGCAGATTCAAAACACGTATAACACGAAACAAATCGGCGATTTGCCGAACACGGCGATCGGAAATGGCGTACTCAACTTATCCTTGTTACAGGCTGGCGTATCAAGCGCCGGGGGAGTAGGCGTAGGGACTGGCCCGTCAATCGGCGGCCAGCGTCCGCGGAACAACAATTTCACCGTCGACGGCATTGACAACAACAACAAATCGGTCACCGGCCCGATAGTGTTTCTTCCGAACGAATCGGTGGCGGAATTTACGCTGCTCCAAAATCAGTTCGAAGCCGAGTATGGTCACTCATCCGGTGGTCAGTTCAACACCATCGTGAAGGGCGGCACGAATCAGTTCCACGGAACAGTGTACGAATACCTGCGCAATCGTGACTTGAATGCCGAGGACCAGGCGTTTAAAAACCAGGGCATAACGAAAATTCCCCGCTACGATCAAAACCATCTGGGCGCTAACTTCGGCGGGCCGATTTTCAAGAACAAGTTATTCTTCTTCGCCAGCTTCGAGTACAATCCTCTGGGCCAGGCGAGTACGGTCGCTTCCCCAATTTATGCGCCGACCGCATCCGGGTATTCGGCGCTCGCTGCCGCGCCCGGCGTTAGCGCGACCAATCTCGGGATCATGCAGAAATACGCCCTAGCCACCGCACTGACTCCCGGCGCTCCTACGATTACTGTTGGCGGAGTGAGCGTGCCCACAGGAATTATTCCTGTCACAGGGCCGAATTTCCAGAATGCCTACTACGGCGTCTACAGCATGGACTACAATCTTTCCGACAAGGATCAAATTCGCGGCCGCTACATTTACAATCGATACGATAGCATCAACACTGGGGCCGAGCTGCCGGTATTTTATACTCCGACACCTAGCCGCTACTATCTGGCGACTCTGGCCGAATATCACACCTTCAACCCCAATTTGACTAACGAATTTCGCCTGGGCTATCAGCGGCAGAACCAGAGCCAACCCGTAGGAAACCAGACCTTCCCCGGATTGGATGCTTTTCCGAATCTGGTTTTTAATAACCTGAACTTGCAAATTGGGCCGAACCCCAACTACCCGCAAGCCACTATCAACAATCTGTACCAGTTCAGCGAGAACATCACCTGGATCAAGGGCCATCACACCTTCAAGTTCGGGAGCGAGTTCCGGGATTCTATCTCTCCGGAACTGTTCATCCAGCGCGTTCGCGGCGATTATGAATACACCAACGTCGCCAATTATCTGACGGACCTTACACCGGACTTCCTGGCGCAGCGCAACGTCGGCGTGACGCCCTATTACGGAAATCAGCTTGGGTCGTACACTTACCTTCAGGACACGTGGCGCGTCCGCCCCAACCTGACCCTCGATCTCGGCTTGCGTTACGAGTACACTACGGTCCCGCTCGGCATTCAAGCTGAAAAGTTGAACGCCATTGCCAGCGCCCCTGGCTTGCTGACATTCAAGGCCCCCAGCGCGGATCCTTATGGTTTCGGACCCCGGATCGGCATCGCATACACGCCGGGCAAAAGCAGCAACACCGTAATTCGAGCGGGCTTTAGCAGGGCAACCGACGTCATTTTTGACAACGTTGGACTGAACGCGGTTCCACCCGAGTTCAGCACCACTGTTAATTTCCCGTTGGGCGTGGGGACCAACTTCCTCCAGAATGGCGGCATCACTCAGTCCCAGGGGCTGAACCTTGCGACCCTCACCACCGCGTCGGCACGCTCGAAAACATCCTCCTGGCTACCCGATCAGGTTTTACCCTATTCGCTGAATTGGACCTTAAGCGTGCAGCATGTCTTCCGCAACGACTATACGCTGGAAGTGCGCTACTTGGGGACTCGCGGCGTCCACCTGCTCCAGCAGCAACAGATCAATATCCAAGCGCCGGTGACGGCGACGGAGAACGTTCCGACGTTCCTGGCCGTACCCTCCGCTGCTACGCTAGCCTCTCTTCCCCTCACCGTCGGCCAGATCCGATCCATCGGATATATCCTGCCTCAGTACGCTGCGGCGGGTTTCAACGCGCCGATCACGGCCTACGTGCCGCAAGGTTGGTCCACCTACCACGGCCTATCGGTTCAGTTAAACAAGCGCCTCGGGCACGGCCTGCAATATCAGGCGGCCTACACCTGGAGCCATCTCATCGATAACAGCACGGCGGAAGTGGCCAGTACTTACCTGACGCCTCGCCGCGCCGAGGATTTCCAGAACCTGAGCATAGAGAAAGCTTCGTCTGCGCTAGATCGTCGCCAGCGCTTTGTGTTGAGCTTGGTTTACGATGCTCCCTGGTATAAGAGCAGCGGCAATTGGATGATGAAGAACCTGGTAGGCAATTGGGAAATCGCTCCCATTTACACCTATGAGTCTCCGGAATACTTTACGGTATTGAGCGGTGTCGATTCAAACCTCAACAATGATTCCGCTCCGGATCGCACCCTTGTGAATCCATCGGGCGCAGCGGGAACCGGCAGCGGCATCATCGGGTATACGGCCACCGGGGCGACGGTGTTGCCCACGGCGTCGGCCTCTCTCGTAAACAACGTGGTTGCCTGGGTAGCCAAAAACCCGAGCGCGCGCTACATTGAAGCCGGTCCCGGCGCTTACGCCAACGGCGGCCGCAACACGCAAGCCACCCGGCCAATCGACAACATCGATTTGTCCCTCTTCAAACACTTCAACATCACTGAGCGGATGCGGATTGATTTCGGCGGACAGTTCTTGAATATTTTCAATCATCCTCAGTTCATCCCCGGCAGTATCAACAACACGGCTGCCGTCAGCACCTTTAGCAGTCCCGTGTTGGCTTATGCAAGCGCCAACAACGCGAACTTTAACAATCCCAGCTTGGCCTTTGGCAGCAATCCCCGCGTAATCCAGGTTCTCGCGCGCTTTAGCTGGTAGACCGAATGAATCTGTGGCGCACGCACTCTATGAGTGCGTGCCCTTATCTTCCGGCGCGTTTCAGCACGGCACGCAGATCCATGGTGCGGATCAACTTGTGCAGGTAGTTAGGATGCAGGCCCAGAATCTTGGCAGCGGTCTCGTGATCGTAGTTAGCCTGATCGAAGGCCTTTAGCACCACCTGGCGCTTGGCGGCTTCGACGGCTTCTTCGTACAGGCTGGCGGACACTTCGGCCGGCCGCGTTTCGCGTATGTGCTCGGGCAGATCCTCAGCAAGAATCGTGTCGGTTGAACCTAGCACCACGGCGCGCTCGATGGCATTCTCCAACTCGCGCACGTTGCCTGGCCAGGAATAACTTTGGAGATAGACGCGCGCATCAGGCGCCAAGCCTGTGATCTTTCGGCCACAATCGTGCGCACACTTTTTAGCGAAGTGCTCGGCCAGCGGAATAGTATCTTCTGGACGCTCGCGCAGCGCGGGCGCTGTCAGCACGACCACGTTGAGGCGATAGTACAGATCCTGGCGGAAGAGGCCCTTCTTGACAGCGTCGTCGAGGTCGCGATTGGTGGCGGCCAGCACCCGCAGATCGAGCTTGATGGTCTTAGTGCCGCCGACGCGTTCCATCTCCCGCTGCTGGAGAACCCGCAGTAGTTTGGCCTGCAGGAGTTGAGTAAGCTCTCCGATTTCATCCAGAAACACGGTGCCGCCCTGGGCCATCTCGAGCTTGCCCAACTTTTGCGTGAACGCTCCGGTAAATGCGCCCTTCTCGTGGCCGAACAGCTCACTTTCGAGGAGCGAGTCGGCGAGCGCGGCACAGTTGATGGCAATGAACGGACCGGCCGCCCGTAGGCTGTTGCGGTGGATCGCGCGAGCGATCAGCTCCTTGCCAGTTCCGCTCTCGCCGAGAATCAAGACCGTGGAATTGGAGGGCGCCACCTTGCCAATCTGCCGTTGCAGCTCGCGTATCTTCGCGCTGACGCCAACCATGTCGTGCTCAATCTTGAGCTCCTGCTGCAGGCGTTGATTCTCTTCCTGCAGCCAACCTAGAATAGTGGCATTTTCCCAGGCGCCGGCGGCCATCCCAGCCACCGCAGTCAGAAGTTGCAGATGACCTTCATCGAACTTGAGCGATGGATCGGCGGATTCCACATAAATGACGGCGGCCACTTCGCCCCGCACCGTCAGCGGAGCGGCAACGGCCGACATACCCGCGCCATCGGCGTCTTCGAGCCAGACGGCAACGCGTTCTTCAGAAACGCGCTGGAAGACATCCGCGTTGGGTTTCCAGTCGCCCGGGGGCGCTCCCGGAATGAAGACGCCTCCCCGCTCTCCCGGAATCAGCTCCAAAAGCAAAGAAGACAGATGGCTTCGCAAGACTTCCGCCGCCTGCGTTCCGTGCGCCTCCTGCAGTCCGCGAAAGGAATGCAGCATGGTGCTCACCCGCAACAGGGTCCGCAGATCGTGCATCGCGCGAGCGGAAGGAGGCAGAACGGACTGGTGGGCGGAAGATAAATAAATCGAATCGGTCACCTGCAACTGCCGGGTCTTGAAGTCCCCGGACGTTGGCTTGGCCGCGCGATCGCGATCCACCAGAAAGCAGAACACCGACGCGCCGATCCGGACCTCGTCACCCTGCTCCAGTTGGTGCTCAGTCACGGGCGTTCCGTTTACGAATGTACCGTTGCGGCTTTCGAGATCTTTAACCGTACATTGGCGGCCAGAACGAATGAATAAGCAGTGTTTGCGAGAGACCGCATGGTCTTCCAGGTTGAGGTTGCAGGTCGATTGGCGGCCGACGGAGTAATCTCCCTCAGGAAGGGCGCAGATGGAACCTTTTAATGGACCACGCACCGCGACCAGCCTGGGTTCGGCTCCGTTCTTCAAAGAATTCACCAATCGTAGTTCACCCTGCGAGGAGACCCTTGCAATAATTTACCGCACATCTTCATTCTGACGGGCCGGCGGGATTGTGGCGGGACCAGACAGGAGTGTGGCGGGACCGACGGGGTGCGGCGGCGACGGAGCAGGGCGAGCAGTCTATCTGGGGATGATCAGCTCTGAGAAGAAGCGCTGGCTAAGACGCTGCTGATCTGCGAGAAAATCGTGCTGATG
>Ga0210401_10002801_pt1 | contig 19020 bp, 14 predicted proteins | sample IncBWH32MmetaG_FD_150866 | JGI IMG/M metagenome (GOLD analysis project Ga0210401, IMG submission 150866) | Forest soil microbial communities from Barre Woods Harvard Forest LTER site, Petersham, Massachusetts, United States - Inc-BW-H-32-M | ecosystem: Environmental > Terrestrial > Soil >... | reverse complement strand
GGTGCGCGAGGGCCAGGCTTTCGAGCTGCAGATTCTTGTCGCGCTCGGCTAGTGCGATCACCGAGAGATATCCCGCCATCGCTGCTTGTTTCTGATTCATGCGAGCTTCGTCGTCTGCAAGCTGAAGCGTGGCGGAATCCAGTTGCGCGGGCGTGGCGGTGGGATCGTCCGGATGCGCTGCGGCCAGCTGCAGGAATGCGTTCCAGTGGCGAGCGGCGGCAGCGTGTTCGTTCTTTTGATCGAGCGCCTGCGCGAGATAGAGATGAGCATTCGGCTGATTCGGGGCCACGTCCACAGCCTTCTCCCAGGAATCAACTGCTTCTTCGGGATGGCCGAGTTTGGCTGCGAGCAGACCAGAATTTACGAGCGCGTCTGAATCGCGCGGAAAAATTTCGAGCATGCGATGGTAGTGCTCATAGGCTTCGGTGTAGCGGCCGTCTTCGATCATGGCGCGCGCGGCGGCGTGCTGCAGGCCGGCATTGTCGGGGTTGATTGCCACAGCGCGCGTGAGTGCTGCAACGGCGTCGTCTTTTTGTCCCGCCTTCGTTGAGGCACTCGCGATGCGGGCCTGGAGCATAGCGTCATAAGGGTTCAGTTGGGAGGCGCGCAAGAGCGAGTGGAGATTGGATTCGTCCGTGCCGAGAGCGAAGTGCAATTGGTCGAGGCCACCCCATAGGAACAGCAGTCCAACGAGGCTCAATTGAAATGCGGGTGACGTCAGCAGCTTTTTGGTGCGCGTGGGCGTAGCGGCCGGCGGGGACTTACGTGGAGCTGGTTTAGCGGCGCGCTTTGCCGGAGCTGGCTGCACGCCTGATTGTGCTGCGGAGCCGGCATCGATCAAGAGAGAAGCGACGCGCGAATCGCGCAACTTCCAGAGCGCCCCATCGAGCAGGAAATGGTGGATATTCACGAGGGCGGTGAAAATGAGGAAGCTGGTGGTGAAATCGTAATGGAAAATGTAGCTCACCAGCCAAGGGCCGGGGATGAACAGCGCAATGCCTCCTGCGATCAGAGTGACGAAATATCCTGCCATTCGCCAGCTTGACTGGCCTGCTGCGCGTGCTTCGCGTCGCTGGTAGTAACTCGTGATCCATAAATATTGCGCGGAGTGGAGAACGGCGAGAATGCCGCTGCTGTAGCGTGTTTGAGGGATTTGATACGCGGCGTGCAGCTCGAGCAGGGTGGGAAGCACGAACCACAGAAATTGCGTGAGCACGAGCGTGAGCGGTGCGGCCATGGCTCGCGTTCCACTTCGCTGGATGAGCGGCTTGAACGCCATGAACGTGAACGCTGCAAACGCGATTGCCAGGACGAGGCGCAAGGGGAGCGTGATTTTCGCGGGCAGACCCAGCGAAAGAATCAGCGGGTCGCTCGAGCCGCCGGTCATAAAACTTGCGAGCAACATCACGTAGGACGCGACAAATGCCGCGTGTAGCCAGCGGCGCTCGGTGGAGGTGATTTGCGCGCCAGCTCGACGGGTGAACATCATCATCAGACCGTAGTTCTGGCCGGTGTAATGCCACGGACTCCAGCAGATATAGAGCGTGAAAACCCACGGCACGAGCCGGTACGAGGCGTGGAGCATAACGGCCGTGACGACCATCAGCAGCGTGAGATGGAGCGTGAAGAACTTGTATTTTTCGAACTGCTCGCGCGTGTGATATGCGCGGTAGATCGTGGCCATGAAATGCGGGTAGTTGAAGATGATGGCGAGCAGGTAAAACGCCACGGCCCAGCCGTGCGTGTGCGATGGAGTGAGCCATGCAGCAATGGCGAGAAGGGGCGCGGACCATGCGCCGCAGCCGACGATCAGATCGAGCCAAGGACGATAAATCCACGGGCTTGTGCCCTGCGGTGGCGCTACAGAAGAGGAACCGGTGGCACCGATCGGGTTGGCTTGCGTGGTCAGAAGAAAATCCTCAGGCCGCCAGTCTACTTGGAATGCCGCGTGGGATTCGAGCGTGGCGAGGCGAGTTTGCTGAATGCGTAACTTCGGGGCGCTGCTTTGGGATTGTGCGAGCCGCTATTTTCATCGTGGGTTTTTTCACTGATTCGAGCGGCTGCGCGATTTGCCCAATAAAAAGGCGACGACGCCGAGACCCAACAAAGCGAACGTCAATCCAACGATTTTCGCAACCGCCACCAATTTGTGCGGCTCATTGGCCGCGGGGATGATCGAGAAAATGATTGTAACGAGTGTGGTCGCAAAGCCAAGCATGCCAACAGCGATTGCAACCGGCTTGCCTCCGGGAATCCGGATTACTTCGGGCGGCGCCGGCTCGCTCTGAAATCGAATCAGCGCAGCGAAGACAAACAAGTACGGAACGAAATACGAAATGATGCCCATGCTGACCAGAACTTCGTATGCGCCGTAAACACTGGTTCCAGCCTGGCTCAGGAGAATAAAAACTACGCCGCAGAAGGCTTGCACGAGCAGCGCGACATACGGTGTGCCCCACTTCGGATGAATGCGTGCGAACGCGGATGGAAGGTATCGGTCGAGTCCCGCTACGAACGGCAGGCGCGCCGAAACTGCGAGCCAGGCCCCAAGCGCCCCGAGATTGCTGATCGTAATCAGCAGCGCCGCCAGCGGCGCGATCCCTGCGAAGCCTACGCGTTCCGCCGATTTTGAAACGGCTTGCATGATGCCGCCGAGTCCACTCACTTCACCTGCGGGTAGCGACACGAGGACGGCGATGGTGCCGACAATGTAACCGATCGTGACAAACGCTCCTCCGGCGAGAAGGGCGCGAGGGAGATTTTTTCGCGCGTTGTAAACTTCGTCGCCGAGAAATGAGGCCGATTCCGAGCCGCCGAGGGCGAAAATGATTGTGGCGACGAAAAGAACGTCGCGGAAATGCATGTGCGGAACGATGCTTGCTGCTGTGAAGCTCGTGGCCGAGCCGAACCGGTGGAAGGCGATGGCGGCAATCCCGATGAGAATCGCGATCGGCAACCATGTGGCGATCGCTCCGAGATTGTGCAGCCAATTGCCGACGGAGAGCCCGATGAGATTCAGAAACGTGCCGAGCGCGAGTCCGAGCAGGGCGAAGACGAGGAAATAGGTTTTGTTTTCGGAGAGCGATTGCCAGCGGGCCGGACCGATGAAGAGCGCATTGCTGGCCGCGAAGTAGAGAACGGCAGGGTAGTAAGGAAGATTGCTCGCCCAGTAGGTCCAGCCGGTGATGAATCCCGGAAATTCGCCGAACGCGCGTTTGCTCCAGACGTAGAGGCCGCCTTCCTGCGGGTAGCGCGAGGAAAGCTCCATCACGGAAAGTGCTAGGGGAAGATAGAACGTGCACCACGCGATCAACCAGATTACAACGGCGCTCGCGCCGATGGTGGCAGCGGTGGCGATCCAGCGCAGGCTGATGCCGGTGACGATGTAGAAGAGGACCAGGTCGCGAAAGCCAAGCGCGCGGCGGGGACGATTGGTAGCGGCTGGTTCAGGCATCGGCGGCAAGCGGGGTCGGATTCATACGCGTGGCACATGATGCATCGGGCGGAATCTGAAAGCGAGCGAGTTTGAAGCGGCGGCTATTGTGACGGAACACCGTCCAGCGCGCCGCTGCCAAAACCGAAGCCGGCTACACCTTGGCTTTTTTGTCGTGCTCGTAATATTCGTAGGCGGACATTGGTTTCTCGCCGCCTTTTTTCCAGATGCGATCATCGGCAGGGATTTTCCCGAGAGCGCGAGCCATTTCGCGGATGTGTGATGCGACCGCTCCGCAACATGCGCCTATGTAGTTGACGCCGAGGTCGCGCGCTTTCGTCGCATAGTCAGCCATTTCGCGACGGTTCAGTTGATAGGGATCGAGTGGGTCGGGAAACGCAGGCAGGCTGGTGAAATCGCGATGATCGTGGGTGGTGCGATATGCGACGGGCTGGCATGCGATGTACGCCTTCACGGCGCGGCGCATTTCTGCGGCGAGAGGCAACGTGTATTCGGGACTGCGAAGGCAATTCAGTCCGACGATATCCGCGCCCGCATCGACAAGCGATCGCGCGCAATCGGCGGCCGACTTGCCGTCGGGTGTCACGTCCTCGTTTTCAAATGACATCGTGACCATTACCGGCAGATTCGTTCGCTTGGCGCGTTCAACGGCTAGCAGCGCTTCGCCAAGCCACGAAAAAGTCTCGCCGATGATGAAATCGACGCCCTCGGAGATTTGCACGTCGAGCTGTTCGTCGAAGGTCTTGCGGACGCGATCGGCCGCGGCTTTGTCGTTCGGTGCGTACATCCAGGTGAGGCTGATATTTCCAGCGACCAGGCAGCGATTGCCTGCCGCCTGTCTTGCTATGCGCACAGCCGCTCGGTTCAGCTCTTCTACGCGATCGCCCATACCGACTGTGGCGAGTTTGTCGCGGCTCGCGTAAAAGGTGAGGGACTGGAGAACTTCGGAGCCGGCGTCGCGAAATTCGCGGTGCAGCTCGAGCAAAGCTTCGGGGTTTTCGAGCGCCACTTCCGGCGTAAACGGACCGGCTCGAACGCGGCCGCGCTTTTCGAGTTCAAGCAAGTAGCCGCCGTCGCCCAGCACCGGGCCTTGGTCGAGTTTTTCGAGAATGCCCTTTTTTGTTGTGTCTTTCATTCGCGTGCCTTTTGATCGGGACTGTCTCTAGGCCCTCCCGATTTCATGCGACAGCTTTTTTCACGCGGCCGCGTTTCAAATCGCGCAGCGCCTGATGCGCCGCATTGTAGCCCGGAGCGCCCGTGACACCGCCTCCTGGATGTGCTCCGGCGCCGCATAGGTAGAGGCCGTTCACAGGCGTGCGGTATTGCGACCAGCCTGGAACAGGGCGCATGAAGAAAAGCTGATCGAGTGACAAGTCCCCATGGAAAATATTTCCCTCGGTCAGGCCGTAAGTACGTTCGAGATCGAGCGGTGTCAGAATCTGCCGCGCGAGGACCGATTTCGCAAAATTCGGCGCATACTCCCCAATTTTTCTCACGACGCGATCGCCAAGCAGTTCGCGATTCTCATCCCACGTTCCACGCTTCAGCTTGTAAGGGACGTACTGAACGAACGTGGTCATGATGTGTTTTCCCGCAGGCGCGAGCGAGGAATCCACATTTGATGCGACGACGCAATCCAGCCACAGCTCTTCCGGAATTTCGCCGAGCTTACCGATGTCGTAGCAGCGCTGCGCGAATTCAAGCGAAGGCACTAGCGTGAAAAGCGAGCGCTGCGGCGAAGTCCAATCCGAAGGCATCCCAGTGACGCGCGGCTCTTCGCTCAATACAAAATTCACTTTCGCGCAGGGACCATTCATCTTGATCGCAGAAACAGCTTCGCGAAAATCATCCGGCAGCTCACTCGCTTCAACGAGTCCGAGAAACGTCCGCTTCGGATCGGCATTCGAGAGAACGATGCGGCTTTTGAACTCCGTCCCATCCTCGAGGAAGACACCGCGAGCGCGGCCGCCATTCGCGTCAATATTTGCCACGGGACTCGATGTGAGAATTTCGACCCCCAACTTTCGCCCAGCAGATGCAAGCGCCTGCGTGATCGCGCCCATGCCTCCCATCACGTGGCCGTAGAAACCCTGGGTCTCGCCATCGCCGCCAGTCAGTAAATGAAAGAGCAGACCGAGCGCGGACCCGGCGTCGTAAGGCCCGCCGTGCTTGCCGTACACACTATTCGCGAGGAACAATGTCTTGATTTTCTCGGATTCGTAGTGCCGATCGAGAAAATCGCCAAGGCTGCCAGTAAGGAACGCAACAAGCTGACCGACCTCCTCCGTCGTCATCCCGCGAAAACGATTCCCGACGCGCAGAAGTTCCCACCAACCTTCAGCTCCGCGAAACGCTGGATCAGGCGGCGGCTCCAGAAAAAACGGTTGCAGATAACGAGCAAGTTTTTTCAATTGATCGTCCACGCGGGCAAACGTCTTCGCATCGCGCGGCGAAATCTTGTGAAATTCCCCCACAGCGCGTTCGCGGTCCGCCCACCAGGGCACCACACGACCATCGGAAAACGGAACAACGAGGCTCGGGTCGCACGGAACCATCCGTAATCCGTGCGAGGCAAGATCGAGATCGCGAATCACCGTCGGCCGCAGCATGCTCGCGATATAGGAGGTAGTGGACGCGCGGCACCCGGGGGCGATTTCCTCCGTCACACAAGAGCCCCCGACAATCGCGCGTCGTTCGAGCACCAGGGTCGAAAGTCCCGCGCGCGCGAGATAAGCCGCAGCCGTCAGGCCGTTGTGGCCAGCGCCGACGACGATCGCGTCATATCTTTTCCTCGGCACGCTCTTTTCTCGTTTCGGGACTTGCGCAGAGCAGGTGTTTTCGACTAGCATGACCGCTAGTCAGGCCATTGTATCGCTGACTGTAGATAACATAAGCGGGGAAGAAATCCAATGACAGCTTCCAGCAATGACCTTGGGTCACATCAGCGCGTAAGGTCGCGCCGCGCACTACTCGAGCCCCCCGTGCGCTTTCGCCCCGAGCCCGGTCCGCGACTCGAAGCCAAGCGCGCGCGAATTATCGATGCAGCGCTGCGACACTTTGCCGAGCAGGGCTACCATGCGGCGCGCATCGAGGATCTCGCTGCGCAACTCGGCTTCGCAAAAGGTTCGATCTTCCAATATTTCGGCAGCAAGGCCGGACTTTTCCTGGAAACCTACAAGAAAGCAGTGAAATCATTCCCGGCGTACCTCGATTGTCCCGCCAATATCCGTGAAAAAGGTTTCTTCGAAATTGTGCGCTACTGGCTTTTGCGCACCGAGCGGCTCGTGCGCGAAGACTGGATTCCATATCGCGTCGCGCTGCTCGGGAATTACGGGGTCGACCTGAGTCTGAAGCGCGAGATCAATCGTTTCCTGCTTGCCGAGGATCCCTACGGCAGCGCCGCGTTCGTGCGGCTTGGAGTTGCGCGTGGAGAAGTGCGCTCCGATATTGATACAGCGCTGATCGTTTCGATTCTCGACTGGACGATGGAGCGCTTTCAGGACGCGTTGCTGACCGAAGAACTCGACCCGGGCCTCTTCCCCCATCCTTCGGATCCGGAAAAGAATCAGATACGCATCACGCAATTTCTGCAAGTGCTGCGCGGCGCAATAGGCGTCTAAAAAGAATTTCTCAAAATCTGGAGTGAAAGCCGATGGAACGGCCAGCCCAAAAGTCTGTTCAGGAAATTCTCGCCTCCTACAACGCCAACGCCCCGCTGGCGGAAGCGCACACAATTCCCGCACCGTGGTACACCGACTCGCGAATCGCCGAACTCGAAAGGCTCAACGTCTTCTCGCGCTCATGGCAATTTGCCGCGCGGCTCGAGCAGCTTGAAAATCCAGGACAATATGTCACCAGCACGGTAGCGGGCGAACCCATCGTGGTCGTCCGCGGCGGCGACAAAAAGCTGCGCGCATTCTTCAACGTGTGCCGGCACCACGCGATGACCGTAATGAACGAGCCGTGCGGCCATGCCCCGCACATGCGCTGTCCCTATCACGGCTGGACCTACAACCTCGAAGGTGAACTCCGCGGCATGACCGAGTTCGACGGCGTCCGCGATTTCGATCGTGCGAAGAATGGCCTCGTGCCGATTCGCCTGGAAACCTGGGAGCGATTCGTTTTTGTAAATCTCGATTCCAGCGCCGCTCCGCTAAAGGAATTTCTAGGCAAGCTGGTCGATCTCGCGAAGCCACTGGGATTTTCGGAGCTGAAATTCGTCGAGCGCCGCAGCTACACGCTCGACTGCAACTGGAAAGTGTATGTGGACAATTTTCTCGACGGCGGATACCACGTGCCGCATATGCACAAGGGACTGAACAGCGTCCTCGATTACACGAACTACACGATTGAGAATGTTGATCGCTGCTGCGTGCAATCGAGCCCGGTGACCGTGGACAGCACCTCCGAAGCGAATGCCGCAGCCACCCGCAAAGGCGATCGCGCTTATTATTTCTGGCAATATCCGAATTTCATGCTGAATTGGTACGAAGGTTATCTCGACACGAACCTCGTGATTCCGCTCGCTGTAGATCGTTGTGAAGTGATTTTCGATTTTTACTTCGGCAACACGTCCGAATCGGAGATGCCATATATTCGCCAGAGCATCGAAGTGAGCCATCAGGTGCAAATCGAAGACATCGCGATTTGCGATGGCGTCCAGCGCGGCCTCAGTTCACGCGCGTATCAGGCCGGACGTCTTTCCGTGCGTCGCGAGGCTGGCGAACATCTCTTTCATCGCTTACTCGCAACGGAGCTGAAGGACACTCGAGCGGCCATCGCCCGATAGTCGTCGCACCCGATCTCCCCCTTCAATCCCGCGTTTTTCTGGCTGCGACACATAACCATTTTTCGAATTCCCCGTCTAAGCGTGATATCACTCTCTATCGTGAGGCGATACATATGAGACTCGGCATAGCCCTTCTGGCATTAGCGACAGCGATTGCCGCTCCTATTTTTCCTGCCGGTCAGCCGGCAAAGGCTGCATTCAAGCAACTGCAAGCGCTCGCCGGCAACTGGGAGGGAAAGGACAGCGACGGCGGCGCAGCGAAAACGAAGTTCGAGATTGTCGCAGCCGGAACCGCCGTGATGGAAACGATCTCTCCAACCGGCATGGGTATGGAAGATATGTTGACCTTGTACAGCATCGACGGAGATTCGATCGCGCTAGTCCACTATTGCCCAACGAACAATCAGCCCCGCATGAAAGCCACACCGGGCGCGGGCGAAGTGAAGGAATTGACGTTTGCGTTTCAGGGCGCGGGGAACTTACCGTCGGAGGAGACCGGTCACCAGCACAAACTCGTCATTCGATTCGAGGACGCGGATCACATCACAGAAACATGGACGTGGCGGTCGAAAGGAAAAGACACGCCGATGATTTTTCATTTCGCGAGAAATAATAATCGACGATCCACAATTCCTCATTGATGATCCCGAGGAAGCGTATCGTCCCAGGTCTTCGCGCGGATCTCCTTCCCGTTTTCCGTCAGATTCCGCTCAAAATGATAGTAGAAATTCTTCGCGTCGCTGCGAACATCCAGCACCACGCTCCACACGAGCGCCCGATTCGGCAGTTCAACAGTCGTCGAAGCGTCCGCATGCACCGTGCTGACGGCCGGATCGTTGTCCTGCGCCTCGTAGGTCATCTTCTCGTAATCCTTGGTATCGCCCCAGGGATAGTGGCCGGCGTCTTCGCCGCTCCACATCACGCGCGTTGTGCCAGTCATCAGATCGCGCGTCATGGTCCAATTTTTCGGCGGCCAAATATCCCCGCTTGAGGAGACGCCTTCGAGCGGTGGCGATGCTTCGACCGGCGGAAAATGTGGCCGCGCTAGCGGCTCCACTGGAACCAGCGGCAATTCAATCCGCGAAGCCTGCTGGCCTCCGAGGTAAAGCGAAGTTGTCATCGCGTAAGGGGTCGGCCAGATCATCGGCCACAATGCATTCGAAATCGCGACCCGAATGCGGTGCCCTGGCGGGGAAATCCAGCTTGTTAGATGCAGCTCCACAGGGATCAAATATTTCCTGCGGGGCTCCAGATTAGCCGGATGCGCGGCAGACTCGCGCTGTGCGCCGCTCTGCCCCGCGCCGGTAATCAAAGTCACGGTGCCATCGGGCGCCACGTCCGAAAGACGAACAAACCAATCCGCGAGCGGCGCATCCGCGGAAACCTGCAGCTGGGCGCGCGGCCATCCGAAGATTGCCGTTTCTTTTTCCATCGGCGCCGAATCGTAAACGAGGCTGTACGCATCGAACGGCCGCTGGTCCGTCGAAAAATCGCCCCACCAAAACCCGGCCTCGCCTCCAATCGATGGAACATATTTCAGTTCGTGCTGAGAAATGTCGCGAGAAGCCGGGGCGACCGCGCCGAGTGAGTGATCCCGCTCGAGAAAAAGCGTTTCTCTGCTTGCACCCCGCGGCGGCCATGTCTCTTCCGCGCGCCACTCGCCGGGAATTTCTTTGATATTGGGATCGGGCGGGTACGGGCGCCGCAAAAAAACTTCGAAGCGCGGCTCATCCATAATTCCGTTCTGCTTGCCCTTCAGCCAGTAGTCCCACCAGCGAGTGGCTTCCTCGCGCCACTCGATCGCCGGCCCGGGCTCCGCATCGTGCGGGAAAGTGTGATTCCAGGGCCCGAGCAGCGCCTTGATCGGCGCCTTTGATTTCTCAAAGAATCGCGCCAGGCTGTCGCGGTAACCGTCGAGAAAACCGCCGATCATAAATGACGGAACGGTGTACTCGCCGTAGCGATCGGGCGCCACCGAAGGCCGCCGCCAGAAAGGACCGTCGCGTTGCTGGTGTAGGTAAAGCAAGAACCACGGGGAACTATCAAAACGCTGTGCCAGCGATTTTTCGTCGGTGGGAAAATCCGGCGAGCGAGTCAGGCCCAATTCCAGATCCATTGCAGGCTCGAATTCGTCCACGTGCATCAGCCCGTCAATGTAATGAATATCGTCGTGAAACAGTTCCTCGGTGGCGCAAACGGCGATGATCGCTTTCAGCGCCGGCGGATGCCGCAGCGCCATCTGGATCGCGTTGAATCCGCCCCAGGAAATTCCCATCATGCCCACGTTGCCGTTGGACCAGGGCTGCTTCGAAAGCCAGTCGATCACTTCGAGCCCATCCTGCTGCTCTTGATCCGAGTATTCGCGGTCAGGCGGGCTGCCTTCGCTTGCGCCGGTGCCGCGGATATCGACGCGGGCCGTAACGAAGCCACGACGCACCCAATAAAGGTGTAGGTCCCAGTCGCGCGAAAGGGTCCAATCATCTTTGCGGTAGGGCAAGTATTCGAGGATAGCGGGAAATTTGTCCTCTGCTTTTGCGCCGTCAGGCAGATACAGACTTACTGCAAGGCGCACGCCATCCTTCAACGGAATCGTTGTCTGAACTCTTTTCATCGTGGGATAGATCGGCGGAATCGCCTGCGCCGCGAGGTTTCTTGCGACCAGGAAAACAAAGCCCATGATGAGGACTACGCGGATGGGTAACGATAGGTTGGCCTTCATGAGCGAAGAACAGTAGCATAGGCATTCCTGCCTGTGCCCACGTAACAACATTAGCGCTCGCGACACCTGTCACACGTAAGACATCGTCTTTTCGCTGTTGCAGCTTCCGCAGGGGCACGGCACGCCATGCCTTCCATCGCCGACCGGTTGCCCCGATTTTGCAAAGAGGCGGCTATTGGACTAGCATCAAAAAGTAAAAGCTGCAGCCCTTCAAGGTCACATGAAAAGAAATTCCACTCGCAATGATTCCGTTCGGCCTAGCCAAACCAAACCAGGCCAGAAATCTGGAAGTCGTGCTGCCACCAAATCGCCGCCAAGGCGCATCTTCCTGCTCTCACCCGCCAATGCGGCCGGGATTCGAGCGCGTATCGTGGCGAGCGAAAACGCCAGCTTCGAACTCGCATTGCGTCTGAGAGGCGAAGGAGCGCCGCTCGGCGAAGTATTTAGTTTCATCAGCGGCCTCTATTTTCGCGGGAAACTTGCCTACGCGCAGCGGTTCGCCGAGGCGCGAAATGGAATCCCGGGAGCATTTGTGATTACAGCGTCAGGCGGCTTGATTCCACCCGAGACGATGATCACCGCCGAAGACCTCGCAGCGATTTCGGCGGCCTCTATCAGCACCACCGACCGCCGCTACCGCGAGCCTCTTGAGCGTGACGCCCGCGCGATTTGCGAAAAGGCCGGACCAAAATGCGAAGTTGTGCTGCTCGGCAGCATCGCTACGCCGAAGTACGTCGAACCGCTGATGGGAATTTTTGGCGAGCGCTTGCTCTTTCCAATCGAGTTCGTAGGGCGTGGCGACATGAGCCGCGGCGGCCTGATGCTGAGAAGCGCCTATTCCGGCGAGCAACTGACGTATGTTCCGGTCGCAAGCGCGGTGCGGCATGGGCCGAAGCCACCGAAGTTGCCCAAACTACCCCGCGGGTACCAGCAACTGAAAGGAAGTTCCAGCTAGCACACCTGCTTTTGTCTCTAGTGTGGTGGGAAGGAGACAAACACGCTCGTATCGACGGGAGCAGGGACGCCGCTGCCAACTACGCTAATGTCGCCGTCACGTCACGGGAAGAACGAAACGTCGCTCGATCATGATCAGGCCCTGAACGGTGCGGGGCGAACAGTCGACTAGGCCCTCGAAGGATGCGCGACGCTACTCGGACTCGTCGGGAACACGCCCGACGGACTCCCGGACTACGGCTTCCGCCCGCTCCAGGAGCGATTGAAGCTCGTTGAAAGTTTGGGAAGGCAGGTCGCGGAGACCGGGTGCGATGGCGCGGAGAATTTTCAAGCGCGTCATGAAGATCGGAAGCAGCGAAGTTCGAAAATCCATTGCCGGACTAGCCATGATTGTCCCCTGAAGAGAAGATGAGTTCTGACGTTAAGTCGTCTGTTGATCGTGTGGCTTGGGCGGGGCGTTACAGCAAGCCGGAAACCTGAAGCTCCTTGAAACTCAAAGCACCGCAATTCAACTTCACCTAAAATTATAGCAAACCAAATCGTCGTGCCAAGCGAGAATTGCATGTCAGAGGCCCGCTTGGACACCCCTCAAGACCAGCCTCTATGGTTCTAACGTAGCGTTCAGTAGCGTGTCAATAGACCGCCCTCTTTATTTAGCGGAATCTTTAGGGCAGGTTCCATCCAAATAAGCAGTGAATTAACCTTGCCAAACATGGGAGGCATTCGCCGAGTGGGACTTGGAGCGCAGGCCCTTCGTTCCTCAGGCCAAGTTGAAGCCTACGCTACCGGGAGCAGAGGAATTTGGCTAGGGAGATGTGTGGAAGGATTGCGAGCTGAGCAGCGAGAAGCCGCGGGGCGAAATTCGCGGACTTGATGAGTTTGGTGATGGCGGCGGGGCCGAGTGGCAGGGCGTAGACGTCAGCGTGATGGGCGTAGGAATATTCGCGGTAGACGGGGGCGTGCGGGCGGGTGAGGTCGAGGAGCACGTCCCAGAGGCTGCGCGTGCGGAAGAGGCGTTTGCGCGAGGCGTTCGTACGATGGAGGCGAAGTGTGTGGCGCGGCGGAGTGCCGGCGGACTCGAGGATTACCTCGGTGCAATTTTCTTGGCGGAAAGGGCGGGAGGGATCGGCGTCGGGATAGGCGGAGAGAAGAGTTGTGAGTTCGGCTGGGGCGGAGTCGATTGAGTCCCACCAGTAGCGGTAGGAATTGAAGACGATCGTGCCGGAGCGGAGGATTTGGTGGACGCGGTGGGGCTCTTTTCCTGTGACGCTGACGATCATGTCGATGAGTTCGGCGGGGCGGAAGGTTTGACGGACGAGGGGGCGGATGCTGATGAATTGGGCGTCGTCCTCGGAGTACTTGACAGCGATTTGGGCAGGGAGGGGCATGTGGATAGCTTAGGTAAAAGCGGGCGGCGTGGGAAGCGGGGGCGTGGATGAATGGCGCGGTGAGTGGGGTGGGCCTCGCGGGCGCGTCTTAGACGCGCCCCTACTGAGATTTATTTCGCGAGCCGGGAGATTCGATGACCGGAGCGTGATTAGGATTTGGGAGTTAGGCGGTCGCGGTCTTTGTCGCTTAGGGCTTTGCCGTCGATGGTTTTACCTTCGAGACGGGCGCGGGCGGCTTTAATTACGGCACCCATGTGTTTCAGGGAGTCGGCGCTTTGTTCGTCGACGGCTTCGTCGATGGCGCGGCGAAGTTCGTCATCGGTGGGCGCGGCTGGAAGATACTGTTCGATGAAGGCGATTTCCTTTTTTTCTTTTTCGGCGAGGTCGAAGCGGCCGCCCTTGGTGAATTGTTCGGCGGATTCGTGGCGCTGCTTGACGAGCGTTTGCAGCACCTGAAGAGATTCGAGGTCGTCGAGCGGGCGCATCTTTTCGATTTCCTTGTGTTTCAGCGCGGATTTAACCATGCGGAGGACGCTGAGGCGTAGCTCGTCCTTTTCCTTCATGGCGGCGGTGAGATCGGATTGGATGCGGTCGATGTAGGACATTTTCTCCTCGGGTTAGTGGGAAAGAATAACATACGAGGCGCCGCGGTGAGTGAGTGCAGGTGGTTGGTTTGTGGTCGGCGGGCGGTGGAGAGTTGAACCGTGGGGCGGGCTTCGCGCAGATGAATGGCGCGGGGCGTGGGGTGGGCGTCGCGGGCGCGTCTTAGACGCGCCCCTACTGTGGCGGGAGTGGTTGCGGCTTGCCTCGGGTTACGTGTGATGCTAAGTTGCCCGCACGTTTGGATGCCAAATTGGACGGTCGCTTGTGATTGAGCGCGTCGCGATGGTGGCTCCGGTGAGTGGCGCGTGGTTTTTTGGGGGAGGTGAGGCTTGGCGATTGCGAATAAGGCTTGGAGTTCGACGGCGCCGCCGGGAGAATTTAAGCCGTATGTGCCGGCGGAGGAGTCGCTTGCTGAGTTCACTTTGCGCGCGGTGGTGCTGGGGGCGTTGTTCGGGTTGTTGTTTGGCGCGGTGACGGTTTATGTGGGATTGCGCGCCGGGTTGACGGTGTCGGCGTCGATTCCGATCGCGGTGCTGTCAATCAGCATTTTGCGGGCGTTCGGCCGCTCGACGATTCTTGAAAACAACATAGTACAGACGACCGGGTCGGCGGGGGAATCGCTGGCGGCGGGGGTGATGTTCACGATTCCGGCGCTGATATTTTTGGGATTTGGATCGGAGTTTACGTTCTGGCGGATTTTTCCGCTGGCGCTGCTGGGCGGATGGCTTGGTGTGTTGTTCATGATTCCGCTGCGGCGGCAGTTGATCGTGAAGGAGCACGGCAACCTGACTTTTCCGGAAGGCACGGCTTGCGCGGACGTGCTGGTGGCGGGGGAGCGCGGCGGGTCGTTTGCGGGGCGCGTGTTTTGGGGGCTGGGGCTTGGCGGAGCGTATACATTTCTAATGAACACGATTCAGGCGTGGAACGGGCAGCCGGAGGCGCGGCCGAAGTGGTTTCCGGGCGCGTCGTTTCGGGCGACGATCACTTCGGAATATTTGGGCGTGGGTTTTATTATCGGACCGCGCGTGGCGGGAATTCTTTTTGCCGGCGGCGTGATTTCGTGGCTGCTGGTGATGCCGGCGATTCAATTCTTCGGGCAGCTTGCGGGGAACACTCCGATTTATCCCTCGACGATTCCGATTCCGCAGATGACTCCGGATGATATGTGGCGGCAGTACATTCGTCCGATGGGAGCGGGAGCGGTGGCGGCGGCTGGGTTAATTACGCTGCTGCGGACGCTGCCGACGATTATTTCGGCGTTGCGCGCGGGGCTGAAGGATGTGCGGGCGGAAGGCGCGGGAGAAGCGGCGGAGAAGAGTCGCTTGGAGCGCGATATTTCGCTGCGGACCGTGCTGATCGGATCGCTGGTGATCGTGGTGCTGATGTGGATCATGCTGACGTTCGAACCGATGAAGGGCGCCAGTACGACCTGGTATCAGAATTTGCTGGCGGGAGTTTTTGTGGTGGTGTTTGGATTTTTGTTCGTCACCGTGGCGGCACGGATCAGCGGATTACTGGGAAATTCGTCAAATCCCGTGAGCGGGATGAGCATTGCGACGTTGATGGCGACGTGCGCGATATTTTTTGTGGCGGGGTGGACGGCGCCGAATTATGCGGTGCTGGCGTTGATTATTGGCGGCGTGGTGTGCACGGCGGCGGCGATTGCAGGAGCGACGTCGCAGGATTTGAAAACGGGTTTCCTGGTGGGTTCGACACCGGTGAAGCAGCAGTGGGGATTGCTAGTGGGCGTGACGGTATCGACGATTGCGATCGGGGCGACGCTGAATTTGATGAATACGGGCTTGCAGAAATATATCCCGACGCAGATTCCGGTGAACGTGCAGGAATTGCCGACGGGCGTGAAGGTGGAGCGCGAGTCGTTCACATATCAGGGAAAGGCTTACGAGCTGATCAACGCGCTGGGATCGCGGACGATTCCTGATGGCGAATATTTGTACGATCCCGGGACGAAACAGATTGAAGTGCAGTGGGTGCAGGGCATCGGCAGCGACAAGGCTCCGGCACCGCAAGCGCGGTTGATGGCAACTGTGATCAACGGAATTTTGAATCAGCGGTTGCCATGGCGGCTGGTGTTGATGGGCGTGGCGCTGGTGCTGGCGGTGGAAATTCTGGGCGTGCGGTCACTGGCATTTGCCGTGGGAGCTTATCTTTCGATTGGAACGACGGCGACGATGTTTGCCGGCGGGATCGTGCGGTGGATGGTGGAGGCGAGTTCGAAGGAATCGAAGGACGAGGGTGAGGCGAGTCCCGGAGCTCTTTATTCGAGCGGACTGATTGCGGCGGGAGGCGTGTTTGGACTGCTGGGGATCGTGATCGCGCTGCTGCAGGATCCGGAAATTTCGACGCGAGTGCCGCAGTGGGTGACGTCAGTATTCAGATTGCCGTGGCGGCCGGATTTGTTTGCGTTTGGGCCGAAGTTGCTTGGATCGCTGGCGACGAGCAATCTTTTCGGGTTGGTGATGTTTTTGCTGCTGGCTGCGTCACTATTCTATTTTGCGCGGAAGAAGCTCAGCTAATTGGCGAGGGGCAGGACTCGCTGGACCAATTCATCCCTGAATTTCCGCTGTTCTTCGAAAAATGGGAAATGGCCGGAATCGTCGAACCAGACGACTTCCTTTTGCGGAGCGCTGATGGTCTTGGTGTAGTCCACAACCAGGGAAGGGCGGCAATAGGGATCGTATCTTCCTTCAAAGAAAAAAATCGGCACGCGGAAGTCCGGCCCGAGTTGATTCAGGTCAATTTTCATGACTTCTGGAAGAAAAATGTTGAGGGAAAGCATCTGGCCGCGGAAGAAACCGAGATCATCCGCGAGAGAATATCCGGGGGTTGACACAATTCCCGTGACAATTCGCTTGATGTCCAAGAACCCTGCTGCGTCCGGCGACCGAGCAAGCAAGTCCCGTTCCCAATTTCTGGCGATCTCCGTTTTGGCGGTTTCGGCATTTGGAGGAGGGTAGGGCGCAATACTCTCTAGATCCTTCACGGCCTGCTCATTGTGGCGGGTGCGAGCTTCTTGCAGGGCATCGTCGTAGGCGACCACCTCGTTCTGCTGCATGTTGACGACTTGTCCAGTTCCTATATAGGCATAAATGAGTTCGGGGTGCTCATGCGCCAGCCAAAGACCCAGTACACTTCCCCACGAATGACCCAGTACAAATATTTTTTCTCTTTTGAACCGAGCGCGAAGATAGTTCACAACGTCAACCGTGTCTTGTTCCATTTGGGGCACGGTCATCGTTCTACGCTGAAGCTCTTTCTCGTTGGAGGCGTAGGTTTTGCCGGCGCCGCGTTGATCCCATTGCACCACCGTGAAATATTTCTCCCACGGGTTCTGGAACGCACCTGACATCGGAATAAAAGCAACGCCGGGTCCACCGTGGATGAACAAAAAAATCGGGTTGTTCACGTTCTGGCCGCGCACTTCGATCCACTGATCGATACCGCCGATTCGCACGGCCTGGAGGCTATTGATCCCATCAGGCGAAGTGATGGCGCGTTCTTGAACAACTTTGTGCTGCAGATACTCTCTATAGAGCAGCGCGGACGAAAGCACTACTACGGCCAGGCAAGCGATCACTATCCCAACGTATTTGAGAATCTTCTTTACCACTCGTCGTGCCCCCAGGGAGCGTGTCTCCTGCTTATACGCTGGGAGCTGTCCGTTTGTTCCTGGACCGGCAGATGATTTTCTTTAGAACAAGGCAACGAGGCACAACGAAGGGTATCGGAAGAAGGGCGAAGTGTGAGAATGCGGCCCGTCTGGCGTGGAAAGCACTAGGCAGGAAACTGGGGCATAGCGTTCACCCCAATTTCCTTCAACGGTTATATCGAGGTTTACCCGATTTTGTTGAACTAGGGATTATTTGATTTTGCCGAAGCCGACACTTCGGAATTCGGCTTCATAGCAACTACCAAATAGGTCAACTGTTGTTTGTTGTCGCCATCCGCGGCTTTCAGAATCATATGGTCTTTCTTAATCTTAAAAACAACTTCGTGGCCGACTGGCAGCACCGGGGGGTGTTTCGTGTCCGTTGGGCGGATGTGATATTCCATCTGATCTGTTATCACCATGTATTGCGGACACAACTTCTCATCGTTATCCACATGAGTGATGCCGGCGGATGCCCATATCGTACCCAATCCCGTCACACCTTTTTCCTTCGCGCCACAGGGCACTGATTCCATTTTTTCCACCATGGCACGTTCGCCTTTCTTCTTTTCGCCACCAGCGTTGGCGGGAATGGCGGACAATAAAATCAATCCTACGATTAGTGCCGCTCTGACGTTCATAAATGCCTCCTAAACTTCCTTTCACCTTGGTGAGCGTCGAGTTAAGAACTCGGATCACGATTTGACTGAGAACGCCTGAAGACCGGAAGGCCGGTGAAGGCCTTCCAGTCTGTCCGGCAATCTTGCGTTACTGTTTCGGTTTGGTCGCGTCGGTAGCTGTTTTGGATCCGGTGGCTGGCGCCGTCTGTGTGCTACCGCTGTAGCTGCCGTTCTTGTTAGTCGTGTTGAACTGTTGCGAAGACTTGACGAAGGTTTCTGGATTCTGCATCAAGCCCTGGCGGACGTCGGGATGCTGGTTGAGATAGTCCTTCAGCTCAGGATGGCTCTGCATGTACTCCTGGTTCTTTACCAGGGACGGGTCCTTCGAGAGCTGCTCGTTGATGCTGGAATGGCCGCCCAGGAATTCTCCGAAGTGCCTGTGCGGTTCGTCAGGCTCGCCGGTACGCATTCGATATTCGTTCTGATCGTAACGGGCTTCCTGCTGCATGAAGGAGTTGGGGTTCTGTTTGATCTGCGTACGCACTTCGGGGTGCTGCTGCAGATAGGTCTGCAGCGAGGGATGGTTCTTCACGAACTCGTCGTTGTTAACGAGCGACGGATCCCGCCGAATTTGTTCTGCAGTTTCGCGGTGACTGTCGAGGTAACGGTCGAAGCTCGCTAGCTGGTCGCGGTGAGCATCGCGGTCGCGATCATCTGTGTCACGTTGTTTGTAGCGATTGTCATTGTCGCGGCGAGCATCGCGATCCCGGTCGTTGTCTGCACGGGCGTCACGATCACGGGCGTCGTTATCGTTGCGGGCATC
>Ga0210401_10002797_pt1 | contig 19029 bp, 11 predicted proteins | sample IncBWH32MmetaG_FD_150866 | JGI IMG/M metagenome (GOLD analysis project Ga0210401, IMG submission 150866) | Forest soil microbial communities from Barre Woods Harvard Forest LTER site, Petersham, Massachusetts, United States - Inc-BW-H-32-M | ecosystem: Environmental > Terrestrial > Soil >... | reverse complement strand
ATTCCCGGCATGAATGATTGGTCGAAGGGGCTCGGCGATTACAACGGGAATGCGGAGAAGTTCCCACATGGGCTCCGAAATCTTTCCGATGCAGTACATGCTAACGGAATGAAGTTCGGGCTCTGGGTTGATCCAGGGAATGTGGATGCAGCACTCGTAGAGTCGGGCCAGATTCCAGTAGACTGGCTGGCAATGATTGATGGTAAGGCCTTGGGTACCACACATCCATCACTTTCTCCTACCAAACAACTCTGCCTTGGCGATCCCAAGGTTGTCGCTTGGATAAAGAAGCAGCTGGGAGATCTCATTGAAAAGTACAATCTGGATTGGATTAAATGGGACCCGTCTTCGACGGTAAGTTACGAGTGCAACCGAACTGACCACGGCCACAGAAAGACTGATGGCGCATACGCGGCCTATCTCGGGCGCCTGGAGATTCTGCGCTACCTATTAGATCGTTTTCCGAACTTGTCCGGGTTTGAGTGCGACCCCGCTCTTCGTTATGCGCGAGTAAATCCCGGTCCCCAAAGGCTGTTGCCGGGTGGATACACGAACGAGTTCATCACCGGTCCAATGGTCAGCCCAAATGTGTGGGGCTCACTCGCAACTGGGGGAATAGGCGACGCGGGAACAGACACCTTGACAGGTCGCTGGTATAGCGCTTCGGCCCTCGATTATTACCTGCGCAAACACTTTACACATGGAGTCACGTTCGGCAATATCAATGGCATGTCCTCGCAATTCCTCTCCGCCGCTCCGGCGGGCTACGTGGAGGCCTTTCAGCGCAACCTGCTGTTCTTCAAGCAATACCGCCATCTGCTGTTCGAGGATGTCTACCATCCAAAACTTGGAGCTGCGGGATGGAGTTCCGTTCAGTATGTTAAAGAGGATTCCACCGAGTCGGTCGTCTACATTTTCCGCGACAAATCTGAAGCTGCCGATACCACGATCCGCTTGCGCGGTTTGGATCTGAAGGCCAAATACCGAGTGACAAGCCTGAACGATCGCCCGGGTCGGGAGAAAGTCCTGACGGGAGAAGCCCTGACCAGCGGCATCTCCGTGCACCTGCCCAACGAATGGCTGGCCAAGGGCGACGGCGGGTTTAATCCTGAATTTACGGACCAGCAGCATTACGGCTCTGACATCCTGCTGCTGAAACGCCTTGACTAGCTCTGGGCCGGAAGCGAATCAGACAACCGAGGCATGGCCCGGCAGCTTGGCCTGTTTGACGCGACCATGCTGGTGATGGGTGGCATCGTGGGCGCTTGGATCTTCATGAATCCCTATGTGGTGGCGCAACAGGTGCACACGCCCGCGCTGATTCTTGGAGCATGGATCTTCGGCGGCATCATAGCAGTGGGTGACGCATTCATCTGGGCTGAGCTAGCCGCGACGATGCCGGAAGTCGGTGGCCAATATGCTTACTGCGCGACGCCTATCATCCGGTGGTCGCGTTTCTGTATGGATGGTGTTGCTGCTGGTCAGAGGATGTCTCCCACGGCAGCGCTGAAAATGCCGAGAGTTAACCCCCTAATGAGAGGTAGTGGTTGCTTCTCAATTGTCTGAGCTTTGAAAGACGACCGACGGATCCCACACTATGGGATCGGCCCGGTTCTCGCCGTTGTGCTTCACGATGAATCGCAGCTTGTCGCCCGGCGATACTTGAAGGCTCTTAATCTCGTAGGCGCTTAGGCTGTCGTAGCCTGGACTAACCTCCGCCCATCCCTCTGCAGGCCAAACTTGCCTAGAATTGAGCAGGATCCGCACAGAGCAGGATGCCTGATTCTCCGCACTGGGGTCTTTGCGGATAGTGCCGGAAGTACTCACCAAGCCGGCTGTCGGCGCGATGAAGGTTCGTGATAGATCGTACCGAGCAGAAGGCTGCATCCAGATTCTTCCGATCCGCCCCAGTCCAGATCCGGTCCAGCGCCCTTCATAACCCCCGTTGTCCCAGATCAATTCCCGGTAGGAGCCATCCTCTAATGCTTCTTCATACGCCCATTGGTTTCCGGATTGAGTGGGGGAGAAATCTCCGAGGGCTTCGTATATTTGTGGTTGGCTTCCGTTCTTCTGCGCTGTCACAGCTTGGCTGCGATTTCCATCCCCATCCACTGTCCTGATCTCGAAGACGGCATTAATGTCGTTGCGAGCAGAGTCGGAGTGGTCAAAGAAAAAAGTTCCCTTTGCGACCCTCCCGATCAGCTTTCCATGCTTGAGAACTTCATAGTAGGAAATCCAATTGTCATCACCGCCCGGAGACCAGGACAGTTCGACTCCCTGAACGCCGAGATTTGTTCCCAATCTCTTCGTTACATTGGATGGCGGGGTAGGAGGAACGTGATCAGTCCCAGAACCGGGATAGTTTGGCAGGTTGAGAAAGATCAGCTCCCCGGCGGCAATCATATCGAGAGTAATGCCATCGGACATCAGCATGGAACCAGTTTGGCGAAGATGCAGCCCAGAGCTACTGGCCCGAACTTCGTACATTTCTGCAGGCAAAAGTCCGCGCGGATAAATGACCACCGGCTTGGCAGAAGTTTCCAGGCGAACGGGCTGGGCTAACCGAACATATTTAAATCCCATTGCGTCTATTGGGGCTCTGCTCATATCCAGATCAGCGGTGGCAAGCACTGCGCTATCTTCAGCTCGCACGAGAGACAGAGTATACGTTCCATGGCTGTATCCGGGATCGAATTGACCGATCTGGGTAATCGTCACGGGTTCATCAAGCTGAAGCGCCATTCCGAAGAAGCGGTCCTGCGCCCGCCGTTCCGCCCCACGCTTAACAATCTTGGTGACAAGCGACTCATCGGTAGCGCCGAGTTGATATTTCACATTGAGTGGACCGAATTCCTGCCCGGGGACGCCATAAAACCGAATAGCTCCGTCGACAGGGTCCTCATAGACTCCGGTTTCAAGACTCGCTGCTGCGGTGGTCGACATTGTATTCATTTCGCCCGCTCCGCCAAGATACCGGTCAGGCGACCCGGTGGATTGTTTTGTCAGTCGGCTGGTTACAAAATATGTCGAACCGTGCTTTGCATGCTTGGTAAGAATGACGCCCTTCGTGCCATCCCTGTTCATCCGCTGGAAGTACCAGATTTCATTATCGTGATCTACCTTCGGACGAAATACATGACTCCAGCGGCCAGCTACTCCTTGCGCTACGAGGTAGTGATAGATCTCCCAATCCTTCCGGATCGATTCCACATCCGGACCGTCACCAGGGTCCCGGTACCATGTGGGGTTCATCGCAAGATGTATGCGGTCACTGGTACCGTAATAGGTCTGATCGTAATCCACGACGTTATGAAGCTTGTCGGGAGGAACAATGAGCGAAGTGTAGTAGGCGCTGTATGGTCCAACGCCTCCATCGGTATACTCGCCCGATTCCGCGAAGCGGGCGATGTCGTAGCTTATCCATCGTCCACCTCCGTCACATGCGTCGATTCCGCTTTGGGGATGGTTACTCTTGAACTGCTTGAGCAAGCTCCGGAAGTTCTGATCGGCGTCGAGGGCATCCGTATCGTTAGCACTAGCCGCCGGCGCGATATCGTAGCGCCACTGAAAATCTCCCCACGCGCTGACTCCGTCGTTGAGCAATCGGCTCTGCCAGTCCACCGTCGCTTGGATGGATTGTTCCAGGGTTTCCTGTCCAGAAATTAACCATTCGGGATGCTCCTGACCAACTTTCGATTCCGGGGTCGCAAGGAAGGTGGGATACCACAACACCCATCGCATATCGTGCTTGCGAAGATAATCATTAGTGCGCCGCCATTCGGGCCCATTCCACGTGCCCCACTTGTCATACCAACCTGCGTCATCCCATAAGATATCCGTGCCTGTCTCCCGGAGGAGATCGATATAGCGGAGATCGAGCGTCAGGCGTCGTCCCCAATTATCGGCGCTTGGTGTACCCCCTTCGCCTACCCACGGCTCAGGCCAATCGACGGCCCATCGGGTCCTGGCGAAGTATTCAGGATTTGTGAAATCCCACAAATAGGCATATTGCCAATCGAGCAGTTGATTCCCCAGCTCATCCACTCCGCCAGAGAACGCTGCTATGAACGTTTTTGGCGTTTCAACGCGATCGCCGGGAGCCAGGTCCTTTGCGAATCCAGCTAACTCTAGTCGTATGGCGAGCGACTGGCCTTCCTGATTCGCGATCTCGAAGCGCCAGTGTCCCAGGTAATCCCAACCCACCGCTATACCATCAGTGGCGTTTTGATTTAACAGAAACGCCAATGGCAAATATCCACTGTAGCTGCCTGCCTGAGTCCCTCCGTTCGAATCCAGGATGCGCTTATAGCCTTGAATCACGGGCTCGGTTTTTAGAAGCTGACTGCCGTTGTAGTTTCCGCCACCCGTCAGGTAGTTGAACTGGGAATTCCGTGCGGCGAATCTCAGCACCCTGGTATAAAGGAAATCTACATCGCTAATTCGGACCGGTTTGCCCGAGGAGTTTTCTAGACTCAGCCACTCCCGAATGACCGCAGTTCCCGGGTAAATCACATAATGCTTGGTTACGTTTATGACTGCGGATTCAAGTTCGATATCCAGTTGAATCTCTCCCTGCTGACCACGGGTAGCTCGCTCACCGCGCAGTTTCCAGTACAAATTGGACGCACCGACGTCTTGGCCATTTGCGAGAAATCTGATTTCTCCGGAAGGGTTTTCTGGATCCTGATATTCGCGGCCTGACTTCTTGTTGCGGAGCGACGCCAAGACAAATCGGCCGTTCGCAAGACGAATCCTTTTCTCGACGAGAGATGTACCCATCGTCCACTCGTTGCCTTCGCGACGCACATAGCCATCCTCGCTCTGGACGCTGGACTGTGGATGCGCTAAAGAACCTGCCATGCATAGAATCGCCAACAGGATTGTGGGGCGTCTGCCAGGTGATGGATTCATGCCCGGTCTGGCCAACCGGTTAGGGTTAGCTTTGTTGTTTCCTCGATTTCAAGCAGGCGGTTGTACTTCGCGAGGCGCTCGGAGTGTCGAATCGATCCGTTCTTGAATTGATCGACCTGCCAACCGATCGCCAAATCCGCCGCCCAATTGTCCTCTGTCTCTCCGCTGCGAACACTGAGGGTGACGGACCAACCGGCCGCGCGTGCCTGCCGGTGCGCTTCGAGCGCTTCAGTGAGGGTACCAATCTGGTTGACCTTCAGTAGCAACGCGTCACAGGCATTCATTTCGATTGCACGCCGTATGCGGTCGGGGTTGGTGCATAAGAGATCGTCACCTAGAGTGAGGGCCTTATCAGTTATCGTCTTGCGGAGCCTCGGCCAGTTGTCCCAGTCATCCTCCGCCAGTCCGTCTTCCACGCTTAAGATCGGATACTGATCGATCCATTTCGCAATTCTCCTGATCATTGCGGGACTATCGAGGAGCTCTGAATCGAGCCGGTATCGGCGATCCTGATAAAAATGAGTCGCGGCAACATCGACCCCAAGAAACACATCCCTGCCGGGTATGTATCCAGCCCGTTCGATCGCTTCGACAGCTAAATCCAGCATCTGCTCGGCGGACTTACAGGGCGGAGCCAGGCCACCTTCGTCCGCAGTAAGGAGACGCATTCCATATTTTTGGAGTACAAGCTCAGCTGCCGACTGATAAATATCGAAGGCTGACGCTAAGACGTCACTGATAGATTGTGACGAAATTGGAATGATCAAAACATCCTGAATGGAAACCTGGTTTCCCGCATGTTTTCCGCCACTGAGGAGATTAATGGTCAGGCGTGGCAGTATGGTAACGGGAGAGCCCAGCATATCTGCGAAATGCTGGTAGAGAGGCACTCTTCGGTGTGCGGCACAGGCTCGCGCGAAGGCGACCGATACAGCCAGAATGGCGTTCGCGCCGATGCGCGACTTTGTGGGGGTTCCGTCGAGCGCGACCATTGCCCGGTCCAATTCAAACTGCTCCGTGAAGACCCGGCCAGCAAGCGCGTCATGAAGCACTCCGCCAATATTCGCTGCCGCGCGACGGCAGCCCAGCCCCTGGTATCGCCTGGAATCTCCGTCCCGGAGCTCAAATGCCTCAGCTGTTCCGGTCGAAGCTCCTGACGGGATAGAAGCAGAAGCACTAATTCCGCCCTCCAGAAGGCAAGTTGCGAGAACGGTGGGCCTGCCGCGGGAATCAAGAATTTCGCGTCCAGAGAGTCCCTCAATCTTATGCATAGGTTTCTATCTTTCGAATGAACTCAGCGATCAGATCGTTCACGCCAGAAGGCGGGTTGGCGATAAGTTGCAATACAACCTCCTGCTGTCTCGCTGCTTCCTGGGGAGTCAGATACTCTAACGGTGACTTTCCAATCACCCGGGCAAGAAGGCAGGCGAGCGTGTGGCGAACGGCGCGCGGCTCCAGAGGGCTTACCCACTCCAGGGAATCAATCTCTCCACGGTAAACGTTCCAGAAGAGCGCGGCAGCCGCACCGATACGACTACCCTCTGACCTCAGATGATTTGCCTTACTCAGGAAGTGGGTCAAAGCAAACCCCACATCGAAACCTGGATCTCCGAAATGAACCACTTCGTAGTCAAGCAGAATCAATTTGCCCCGATAGATGAGCGTATTCTTCGGGCTGAAGTCGCCGTGAACGAGACTGTCCCTGTGATGAATTGTCTCCTCAACCAACGCGTTCAGAAATCCGGCGGCAGCAGGGGCTTTCTCGGCGGCGTAGAGATAATACGGTTCGAGACGAAGGCTCTTGAAATATGTAAGGTCTCCAAAGACCGTACATATTTCGGAGCCTGCCTCTGACGACCGCCGGTGAATCGTTCCAAGAAGTCGACCAAACTGCTCGAAGTGATTGGAAGCAATCCGGCCCGAGAGCAGAACAGATTTCCAACTCTCGCTTTCTTCAGGTATTGCCTCCATGGCCATCAGATGATTCGGCATGTCTTCAAAGACAAACAACGGAGTCGTGTCTTTTGGGGCCAGCACGTTCAGCCAGCGCGTGGCCTTCGCTTCCACTCCGATACGCTCCGGATCACTGAACCAGTCTACGTCGACTCGCAATTTTGCCAGCGCCTGTTTTAGAACCCAGCCGCGACCATCCGACCATCCAACCCTCACCGTCCGATTCGAGACCCCCCCAAGCAGCCTCTTGAGTGAGATGGTTTCGTCTGGCTTTATGTGTCCGCGCCCTATAAGGTATTGGCGCAGGGAATCGAAATCCTCTATGTCAAGCTCCATCTCCATTTATCGGGTGCTCCCGGAGCGAGCAAGGCGCGAAGTATGCGCGAGGCCACCCCTTACTGCGATTCTCTCTCTTGCTGTTCAGCAACCTCCGGCAGACACGCCGGTGATGCACGCTCCCAAAGGAATGCCGCGTGCCCTCGTAGACTCCGACAGTCTATTGTGTTGACATTAGTGTTGACAATGGATAAAGCAATCTTCTAGCCTGCTCCGGCCGATGGTATGAGCGATTCAAGACGCCGTTCCAGCATACCGGGGAGAGCTTCTCAGATGAAATACCTGCTGATTCTGGTCGCGTGCATCACCTGTTGCTGCAATTGGGTCTGGTGCGCTGACAATGATAAGTCCTGGCGCTTGTCCACGGATGACACAACATTAACCGTAACGGTTGAACAGGGTGTGCCCGTTGTCACGCAGCTTGGCTCGGCGAAGGGCGCCTCAGAGTGGCTGCTTGCACCGGCGCCGGAAGCCCTGCTGCCCTCAGTCACGCAGCAGGGATCTTCGCTGACGACGAAATGGCACTACGAAGGCGGCGTTTTTGATCCGCAGAGCGGCAAGTTAGTATTACGCTTCTCGAACTCCGCTCCGGCGATGGAACTGCAGTCCATCTGGCGGGCTCGCCCAGGGCGTGGACCGATAGAGCATTGGTTGACCATTGCCAATCAATCCGGGGCGACGATCACGATTGGTCACCAGGACAGCCTGGCACTGGGCAATTTAGCGATTCCCGCGGACGACTCGATGGATGCCTGGTCAATCAAACGCGGGGCGAGCAATGCCACCAAGGAAGGCGGAACGCTGGTTCGAAGTGTAGGTCGAAACTCCGATGAGACTCTTACCAGCGATCCAATCGATGGCGCGAGCCCGGTGCCGTGGCTGGCGCTTCAGGTCGGCGCTTCACGCGGCCTGTATGTGGGTTGGGAGTTTTCCGGCATTGGGCGAATTCATTTTCACAGTCTTTCCAATCCGGCGGGTCAACCGGTCACTGGCCCGATGACCGGAGCGGCCCAGTTAGGGATCGAAGTGGGGAACGTCCCGGCATTCAAGACAGATGTTCTGGCAGGTGAGACGTTCCTGGTTCCACCCGCTTTCGTCGGTTGCTACACAGGCGATATCGACGATGGCAGCTACAGTTTGCATCGTTTCGTGATGGAGAAGCTCGTTCCAAGATTTCCCAAAGGGTATGTCTATCCCACACTGGCTTACAACCTCTATCTGGACAGCGGAGGCGCGGACGCAGAGGAAAAGGGCGTACTGCAGAGTGCCGCTCTCGCCAAGGAGCTAGGTTTTGAAACCTTCGTTGTCGATGCGATGTGGTTTCCGCAGTCAGGCGCCTGGTACTGGGACCCGAAGCGTTTTCCCCATGGACATCAACCAATCGAGGAGTATCTGCATAGCCACGGCATGAAGTTCGGGCTTTGGATGGCCTATACGCATGGTTCCAGCTTAGCGGATCCGAGGGCGTTGAATATCAAGGAGCATCCCGATTGGTTCAGTGTTCCCCCGAAACTGGATCCGGAGGGTCATATCAATTGGGACGCGCTCATCGATTTGGGATACGATCCGGCCCGGGACTGGGCAGAGCAAGCCACGCAACGTGTTGTCTCGGAATATGGAATTGATTATTTCAAAACGGACTACAGCCCGATTGTTACGCAATGCCAACAGACCAATCATCGTCACCATTACGGTGTGGACGTGAGCTACTGGTCTACGCTCGGCTACTATGCCGTACAGGAAGCACTGCTGCAGAAATTTCCCGATCTGATCAATGAGGGCTGTTCCGGGTCCGGGCACATAAAGGACTTCGGGGATATCCAGCGAGTGCACACGATCGCGATAAACGATACGCTGTCATCCTTGCCAAATCGTCAGGCTATCTACGATTCAACCTTTGCGTTTCCGCCCGCAGCGCTCATGGACTATACCTACGAAAATTTCTACGATACGGTCTCCGACGCGCCGGAACCCTATTTCTGGCGATCTTCGATGATGAACCAATGGCAGATTGACCCTACCCACAGTGTGTCGTGGACACCGGAACAGCGTGCGAAGGTAAAGAGAGCGACAGAAGTTTACAAATCCTGGATCCGGCCTATTTTGCAGGATGTCGAGGTGCACCACATTCTGCCGCGGCCAGACGGAATTCACTGGGACGGGATGTTCTATTGGAGTCCAAGCCTCAAGCGCGGCACCTTGTACATTTTTCGTCCAGACAGCGAGCGGACCACGGAACACATTGCTCTAAAGGGGCTTACAGCAGAAACGAAATACAAAGTTAGCACGGAAGATCATTCGACACCGGAGGCAACCTATTCTGGAGGCGAATTGATGAGTACGGGGCTAACCATACAGTTGCCCGCCAGGTACACCAGCGATCTGGTCTTTCTTGAGGAGGCGCATTAATGGCTCCGCGTCTCAATCCTCACCGTGAAGCCAGTTATGCAAGCGTGGAAGGGCAGCGATGCCATCGAGCCTGAAACGTACACCAGGGAAGAGCGCGAGCTACGAAAACAAAGGGCCACGCAGAGTCGGCGGCAGCCGATGGATAGAGCGGTTCGCGATTGTGACCTTTGGATTCTGTTTGCTCGCACTCAATGCGATAGCGACAAATGGAGGCGAGCAGAGCAATGCGCGCCGGAACAGCGCGTGGTTGCAAGAGCATCTGCTGAATTCCAACTCTCAACCGCCGTTCTCGTTCGTCTACGGAAGGCAGCCATCGGAAGAATTATTGAATGCGTGGCCGACGAAGACGACAAGCAGGGCGCTGGACGCCGGCCGCACAGAGTATACGGTCGTTTGGGTTGATCCGAAGACGAGCCTGAAGGTTCACCTGACGGCCCTAGACTTCGCGGATTCATCCGCTGTGGAGTGGACGGCGTACTTCACGAACGACGGTAAGGTTGATACCCCCGTGCTCGAGGATATCCAGGCGCTTGATATGTCAGTTCCACTCACAGGTGACCGCGTTCCCACGGTCCTCTATTCCAGGGGATGCGGTGGCATGGATACCTACGCGTTACGGAAACAGCCTCTGAATCAACTCGAATCGCTTCGCCTCTCGAATAAGGGCGGCGGCAAGACCGTCGATACCATTCCGTTTTTCGACATACAGATGGACGGGCATGGTGTGATCGGCGCCGTTGGATGGCCTGGAGCGTGGTCCATTTCCATGTCCCGGCCGACGGAAGCGGCGATTGTGGTCAGAGCGGGCATGGAAAAGACACATCTCTCGCTACATCCCGGTGAGGAGATTCGAACCCCGCAAATCATGCTATTGCCGTGGGAAGGGGACGACATCGACGCGCACAATATTCTGCGAAGGCATGTCCTGAAATACCACATGCCCCAATACGACGGGGAGCCGGTCGTTCTGCCCGTATCTCACCTGGGATGGGGCGGGATGAAGACCACGACGAGCCTTCAGCTACTGAATCAAATCACGAAGGAAAAGATCGGGTATGAAACCTTTTGGATGGATGCCGGATGGTATGGCGCGGATCGCGAGGTGGAGGAATTCCAGGTATTCGGTCGAGAAGACTGGTTTTTGCACGCGGGGAACTGGAGAGTCAATAAAGTTGCGCATCCCGATGGCCTGCGTCCGATCAGCGACGCGGTCCATGCGAAGGGAATGAAGTTTCTTCTTTGGTTCGAACCGGAGCGCGCAGTCGTTGGAACGCCAATCACGATCGCACATCCCGAATGGTTTATCGGAGAAGAGGGAACCAACTTTGAAGGAAACGACGCCAGGCCGTTCGTCAAGTTCCGCCTGTTTGATTTCGGCAATCCTGCAGCCAGGCGATACATGATCGACATGATGTCAGAACTTATCACCAGTGAAGGCATTGATATCTTTCGGCAGGACTGCAACTTCGCGCTCGCCCCTTTCTGGTCAACGGCGGATTCGCTCGATCGTCAGGGGATCACCGAAATTCGTTATGTGGAAGGTCTGCTGGATTTCTGGGACGAACTACGCCAGCGACATCCGCAGTTGATTCTGGATATTGTTCAGCGCGGAGATCTGGAAACGATATCGCGCGGCGTGGACCTGAGCCGGGCAGACTACCCTGTTTCGCCAGATGCAGATCCACTTGGCAATCAGCTCAGCACGCTGGGCCTCTCCTACTGGAGGCCGCACTATGGAACATTGCTGCAGATTCGGCCGCGCAATACTTATCATTTCCGCAGCGGATTTGCTCCCGGGTTGGGATTCGCTCTTTTCAACGTGGCCGGAACAAAGGATCAAATAGGCAGTTTTATACCGCCCGACTTTCCCTTTGACTGGCTCCGGTCCCAGGTGGAGCAACTGAAACGAGTGCGGCCGTATTATTACGGCGACTACTATCCATTATTACCGTGCAGCTCAAATGCCGATTGCATCACGGAATCGAGCCATGAGCACAGCGCGGCGTTCGAATGGGCGGCCTGGCAGTTCAATCGTCCCGAACAGGGCGACGGAATGGTCCAGGCTTTTCGTCAGGATAAGAACAATGACGTGATCAAAGATATGCGTTTGCGAGGGCTGGATCCAGCCGCTACATATGAAGTCACCGATCTCGATGAGGGAGTGCAGAGCACCGTTTCCGGCGCAGACTTGATGCAGAAGGGTCTACATATAAAAATTGCAGAAGTTCCCGGGGCGGCGATTCTGGTGTACAAGAGGGTCCGCTAGTCTCGCGAGAATCCTCCTGTCTGCTGCCTCACGACGGGAGCGGGCGGAATCATCGGGACGACGTAGAAATAGTGGAACGCTTGCAGGAAGGAAAGGATTAGTCGAGTGTCCGACGAGAAGCGCCGCTATCGCTCAACTGCCTGGTTCGGCAAGCAGGACAGGGACGGTTTTGGACACCGAAGCTGGATGCGCAACCAAGGCCTGCCCGGTGACGTATTCGATGGACGGCCGGTTATTGGTATTTGCAACACCTGGTCGGAACTAACACCCTGCAATGCACATTTTCGGCAGATTGCCGATCGTGTCAAACGAGGGGTCTGGGAGGCCGGCGGCTTACCTCTTGAATTTCCTGTGACGTCGCTCGGCGAGACGAACATTCGGCCCACAGCGATGCTGTTCCGAAACCTGGTCAGTATGGATGTCGAAGAGTCGATCCGAGCGAATCCAATTGACGGTGTGGTGCTCTTGTGTGGCTGCGACAAGACCACACCATCTCTGGTAATGGGTGCCGCGAGCTGCGATGTGCCTGCGTTAGTCGTTTCCGGCGGCCCCATGCTCAACGGTAAGTACCGAGGCCAGGATATCGGTTCGGGAACAGCCGTTTTGCGCTTCAGTGAAAAAGTGAAAGCCGGCACGATGACTCAGGAAGACTTCATGGATGCTGAGGCGTGCATGTCGCGCTCGGCTGGCCACTGTATGACGATGGGAACCGCCTCCACTATGGCGTGTATGGTTGAGGCGCTCGGTCTCGCACTCCCTCATAACGCCGCGATCCCGGCAGTCGACTCGCGCCGTTTAGTCCTTGCGCACGTAGCAGGCCGTCGGATTGTCGAAATGGTTCGCGACGACTTGCGTATCGCGCGCATTTTGACGCGTCAAGCATTCGAGAATGCCATTCGCGTGAATGGTGCGGTCGGTGGTTCGACGAATGCTGTCATTCACCTTCTCGCCATAGCTGGACGCGTTGGCCTGAAGGTCACGCTCGACGACTGGGACCACCTCGGTCGAGAAGTGCCCACACTCGTCGATCTAATGCCATCCGGACGTTTCCTGATGGAGGACTTTTACTATGCTGGAGGCCTGCCCGCGGTCATTCGCGCACTCGGAGAGCGCAATCTGATTCATCGGGATGCTCTGACCGTTAATGGCAAGACTATCTGGGAGAATTGCCAAACCGCCCCCAATTGGAACCCTGAAGTGATTCGTTCCCTGGACAAGCCCCTGCTGGCACATGGGGGTATAGCCGTGCTGCGCGGAAATCTGGCGCCCGATGGCGCCGTGATTAAGCCCTCCGCGGCTTCACCGCATCTCATGCGTCATCTTGGGCGCGCGGTCGTCTTCGAGAATATTGAACATTACAAGGAACGGATCGACGATCCCGACCTGGATGTAGATGATAATTGCGTTCTCGTACTGAAGAACTGCGGTCCAAAAGGCTATCCCGGAATGGCCGAGGTCGGCAATATGAGTTTGCCCGCAAAGGTGCTGAAGCGCGGAATAACGGATATGGTCCGCATTTCAGATGCGCGTATGAGCGGAACCGCGTACGGGACGGTAGTACTCCACGTCTGTCCGGAAGCGGCGGTCGGTGGGAACTTGGCTTTGGTACGGGATGGTGACTTGGTAGAACTGGATGTGGAAGCCCGGAGGCTGCATCTTGATGTTTCGCAGCAGGAGTTGGAGCGGCGGCGCACTGAATGGCGGCCGCCGGAAAGCCTGATCAAAGGCGGGTATCAACAACTGTACGTTCAGCACGTGCTCCAGGCGAACATGGGCGCGGACTTGGATTTCCTGACTGGGTGTCGGGGTCACGAAGTCCCGCGCGAGTCGCATTGATGGGGTGGCTTCGATCGGTCCTCAAATTCAACTGCCGGCAGTTTGTGAACTTTGCGGGGATCGACTGAACTCGCTGAAGAAGGTGATCAAGATGAGTGGGAGACTTGCGGGAAAGGTTGCTCTGGTTACCGCAGCTGGACAGGGTATTGGACGCGCCACGGCAATCGCATTCGCCGACGAGGGCGCCTTGGTTTGGGCTACAGATATCAACGAGACGTCCCTCGCGATTCTAAGCAATGATCGCCCCGGCATTCGAACACGTCGGCTGGATGTCCGTGAGTCGTATGAGGTTGACAACATTGCAGCGGAGGTAGGAGCCCTTGAAGTTCTGTTTAACTGTGCCGGCTTTGTTCATCACGGAACCATTCTCGACTGCGGAGAGAACGATTGGGACTTCTCGTTCGATTTGAACGTCAAATCCATGTATCGCACCTGCCGCGCCTTTCTTCCAGCCATGCTGGAAGCTGGAAAGGGCAGCATCATTAATATGTCCTCGGCCGCATCCAGCATCAAAGCTGCCCCTAACCGATTCGTCTACGGAAGTACAAAAGCAGCCGTGATTGGGCTGACTAAGGCAATCGCTGCTGACTTCGTTCGTCGAGGTATTCGCTGCAACGCAATCTGCCCGGGCACAGTGCAATCACCTTCTCTCGACCAGAGGATCGCGGCACAGGGAAATATAGAGAAGGTTTATGCCGAGTTTGTCGCGCGGCAGCCCATGGGGCGATTGGGCCGTCCCGAGGAGATTGCAGCTCTCGCTATCTATTTGGCCTCGGACGAATCCACCTTCACTACTGGCCAGATCCATATCATTGACGGTGGCTTTAGTGTTTGAAGCAGCCTAAGTTGCTTAGCTTGCGATTCGCTGCGATGTGTTGTGTTTAAGACCGTAGTGCCAAAAGCCATGGGTCTTTTTTAGCCCGTGCGTTTTCTCGTTTGGCGACTACTTCCCCATTTTTTGGCGCCGTATTGATAATGACACCGCCCGGCCTGAGCTTCGGTAGTGCCGCACGGGTGAGATAGAAGATTCCGAAGACATTGGTGGCGAACGTGTGCTCAAATTCGTCAGGTGTGATGTCTTCTATGTTCTCCCTTGTCATCTGATAAGCGGCGTTGTTGACCACGATGTCGAGTCGACCGCATGCGGAGAAGGCGGCCTCAACCAACGAATTTGCATATTCAACCGATCGAATGTCACCTGGCAGACAGATGGCCTTCTGACCTCCCTCTTCTATTAGCTTTGCAACTTCCCGTGCATCGGTCTGCTCCTCTTCGAGGAACGACAGGACCACATCGGCACCCTCTCGCGCAAAGGCAATGGCAACCGCTCTGCCTATTCCGCTATCAGCTCCGGTGATGATTGCAACTCGCCCGATCAGTTTCCCTGAGCCGGCGTAGGAAGACTCCCCATGATCCGCGGGGGGGATCAAGCTGTCGAACAGTGCCGGGATGGTTCTGCTGTTGTTCTGGAAGAGGCGGCTTGGGTCCTAGCTCGCGCGGGTCGTTCGGCATTGCTACACCTCTTGGCGAGCGGGTATCTCGAACTATGCTCACTGATGATCTGCTTGCGTCGATAACCACTCTGATGCGATGTGTTCGAAAAAGAGTGGTCTAGCAATGCGGCCCTAAACTCAGAGCTCCAGTAGGTGTTTTGGCGAGGACCGATATCCGGATTAGAAAAAACGTGCATGGGCCATCGGCTTTAGGCTTACGCGACGACGACCGGCAGTGGAGAACGGTCTGTATGGCATAAAGTCGCGTTGCGCCTCCCCAAACCACCCCCTATTTACCTATAAGGCAACAGGGAACCATTATCCTGCGCCCCAATGCATACATATCACGCGGCGCAGAGCGCCTGTCCCGCAACGTCTTGACAGGCCCGATCCATGCAAAAGGTCGCCGGATGAAACTCACGGAGGTCTGAAGTCAGCCTCAAGCAATCACAAAATCCTGCATGGGATCGTATAAATGAATTCTCCAGATCAATTACGCGATTCAGGCAAGATAGCGCTCGGCGATGGCCTCGGGTTCGCTCGGCGATGGCGTCGGGTTTCTGAGTGGCATCTTACGGAAGCAATCCCGAAGCCTTCATCCCACACGATGACCGGCTGCATCGTCTGCGGCGCGACGTTGTAATCAGGGGTGAGTTCCAAGGCGAGGCCGTCAACGTTGCCGTGCGCGAACACCTCCTGGGGCATCAGCCCCTGGAGCCGGGGACTAAAATTTAGCGGTGAGTGGTTCGCATGACATCGATTCGGCAGATCCTCTGGAGTTGTTCGATTCCTGGCTGAAGCAGGCTCAGGAGAGCGAGCCCAACGATCCCAACGCGGCTGCTCTGGCGACCTCAACTAGGGACGGTGTGCCAAGTGTGCGCATAGTGCTGGCGAAGCGTATAGGTGAACACCACTTCTGGTTCTTCACCAACGCGGAGAGCAGAAAGGGCATGGAACTGGCAGAAAATCCCAGAGCATCTCTGTGTTTTCACTGGAAGATTTTGCGGCGACAGGTACGGCTGGAAGGAAAAGTGTCGGAGCTTGATGTAAGCGATGTGGACGAGTACTTCCATAGCCGGTCGCGAGCCAGCCAGATCGGCGCAGCGGTCTCTGATCAGAGTCGTATCCTCGGAAGTCGTGAGGAACTGGAAGAGCGAGTCCGGGAATTCAGCGAGCAACATCCGGGAGAGATTCCCAGGCCAGGGTTCTGACGCGGCTCCTATTTACGTGCAGAGCGGATCGAATTTTGGCTAGATGGCGTAAGGCTAGATGGCGTAAACAGACTCCACGATCGCTTTCTCTTCACGAGGGACGGAGATCGATGGCAGAAAGCTCGGCTCTATCCGTGATAGCCTGTTCCTCCTGTAAATGCCGATCGCGCACGGAACGTTAACCCATAAGGTGGTTCGCGATCACAGTTTGCATCGTTTGCGGCGCAACGTTGTAATCTGGCGTGAGTTCACGAGGAGCCCATCGACCTTGCCCGGAGCGAAGGCTTCAGCGATGCGCTGCTTGCCTACCGCCTCTGAAAGCGAGCGCTGACCCACCAGTCTACCGAAGCCGCCATGACTCACCTCGCGTTGCAGGCCGGGCATTCATACCGATGCTTGAGTAGCTCCAGAAGGGCATCGTTCACCCGCCGTACAAGCTGTTCTGGCCGCTCGATACCGGAGAGCTTTACGGCTTCGCGCGACGCCGACAAGAATAGCAGCGCGAGCGAGTTTCCGGCTGGGCAGAATAGCGTTTCTTGGTCGAGAGTAATAGGTTCGTTGAGGTCCACTCCAATCCCATCTGTGTTTGCAAGGCGGATCGGTCCACCCGCTTTACACGTCGGGGGCTTTCTATCCGGGACATTACTGGATTACCTTGAGTCTTGAACATCCCCTAAGCGGTAATTGGATTTGCCCTTTGAGTAATGATTACCCATATCCTGGGATCGGCTGAAGCGCATGGGAGAAGCGCTCGGAATGGGAACTTGCAGGGAGGAATTGCAGTGCTGGACAACGTTGTCGACGGCGAAGCTTCAGCACTGCGCTGCTTGTCAGATCGGCGTGGGTAGCGGCCACGTATGTCCGAACAAAGAAAGCTTTAGTATATGGGTAGTGCACGAGCGGCGATCATCGACGAGGGAAGGTGGCAGCACGGGTGCGCATGCGGAGCCGCATCACGTCGAGGGTACAATTCTCCTCTCAAGGATCAGGAGGACGCGAGAATGCGCGATCAGGCAAAGCAGGTGGTGTTTCGCTACAACGATGACGACACAGATGCGGATGTCGAAGTTGATATACTCGGCGATCTCCCGCAATACGCCGTAGGCGATATTGTGACACGCAGGGGAAAGTCCTGGAAGGTTGTTCGGGTTCTGAGTCACCAGGCCCTCATCGGCTCGCAGCAGGTTCCAGCCTATATCGTAACCGTCACTGATAAGGTTTAAGAGGGCGACGCCTCTTGAGAGTCGGCCTTGTCTCCAGCAGTCGGTTCGCTTTCAGGGCAGACGCAAGCAAAATGCTCGACGAAGAAGCCGCGAGGTCACAGCGTTCTTCGCCACACCGCTTTCGAGGACCGCATAGCGATTCAATTCATGGCCCTGATCGTAGCGGGTTCGATTCGAGACGCCCCTTAGCTCCGCCCCGAGACAAAGGACGCTCGGCCTGGATTCCAAAAAACTCGCAGGTCTTCGGAATCGCTCAATTGCCTTGCGTCAGAACGGAGCATTCGCTGCCAGCACAGGAAAGTGCGACTGGTGTTCCGTACTTCGCAGGAACTGTTACGGCCTGGCTGGTTATCGATACGTGCACGATGTACGAGAGACCTGCCGCTTTCACTGGCGCAGGATGATGAAACCGTCCTGCACAAAAGCCGACAGCCACAGCGAACCAGAGTACGATGAAAAACTTAATCCGCGTCATTGAACCTACCTCCGTCCACAGATTGTGATGACTCTGAAACTAGGGACGCAGAGCGATTACTGCTCTGGAGTGGAATCTTCTAAGCAGAAAACGTCCGGTTTTCCTTCACCGCTTGGGGCCTCTACGATATGACTTCGAACTCGCGCTGAAAGTGGCGGATCGAAAGAGTCTGTGGCGGCCTCAAGCGTTTCGTATAGACAATGCCTGGTCCGCGAGCCTGCGCTAGCCGTGAGATCGTATCGGTCGCTCCATCTTCTCCGGCGACAGGGGTGACGGTGACTTCGTGGGGTCCATGATGTTGAGATGCGCCGCAGCATGCGTCACGGTGGCCGATACAAAAACCAGACGCATTGCGCTTTCCATCAAGGCATTGCTGGAACCGTCCCAGCGTCCTGCTGCCAGGCCCAGCAAAGGTGCCAGTCCACGCTGGATGAAAAGCTTTCCGCGCTTTCCATGAAATGGAAGGTTCGGCAGCCATACCTACCAAAGCTGCCACGGTCTGTTCCGGTCAAGATGGCAAAGTTGGCGAAACAAGCCAGTACCAAAATGCCGCGACGCTAGTTGCCACGCGGTAACAAGGTGGCGCGGCCGGCCGGCCGGCGAAACGGCCCAATCTCGTTTCTCGAAAGGCGGGAGGAACGGGATTGGGAGAAATGAGTCGCTTCGCTAGTCGGCTGCGCTCCGATCCCCCACCCCACGGACGAAGACCGGTCCGTGGGGAACCCGGCTCTTCGGCAGAGCGGCGCGGCCCTTCGGACCGGGTTCTGTTCGCGGGGGCAAGTTCTGAGTGCCCACTCAAGCCAACACAGTGTCAAGTTCCACGACAACCTTTCCACGATGTTCCGGGAGATGCTTTCCAGTTTCAGTGGCCGTCGGGAGGGAGGGAAAGTGGGAAACGCGCAGCGTTTTCCAAGGC
>Ga0210401_10002794_pt1 | contig 19040 bp, 13 predicted proteins | sample IncBWH32MmetaG_FD_150866 | JGI IMG/M metagenome (GOLD analysis project Ga0210401, IMG submission 150866) | Forest soil microbial communities from Barre Woods Harvard Forest LTER site, Petersham, Massachusetts, United States - Inc-BW-H-32-M | ecosystem: Environmental > Terrestrial > Soil >... | reverse complement strand
CAATCATCATTATTGTTTTTCTGTACGGCACCGTTCTCAGGGTCAATCAGACTACCGTAGCACTCACATTATTGCTGGCAATCTTGGTGATATCGACGATCTGGGGTCTCGCCGTCGCTATATTCACCTCTGTCGTGGCCATGCTCGCCTTCAATTTCTTCTTCCTGCCACCTGTGGGCACATTCACGATTGCCGATCCACAGAATTGGGTGGCTCTAGGAGCGTTTCTGGCCACTTCCCTGATCGCCAGTCAGCTTTCCACTCGCGTGCGTCGCGAAGCAGAGGAGTCGAAGCGCCGGCGGCGCGAGGTCGAGCGATTGTATGCTTTCAGTCAGCAACTCCTCGTCTCAGGAAACGTGATTACGCTACTCAACGCCATCCCGAATCACATCGTGGAAACGTTTGGTGTGGGGGCAGCCGCGCTCTATTTGGATTTCAAGGACAAGTTTTATCATTCAGGCGCCGCAGACCACTTCAGCCAGGAAGAGATGCGGCGCGCCACTCTGGGAGAAGAGCCGCTGCTGGACCAAACGCGTAGCCTTAGTTTTGTTCCGGTACACATGGGTAGACGCCCTCTTGGCAGCCTAGCGATTTCCGGGCCCTTACTTTCACGTGAAACGCTGGAGGCCCTGGGAACCCTGATCGCCATAGCCTTTGAACGAGCGCGAGCAGTGGAAGAACTCGGCAAGACGGAAGCGGCGCGAGAGGGGGAGCGGCTCAAATCCGCTCTTCTTGATTCGGTCACGCATGACTTCCGCACACCGCTGACCTCCATCAAAGCCTCAGTAACCAGCCTGCTTTCCACTCAGAATCAAATGAAGGCGGAACAGCACGAGTTGCTCACTGTCATCGATGAAGAGTGCGACCGGTTGAATCAACTAGTCGGGGATGCGGCCGAGATGGCGCAACTCGATGCCGGCGAGTTCGAGCTGGATCTGCAAGCGACTTCCATAGGCGCGATCGTCAGCGCTGCGCTCGAGTACCTTAAAGCAGCACTAGGCTCGAGACCTGTTCGCGTCAGTCTTGCGGACGATTTGCCGCCTGTGCGAGCCGATTCCGGACGCGTCCGCGACGTTTTGGTGCGGCTGATTGAAAACGCCAACGCGTATACGCCCGCCGGCCGTCCGATCACTATTTCTGCCGAGGTGAAGGGCGCGTTCCTGACCATCTACGTGGCCGATCAGGGCCCGGGGATCGACGAGATGGAATTGGGCTTGATTTTTGATAAGTTCTACAGGGGGCGTAATCAGCGTTATCTCGTGCAGGGAACGGGAATGGGTTTGCCGATTGCGAAGGCAATTGTGGAGGCCCACGGAGGCGCAATCGGCGTCACCAGCCAGCTCGGCCAAGGGTCCGTCTTCTCATTTAGCTTGCCGATTGCACCACCGCGCGGCGATTCACGATGAGTTCCGCGACGATCCTCGTCGTTGATGATGACTCGCAAATTCGGCGCGTCATGCGTAACGCCCTTTCTTCCCATGGTTATACGATTATCGAGGCGCGCAATGGAGAGGAAGCGCTCAAAAAAGTTCGCGCGGAGGGCCTCGACCTGATCATTCTGGACTTGAATATGCCCGACATGGATGGCATCGAAGTGTGCCGCGAAATCCGCGCGGTCTCGAATTCACCGATCCTCATGCTGACCGTGCGCAGCGCTGAAAAGGATAAAGTGCGCGCACTCGATGCGGGCGCCGACGATTACGTCGTAAAGCCTTTCGGCATCGACGAATTGCTGGCTCGCATTCGAGCGGCCCTGAGGCGCGCGCCTGGCGAGGCCGTTGAGACCAGCGTGGTTACCAAAGAGATGCACCTCGACTTCGATAACCGAACCATCGTGGTTCAGGGTAAATCCGTACATCTGACGCCCAAAGAATTCGAATTGCTTCGCGAATTGGTCACGAACGCCGGGAAGCCAGTCTCACACCGGCGCCTGCTGCAGGCTGTCTGGGGACCGGACTACGGAGAAGAAACCGAATCGCTGCGCGTGATGGTGAACCAGTTGCGAAAAAAGATCGAACCGGACCCCGCGAATCCCCGCTTCATTCGCACCGAGCCTTGGATCGGCTATCGTTTTGTGCTGCCGCAGGAATCTGCGGTCAAGCACCCTCGATGATTTTGTAATCTACCCGTGGTCTTACGCGAACACACGTTCGGCCGAGCCGTAAAAATACGCTCGGACTCCTACGGAAGTGTGTAGCGAAAATCAAGATAGACCATACTCAGGTGCGCGTTTTTCGGGCTTGTGGGAGAAAGAAACCACGGGTTCCGGGATAAATAAGAGTACTGCATGATGATCTGGACCTTGCCGTAGCTCTCATTCGACCAGAGAGTTGGGATTACGTCAGCGGAAGCCTCCTGAACCGTACGGTTATTGGTGTTCTCTGAACCAGGAAAACCAAAACCGACGCACGTGAAACCGGCGATGCGTGCGCAGGAGGCGCCTGGAGTGGTCGAAGGCAGTAAACCAAAGTCACGTCCGAAGTAGACGCCGCCATAATAGCCGGAGACCGAGAGCTTGGAGCTGGTTTGCCATTCCAGTCCACCGAGGCCGGCGCCGGAATGAACTCCAGAGAGCTGCCCGTTCGGCGTCACGATGACGTCCGGACCAAGCCCGATCGTGTAGCGGCCGCCCCCATCGCCCCAGAAAGAATCGCCGATCACGCGGAGGTTCTTGACGACTTCGAGATTCACGTTGATGGATCCGGCGCCGCCCACGATTGAGTCTGTGACGGCAGGCGTAGCCAGGGTATTGAACACTCTAAAGGTGCGTATTAACCCGGCAGCCTCAACGTGAAACAAACGTCCGCTGGGGTGAAAGTCATACGCCGTTTTTACAACGAAATCGGGGAGCAGATTGGGCACGGCCGTATTCGTTGCGCTGCTCGCCGCGCTTGTACTGCTGCTGCCGTTATCGAACTGAGCGGCGAACGATGCGGCAGGGAAAATCACCGAAGCAGGCACGAATTGCTGCGGGTTCTCAACAGAGACACCGATGGCCCAATCTTTGGTTGCATGATAGGTGAGCCGGAACTGTGGCTGCCGCGCCCAGATCAGGCCGACCTGAAAGTTCGGATCTTCGTTCAGCGTGTAGAAGATGTCTGCAGTATTAGGCGAGAGGCCTACTCGGTTGGGTTGCAGGAGTGACCATTCCTGCCCGCCGAGAAATTCCCACTTGCCGCGCTTCACATCGGCCCAATAGACGCGCAATCGCAAACTATCGCTGTTCGCTGTTATGTTCGCGTTGGGAGGCTGGAAGCCGAGAAAATCAGCCTCGACGTAACCGGTGATCGCTGTGGAAGGAGTCAGATCCGCATCGACTTTTAGAGACAGGCGCGAATACTGAGCGGAAATGTGGGTCTCGCTCAAGTGCCCTTGCGGCACCACATTGTTAAACGGAACAGTTCCAAAAGAGGTCGCGAGCCCACTCCCGAGGTTCTTTGTGCGGTAGAACATGGCCGCATCGAGAAAGCCGCCAGGCGTGAATTGCGCCGCGCCGATCTTGAATGAAAGGGGCGACTGCCCTGCCTGTGGAACGGCTTGGTGCGGCGCTGTGCCTGGAGTTGGATCCGGCGTAGGGGCCGACGGCCCGGCGCTGGGGTCGTCGGGTTCGAGTGGCGCTGTCGATGAATTTGTTGAAGTGCTCGGATTCATACGCTTATCGTCATCGTTTGCGGCTAACGCACAATTTCCGATCAACAGGATAGAAACGATCACTGAAACGAATGTGCACATGACCCCTCACTTTCTATTTTTTGGAATTTGACGTGGAGCGAACCAACACTGTTTTACCTTGCGGGACTTGACAAAAAAGCTGGCGTAAAGGAGTGTGATGAGGGAGAACTGCGGACGGAAATACCGTGCGCGAAAAATACAGCAAATTTTCTTGTCGACGCGAACGGACCACCCGCATCTATACGCTATTGTCAGCTCGAATTTTTGAGCGTTGACAAAGCGCCATAGGAGGCTGACCTATGGAAACCAGCCGGCGAGATTTTTTGAAGGTGGCAACGCTTGGGGGCGCGGCGGTTACCGTCTTCGGGTTCGACCTCGCACCCGCTTACGCTCAGCTTCGTGAACTAAAAATAGCGCGCGCCACCGAGACTCGCTCTACTTGTCCGTATTGCTCGGTAAGCTGCGGCGTGATCATCTACACGCTGGGCGACAAAGCCAAGAACGTCACTCCTCAAGTAATTCACGTCGAAGGCGACCCCGACCATCCCATCAATCGCGGGACTCTTTGTCCGAAAGGTGCCTCGCTCGAGCAGGACATCCTTAATGACCGGCGCCTGCTGAAGCCGCAAGTGCGCCGTCCCCGGGCAACCGATTGGCAGGACATCTCCTGGGATGACGCGCTAAACGAGGTCGCCCGCTGGGTGAAGAAGTCGCGCGACGATTCGTTCGTGGAAAAGGACGCGCAGGGGCGTACGGTCAACCGCTGCGAAGGCATCGCCTGGACCGGCGGCTGTACAGATACCAACGAATTCAACTATCTGGTCGTCAAGACCATGCGCAGCCTGGGGGTCTGCTACCTGGAAAACCAGGCCCGCGTTTGACACGGCCCCACGGTCTCAAGTTTGGGACCAACATTCGGACGCGGGGCGATGACCAACGGCTGGATCGACATCAAGAACACCGACATGATGTTGATTATGGGCGGGAACCCCGCCGAGAATCACCCCTGCGGATTTAAATGGCCGATCGAGGCGAAACGTAATCGCAACGCCAAGATAATCGTCGTCGATCCGCGCTTTACACGCACTGCTTCCACCGCTGATCTCTTCCTACAGATTCGCGCCGGTTCCGATATTGCTTTCCTTGGCGGGGTGATCAATTACGCCATCGAGAATAATCGCATCGCCAAAGATTATCTCGTCAACTTTACGAATGCCGCGTTTGTGGTGAAGGAAGGTTTCAAGCTGCCTGAAGATGGCCTGTTTTCCGGTTTTGATCCCGCGACACTCACGTACGACAAAGCCACCTGGAACTACGAAGAGGGTGGCGATCTATCGAAGAAGACTGATCCTGAAGCTTCGTCCGGGAAGGCAGGAACTGCTGCATCAGCAGTGCCGCCGGCCCTTCCGGCAAACGCTGCCTATGATCTCGATCTCCAGCATCCTCGCTGCGTTTTCCAGCTTTTGAAGAAGCAATACTCCCGCTACACGCCCGAAATGGTTGAGCGCATCACCGGCATTCCGCGAGACCAATTTCTGAAGGCGGCGGACCTCTTTACGTCGATTCGCAAAAACGGCGACATGGCAAAAGCGGCGACTATTATTTACGCCGTCGGCTGGACCCAGCACACCTTCGGCACTCAAATCATACGTACGGCGGCGATGTTGCAGCTTCTGATGGGCAACATCGGGCGAGCGGGAGGCGGCGTGAACGCGCTGCGCGGCCATTCGAATATTCAGGGCGCAACAGATATGGCAGGCATCTTCGATAACCTCCCCGGCTATCTTAAAGTGCCTGTCCCCGCAGACACCGATTTGACGGCTTTTCTGAAGCGCATCACGCCAACGCCTTCGAAGCCCGGCCCATGGCAAACGTACAACTATTGGTCCAATACGCCGAAGTTCATGGTGTCGTTTCTTATGGCCATGTACGGCGACGCTGCGAGGAAACAAAGCGACTTCGCATTTCACTACTTGCCCAAAGTCGATCGTAATTACTCCTGGACCGAGATCTGGGACAACATGTACCGCGGCGCAGTGAAGGGCATGTTTGCCTTTGGCATGAACGGCGTGATGATCGGCCCGGATCAGCATAAAAATATCGACGCTCTCAAGAAGGCGGATTGGCTCGTTGTCGGCGAAATCTATCCGGATGAGACTAGCGAATTCTGGCGCGCTCCGGGTACTGCCGCTGACGAAATGAAAAAGATCAATACGACTGTATATCGCCTGCCCTGCGCGGGGTTTGCTGAGAAGGACGGCAGCATGACCAACTCAGCGCGCTGGCTGCAATGGAAGAATGTCGCGCTGCCTCCGCCCGGCGATGCTCGCCTGGACCAGGACATTGTGGCGCAGATTTTCCTGCGCGTACGCGACCTCTATCGCAAAGAGGGCGGCAAATTCCCCGACCCCATCCTGGATCTGACCTGGCCGTATACCGATCCTGAACATCCGGCGCTCGCCGATCTCGCTAAAGAGATCAATGGCAAAGCGCTGGCCGATATTACCGATCCGGCGACGAAGCACACCCTTAAGGCCGGGCAGCAATTACCCGGCTTCGCGTTCCTGAGAGACGATGGGACGACTTCGTGCGGGAATTGGATTTACTCCGGGTCTTGGACCGAAGCCGGGTCACAAATTGCACGGCGAGGGACCGAAGATCCCTCCGGGCTCGGGATTTACCCCAATTGGGCATGGTCGTGGCCCGCGAACCGGCGGGTTTTGTATAACCGCGCATCATGCGACCCCGCAGGCAAGCCCTGGGATTCCGCGCGACGGCAGATCTGGTGGAACGAAGACGCACAAAGATGGGTGGGCAACGACGTTCCCGACTTCAAGCCCGATTCGCCTCCGAAGGATCACATGGGACCTTTCATAATGAATCCCGAGGGCGTCGGGCGAATCTTCGTACCGCTTGCAGGGATGGCAGACGGGCCTTTCCCGGAATTTTACGAGCCTGTCGAGAGCCCCGTATCAAATCTGCTGCACCCGAATCAGTCGAGCAGCCCGGTGGTCAAGAAATTCACCACTCCTTTCGATAAATTCGGGAGCCCCGAACAGGGTTTTGACGTCGTCTGCACAACGTATCGTTTGACTGAGCACTACCACTACTGGACGAAGAACAATCCCATGAACGTTCAGTTGATCCCCGAGCCCTTCATCGAGGTTCCGGTGGAATTGGCGGATCAACTAGGCATTCGCGGCGGCGAAAAACTCAAAGTAAGCAGCGCGCGCGGCAGCTACGTGGCCAAAGCGTTTGTCACGCGGCGCATCAAACCGATGACGATTGACGGCAAGAAGGTCTTTCAAATCGGTTTGCCGATTCATCAGGGTTTCCGCGGCATTCAAGAAGATGCGGATCGAAACGCGCGCACGCCGGCCAATCTACTTACGCCGACCGTGTACGACGCCAACGCGTACACTCCCGAATTCAAGGGCTTTCTCGTGAAGGTGGAGAAGGCCTGAGGCGAGCCGATCATGAGCCAAGCAATCCTAGAAGTCCGACGGATCTCGGGACATGCCGGCTCCGTCCCTGGCGCCGGAATCAGGCGCGAATTTGAAGTCTGCAAGCTGATTGACACCACCACCTGCATCGGTTGCAAGGCTTGCGAAGTCGCCTGCCTGGAATGGAACGGCCTCACCTTCAGCGAGACCACCTTCAACAATTCTTACCAGACGATGCCGGACACCCAGTGGAACTACTGGAACCTCATCAAGTTCAACGAGCACGAGCGCGAAGACGGCACGCTGCAGCTCCTGATGCGCAAGGATCAGTGCATGCACTGCGAGGAGCCGGGATGCCTGATCGCGTGTCCCGCCGACAGCGCCATCGTGCAATACGTGAATGGCATCGTCGATTTCCAGCAGGAGCATTGCATAGGCTGCGGGTATTGCATGAGCGGTTGTCCATTCAACATCCCGAAGTTCAGCCCTACGGCACGCAAGGTATTCAAGTGCACGCTGTGCGTGGACCGCGTCACGCAGGGACTCGAGCCCGCTTGCATCAAGTCTTGTCCGACCGGCTGCCTGCATTTCGGGACCAAGCCCGAGATGAAAGCGCTTGCCGAAACGCGAGCCACACAGCTTCGTGAAGTGTCGGGCTTCGAAAACGCCGGCGTCTATGATCCCTCCGGAGTTCAGGGGACTCACGTTATCTATGTCCTCCACGATGCCAGCAAGCCCGAACTTTACGGCGGCCTCCCGAAAGATCCGCACGTTCCGTGGGCGGTCAGTCTTTGGAAGAAGCCTCTCAAGTGGATCGGCAACATCGCAATCGTTGGCGGTCTGCTCGGCGTCTTCGCCCATTACCTGCGCTTCGGACCAAAAGAGGCGCCACCAGACGGCGACGAAACGTCGCGGCCGGCGGGCGCCACCCCGCGTTCGGGCGCCCCTGAGCAACGGAGCAGACCATGAGCTCAACGCCGATCTTTGCGAATGGTCGAGTGCTTCGCTACTCGTTTCACGAGAGGCTGGTCCACTGGCTGGCTGGGTTTTCGTATCTATATCTGCTGCTGTCGGGACTCGCGTTCTGGTCGCCGTGGCTTTTCTGGCTCGCGACTGTGCTTGGCGGCGCTACGATTTCGCGTGAGTTGCACCCGTGGTTCGGACTGATCTTCGTATTCGCCACATTCCTCATGTATGGGATGTGGGGCGGGCAAATGCACGAGACGGAGACCGATAAGGAATTCTGGCATGCCGTCCAGTATTACATTCGCAACGAAGATGAGTTGGTTCCTTCGGCTGATCGCTTCAACGCCGGGCAGAAGCTGCTCTTCTGGGGATTCTTCTGGTGCGGAGTCCTGCTGCTGCTATCCGGGCTGGTTCTGTGGTTCCCCCATCTGATTCCGTGGAGCCTTCGCTACCTCCGCTACACTGCCGTGCTCGTGCATGCGAGTTGTGCCTTGCTTACGATAGGCCTGTTCATCATTCACGTCTACATGGGGACGGCCATGGAGCGCGGCGCCTTCGGCTCGGTGATTCGCGGCGACGTTTCGAGTGGCTGGGCGAAGCGGTATCACCGTCTCTGGTACGAGCACTTGCTGCGAGATGCCGCGGCAAGAAAATGAGCTCGCCATGTGGGATGCGCGCATCCGGCGCGCGAGTGAATTAGCTTCTTCTTATCCGTTCGCCTCGGAAGGCCTCCGCTTCTATCAGCGCCTCGCCCGCTTTCAGAAATCCCTTTACGCGGAAATCAAATCGGAATGCGGAAACGATAAGCGGAAGCGGCGCGCCGGTACGCTGCGCGACGAATTCGATGCTTTCATTCTTTTGCCGCGTTTTGCCGGTTTTGTTTCCGCGCTCGAAGAAATTGCGCCGCCTCCGCTAGCGCGCTCGGCGCATGAATTGCGCTCGCGCGGCTCCGGACGCTGGCAGGGGATTCTGCAGGAGTTTTGGGAGCGCGACTCGGCTGGCGGGAATCTGCAACCCCCGGAACAGCTCGTCTCATGGCTTTTCCTGCAACCTTATGCCGAATATCTGGCGGACCACAGCGAATGGAGTCCACGGGAGGGCATGGCATCGACGTGCGCTTTGTGCGGCAGCAAACCGCAGGTGGGCGCGTTGCGTCCCGAGGGCGATGGCGGAAAGCGCTCCCTGATCTGTTCGCTATGCGCGGCGGAATGGGATTACGGCCGGATTGCCTGCGCCGCGTGCGGCGAAGAGGATCCGCACAAGCTCGCCGTATACTCCGCAAAAGAATTCGACTATATGCGCGTGGAAACCTGCGAGACCTGCCGGCGCTACATCAAAACGGCGGATCTAACCAAGGATGGGCACGCCGTGCCCGTCGTTGACGAATTGGCCATGATTCCGCTCGATCTCTGGGCCACCGAACACGGTTATCAAAAGATTCACCCCAACCTGCTGGGAATCTAAGCTGCCCCCAAACGACAAGTGCGATGCAGCGAGCCGCGCCGTGGCGCCAGCACAGCGATACAGGATAAATGGTGGACGTGGGGAGACTCGAACTCCCGACCCCCTGCTTGCAAAACAGAAGGTTTCCCGCGTTGTCGAAGGCAACACTGCTGGGCGCATTTAACTCGGCGGAAGTGGCTGGCCCGCCGTCTCCGACGTCGCTTTCACTGTTGTAGCTGACAAAACCAATGCCCGCAACCGTGGTGATTACTTGGGTGGCCGCGTCCACCCGGCGAATCCGATAGTTGAAGGTATCGGCAATAAAGAGGTTTCCCGAGCTATCAACAGCAACATCACTGGGCGCATTTTAACTCAGCCGAAGTGGCCGGCCCGCCATCCCCGCTGAAGCCACCGTTGCAGCAGCCATCCATGAACCCATTGCCCGCAACCGTCGTGATTACGTGGGTGGCCGCGTCCACCCGGCGAATCCGCTGGTTCGTGTAGTCTGCGATGAAGAGGTTTCCTGCGTTGTCCAGCACAATGCCAGTTGGAGAATGTAGCTGTGCGGAGGTGGCTGGCCCGCCGTCCCCGCTGTAACCTGAAGTGCCATTACCTGCGACCGTGGTAATAACTTGCGTGGTGGCGTCCACGCGGCGAATCCGGGCGATCTCTGTGATAAAAAGGTTTCCCGCGCTGTCCACGGCAACGCCAGACGGATTCCCTAACACGGCCGAGGTCGCGGGTCCTCCGTCCCCAGGCCCAGCGGTGCCGCCGCCGGCCACCGTAGTGATTATGCCTGTGGCGGCATCCACGCGACGAACCCGACTGTGGACGGTATCGGCAATAAAGAGGTTTCCTGCGCCGTCAACTGCAACGTCACTCGGCCCAGTGAAACCATTTCCGGAATTCAGGTTTAACTCGGCCGAAGTGGCTGGCCCGCCATCCCCGCTGAAGCCGATAGCACCAATCCCAGCATACACAGTTAGTTGACCGTTTTTGTCTATTCGAAATACCCGGTCCTGGATGGCAATGTAATAATTGCCGGCGTTTTTGAATTTTTATTCGGGGCAGACCGGTGCCTCGGCCCCCACGTTTTGCTTCGGATTGGGCAGCCCATTTGAAGCGGCCGTACCCGATCAATAGATTCAAGCACTAACAACGGGCCTGCGCGCTAGCAGATGCTCTCTGCCACTCTTGACGAAGCCGACGAACCTGCGTGCCAATTCAGCGATGCGATCTACTTGCCTTCCGCGAATTGCATCCTGAGGGATCAATTCGCCGCCTATCCCGAGCGCGACGGCGCCCGCGACGATGTATTGTGAGGCAGTCTCTTGGTTGATGCCTCCTGCAGCGATCAGTGGAAGATGGGGAAACATCCTGTGAAGAGATCGAATGTAGGTCTCGCCGCCAAGCTGAGCGCATGGGACGACCTTGACGAAATCGCAGCGTCCTTGCCACGCGGTGATAACTTCGGTAGGAGTCAGGGCACCCGGAAATACGACCAGCTCGTGGAGTTGGGCAAATTCGACCACCTCGCGATGCAGGCCGTCGCTGGTGAGAAACTGCGCACCCGCGTCCAGACTTTGGCGCGCAGCCGCCTCGTCCATTACTCCGCCGGCGCCAACGACCATGTGGGGATTTTCTTTTCTAAGCTGCGAAATGAGTTTTATGGCGCCCGGCACGGTCAGCGTGATCTCAGCGATGGGAATTCCGCCCTGCGCGATGGCCTCAACTGCGAATAGCGCGTCCTCTGGCGAACGTACCCGAACCGCCGGAATAACACCGATCTCCTCGATCCAGGCTCGCACCTCGTGTTTCTTCACGGGGCCAGCTCCTCACATGCGACGACCAACCTGTCACCCGCTACATTTTCTCGACCGTATGAATATCGACCGTGGCGACTAGGTTTCAAAGGATTCCTCCGGTCGTGGCAACGTGTCATCGTCGCTCGCAAACCAGACATAGAGCGTAGGTAGAATGAAGATGCCCATTAATAGGGCCGCGATCAGTCCGCCCACAATCACGATGGCAAAGGGCCGCTGCGAGTCCGAGCCAATGGCGTGGGACATCGCAGCCGGTAAAAGTCCGAACGTAGCCACGAGCATGGTCATCATGATGGGTCGAAGCCGCAGTACGGCGCCCTCTACGGCGGCATCGACGATCGTATATCCGCGCGCACGTAGCTGGTTGATGTACTCGAGCATGATGACGCCCGTCTGAACGGATACGCCAAATAGGGCCAAGAAACCAATACCGGAGGAAACGCTAAGGTGCGTGCCCGTGAGAAGCAATGCAAGAAGCCCACCGACAGGGGCCATTGCGACGACAGCGAGGATCAGCAATCCCCATTTCGCGGAACGAAACATGCTGTATAGGATGATGAAGATAATCAGAATGGTGATCGGTATCACCACGAGCAATCGCGCTCCGGCCCTCTGTTCACTTTCGTATTCTCCTGCCCACTGTATGTGATAACCGGTCGGAAGCTTTACCTTCTGGGTGACCTGCGTGATCGCGTCCCGGACCGTGCTGCCCAGGTCTCTACCTCGCACGCTGAACCGTACCGCAACGTACCGCGAATTCCCCTCGCGGTAAATGTCATACGCGCCATCCTTCACCTCTACCTTAGTTAACTGCGCAAGCGAAACTCGCTCTCCTGTAAGGGAAAGGAGGCGAATGTTTTCGATTGCCTCCGGAGTATTTCGGTAGGGCTCCTGGTAACGCACCGCGACGTCATACCGAGCTTCTCCCTGGAGCACCTGGCTCACAGCATTCCCGCCCACGGCGGTTTGGACGGCGTCTTGTATGTCCGCGACGTTGATCCCAAAGCGAGCCGCTTGTTGCCGGTCAATGGTGAAATCCAAATTTGGCTGTCCCGTATCGCGCTGGATGCCGATGTCTTCTATGCCGGGAATATGCTCCATGGCCGAGACCATTTCGTCGCCTTTCTCTTCCAGAACGGTCAAATCAGAACCGAAAATCTTGACGGCGAGTCCGCCTTTCGTGCCACTGATCGTTTCATTCACATTGTCTTCGATGGGCTGAGAAAAGTTCCAGAAGGCCCCCGGCAGTTTTGAGAGTTCGCGGTTCATGGCGGCGATCAGTTCGTCCTTATTCTGATAAAACGCCGGCCGCCACTCTTCTTTCGGTTTCAGATCGACGAAAAACTCGGTATTGCCGAATCCGCCCGTATCGGTCCCGTCGTCAGGGCGGCCCGCCTGCGAAACGACCGTCGTCACTTCCGGGAACGAGGCGAAGACGATGCGCGCTTGGTCCGCAAAATGAGACCCTTCGGTCAGGCTGGTGCTGGCCGCGAGCGTACCGCGCGCCCAGATAGCGCCCTCGTCAAGGTGCGGCAAAAACTCGCTGCCGATCGCCCCGCTGAACATGAGAAACATAGCGAGTCCAAAACCAGTCAACCCGACGCCAGTCGTCAGCCAGCGATGTTCGATTGCGCGCCGCACTGCCTTGCGGTACCAATTCGTTAAGGCAACCATGAGAGGGTTGCGCCACTCCTTCACTCCTTTGCGGAAAAGCCAACTGCTCAGGACCGGCGCGAGCAGGATTGAAAACGTCAGAGCGCCCAGAAGGGCGAAGGCTACTGTCAAGGCCATCGGCCGGAAAAGTCGGCCCTCCACTCGTTGCAGCGTGAAGATCGGCATGTATGCGGTAATGATAATGGCGATGGCGTAGAAGACCGGGCGCTGCACTTCGTGGCAAGCTTCACGAATCGCCTCCCCGGGGGATTTGATAATCGTTGTAATTCGTCCCGGAGTTGAGGAGCCGCCGGCGGAAGGTCCGGAACTGTTCTGGCGATGAGCCAGATGTCGCACTATGTTCTCCACCATCACCACGGCGCCGTCCACGACCATCCCGAAATCAAGCGCGCCCAAGGAGAGGAGGTTTGCTGGGATCTTGCTCAGATCCAGCCAAATAGCGGCAAACAGCAATGAGAACGGTATCGTACATGCCACGATCAGGGCAGCACGAGCATTGCCGAGGAATAGGAAGAGGATAATGGTTACCAGGACCATCCCCTCGACCAGGTTATGCTCGACTGTGTGCAGCGTGAAATGAAGCAGGTCGGCACGGTCCAGCATGGGAACGATCTTCACGCCAGGTGGCAATATTTGTTCGTTGAGTTCCTTCACCTTTGCATGAATCGCGTCCAGCGTTGGCCCGGCGTCCGCGCCTTTGCGGAGGAGCACAACGCCCTGGATCACGTCGGGCTCATCGATTATCTTTCCGTCGACCATGTGGTTGGCCCGGGCCATGTGCCCCAATCGAATCTTCGGGCCTTGGACCACCTCGGCGATATCCTTTACGCGAAGAGGCGTTCCGGCTTTGGTGGTCAACACCGTCTGCTCGATGTCTTGAATGTTCCTGAAAAGCCCGAGAGCACGAATGTTCATCTGCTGCATGCCCGCTTCCACAAAACTGCCGCCAGCATTGATGTTGTTGTTGTTCAGTTGCTGCTCCACCTGCCCGATGCTCAATCCATACGAAACGAGCTTGTTCGGGTCTACGCGGACCTGATATTCCTTCACCGTGCCGCCGAAGTCGGAGACGTCCACCACATTCGGGACGGACTTGAACTCCTTTTCCAAGGTCCAATCCTCGATGGACCTTAGCTCCATCAGATCGTACTCAGGATTCGCGCTTCTCAATGTGTACCAATAGATCTGCCCCACGGTGCTCCAGTCCGTCCCCATCTGGGGCTGTAAACCTTGGGCCAGCGTGACCTGAGAGAGCCGTTCGAGGACTTTCTGCCGGTTCCAATCGTTGTCGGATTGATCGTCAAAGATCATGAGCACATAAGAAAGACCAAAAATGGACTCGGACCGCAGGTGCGAAAGATGAGGAATTCCATTCATTTCGATTTCGACGGGGATCGTGACCTGTTGTTCTACTTCCTCAGCCGAGCGGCCCGGCCACTGCGTAATAACCGTCACATAATTGTCCGCAATGTCCGGATAGGCCTCTACCGGCAGGTTGTGAAAGGAAATCGCCCCCCAGGCAACGAGCAAGATTGCAAGTGCAATCACAACGAACCGGTAATTGAGTGCGAAGTCTACAAGCTTGCGGATCATTTTCTAATCCCCTTCTGCTCCCTACCGAGAATCCTTCAAGTAAACGCTTACTGGTTCTCGACCGTGTTTTCGAGCACCAGGGCGTTTGAGACCACCTGTTGGCCAGCCTTCAGCCCGGATATAACGTCTTCCATCTGACCGGGCAGCAGGGCACCACTGCGGATTTCCATTCGCCTGAATTTTCTGTCTGGCGTAGGCACGAAGACCCAGTCACGGTCGTGAAGGTGGATAATCGCGGAGGCCGGAACCAGCGTGTGCATTTCCTCCTTTTGGCCGCGGAACATAGCCGTTGCAAACATCCCGATGCGCATGATCATCCCCGCATTGGCGACCTCGATGCGCACTTTGGCCGTGCGAATATTTGGATCGAGGGTCGCTCCAATATTGCTGACGGCGCCTTTGAATACCCGGTCGGGGAAGGCGTTCAAGCGGATATCAGCGCTATCACCCATGTGGATAGCGGCCAAGTCGTTCTCGTACACATCGCACACAATCCAGATGTACGACATATCGGATATCGTGAAAGGGTTTGGAGCCGTCAGCGCCTGGACGCCGGATTGGTTGGTGATCTGCTGGTCGGTGATGACGCCTGAAACGGGGGCCGGCACTTCCACGATTCCCGAGGGATGTTCCGGGTCAGCTCCAAGAAGATGAAGATGCTCCCGGGTGGTTTCGAGATCCACCAGGGCGCTATCTTCAGCATTCTGAGCCACCTCAAGGGCGCTTTTCGGAGTCGCTCCGTGGTCGAAGAGAATTTGGGATCTGTTAAGCTGTACCTTAGTCAGCTGCTCATTCATCACCGCTTTGCGATAGTCGGAGTAAGCGCCGGCGATATCACTACTTCTAACCTTGAATAAAAGTTGGCCCTGTCTCACCTCATCTCCCAGCCTGGCATCGATTTCGATGACCCGCCCCGTCGCGAGCGACGGCACAGGAACCTGCCGCGATACGTCTGGACTGACTACTCCGGTCACGTTCAATTCCGGAGCTGCCATGTGCTCTTTCGCGGTCGCCAAGGGAAACTGCTCCGGATGATCGACCGCGACGTTCGTAACGTCGAAACCGGGCACCACCGTTGCCGGCGGTGGCGCAGTCGCCGCGGAATTTTCCTGGGCCGTCACATTCCGTCCGCAACCTGTAAGGAAAAAACCCAAACCTATACAGATCGTTGCCTCAAAAGTAAGTAAGCGATTCATTGCAAAACCTCCTGTCCCACCGCCATATTCATTTGCGCGGCAGCGGTCAAATACGAACCGATTAAACTCAAGTACGCCAGTTGGGTGTCGCGGTAGGCCTTCTCGGCGTCAAGAAAGTCCAGTAACGACGCACCCCCGTTTTGATAGGAAAACGTTGTCCTGTCGCGAACGGCAGTCGCTAATGGTAGGTACGTCCCTTTATACGGCTTGAGGAGATTCACATTCTGGATCAATGTCCAATAGGCGGAATCCACATCACTGAAGACTCCGGCTTGGGTCGCAGCCTGCAACTGCTCGTTGCGGCCGATATCGAGCTGAGTGCGCAGCTTCTCCCCCTGATTACGGTCGAAGACGCGGAGGGGGATGCTAACACTAGCGCCGATGGTATTTAGGGCGTTTGGGTTATTCCACGAGCCATTGTGTGTATACCAGACGCTGAAGGTTGGATCGGTCGAGCCGTTTGCCACCGCGAGGTTGTGATTGATTTTCGCTAATTCCACCGATTGCATGGCCTCCTTCAAATCCGGCCGCATGGTCAGTGCGATAGTCCGGAAATCCTCGAGCGGCATGAGTGGCTCGATGAAATCATAGGGTCCGGTAACATCGAACTGCTCGATGGGCGTGCGATCGTTCAGCAACGTCAGCAGCTGGATCTTGCTCGTCCGCAGATTTACTAATGCGGTTTCGTAGTCCGACTCGAATTGCACCCGCTGCAGCATCAAGCGATCGAAATCCACCTGCGCGAGATCGCCGGCGTCCAAACGCGTGCGGTTCACGTCCAGTTCGCGGTCCCAATAGGCCAGGTTTTGCCGGGCATTCTCCAGCACCGCTTTGGACTGCAAGACTTGAACGAACGCACTTCGCAGATTGAAGAGCAGGCTACGTTCCTGATCGGTGTATGTGGATTGCGTGATGGCCGTGGTCTCTCTTTGGCTCTCGAGGCGCAATCCGCGCTTATGCAGCCGCTCGAAAAGGTAGCTGATGCCGGGCGTAATGGTTGTGCCCTTGACCGGCTGCCAGACTCCGCTAAGAGGAGTAATCTGAGTTCCATCTGCGGCCAGAGAGACTTCGGGATTGGGGCGAAGAAACGCGGTGATCTCCTCCGCCTTCGACTCCTCAATATTGGCCTGATTGGCCTTTAACGTGGGGTTCGCAGCCTCGAACTTCGCTTTGACTTGCTCCCAAGTTAAAACAGTTAACGCCGTCTGTGCGTGGACAGCGGCAGGCAACAAACCGGCCACCAGAATCGCGTTGCGCACACTTCGGTAAAGCCGCGACGTAGTCTTTCCCTCGGTAGTCGTCATTAAGTTCATGATTTTTCGGAGCGGACACAACGAACCGTCTCCATCCGCTGCAGATTGATCGATGGCCCGCGGCGGCTGGCTACGGCTGCAATTTCTTCAGCGTCATTTCGCATCAGCTAACTCCAGTCCTCCGAAAGTTACGAACGTCCACGTAATTGGGGTGAGCGTGTCCTTTGCGGTTGCGGGATACACGCTCACCTCGCCGATACCGCCGACTTCTGTTTCGACGGCTGCTAAATTTTGCTAGATATGGGTTGCGAGGGCGGGAGGCGCTCTCCCCAAGACGGATCTAAGGGTCACCTGGTTCGCCACTCTTTGAGCGAGCGGAGGAAGGAATGCCCGCTGAAGAGTGGAGCCCAGTATTTGCCTGCTACTGGCCTGAGGACCCGCCTTGGGACTCGAGGAAGTTAACGCGGCTGTCTCCGGTCTTTGGCGCGACCGCGATGCCCGGCTGCCGGAATCCACAGAACTCGGCAAAGTGGCCGAAATGGCCACGGTGAAGTGATCGTGGCCGTCATTGAGCAGCACGATGAGCGGCCAGTGAATCAGCGCGGGCCTTAGGACCAAATCGTTGCGCACGTCGTCTCCGGTCATGTCGCGGACTTCGAGCTGCAGTCCACCGGGAGGCGCGGTGATCGAAATGACCTGCTCGTCCCCGTCAGATAGGCGTACACGAACGGTATAGTGCGTGGACAGGGGCAAATTCTCATTAACGACAGCCGCAGCGTTCAAGCTCTCCTCATCTTCAAAGCCGAAGGTTTCCTGCGAAGCGCCGTGATTTTTTGGCGCTGACGAATCGCGCGAAATTGCAGATCTAAGCCGCGGCAGAACCGTTCGCATCGGACGCCGCGGCATCGCTGAGGAATACGCGGCAGCGGCTCCAAATACGACAACACCTAACGCACAAAGCGCGAGCACGAAGACGAGGGCATAACGCAGCATCGTGCTGCACTCCTTTTCGCTCATTGCTTCGCCAGTCGTGCTCATATTGATTAGCCTAGAGATTTGCGATGAAAAAGGCATGAAGAGAGCATTCGGAAACCATAAACGGGCGACAGAGAGAAACCGAGTCGAAACCAGGGCTGAATGAGACCTATCGTGTCTGTACACACTGAAGACAGTCGGCATTTCTGTTTCATTGCTTTTCCGAGGTTGGGAAAGACCGGGGCCGCCGAAGCGGCCCCGAATTTCCAATCCACTAGAATCGGACCATTACGCCCACACTAGCGGCGCCTTGGTTCTTGACAAGATCGGGGAACCAGGCCGTGAAGCCAGAGCCAAAGGTTGCAGTGCACGCGGATGCAACGGCACCACCTGCGTTATCCACGAGAAAGCCGTTTCCCGAAGGAGTGAATCCCGTGGGTGACGAGGGACTGCTACTAGGTAACGCCGCGGAACTGGTGCCGTTAGTGCACACGTAGTTCGCCGGAGAGCCCGTATTTCCGCCAGGAGGCGTAATCCCGTTTCGCCCAGTCCAATAAGGCTGATCCGAGTGGCGATAGCCAATCTCCGCCCACCACGTAAGCCAAGTCTTGGGCATATAGTTGTAAGTAATCGTGGCATCCCACATCTTGAAGGGCTGGCCGAAATTTTGCGTGAAATACGGTGAACCGGAGACCGCATTCGCGGCATTGATTGGCGGGAGCAGCGTCAGATAACCGCTGGGATTGTCCATCGTCCCGCCGCCGACGGTGATCGCGTGCTTATCTTTATCGAACCAGAACCGGTTGTAGAGCATCCAGCCGGCAAAGGATGACCTGAGCCCATTGGCCGTATTCTTAAAGCAGCTCGCGCCGCCGCCGTACTGGCATCCCAGGTCTCCCGTCGCGGAGAATGCAATCTTCGATAGACCGGTGCTGTCCGGCCGGTTGAAATAACGGATTTCGATACTGTCGTCGGTGTGAATACGCGAGACGTTCGGATTAT
>Ga0210401_10002793_pt1 | contig 19040 bp, 13 predicted proteins | sample IncBWH32MmetaG_FD_150866 | JGI IMG/M metagenome (GOLD analysis project Ga0210401, IMG submission 150866) | Forest soil microbial communities from Barre Woods Harvard Forest LTER site, Petersham, Massachusetts, United States - Inc-BW-H-32-M | ecosystem: Environmental > Terrestrial > Soil >... | reverse complement strand
CCCGCGCTGGCCGCTACTGTTTTCGTGGCAGACCAGAGTGATAAGACCTTCATCTTTCAGAGCACCGGCTCCCCAGGAAGCACATGGTCCGGCAGCACGGACGGGCATGTAAGCATTCACCTGCAGAGTGGCCTTTGGAGTTCGATCGGTCTGCGAGTCGGTCTGTATTGCAACAACATCGGTGGCAATAGCTGCGCTGGCGCGCTCATGTGGAGCGGCTATCAGCCGTAGGAACTGCGTTTTGCAGAAACCCCATCCCGCTTGGGTAAGCCCTGAAAAAGCGGGATGGGGATTTGTGCTTCAGTGGAAGGCGGCATGTCAAGAATGTGCAGAGCAGAAAAAGCGGCTCCCGCCGAAGCAAGAGCCGTTCCTGAGTGAGAGAGAGGGTGTTTATTTGTGAAGCGCGTTATGAACATCCACTGGTCGAACCGCATGACATGCAGCGGTAGCAACTGCCGTTGCGCGTCATGATGGCGCCGCAGTAGTGGCAACTGGGTGCGTCGCCCATCTCGACGATTGAGGAGAGGGCATCGGCGGCGTGTACCGATCCTGGGCGCGGCTCGGTGCGGGCGCCGGTTTCTGCTGCTCCATGCAGATCGCCGATGCCTTCTGCTGCCGGTGTTGAGTGCGTGGCGCCGCCTGCCTTCAGACGCAGATTTTCGAACAGCATCTGCTGCTGTCCGGTCAGGAAGCGCAACTGCAGCCAGCGGAAGATGTAATCCATGATCGACTTGGCGAAGCCGATTTCCGGATTATTCGTCCAGCCCTGCGGCTCGAAGCGTGTGTGGGCAAACTTCTCGCAGTAGAGCTTTAGCGGAACCCCGTGCTGTAGGGCAATGGAGACGGCGAGCGCGAAGCTGTCCATCAGGCCACTGACCGTAGATCCTTCTTTCGCCATGGTAATGAACAGTTCCCCGGGGCTCCCGTCAGGATAGAGGCCGACGGTGATGTAGCCTTCATGGCCGCCGACGTTGAATTTGTGCGTGATCGACGCACGCTCTTCCTGCAGCTTGTGACGCACGGCACGCGGCGGAGCGTTGAGATTTTCTTCTTCCTGCGGCGCAGATGAGGCGCGAGCCGCGTCTTCTTTCTTGGAGAGTGCCGTGGCAGTTCCCGCCGCCGACAGCGGCTGCGACTGCTTACAACCGTCGCGGTAGATGGCGACCGCCTTCAGGCCGAGCTTCCAGGCTTGCAGGTACGCCTCCATAATGTCTTCGACCGAGGCGTTGTTGGGCAGATTGACCGTCTTGGAGATCGCGCCGGAAATGAACGGCTGTGCCGCGGCCATCATGCGCAGGTGGCCCATGTAGTGGATCGAGCGCGTGCCCTTCGCCGGCTTGAACGAGCAATCGAACACAGCAAGGTGATCGTCCTTGATGTGCGGCGCGCCCTCGATCGTTCCCGTGGCGTCAATGTAGCTGACGATAGCGTCGGCCTGCTCGTGCGTGTAGCCGAGCTTGAACAGCGCGGTGGGCACGGTGTTATTGACGATCTTGATCATGCCGCCGCCAACCAGCTTCTTGTACTTCACCAGAGCGAGGTCGGGCTCAACACCGGTCGTGTCGCAATCCATCATGAAGCCGATGGTGCCAGTGGGAGCGAGCACCGTGACCTGGCTGTTGCGATATCCGAATTTCTCGCCATGGACCAGAGCTTCGTCCCAGCACTGCTTGCTGGCTTCGTAGAGTGCGGTTGGTACATTCGCCTTGTTGATGTTGTTAACCGACGCGCGGTGCATGCGAATCACGTCAAGGAACGGCTCGCGGTTGATGTACCAGCCGGGGCAGGCAGCTCCGGGCATGACGTTAGAGCCGAGATTCGTTTCCGATAGATTCTTCTGCGTGGGCTCGGTCGCGGGCGCCAGTGGCTCGCACAGTTCGGCAATGCGCGAAGACTGCAGGTAGGCTTCGCCGCACATGATCGCCGTGACACTGGCCGCATAGTCGCGTCCAGCATCGGAGTCGTACGGCAGCCCGGCGGCCATCAGCAATGCGCCCAAGTTGGCATAGCCAAGACCGAGCGGACGATAGTCATGCGAGTTCTTCGCGATCATCTCGGTCGGATAGCCCGCGTTATCGACCAGGATCTCCTGCGCGGTGATCAGCACATCGACGGCGTGACGGTAGGCATCGACGTCGAAGGTCCCATTCGGAGCGAACTTCAGCAGGTTCAGGCTCGCCAGGTTGCAGGCCGAGTCATCGAGGAACATGTACTCGCTGCAGGGATTCGAGGCGTTGATGCGCGCGGTGTTCTTCGACGTGTGCCAGCGGTTGATGGTGGTGTCGAACTGCATACCGGGATCGCCGCAGTGCCAAGTCGCCTCGCCGATTTTCTTCAGCAGATCTTTCGCTTTGTAAGTGTTGACCACCGCGGCGTCACGAATCGCGCGGGTGGAAAAATCAGTATCGCGCACAACGGCGTACATGAAGTCATCGGTGACACGAACCGAATTGTTTGCGTTCTGGAAGAAGATCGAGCTATAGGCCTCGGCGTCAGGCGAAGAGCCGTCGTATCCGGCCTGCACCAGCGACCAGGCCTTGGCTTCTTCTTTGGCCTTGCACTCGATGAAATCGACGATATCGGGATGGTCGATGTTCAGGATGACCATCTTGGCGGCACGGCGGGTTTTGCCACCGGACTTGATGACACCAGCGAAGGCGTCGAAGCCCTTCATGAAGCTGAGCGGACCGCTGGCAGTGCCGCCGCCGCTGAGGCCTTCGGTCGAAGAACGCAGTGTAGAGAGATTCGTACCTGTCCCCGAGCCCCACTTGAACAGCATGCCTTCGGTTTTCGCCAGAGTGAGAATCGAGTCGAGCGAATCCTTGACCGAGTTGATGAAGCATGCCGAGCACTGGGGCGTTTTGTATCCCGTAACGCTGAACTCCACGCGGCCAGTGGCGTGATTCCAGTGCCAGTTCTGCGCGTCGGAGTTGGGCTCGATGCGATCGCAGCCCACGTTGAACCACACCGGTGAATTGAACGCCGCATACTGTCGCAGAAGAATGTGCGCCAGTTCGTCATGGAAGACGGCAGCATCTTCTTCGCTGCGGAAGTAGCCGTCGGCCTTGCCCCAGTCGCGGATGGTTTCGGCGACGCGGGTTACAAGCTGGCGAACGCCGGTTTCCCGCTCCGGCGTACCGATGGTCCCGTGCAGATATTTCGAAGCCACGATGTTGGTGGCCGTCATAGACCAGTCTTTGGGAACTTCGACATCCTTCTGTTCGAAGATCACATTGCCTTGGGCGTCGGTGATCTGGGCGACGCGCCGTTCCCATTCGATTTCGTCGTAGGGAGAAACACCCGGCTTGGTGAAGAGACGACGGAACTGGAGGCCAGGGGCCTTCTTCTTCGCGGCGGGAATGACCGGGGCCGAGGCTACGGATTCGGGGCTCTTCTTTTTTTCAGTGACTTCTGGCATCTCTGTCTCTCCTACATTAGATTCTTCAGAACCGGCTGTCGATCTTTGAAGCGCCTCTTTTCGAGTGCGCGTAACAATCTTATTTTCAAAGGCATAAAGCCCTCTAAAAGCCGCTCGGGAGGGGTGGCGGACCGCTGTCGGAGGCGGCTTCGGTGGCGTCTTCCGGACGGTTGGTTGGCACGGTATCGAATTGCAGGACGAAGTCGCGCGTCAGGCCGGTGGCCGTCTCAACCGATGTGGCCAGCCATTGGCTCAGTGCCTTGCAGGCAGCCTGGCGGTGGACTGAGTCCGCGACCTGCGCATAGCGGACAAAACACAAACCAAGTCCGAGGCGCTCGCGAAACGGTCCGCGCGGAGCGATGTGCCGGCTGAGTGCGATGCAGAGATCCTCGGTCTCGGCAACGTGAAAAACGGCGAGCATCCGCTTGCCGCCGGTGGAAGGAATTTCGCCCGGCGCCACGATTTCCTCGGCCAGGGTATAAATCCCACCCAGGCTCGGAACCTGCTGTAGACGAAAGTTCGAATCACAACGGAGCCAAGGCGACCATTGCAGACGACGATGGTCCGCGGGGACGTAGATGCCGTGGCGAGCCATCGAATCTTCAACCAGACGGGCAATGCCTTCCATTAGGGCTCCTGGGGAACTCGGCAGTCGTGCGCTGAGCCCTACCCCTCGGGAATATCTCCCAGCGGTATGGGCTCACGCTCTGCTGACTATGCCGATTTTTCAGCGGAGGACCGGCTGTCGCCGTCCAAAAAGGACACGAAGGCTGGACCCCCTCAAATTGAATTCACTGGCCAAAGTTAAGTCAGTGACGGCTGACCAACCATTCGGCCTTACTTCCCAATGTCTCGGAAAAGCTCGGGAACCGCGAACACCTAGTTTTCAAGCTGTACGTTCCCCCAGGGGAGGTCCGGCCTGGACCGAACGAGGGAACGGACACCGCACAAGCTGCTCCGCCGGTTGGCGGATACCGCTGGTCCTCCGGGTTATACGGCACGAACCCCGAGGACGGTTTAAGGGGCGACGCGGGTCACCTCGGCCACGAGCCACCCCGGTTTCCCTGACTTGCCGCCGTTGCCGGTGGCAAATTTCATGGCCTATGGAAGTGCAACAGTACGCCCGTATGTTGGGGCTGTCAAGAGGGCAGCACTACCTATTGTATCCCAAGCAATTAACCCTACAGGTGCCCCATATTTCCACAGGCGGTCGTGCAACTCATTGAGATTCATATAGGTGGAACGCCCTAAGTGTTGCCAATCGGAGCGTCTGATAGCGAAACGTCCTCCTTTCGCGGTTCGTGCTTGCTGTGTTGGCTTGCGAACGTCACGCCGTCTTTTCCGCGTGGTCCAGATGCCCCCTCAGGCAATACAGGGACGCGCCATCGGAGAACGTCGGTTTCCGTTGGTTTCAGTTTTTAGTGATTCGAGCGGCGAGGCCGTCCGGGCTGTTACGGCCACCGGATGCGGTTGGAGATAAGGCTGTTGTCGGGAGTGCAAGGAAGCACGCGCCTGTGCATCGACGGGTTCCGCTTGCGGCGCACGAAGCTGCACGGAAGCGTTGGCCGGGCTTTCCGGTGAATCGATGGGGACGTAGATGTCCTCGAAGATCTCACGCGGAGCGATCCTGCGGGATCCGTCGGAAGACAGGACCAGGTAATCCCCTTTCTGGCCGGAATGTTCCCGGCCAATGCAGTCGACGAAAGTGAGCGGTTCCTGGAGTTGCTGGGCGCGAACCAAAAAGCGAGTGCGATACGTTTTCCATTCACCGTTCATACAGGTCACTGGGCTGCCATCCTTCGGGGGGAGGAAGGGGTTGGAGTGCTGAGTGAGTTCACGAGTTGCCAGTTTGGCTACGGAATTTCCAGTTCGTCGCGCCTGTCGAAGTCTTCATCGACAAGCCGCCAGAAGATGAGGCGAGCGGGGCTGGAAGCCGGCCTCAATCTGGCAAGGATTTCGTCGAGGGTGTGGAGACTGTACCCGGCACATCTGCGAGGGTCAATTCCAAATGTTTGGTGCAGTGCCAGAAAAGATGGCACTTATTTTGTGAATCCTTGTGCCTCAAGCAAAGCTTCAGGAACCGTTGCGAAAGCCCACTATGTTTGCGTTTGCAGCGGCAGCGGAAACGACGGCGCGAATCTGCTACACTCGCGCGCTGCATTTTCCACAGAGGGGTCACAGGAAATGCAGAAAAACGATGGTTTGCCATTGGCTCTCAGCCGGCGGCAAGAATGTCCCGACATTGAGCGATCTTCCACCGCGTTACAAGGAGACAAAGGACATGGATCGGAATGCTGTGCGTTGGCTGTCTCTGCTTTTCGTGTTGCCGGCAATGTGCTCGACGGTTCTCGCGCAGAAGGAAGGCGGCGCCCCCGAACAGATGCTTTACGTGCGTTGCGGGAAGCTGATTGACGGCACCAGCCAAGGCGCGCGCTCGAATGTGACGGTTGTCGTGAAGAACGATCGCATCGCGGAAATACAGAACGGAGCGACGCCCGCAGGCGTGAAGTCCGAGCAGATCGTCGATCTGTCGCGTGAAACCTGTCTTCCTGGGCTGATCGACACGCATACGCATGTCCTGCTGCAGGGAGACATCACGGCAGCCGACTACGACGAGCAACTCCTGAAGCAGTCGCCCGAGTACCGCGCGATTCTGGCTACGGTGAATGCGCGCCGCGCGTTGGAATATGGATTCACCAGCATTCGCGACGTGGAGACGGAGGGGGCGGGCTACGCAGACGTCGACATCAAGAAGGCCATCAACACTGGCGTGATTCCCGGGCCGCGCATGCAGGTGGCGACGCGGGCGCTTGACGTGACGGGCGCCTATCCGTTGCTCGGGTACGCACCGAATGTGGAAGTGCCGCATGGAGTGCAGTTAGTGGACGGTGCGGATTCGGCGCGCAAGGCGGTGCGGGAACAGATTTCCCACGGCGCCGACTGGATCAAGGTCTATAGCGACCGCAGCTACAAGGTGCGGGAAGATGGCGTGCTCGACGATATTCCAACCTTCACGCCCGAGGAGCTCAGGGCCATCGTGGATGAAGCTCACCGCGAGCGGCACAAGGTGGCCTCGCATGCCATGGCGTTGCAGGGCGTGCACAATTCGGTCGAGGCCGGTGTGGACTCGATCGAACACGGCAACTACATCTCCGAAGACGACCTGAAGACCATGGTGACTCGCGGCATCTACTATGTGCCCACGATTTTTGTTGGTGCATATGTCGCGCAAGGACGAGCGGCGGCGGGCGCTCCCGTCTGGGGAAAGATGCTGAGCATCCACGAAGAGACGTTTCGACGGGCGCTCAAAGCGGGCGTGAAGATCGCGTTTGGCACCGACGCAGGTGGATTCGCCTGGACCGAGAACCCGGCGAAAGAATTCGCTTACATGGTGAAGTGGGGAATGACGCCGGAGCAGGCAATTCGCTCCGCCACTGTCACGGCATCGGCATTGCTGGGATGGTCCGACCAGGTGGGCACTCTTGAAACCGGAAAATTCGCCGACATCGTAGCCACGCCAGGTGACCCTCTGGCGGATATCACCGCACTAGAGAAAGTGGACTTCGTGATGAAAGGCGGACGCATCGTCAAGAAGCCGTAAGAACGAGACGATGCATTGGAACGGACTTGCGTCCCTATTGCACCGTCTCGTTCATTAAGCTTCCAGGAACGTCCGCGCCGGCCGCCCGGCCACGGTGATCAGATTTCCCCTGGCTCATCCGGTTCTGGCTCCCGCACCGGGATGTCGGGATTCTCAGGAGCATCGGGTGGCTCCCTGACCGGCGCTGGCGCAGGTTCGGACGGCGTGCGCAAATCGAACGAGTCTCTCATGTGAATCCTGCGTGCGTGATGTTTGCGTCGGTAGTCCTACATTCGCGTCATCATGAAGGACCCATTGCCCGTGCAACCGCTACCGCCGCTCAGGCTCCACGAACCTGAAACTGCGTTGTTGTTTACCGTCCCGGTCAGAGCCAGTGTATTTCCGCTGGGAGAGTCCGAGAGTACGCTCATTCCGAGCTGACCCGAAACGTTCCCACTGAAATTCCCGGAAAGCGAGAACGTGCCCGCCTCAGTCTTAACCGAAACGAAGCACGGAGAATTGGTGGAGAGGTGAAAGTTATTGATCGTCAGCGTGCCGCTGCCGCCTGTCGCAATCAGCGAGGTTGTGAACGAGAACATCTGGGTGCCGTTGGTGTCGGTGAGCGTGGCGGTCCAGTTCCCGTTGATGTTCGCGCCATTCTGACTGGATGCACCGCAGCCAACCAGGACCAGACCCAGCCCCAAAAGCATTGTCAACGCAAGCGTCTTCATGGATTGAAAAAGCTCCCTTTGAATTCATGTGGATTTTTGGGATGGGTATAAGGACAGATGCGCAATCTGTTCCGGGGGCTGTAAGGGGAAACTCTTAGTCAGAGTGAAGAAGGTCCGGTGTTGTGCAACGGACGTTGCTTTCAATGAGATGCAGCCGAAGAGGGCATTGGCGGGGCGCCTGACCCTTCGACGAGAACGTCAATCTGTTGTCGGGTTGGGAGATCTCGGCAAGAAAAAAGCCCCGGCGCAAAGCCGGGGCCTTCATATTCGCAGTGTTCGAGAGAACTAGCGGTGCGCGAGGGCTGGCTCCTTCGCAGCCTTGAATGCGTGATAGCGCTGGTTGATCTCGTCCCAGTTAACGACGCTCCACCAGGCTTGTAGATATTCCGGACGCCGGTTGTTGTACTTGAGATAGTAGGCGTGCTCCCAAAGGTCGTTGCCGAAGATCGGGTGCAGTCCCTGGCTGATGGGGTTGTCCTGGTTCGGCGTGCTGAGGATCTGCACTTCGCCCTTGGCGTTGCCGGCGAGCCACACCCAGCCGCTGCCGAACTGTTTGACGCCTGCGTCGTTGAACTTCGCCTGAAAATCCTTGAAGCTGCCGAAAGTTTTGGTGATCGCGTCTGCGATCGGCCCGCTCGGATCGCCGCCGCCCTTGGGCTTCATGATTTTCCAGAACATGCTGTGATTCACGTGCCCACCGGCGTTGTTACGCACTGCGGCACGAATATCTTCTGGAATTGCGTTCAGTTCACGAATCAGATCTTCCACACTTTTGGACTGCAGGTTGGGATGCTTCTCTAGCGCGGTGTTCAGGTTTTTTACGTACGCCGCGTGATGCATGTCGTGGTGCAAATGCATCGTCTTTTCATCGATGATGGGCTCCAGGGCCGTGTAGTCATACGGCAAAGGGGGTAGTTCATGCGCCATGATTTATCCTCCAAAACCTTAATGATGACGGGATCCAGAACGGGGATTCAGCGTGCCCACATTATATCGAATTCGCTGAAGATGCGGGCTACCTGCTGCGCAATGGGAGTCGCGACCGGTCCATCTTGCGCGAATCGAGTTCTAGTGCGAATCGGAGTGAGGCACGGCCGAAGTCGAAGCAGTTACGTACACGGGATTGGAAAAGATCCAGAGTGTCCAGCGGTGCCATCCTGTGAGACCGGGTTGTTGCAGGTACGCTTCGGTGCGGTAGTGGCCCGGACCGGATACGGGAAGGTCGAGACTCGAAGCCTGCTGATGCGCGATCTCACGTCCGTCGCGCAACACGCGAATGAGTGCAGGACTTGCAGAGGGAGGCAGCTGGATGTGCAGGGTTTCTCCTGGAGCCCAAGCGATCGAGTTGCCGGGGCCCGCGCTTGCTGTCGCTGTAAAGACACTTTCCGTGAATCCGTCGGCGGGAGAAAGAGCGTCGACTGCGCAGAAGGAGTTCCCTGCCTGAATTGCGCTCAGGATGGCGTCTGCTCCAGCGCGATTGGAGTCCTGTCCGGGCAAGTCGGGCAACAGGACGTGCTGTCGCGCCAGGCTGAATACCGAGAGATAGCTGGGGAAGTGAGCGATACTCCAGCGGTTGACCAGCACATTGGCGTGGGCATCGGAGCCGCAGATGCCCGCCACATGGCGGTGCTCAAGCAACTCGTCCCATTTGGCAAAGTTCTCGTTGGGCGTGCGCGCCAACCGCAACAAGGCGAGCCGTGAATTGACGGGATAGAGCAGCGCGGCGACGGCAATGTCGAAGACCTTGTTTTTGCGCCAGATCGCGTCGTCGTTGAAAATCTCAATGCCGTCGTAGTCCGTGGCGCCCCAGTCGGACCAGCGGTCCCGGAGCCCATACGGGTGGGCGATGAAGTTCACCGCGCCACTTTGATGGGAAGAGGCCATGAGGGAACGCGCGTCGAAGCCATTGCCGCGATGCCAACGACTGTCTGAGATGCCTAGCGCCAGATAATGTCCCGCGGAAGTACTCACCTCTTCGCCATCGATGACGGCGAATTCGGGAGGATCGGCGGCAGCGACCTCGGCATCCGAAAGTGTGAGATTGTGATCGGTGATGGCGAGAAACGAGAGGTCGGCATCCTTGGCGGCGGCGATCACCTGGGGCAGGCTGCCACTTCCGCAGGAAGCATTTGTGTGAACGTGAATCACACCGACACGCTCGCCGCGTGACGGCCGGCCCACGAGGCTGGGCAAGCGCGTCAGCCATCCGTCGAGCCATACGGTTAGAACAAAAGCTGCGACAGTAAGCCCCAAAAAATAGAAAATGCGGCGAAGGATCTTCCTTTTTGGAACAACGATGGGGTAGGCTCCGGCGTCATGCTCATGCGGGGCCGAAGTCGGTTCAGAGACAACTAGTCGGTGGAGCGTCAAACTCAAATTGAGGCGAGTTTGACGCCCCAAGTTAGTTCGTGTCAAGGGAAAATGCTCGTGACTTCGCGTAGGAACTGGAGGAAGCAAGAAATGAGAAGGGCTGGCTGGCTTCTCGGATGCGTAGCAATGTTCGTGGCGGAAGTCAGCGCACAGGTGACCGCCGATCCATCTTTATTGGCAGAGATCAACAAGATTCAAGCCGTCGACAACCATACCCACGTCAGCAAGGTCGTTGGGCCCGGCGAGTCGGATCGCGATTTCGACGCGCTGCCCTGCGACGTGATTGAAGGTGGCTCCGACACGCTGGCTGCGCGCGCGGACTTTCCGCAGTTTCTTGAGGCCTGGAAAGCCCTGTACGGATATCGCTACGACGACCGCGACCCGGCTCATGTGAAGGAACTCCTCGCTGCCCGCGAAAAAGTCATGCGGGAACAAGGAGATCACTTCCCTGCCTGGGTGCTCGACCACCTTGGCATCGAAACCATGCTGGCCAACCGGGTGGCGATGGGCCGCGGCCTCAGCGCGCCGCGCTTCTTGTGGGTTCCCTTTGACGATGCGCTGATGGTACCGCTTGATGCGGAGTCGCTGGCCGACACGCCAGACAAGAAAGTCTTTTACCAACAGGAAGTGAAGATCCTGAAAATCTATATGGGGCAAGCGGGCGTATCTAGCCTGCCGGAGTCCTTGGATGAGTACGTCGCGAAGGTGATCACGCCTACGCTGGAGGCGCAGAAAAAGGCAGGGGCTCCGGCGATCAAATTCGAAGCCGCCTACTTGCGCCCGCTAAACTTCGGCCTGCGCCCTGGCGCAGAACAGGAAGCCGATGTCCGCAGCCTCTACACGAAGTATGCGAAAGGCGGTGTGGCGGCGCGCGCCGACGCCCTGCGAGTCCAGAACTATCTGTTTCGCGTGATTGCGCGTGAAGCGGGACGCCTTGGGATGGCGGTACACATCCATACCGGACAGGGCTGCGGAAACTATTTCGATGTCGCCGGGGCTCGGCCCACCGGGTTGGAATCGATTCTTGACGATCCTACGCTGCGAAAGACGAACTTCGTTTTGCTCCATGGCGGCGCCGGACCCTATACGCACGAGGTGGCGGTGCTGCTGGCCAAGCCGAACGTTTATACCGATTTTTCCGAGCAGGACGCGCTGCTTCCACCACGGGCGCTGAGCGCGGTAATCCGAGAATGGCTGGAGTGGTATCCGGAGAAAGTGCTCTACGGCACCGATCTGGCGCCGGGCGCGCCCCAGCAAGACTGGGACGTGATCGGATATTCCACGAACCTTACCGCGCGGCGCGCCCTGGCCATTGCGCTAACGGGGATGGTGAACGACGGAGAGATCACGCGGGAACGGGCGCTGGAGTTGGCGCGCATGGTGCTGCGTGGGAATGCGATGAAGTTGTATGGATTAAAAGAGTGATTGAGTAGCGCGCACAGGAGAGTGTCCGCGCTACATGGTCAGGAGATTGTCAGCACCCCGGCTCCATCGAGGCGGCTATGCTTCAGATCCTGCAAGGCGCGGTTGCCTTCTGCCAGCGGGTAGAGTTGAACGCGAGGCTGAATCGGGACCGCGGCGGCCGCGCGCAGGAAGTCGCGGACGTCGTCGCGCGTGCTGTTGGCGACACTGCGTACCACGCGCTCATGGTAGAGCAGGTTGTAATCGAGTGCGGGGATTTCGGTCATGGTAATGCCGGCGAGCGCCAGCGTCCGACCCTTGCCCAGAACGCGGAGTGCTTGCGGAACCAACGAACCGACCGGCGCAAATAGGATTGCGGCGTCGAGGGGGCGGGGCGGCGTATCCTCGGCGGCTCCGGTCCAGACGGCTCCGAGTTGCTCGGCCAGATCACGATGCGCCCGGCTACGCGTGAATACGTACACCTCGCATCCTTGATGCCGCGCCAACTGCAGCACCAGGTGCGCCGAAGCCCCAAAGCCATAAAGTCCAAGATGATCGCCGGGTTGTGCTCCACTCAGGCGATAGGCTCGGTATCCAATCACTCCCGCGCAAAGCAGCGGCGCAGCCTGCTCGTCGGTAAATTCCGATGGCAGCGGGTGCGCGAAATCTTCGCGGACGACGCAATACTCGGCATATCCGCCGGGGACATGATAGCCAGTGAAGCGAGCCTGTTCGCACAGATTCTCGTTGTGGCGAAGGCAAAAGGCGCACGTGCCGTCGGTAGAATAGAGCCAAGGAATCCCCACTCGGTCACCGGCCTTCAGTTTCTCCGTGCCTGAGCCAAGTTGATCGATCAGGCCCACGACCTGATGCCCGGGAATAATCGGCTGCCTCGGCAGGGCAAGGTCCCCTTCGACGATATGCAGATCGGTGTGGCAGATGGCGCAACAGCGAATCTGGACCCGCACCTCCCCTGGACCAGCAGTGGGCGCGGGCAGCTCGGCAAGGCGGAGCGGAGAGCGGTCGGCCGGCTGCGGTGAATCGAGCAGCAAAGCGCGCATCGAGTCATTCTAGTCGTCTATGAGGAGAGAAGCGGTACGCTGCCGATCCTTATAGCCACGTCTCTTGAGCATCCCGCGGTTATTGGCTCTGGAGGTACATGACCTTTCTGCGGTTGAGCGGGCGCGGGAGTTCGAAGAAAATCACTCACAGGTCATGCGGGATCGCCGCCGGAGACTGCCGTGCAGACTCGACGTGTATGGATTGTTTCGCTTTTGATCGTCGTTGCCATGACGCCGGCGCTGGCCAAAGATGTCGCGCTGATCGCGAATAAGGGAAGTTCAGTCACTTCCATCACGCTGCCCGAGCTGGTCAAGCTGTGCAAGGCACAGACACCTCACTGGCCGGATGGAAAATCTGTCACCCTGATTGTGCGCGATCCGGCATCGACCGATATGAAGATGGTGCTGGAAAAGATCTACGGAATGACTCCGCAGGCGGTGAACGATTTGATCACAGCGGCGAATCATGGCCGGGGCACGCATCCTGCGATCATCGTGGTGACGTCAGACGACGATCTGGTGCGCAAAGTCGCCGGAACACCGGGCGCAGTCGGACTGGTCGACGTGTATGCGATTAATAGCTCGGTCGATGTGATGAAAGTCGCTGGGAAGCTGCCTTTTGAGCCCGGATATCCCCTGCACGGGAACTAACCAATGATGAGCGCAAGCGCACCCGGACGAAAGAAAACCGCGCCCTACACGCGGCGCTACCCACGCCACCCGATGGACGTGCGTGTGAACGTGGAAGTCTTTCGGGGCGGCGTCACCAGCTATTTCTGGGGCAGGTCGACCGAACTCGGACTCGACGGCATTGGCGCAACGCTCACCGGCGATCTGGAGCCAGGGGAAGTGGTCTCGCTGGAATTTCCGCTGCCTTTGAGTCCATATCCGCTAAAGTTGCGAGCCGTTGTACGTTATCGCATCGGATTGCACTATGGGTTTGAGTTTCTGACGCCGACGCAGGACCAACGAATCTCGCTGGAGCGTGTCTGCCAGATGCTGGCGGCGGGGGCCTAGAAGCCCCGTTTTGCTTTACAGTTCATCCGCAGTCACCCCTGCCGTTCCCCTCGTTAAGGCCCCGGCAGGCGGCTTTGCGACCCAAAACCCTAGAAATCTGAATTACCTCCGTAACTTTCGAGGCCCATCCGCGAACCCTAAAATTTGTACGCACAGGACTATCTAAGGGGGTCCGCCACATGGGTGATGATGTCACCCAGCCCACCAATCCCACGCAGTCCGCGGGATTTGTCCGCGCGAAATACCTGCGCGAGGCACTGCGACGCGGCTCTACGCCTGCGCTGAATGCCAACAGCGAAGCCCTGATTCCCGACTGGCAATCCGGCGGTCACGAAGATGACGCGGTCCTTCAGAAGGCATATCTCGACCAACTCGTGGAGTGCGCTCCGGAAGCCATTACCATTCTGGACACGAGCCATCAGGTAATCCGGATCAACACTGAATTTGCACGCATGTTCGGCCTTGCGCCCGAAGAAGCGCTCGGGCGGAAGCTCGATGATCTGGTTGTCCCCGCGGACCGCATGGCCGAGAGCGATTGGATCCAGGAAGCAGTCTCTAAAGGGCAGAAGGTTACACTCGAGACCACGCGGCGGAGAAAAGACGGCACTTTAGTGGATGTCTCGGTGTCGTGCGCGCCCGTGATGGTGGGCGAAAAACAAGTTGGCATCTGTGTTCTGTACCGCGACATTGAGGAATACAAGCGGGCTCAGAAACTGAGTTCCGCGTTGTACCGGATTGCGGAACGGACCAGCTCGGCATCGCATCTGCAGGGCTTCTACGCTTCGATTCACAACATCGTCGGCGAACTCATGAACGCGCGGAATTTCTACATCGCGCTTTACGATCCGACAACTCAACTCCTAAGTTTTCCGCACTTCGTCGACGAACAAGACTCCCCGCCCGCGCCCAAACGGCTGGGACGCGGATTGACTGAATACGTGTTGCGCACCGGCGAGTCCCTGCTCGCCACGCCCGAGGTCTTCGAAGAATTGCGGGCGCATGGCGAAGTCGAACTGATCGGCGCCCCTTCCCTCGATTGGATGGGCGTTCCGTTGCGTGTGGGCAACCAGACCTTTGGGGTGTTGGTGGTCCAGAGTTACAGCGAGGACATTCGCTTCGGCGAGCGCGATAAGGAAATTCTGACTTTCGTCTCGCAACAACTGGCCAGCGCGATCGACCACAAGCGCCACGAAGAAGCGCTTCGCCGTTCCGAAGCCCGGTACCGGTCACTTGTCCAGAGCGCTGTCTACGGCATCTACCGTTCGAGCGTCGATGGAAGGTTTCTCGACGTCAATCCCGCCCTGATAAGCATGTTGGGATATTCCTCCGTGGAAGAAGTGCTGAAGCTTGATCCACAGCGGGAAGTTTTCCTCGAACCCGGGGAGCACGACCGGCTGATGCAGGAGTTCCAGCGTACCGGAAGCCTCGACAGCGCCGAGGTACGCTGGCGACGCAAAGATGGGATCGCGATCACAGTGCGTCTCAGCGGTCGAGCGGCGACGGCCCCCGACGAATCGGACCAGGCGCTCGAGGTCATCGCCGAGGACATTACCGATCGACGCGCGCTCGAGGAGCAGTTCCGCCAGGCACAAAAGATGGAAGCGGTGGGACGGCTGGCAGGCGGCGTCGCCCATGATTTCAACAATCTGCTGATGGTGGTCAGCGGCTACACCGAAGTTCTGCTGGAGAAGTTCGACCAGGACGACCCGCTGCTGCCGAAGGTGCAGGCCATTCAGCAGGCGGCGGACCGGGCCACGACCTTGACGCGGCAGCTTCTCGCCTTCAGCCGCAAGCAACTGCTCGAGTTGAAGGTTGTTGATGTCAACTCGATTGTCGCCGACATGGAGCGGCTCCTGCGTCCTTTGATCGGCGAAAACATCGAGCTGACAACCAAACTGGCGTCGAACGTCGGCCACACGCGCGCTGATGCCGGGCAACTCGAACAGGTCATTATGAACCTCGTGGTAAACGCCAAGGACGCGATGCCGGGCGGCGGCAAAATTCTGATCCAGACCAGTGAAGCCGACCTGGATGTGGCCCGGCGCGAGCATTCACTCATTCAACCGGGCTCTTACATCCTGCTGTCGGTCGCGGATACGGGCGCAGGCATGGACCGGGAAACCCAGTCGCGGATCTTCGAACCGTTCTTCACAACCAAGGAGAAGGGGAAAGGCACCGGCCTGGGACTGTCGACCGTGTACGGCATCGTCAAGCAGAGCGGCGGTTACATTTTCGCCGACAGCGAAATGGGCCGAGGCACCGTGTTCCGCATTTACCTGCCCCGAGCCGCTGATCCCTCGGAGCATGCCGGCACCGCCAGGCATCCGCAACTTCCCGCGGGTGGATCGGAGACCGTGCTGCTGGTGGAAGACGAGGAATCCGTACGCGAGTTGGTGCGCGAAACCCTCAAGAGCAAGGGCTATAACGTCATGGAAGCCTGCGACGGCGTGGAAGGTTTGAAGGTTGCGGAGGAATATCCCAATCCGATCGATATCCTGATCACCGACGTCGTGATGCCCGGGATGAGCGGACGCGAACTTGCCCAGCGCGTAACGGCGGCGCGTCCCCAGATCAAAGTGCTCTATCTTTCCGGGTACACCGAAGACGCGATTCTGCACGAGGGTGTATTTGAGCCGGGAACGGCATTCCTGCAAAAGCCCTTCACGCTGCATGGGCTCGCACGGAAAGTGCGCGAAGTGCTGCGCGGCGAATCGGAATAGAATCCTTCCCTGGTAAGTTTTCCCCCATTCGGGCAAAATCGGCCCGCTAGACAAACGAAAGAAAACGATATAAAAAGAAAGCCGAAGGAAAACGCGGGCGCCCGCGTCCCTCTCGAGAGGGGGCTTATTGCTCAACGAAGAGCGCCGCCGAGCGATTCTCGAGATTGTGAATCGTGAGAGCCGGGTGCTGGTGCTCGACCTGGCGAAGCGGTTCGAAACTTCGCAAGTTACGATTCGCAAGGATCTGGAAGCGCTGCATGCGCACGGCCTGATTCACCGCACGCATGGCGGGGCTTTGCCGGCCCGCGAGGGCGCGCTCGAAGATCCCACTCTGCGCGAGAAGGAGAAACTCCATCACCAGGAGAAGCTCCGCATCGCCGAGGCGGCGGCAGCCATGGTGCAGGAGGGACAGGTTCTCATTCTGGACTCCGGCACCACGACGACCGAGATCGCCCGCGCCATGCGCAACTTTCGCAATCTTACGATTGTCACCAATGCCGTGAACATCGCGGCGGAATTGTCGGGGACGGCGGTCGAGGTCATTCTTACGGGCGGCACATTGCGCAAGAACTCCTTTTCCCTCGTGGGGCCGATTGCGGAGGAAACGTTGCACCGGCTGCATGCAGATGTTCTGTTTCTAGGGGTGGACGGCTTCGACGTGCAATACGGTCTCAGCACGCCCAATTTGCTCGAGGCGAAGGTGAATCGCGTGATGGTTGAAATTGCGAAGCGAAAGGTGGCCGTCTGCGACTCGAGCAAATTTGGCCGGAGAAGCTTGTCGCTGATTGCTCCGCCTGCCGCACTGGATGCCGTGATCACCGACCGTGCCGTGCCCAAATCCGACCTGCGCGCGCTAAAGAAAGCAGGCATCGAGGTGACCCTTGTCTAAACAGGATGGCGGGCAGCCGACGATGGCTAAATCCTCACCAGGCGCATTCGCACTCAGCGAAATCCTGAGCCAGCCTTTGTGCTGGAGGACCTGTTTCTCCGAGCTGCGCGACAACCGGACGCTTTCCCGCATTGCCGAGCAGCTTGGCGGCAAGCGCAACTGGCTGTTCGTTGGTTGTGGTTCCAGTTTTTACGTGGCGCTCTCCGCGGCCTCGACCCTGACCGCGTTGACCGGCATGCCCGCGCGAGCTGTGCCAGCCTCGGAGATTTTGTTGTTTCCCCGGCTGACGCTCGTGGGCGACGACTGCATTCCCGTGCTGATCTCGCGCTCCGGACGCACCTCGGAAGTCCTAAAGGTGGCTGAGGCGTTTCGCGAACGGAACATCGCAACCCTGGGGATCAGTTGTGCTCCGAATCAGACTCTGGAGAAGCTTGTATCGAGTGCGATTGTGTTGCCGGCTGCGGACGAACAAAGCACCGTCATGACGCGATCGTTCACGTCCATGTTGATGGCACTGCAAGCGCTGGCCGCTACGATGGGAAGGCAGGAAGATTTCCTGGAGTCGCAGCGCGCGCTCAACCCATGCGCCGGGAGACTTATCGAGGAACTGCCCAACCATGTCGAGGAATTTGTTTCCCGGCACGCCTTTGCCGACTACGTATGCCTTGGGCAGGGGGCGCTCTATGGCATCGCGTGTGAATCGGCGCTGAAGCTGACGGAAATGTCCGTTTCCTACGGGCAGAGTTTTCACACGCTCGAATTCCGGCACGGCCCGAAATCGATCGTCAGCCAGCAGACCCTGATCATGTTCCTTCTCTCTGAATCTGGTTATAAAGCTGAACTCGAAGTGCTGGAAGAGATCAAGGAACTGGGCGGCATCACTTTCGTGGTGACCAATCGAGCGGAGGACCGCGCCCGGCGTGCCGCCGACTTCATGGTGGAACTGGGGGCCGACGGGCCTGAGTTGGCGCGGCTTCCGTTGTATCTTCCTGCGCAACAGCTCCTGGGTCTGTACACCGGAATAAAAAAAGGTCTCGACCCGGACAGGCCACGACATCTGAGCCGCGTGGTTGTGCTCGAAGACGAGCCTTCGTCGGAAGCCTCCGAACATGCCGCGATTTGACGTCACACTCGCCGGCGAACTGAATCTCGATCTCATCTTCTACGGACTCCCGGCGGAACTTCCGCCCGAGCGCGAACTGCTGGCCGATCGCATGATGCTCACACTCGGCAGTTCGGCGGCAATCGCCGCCCATAACCTGGCTGCGCTCGGCGTGCGAGTCGGATTCATTTCCCGGATCGGCGACGACCCTCTCGGTCAGATCGCCCTGGAGCGCCTGGCTGCGGCGAGCGTGGATGTAGCGAAAGTCCGGCGCGTTGATGGAGCCACCAAGACTGGGCTCACGGTGATTTTGCAGCGCCAGTGCGAGCGCAATATCCTGACCTATCCGGGAACGATTTTCGATTTGACGCTCGATGATCTGGATTTCGACTACCTCACCGACGCCGGGCATTTCCACCTTTGTTCGTTTTATCTGCAACGCAGCCTGCGTCCACAAGTCGGCGAATTGTTTCGCAGGCTGAAAGCGGAAGGATTGACCATTTCTCTCGACACCAACGACGATCCCGAGGACCGTTGGGAAGGTGGTCTCACGGACGTATTGCGTTATGTCGACATCTTCTTCCCGAATGCTCGCGAGGCCAAGCGGATCACTGGAAGCGCGGATCTGGAGACGGCGATTTCTCGACTTGCCGAACGCGTGCCTCTGGTCGTGGTTAAACTCGGCGAAGAAGGCGCGCTGGCGCAGCGTGGTCGTGAACGGTTTGTCAGTCCGGCAGTAAAGGTCGACGTT
>Ga0210401_10002791_pt1 | contig 19050 bp, 17 predicted proteins | sample IncBWH32MmetaG_FD_150866 | JGI IMG/M metagenome (GOLD analysis project Ga0210401, IMG submission 150866) | Forest soil microbial communities from Barre Woods Harvard Forest LTER site, Petersham, Massachusetts, United States - Inc-BW-H-32-M | ecosystem: Environmental > Terrestrial > Soil >... | reverse complement strand
GTGAGCCAGCGCTTGGATGGATCGCCCCGACGTCGAATACGTTGAAGATACCGAGCCACGGTTCTTTCGGAGACATTGAAGCCGAGCTTCCGCAACTCGCCGTGGATCTTAGGAGCACCCCAGTCCAGATTCTCTTCCGCCATGCGGCGAATCAGAGTGCGAATCTCGGCGGTAGTCTTCGGCCTGCCGCCCGAGCCTGCACGCGAGCGCCATCGCCAGTAGAGCCGGAATCCGGTTCGGTGCCAGCGCACCACGGTGTCCGGCTTAACAATGATGAGGGCCTCGCCCCACCCTGACCAGATGCGCCGCAGAATGGTCCAAAACAACCGGTCGACGGGGCTCAACTTCGGTCGCGGATGTTTCCGTTTGAACACCGCTAGTTGTTGACGCAGGGCGAGGATCTCAATAGCGGCGTCACGCCGACTGCTGAAGAAGACTTGGACTGCGGCTGAGATTGCAGAAATCAGTTCAAGCACGAATCCTTAGTTGTACCAAGCGTGAACGCAGATTCATAGGTGACTGCAAGTCAATGTGCATCATTGCGATTCGGATGAGGTTGTGGCTACATACAACCGTCTCCGAATGGAGATCAAGTGGCTTCATATCCCATGAGAGCGAAGAATTCTACGTCAGCGAGGGTAAGGAGAAAACGATTGCTGTTAGTCAACACATCACGATACGACACGAAATTGGTACGGTACATTGTCCGGTACGCCGCCAACTGCATTGACATTGGCGACGTAGCCATTAACATCAAGAACTCGAAGCATCACTATGCCGGTAGAGCCTACCCGCAGATTCCCCCCATATCTCCTTGGATCAGGAAATATCCCGCCCCGCGGTACCTGATCGTATGCCGGATCGGCAAACCTGAGAAGTTTCCTTACCAAAGTCCGGGCTATCCCCGCCGGAAAATTGAAAATGGGCACTGGCCTACGCCGCTGCTCGCGGATTGGCAAGAAGCTCTGGTTTTTTTAGTGGCTCATGAACTATTGCACATCCAGCAATTTCGAGTTGGGGCAAGGTGCACTGAAGAGGAAACGGAAGCCTACGGCATGCGGCGTTTGGAAGCCTGGCGAGAGCTTGTCGTCGCTGATAAGATTCCGGCTCTCCGTGCGTTAAAGGATCTCCCGACGGCGGCTCCCCGCAAGTCCAAAGAGCGGGTATTGGCGGCGAAGCTTGCGCACGCGGAGAAGATGCTCAAGATGAGCAAGACCAAACTGAAACGCGCCGAAACGCTCATAAAGCGGTGGCAGAAGAGGATGCGATATTACCAGAAACAGACAGAAGTGGCTTCAGGTTCTCCTGGCCGCCACGCTGAAACTCAAGCGTGTGGCGATATCGAAGCAGGGGGCGTTTCGCCCTAAGGCCTCGGGGGACACCCAAAACCGGCCATCGGTGGACACCTGAAAACCGGCCGACGGGATGACGGAAGCAGACATTGACTGTGGCGGGGTTATACGCTCCGGCGGTGAATGTCTTGAGCGAGGAAAAGAAACAGCAAGTTCTTGCGCTGGACCGGCTTGACTGGTCGCTACGACGGATTGAACGAAGCATACACACATCCGCCGCGAAACCGCCGCAACTTATAGGCGGCGGGCATTCCCGTCCTGCCGCCGGGGAGGGTGGGGACGCGGCCATCTGGCAAGATCTGGTGGACGGCCACGGCTTCAGCGAAAAGTACGCCAGCGTGAAGCGCTTCGTGCGGAAGCTGCGCGGCTCTGCGGCAGCCAATTGGAGTTGAATCGGTGGCAATATTTTCGAACGCCTTATAGTCCGGAATTTCCGTTATGGCTTTCCTTTCGTATTGTGCGTCCTCCATAGGATCCTTCCGTCAGTCAAACTCCAGGAGCTTTCCTGTAACCGCGATGCACGCGATGCGATCCCTGCACAGAGGAACTCCGGCCCAGGTCTTCATCGCGGCCCATATATATATGCTGAACTAATGAAGTGGCGAATGTAGATGAAATTGAGGATGCGAAAAGCCGAGAGTTCCAAAAGCGTCAACAGAGTTCAACAAGGTGTCCGCATGTCATAGAAACAAAGCATGCTGAAAATGCGGGACTTTTCCAGAAGACCGGAAACCGCCTTGGGCACAGGTGCGCTCCCTTCGGGCGTATCTTTAGATTCAACAACTTAGGAAACCAGCCTTGTTGAACTCGGTGGAACTTTGAGGAACTCACGTCTACAATTTCGACTACATTTGCTGCGCTGCGTATCGAACGCCGTTCGCAAGTTTAGGATTTCAGGATGCTTACATCAGAGTGGCGGGCAATAGCGCACCTGCTGTTGCGGCAGGAGTACGTCGGGCACTGGGAGCCTTGCTTGTTTTCCAGGAGAATGTGTGTATTTCGTTCTTCATGGGAGTTTTCGACAAGGACACAAGGGGCCGGTCGGATGAATCAAGGGAAAGCTGCTCCAGAAACGACTGACCCTGCCGTGGGCGTTCAGGAGCCGGACTACAGCTTCGAAGATTTCTGGCTGGTCTGCACAAGCGGCCTGGACAAATGGAAGTCGTTCAGGCTCGGTACGCTCCAGCGCGAGGTCGAACAGCTCGCGCACTCTTCGATGAAGCTCCGACGACATTGGCTGCGGATCATCCGCCATTTGACCGGCGTCAAGTACTTTTTCCGTTGCAGGGAAATCTAATCGTCGTTGATCAGCCATTTCCACGGATGCGATCGAACAGCCACGATCGGGAGTCATTGCAGCAGTCCCCAAGCTGTCGAATTCCTCACGATCAAAGCACTGACCGAGTCTGCCGGTCAGAAAAAACAGCTTCTCGGCAGGAATCCGGGCCGATGAAAATCTTGGCGCCGTTCTGCCCTGAACGCTCTCAAATACTGGGCGGTCGTGGTCAACGTTACTTATCATCTATCGGGTTACCGAAATCTGCGCGATTGCATTCGAAGGGATGCTCGCATCAAGAGCACCTCCGTAAGCGAGCGGTACCTGAAAGTTTGCTGGCAAAACGAAAGCAATGATCTGGTCGGCTTGAGGATCATCGCCGCCGGTGGTGATGTCGGTTGTCCAAGTGCCATCGCAGCCGATGAGCGTTTCGGGAGACGACCAATACGGCTTTGTCCACCACCCTCCTTCCACGTGGATAAAAGCGGCCACATAGTTATCAGCCGGCACGATATGCGAGACATTCCCGACAAGGCTGTCAGAACTGCCCTTCGGGGGAACTGAGGTGAACTGAACCGCCGGTGTTCCGGGACCACCGACCGCTTCAGCACAAGGCGCAGGTATCGTGGATAGAAACGCATTCGACATGCCCGGCTTGAGCGTTCCGTTCTCATTCCATATGCCGAAATGGCTCTCTTGCGGGATAAAATACAGCGAATCCGGATAGATCCCTTTCCATAGTTCATCGAATGCTTCGAAATAGAAATATTTCCGATTCGACTGACGCGCCCATGCTACGAAATTCTGGAAATAGAAGGCGGCATTGGTTGGCGAGGGATCAGTTGGGGCGCCAATTGATACGCCATTACTCGGCCAGCCGGTTTCTCCGATCACGACTTCTTTCCCGGGGTATTGGTTGCGCAGGTAGGCATCATCCATGACGAATTGCGAGAGGGCGTGATCTATATCGACGCCATCTCCGCCCGGGCCCGGGTAATAGTGAGCGAATAACACATCGCATGCTTCCGCGACCTGAGGATTCTGGATCAATGTCCACGGAATTTCCCCAGTCGTGATCTTGACGCCAGGAACAAGTTGGCGGACTTGCGTAAAGTACCCAAGGAGTTGGCCTGCGGTAAGGTCGCCACGTAATAGCGCCTCATTGCCGACTACGAGTACATCAGCGTAGCCCTGTTGTGCAATCGCGATACCGTTGCCCATTTCTTCTTCATTGGCAGCCGGATCGTTGTTGAGCCAGATGCCGACGGCGACCCTGAGGCCGAGGCTGTGCGCTATTTCCGGGATCTTCTCTAGCCCATGCGTTGAGCCGTAAGTCAAGATCCAGGACGTAAAGGGCGCGATCAACGAGAGTCGTTCGCGGATCTGCGTTTCCGTTATAGTCACGTTGTCGTTCGGATCTTGGTCGGCAACGTACGGCCTGAACGCAATACCGTAAAGCGGGACCGCTGTCGACGTGAGAGGAGACGTGGGGAATGTTCCTACCGTGAAGGAAATCAGGCTGGATGTTGCGACGCTGCTTGGAAACTCCAACCATTCGACCCGTCCTCCGTATGTGCTGACGTCGAAGACCCCGGAAAGTTGCCAAGAGCCGTTTGTGTCCGTTGCTCCGAAGTTCGGCGTGCATGACTGGGCATTTAAATCGATTGAGGAGCAGATCGTAAATGGTGCGTTCGGGGGCCCATTCGTAAGTGTCAAATTCCATGATTGCCCGGTCGTGAAATTTCCGCCGGTAGCACTGTTCAGGGTCAGACGAGGTATCGGTGGGGTGCCGACGGTAAATGAGATGCGGTTTGAAATCGTGCCGGAAGGAAATTCCAGCCACTCGCTCCATTGGCCGGCGGCCGAACTGTCAAAGTACCCGAAATCTTGCCACTGCCCATTAGCGTCGGTCGTACCGAAATTCGGGGTACAGAATCCGGCCGCGCCGTTGATGTTGGCGCAAATGCTGAAAGGTGTGTCTGCATCGGCGCCTGTCAGGGCTAGCCCCCATGTATCTCCAATTTGGAAGTTCGCGCCCAGCTTGTTATTGATGGTGAGGGTCTCCTTGATCACCGGGGGGGCCCCAAAAAGGTTTGCGTAGGTCGCGAGCAGCAGAGCTAAAACAATTGACTTGTAGTGGTGACTCACTTGATCCTCCTTAGTAGAACCACACCATCTTAAGGCTCACGTCGCTATTGCGACACGTTGCACCTTTGACCTTAAGATTCGCGGCCATCTAATCAGTGCGCGTTCTCTGACCTTGAAAGAGCGAATGTTTGAGGTAGTAACCTACGCCGATCGACAGGCCGTGTGTCCCGCCGGTCGCGATGGTGCCTTGCGCTGCAGGTGCGAAATGGATTGGTTGAAGGATTGTCGGCCCCGCGGTGAAATAGAAGCCCGTTCCCTCGGTTTGGGCCGACGTGTCAGAATTATGAAAACTGAACCTCCCGCCTAGATGGACGCCGATATACGGTTGATATATCTGCATCGTGGCGAAAGGTACATCGTCGAGCGTCTGGAATGCATCGTAGCGGTCGTAGCCGTGCTGAATCTGATAGGCGAACGTATGATACGAGCCTCCGACAACGATGCTGAGCCATTTATTGACGGTGACCTCGATTTCTCCGAGCGGCTCTATGCCCGGCGTGACTCCCGCGTTCTTGAGGGCGTAGTAAACGAGCGAGGTTCCGTATCCACGTTCGAACGTGCCCGAGAAGATATTCACTTCCCGGATAACTCCTTCGTTCGAAGTGTTCAACCCAAGGTGTCTGTAGCCTAAGAGATAAGACACGCCGCCTCGGATAGTCACGCGATGCTTGATCGCGAGCCCTAGAGTTCCCGCGAAATCAAAGGAATCGTTCATTGCGGGATTGAGCGAATCGAATGGAATGACTTGGGAGCTGCACCCGCAAGGATCGTCGCCGGGATTGAGCGGCACGGTACGCAGACCGACTGGAATGCTCCTGAAAGCATTAATCGGACCATGAAGGAGCAGTGCGCCGACTCGCCCGCCAATTTCCAGCTGAACAGGGCTTTCTGGTTTTCGCTGGTTCGGACTTGGCAGATTTGCGGTGAGCTGATCAGCCGCCAAGCAAGATCCAGCGGCAAACAACAACATCGTAGTGAATCGTTTCACAATGCCCTCCTAGCCCGCCGTCGCGAGGAGCAATCTCGTACCACCGCCGGCGGGTAACCTCTCTTGGTCGTGATGTGCCCGCGAATCGGCAATCGGCGGCGCAGGTCTTCGTTTAGGCGATATTGCGACATGGCAGTGTGCCTCGAAGGAAGAATACCCCGTTCGCCCAACCGAACACAATGAAAATTCGAGGTGGTCCCTGAAGATACGTCACCATTGAGCCACGGGGAACCAAATTGTCAGTCATCGCTTGACAGTGTGCACGCAGCTCACAAAAACTGTAAACTTCGTAGCGATACATAACTACTTGGAGGAGATCCGTGGCATCGAAAGGCAGCAACAGAAAGATAAATCGAAGTGGAAAACGCACACGAAACTCAGCCGACAAATCTGAGCACCAAACCAATGACTCGCCAGTGGTCCTGGATGATGTCGAAATCCAATCCCGAGTATGCACGTTAATTTGCAGCGGTAAGAGCATCCGCGAAGTTCAGAAAGAGCTTGCGAGCGGTAATCCATCTGTTCAACTTACGCGGCAGCAACCTTATACGATTCTAAAGAATGCCGCTAAGCGCGGGCGTATCCGATATGTCGCCCCTATTGAGAGCGAGTTGTCGTTATCTTTTAGGAATCGATACGACTGGCTGCACAGTACTGAGGTCGTCCACACAGCTGAGGTAGCGGATATAGCCGAACACGCATCGGAGAAATTGTTGGACCTCATCGGAGGTAGCCGATCAGGTGGGCAGCCGAAGGAAGAGTTTCATATCGGCTTCGCAGGAGGCGGATTGCTCCAGCACACCGCGCGATTGCTCGCGGACAAGCTGCGACGGACGACGCGCCGGCTTCCGAAAACTCTCTATTTCCATTCCATGGTTGCTAGGTTCGACGAGGATCCTGCCAGCGATCCGAACTCGTTTGTGGGATATCTGAACTCTAACCCACCAATTCCGGTCGCCGTGCGATTCATCGGTCTTATGGCCCCGGGGATCGTAGATGTCTCCACAGCCATGAAGTTGCGAAAAATGGAGGGGATTCGGGAAGCATACAACCGAGTCTCTGAACTGGATGTCGTCGTGACCTCGGCAGGTGGGCACTGGAAAACCGGTTGTAGCCGGTTACACGAGATGTATTTGGAAAAAGGACACGAAGCATTGCTGGCGCGCTTAGATCAAGAAGGCTGTTTGGGTGACTTGATGTGGCGCCCTTTTGGCGCGAAAGGCCCAATTGACTTGAAGAGTGGCATACGCGCAATGACGTTGGTTGAATTGGCTGATCTCCCTAAACTGATAACCCAGCGTAAGTGGGTCCTTCTTGTGCTGGGGCGATGCGTGAATTGTGGTAATCCCAAAACAGAGATTCTTCGAGCCCTGCTTAATCAGCAACATCCGTTTATCACTGACCTCGTTGTCGATAGCATCACAGCCCGATCGGTTATGTCGATCGCTACTTAAGGTGCGAGACGAACAGCACGCAGATCCGAAACGTGATAACAGGCGGCACGGGCCAAGTGCAATACCCGGTATCAATGCACGACGAGCGTGTGCTGTTATTTACTGCTTGAGGGAACCGATCACTGAATTGAATAGAGCGCTGGGAGGACATTGATGTCCACTGCGATTACGCTTCCATTTGCGCGCTCGAATATCAGCTCGTATCTGCCGAGAAAGCCCGGCGGCGGTTGCCAATACAACACGCCAGCTTTGAGGCTGGCGCCGAGGGGCAGATCGGCTGGTTGGCCTGCCACGACTTGGTGCCCTTTGGTAGCTCCCAGTGAGAGCTCAATGCGGCCAACCTGCTCCATTTCGATTGAATATATTCCAGCCGCGTTGGGCGCGATTGCGACTTGGGGCGCGTTGAGATCGTATCCGCTACGCAATCGAACCGGACCGGCCAGAGAGTCTGCCGTCGGAACATCCTGCGGCGCGGCAACACCGCCGCTGGGATTGAACACGGTAAAGTAGCGGCTACCGAGGCCCGCTCCACGACCGCCGTTATCGTATACGTTCCAACTGATAGTGTGAACTTTGTTTGAAAGCGTCGTAGTGTCGAAATAAAAATAGCCCACCGCGCCATTGCTATTCGCAAGGCCAGGAAAGAGATTTGCAATATCGCTGCGGTAATTGTTATATATAGGACTTCCCACGGCCACACTATCCAAAATCACGCTGATGCTCGATCCATTAGTTGGGATTGCAAAAGGATTCTGCGTAAGAGCCCAGCCGAAATTTACAAAGGCGTTGCCGTTTGCGGTGCCACCCTGATCTGGCGTATCGATGGTGCCGAAAGGCTGGGTCGCGTGAGTATTATCAACAGTAATAGTACGAATCCCCAGGTCGAACGTTGCGCCGCCGGCGTTGGTCGCGATCGCATGTAAATTATAAGTTCCGTTGCCGGCCACACCGGATCCCGTGGAGTTCGGAAGGAAATTGGTTAGCATCTGATACCCCCAGCCGCCGCGGTATTGATAAGGCGCATTGGGATACGTAGCCGCAACATCAGGGCGAGCATCAGCGACGAAATTCGCGTTGCCGATAAATACCAAACCATTGGAGGAGGGTGTTTCGCCCGGCACCGGCGCACGCCAGATGCCGACATTCGCTACTTGAATGTCGTCTAGCGCCCAGCCTGTTACCGGAACGGCACCCGAAATACCGGTAGTATTGTTGGCCGGCGCATCGAAGTAACCGAACGGCTGGGTAGGCGCGACATTTGTAATGTTGATTGTGATCTGCTGCGGTGAACTAATTAAGCCGGGTGCCGTGATTGTTACTGTACCGCTCGGTCCGGGGTTGGCAGTGACGGTGAGTTCACCACTGCCCACCCCGGAGCTGGGAGCTACAATAATATTCGGTTGGGTTGATGAAACTGTCCAATTGACATTCAGTCCACCGGTGATGGTTACGGCGACCGTCTGAGGGCTACTGATTAACGTTCCGCTGTAGCCATAATTTAGCTTAGTCCGGTTCAGCACTACGGCCCCGGCGGCCGGTTGGAAATTGAAGGAATTAATAATCAACTCGCCCCCCGTGCGGCTGACGGGCGCGTTCCCATTCAATAGCCAAAGGTTCAAATGGACGCGCTCTTGACCGACCGGCGGAATGTACGCGCCGCTGTAAGTCCATTGGTAGATGATATCGGTGGGCGCCGGAGTGCTGGACCAGCCATTCCAAGTCCGAAACGTCACGTGGTCAGCAGCCCATTCCATTTGCGATGTGAATTGGCTGGTGGACGGCTGCGAATAGTACATGATATTGCCAGGTACGGTATACGGTTGTACGACGACCTGAGCGTTATACGGGCTGGCTACAAGTCCGCCCGTGCCGCTATATTCATTGTCCAGTTCTTGACCGGGAGCGGCATAAATAAACAAAGGAGCAGCTACCGTATTCCGATCAAGTTGACTAAGATTCGAGCTGATGTGCACTGTGTATGTGCCGTAACCTAGCGATCTCAACAGATAGACTTCGCCACATTGCCAGACATTATTTATCTCCGTGATCTTTAAGTGCAGGCCGTCGGAGGCGACACTGACCACCGACGGATCACTGGACCAGAAGTTGGGGCCGGGATCGAATTGGTCGCTGGGTGCGTTGCCTGTCGTCTTGATGCCCCATGTGTAACCGCTAAAATTCACGCTGATAGGCGTCGATGGGTATTCCGTCGACGCTAGAACGCCCGCATCAAGAGCCGGATTCGTTATCTCCGTCGCTGCGGGCGTGTAGTTGGCCGGATTAACCAACAAAACTACAAGGCTGCTCCATGGATTGACGAAGCTGCTCCACGACCCATCGGGAGATATGTTAGTGAACGGTGCATCCACATATGGCTGCACATACCATTCATTGGTTAGAGCATAAATGACGACTTTGACTTGGCTCGTGTCGACGTTGTACGCATGACCTGATATTTCATTCGCGCCGGACGCGGGAGTATCGAGCGTGACGGTCGGCTGCGACTGCCCTTGTATAAAAGGGAGGGCAAGAGCTGAACATAGCAGTACTCTTAGTAGCCAACACGCCGCCGGCGGGCAGCCTCTCTTGGTCGTGACGTGCCCCAGAATCAGCAACCGGCAACGCGGCTCTTCGTCTCGGTGATATTGCGACATGGCAGTGTACCTCCAAGAAGAATACGCGCTCGCTCAACCGAACACAATGAAAATTCGAGGTGGTCCCTGAAGATACGCCACCATCGAGTCGGCGCGGAACCAAATTGTCAGTCATTCCTTGACACTGTGCACACAGCTCACAAAAACTGTAAACTGCGTAGCGATGCCTAACTACTTGGAGGATCCGGCTCGATACCCTTTGGCTGTGGAACTTGGAATCGTGCTATTTTGCCAGCGCTGGCTCCAGGCCGAGTTGGCACAGGTGGCGATATGCCCCCTGCGCTTGCTTTCCCGGCGGCGTTTCGAATCGCCGCACGGCCACCGTCTGCACCGACTCGCGCTGTGGTTGCAGCGAATCTTTGAGAATCGTGTAACCACCCGTATAACCGCGGGCCCTCAGTTCCCGCAACAGCACCTGCGCATTCCACACGCCCGCCTTTTGTCGTTCAGGGCGGTCAATCGGACGATGAACGAAGGTGGCAAGCCAGTCCACAAGCCCGCTTTGAGCGCCTGCTGCGCGACACCAACGTCCCCATTGGGCTCCTCGTCAACCAGGACGCTATTCGCGTGGTCTACGCTCCTCGCGGGGAAACCGCGGGCCACCTCACTTTCCCGATTCAAGCGATGTGTGAAACTGCGGGACGTCCAATGCTGGCCGCGCTGCATTTGCTACTCGACGCTCAGCGGCTCTTCGCACTTCCGAAAGAACAGAGCCTCCCATAAGTTCTTCAGGCCAGCCGGCGGGTATCAGAACGAAGTCTCCATCCAACTAGCCGGACAGGTTCTGCGTGCGCTCAACGAACCGTGTCGGGGATTCAACGAAGCCAACCTGTCGACCAGGGGTGCTCTTCTCCAAGAGCTCACGCAGAAGGCACCCGAAGGAATCTACGGCGGCGTGCTAACCACGCTCATGCGCCTGGTTTTCCTGCTCTATGCCGAAGACCGCAACCTGATGGCCCAGGATCCGAAAAATCCGATGGACAGTGCCGAGGTCTACCAGCGTTTTTACGGTCTCATCGGCCTGCACGAAAAGCTACGCGAGGATGCCGCGGCCTATCCGGCCACCATGGACCAACGGTTCGGTGCCTGGGCCCAATTCCTGACTCTTTCTCGACTGATCCACGATGGCGGCGGTCACGGCCACTGGCGGCTCCCGGCAGGTCGAGGCCGTCTGTTTGACCCTGACGCCTGCCCATTCCTTGAGGGGCGTCCTTACACGAGCACAGCTGTCCTCACCCACTTGGAGACAGTTGGGTGTATACTCGCTAGACTGGAGTCCCCAAATGGAAATCTTTTCACGGGCGCAATGTTGTTTAGGTTCCTATGTGCCGTCCAACAAGCTGGTCCTCCTCGCGGCCATCTTCTTGGGCTGTGTGAGCGCCATGTGGGCGGACCCGCTTACGGCCGTCGCGTGTGACTTTTCTTCTCATCCGGGGCTGTGCGAGGCCCCAACCGCGAATTGGAGCAACGTATCCGTCTGGGGAGTGTATAACCCTCAAACGGGGCGCATCTCTCCAACCGGGGACGACAGTGGACTTCCTCTCTTCTATCCCAACAATGGTGCTTTCGGCCAGAACCACTACAGCGTCTCTATTTCGGCAATTAATTCGCAGATCACCCTAGACGTCGACGGAATAACCGTCGATAACATTTCTGTCTTTAACGGGTCAACGTTAAATACTGTAAGCGGAACCCATACCGTTATCAACAACGGAATAAGTCAAGTCGCAGATTTTGCTAACCTTCAAAACGCAGGCGTTTTGGATAACGGTTTTGATCTGCCTCTTGGTTCCAGCACGCTCGTCAACAACAGCGGGTTTATTGTTAATACGGCTACGGGCACTATCTTTAATGATAGCGTGATCGATAACCTATATGGACCCCTTACCAATAACGGCGTGCTTTTAAATTCATCTGGATCCACCCAATTTCAACCCATCCGAAGTGTTCTTAACAATTACAGTCCTATTGACCCATTCCTTGGAGGCGGGTTCACGAACAACGCCACGCTAAATAATGCGGGCACTGTTAACAATATATATGGTGGATACACAGATCCGTTCGGTGAACCAATGCCTGCGATCATCTCCAATAACGGCACACTGAACAACGGCCTCTTGGCAAACATTGGCGGAGTGCTCACGAACCTTCCCGGTACGCTTAACAATGGCTCAGGCACGATACTAAACAACAATGCCAGTGGAACGATCAGCAATAACGTCGACAGCGTTTTGAACAACGCCGGCACCCTGAACAATTCTGGTATATTAAACAATCACGATGGTGCCACGCTAAGTAACTCTGGAACGTTGAATAACTCCGGAGCGATCTCCAATACTGGTACAATCAACAACGCTGGCTTGCTTAGCAACTCAGGTACTTTTGTTAACGATGGGACTTTGAATAACTCCGGGACAGTCATCAATACGGGAATGCTCACCGCATCACGAAATTTAAACAATGACGGGTTCCTCGAGAACACCGGATCGGGCACGCTGTCGAATGTCGGTTCGCTTAATATCGGCGCGTCCGCAACTTTGCAGAATGATGTCCATGCAACTCTAAACAATGGCGCATTGACAAATAGTGCATTTCTAATCAACAACGGAATGCTGAGTAATCTGGGCACGTTGAACAACTCCGCTTTTCTCATCAACTATGGCACTCTGATGAATACTGGAATTCTTAATAACTCGGGATCGAATCTCAGCTTCCCGGCCACTATTCAGGACTATGGAGCTTTGATAAACAGAGGGACGCTTAACAATGCGGGCGTAATAAATGTATATTCTGGTGGTTCTATTCAGGATGTGGGAACATTTAACAATAGTGGAACTGTGACTACTGGTACGGATCTAAACGGATTTGTGGTGCTCCAAGGTGGAGTACTCGACAACTCAAGTACTGGCACACTGGCTGTGAACGTCCTGGATGTAGCAGGAAATTTAGAGAATGACGGTAACATTTTCATGACTGCATCCTATCCACTAGTAATCGAGTCGACGGGTACTCTCTCAGGCAATGGAACTATTGTCGGTAATATTGTTAACAATGGGAGGGTGAGCCCGGGCCACTCGCCCGGTGTGTTGACTGTTGACGGCAACTACACGCAGACCGCTACCGGTATCTATTTACTTGAGTTAGGCGGCCCACTGCCTGGAGAATACGATCTACTGATTGTAAGTTTGACAGCCATGCTCGGTGGGACGCTCGATATTGAGCTAATGAATGGGTTTGTTCCTGCTGGACAGTCTTTTCCATTCCTAGTCGCTGGGAACGTGATTGGAGATTTTTCGAATGTTGCCTTTTTGAATTGTGGGAATTGCTCGTTTAGCCTGCTCAACGATGGTAGAGATATATCGCTCGTGGCGAATGCAATGCCCGAACCCTCCACTTTCGTGATTATGTCGATTTCCATAGTGTGGATTTTCATCCGCGTTCATCGTACGCGGACCCCGGTCGCGAGTCGCTGCCGCCGAATGGCAGTTCAATAGTTATGGCCTCACCGGGTGCAAGGACGGTGCCTTTGTTCGGGCGAAGAAGCGTGGTCGTATTTATAATAGGAACGATCTTCGGTGGTGGCTGTGGTGTGGGGATTTTGACATGGATAAAGCGCTCGGCACCGCCTATTAACAGTCCGTTTCAGGCTGTTCTGCTCGACACGGGGCAGGCGTATTATGGGAAGGTCGATTTGCTCGGAACTGGTTATCCAGTCCTCCGAGATGTGTACTACGTTAAAACGGCAACCGACCCGCAGACGAAACAAGTTACGAGTGTGTTAGTCCGGCGCGGTCGTGAATGGCACGCTCCAGACTTAACTGTATTGAACGCGAGGCACATTGTTATGATCGAGCCTGTCGGTCGAGAGTCCAAAGTTGCACAGCTCATCGCGGAGCAGGAAAAGGAGAAATAGCTTAACGCCACGGTTACATCACGAGTCGGCGCGAACCCTTCCCACCCGATCCATTCTCGAAATTCATGCCGAACTGAAACAAATAGTTGTGGTCCGCAAGAACTGCGTTCGAACCCAGACGACCGTTCAATAAGAGTTGGTAGAACGTGCGATCCTGAGCGTTCATGGCCGCGTCACTATCCTTATTAACCGCTCTGCAACACTGCTTTCATACCGCAGCGCTGGCGCTGCTGGACCTGGATGGTCGCGTTAATGGCCCGTTCCCACAGCGCCCTATCGGCTGAGAATCTGTTTCTCCGGAAGCAGTTGGCGCTTTTCCAGGAGCGGAAGGTCAAACCCAGCCGGGCCGACGATTCCACGCGATGGATGATGGCGGCGCTGACTGGCGCGATGCGCTGGTCGCAGTCCAGGCGGACACACTCCTCCTCTGTTGGCACCGCAAAGGATTCCGACTATTCTGGCGCTGGAAGTCGATTCGGCAACATCCGACGGCAATTGCCGCCGGGCAAGGAACCTTTAGTGTTGAGTTCCCGCGCGAGATGGGCTCTGGTTAAACCACCTGCGGCTCTATGGCATCGCTGCCTGGTTCCGGCGAGCACTATGGTGCCGGATGGATAACGCCACTACTAGGGTAGTGTTAGCGATCATCTGAAAACGTATTTTTCTGAACGCCCTGCCGACCGGTACCGGCACGGGATGGCGAGGAACGGATCAATCCATGAGCTGTCTCGACCGCAGATGATGCATCGGCACAACGTTTGTGGCTGCGTTTGACTCGGCGAAGTGATCGTTGGGGCACCTTGATCTGTCACCGCAGTCCCTGCCGCCTTGGCGCGATAGCGCCGCTGGCAACGGCGGTGGGCTTCTCTGCCTGACTCACCTTGCTGGTAACAGCGATTGGCCATCTTCCGTTGCTGACGCCTGACCGACACGCGGCAACCGGGGCAGCAGTAGCGCTGCCCACGATCACAGTCGACGCAGAGAGGGAATACGGCTCGGCGGTCCGGATTGCCGCATAGTTTCTGCCGAAGAACCGGAGTGCCGTCGACGGACACATTCGCCACTCCGGAATTATGCCATCGGCAAAGACAGAAGTGAAGTTGATTTACTGCACCTACCGCCCTTGATGATCGGACAGATGATTCGCGCCTGCGGCGCGGATGATGTTGCTCCTCTCGGCTCAAAGTCCAGAAAACTACGTTTTCAGATGATCGCCGACAGGGTAGTTCACCTCAAAGTCGATCTGTAGCATGCGAGACCAGAGAGCGTTAGGGATGACTGGCCCTTCTGCGATTGCGACGACAACAACAAGGGACAACCCACAAGTCGACGAAACAGTTATTGGAAGCCGATTCTTGGATATCCTCGCCGAATCGGCGAAGGTGTGAAACGCGTGAACCGCCAGGGGAACTCTTTGGAGGCTGCCATTTCGCAGTGAAAGTGAAGCTGGAGACGATAGCCTTAAAGATCGAGTTTAATGCCCAACCATCGGGCGAGTTGATAGCTGAGATCGCGGCGCGGTTGGTTCCCTCTTGGTTGAATTCGATGAAATAAACCGACTTCGCTGATATTGTCGTTTACTCGGATGTTTTGGCCCCCCTGGGCATAAATCAAGATTTTTGCGCAATCGTTCGGGGCTTATGCTCTCCTCCTTTTCTCATTGTGGAGGGCAGATTCGAACACGATCAAATCCGCGTTGTCATCCCTCGACTGAACCGCGTTCGAAGAACAGTTATGAAAAACAAACCGACGATGCCTAAGACTAGAGAACCAGGTTCGGGAGTTTCGCTTGCGCTTGTTGGGCCGTTAGCATACACCAAATACCCCCAGTCGGGGTCGAGGGTATTCGATGAGTTGAAATCGTTGATAGCCAAGTTTATCTGGTCGGTCCCGTAGTCCGAAAGGTTCGGGTTGAAATAGGATGGGAAGCCCGTCCCCTGAACCAAGTCGTAAGGTGGATTTAAGTTCAAGGCGGTGTAGGTCGTATCAAAGGAGCCAACAGCCGGATAGTCGCTGCTAATTGTTTCAAATTGGATGGCATCCTGTTCATGGCCCGGCGCAACAAAGTAGTTGTAGTAAAGTGTAAAGTAGAGGTACCCGAGCGTTGAAAACGTCAGCGTTCCGGTTGAGGTCTGAAAGCTCATGGTCACACCATCAGTAGCGCCCGAACAAAAAAATGCAGCGGAATTGGAAGTCTGGCCCTCAACTTGGCAACTGCTCTGATTCGCGCTGACGGAATATGTCAAAGTGTCTCCAACCTGGATTGGAGAAACCAAGGGATATCCTGGAGTATTGGTCGCATCGTATACGAGGTCTACTGTCGACATAATTGTGAAGTTAAGCGGTGCGGCGCTGGCGCAAAGTGCCATGCTTGCCATGATCGTCATGAGTTTCGCTACCATCTTCAACATCCGTTGTTGAGATTCGCTAAAAAGGAACTTACCCAGGATTTCCATTTTAGCTCCTAAGATTGGGCTTTAGCATATCACAAACTCCCAAGTCTTGATCCTCCGAAGCGCAGTTTTTTCTCCGGGAGCCTTCTTTTGCCTCTGCCAGGTACCAAGTTCCACCCGCCGGAAAAACCGAAAACCGGGAAGCTGCGTCTCTTCAGTGATTTCCACAAACACCGTCTCCGACCTCCACGTCATGGTCGCCTGATTTCGCTGGTGTCACCGCACTCCCGCTACCCGGTCGCTACCGCTAAGCGCTCGATCTGCCGGACCATGCTCCCGAACAACCGCCGTGTAAGATGACTCTCGGCCAGCATCAGCCAGTAGTACCGGGCGTGCTTGACCAGCCTCCCGCCCGTCTTCACCAGCCGTTGCCGCAAACTGGTCAGCGACCAGTTCTCGATCTTCTTCGGCAACACCAACCCCCGCCACAGATTTCCCAAGTTGTAGGCGATGGCGGGTCTAATTACTCCAGCGCTGCCTTCGACGCCACGCCGTGCACCGAATAAGCCTGATCCCTGCGGAGGCTATTGGGCGTGCATGAACGGGAACGGGAAAGACCCAACAATGCAACAGGTAATAAAGGGCGGCGGGAATAAGGGGTGGCCAAGTGACGACAACAACCCGGATGATAGTCAGTGAGTTCAAGGGTCTCGCGTACCAGGGTCGCCGGTTGCTCGCGACGCGCAAAGTAGATAGCTGCATGCTGGCGATGCCACTGGAAGCCGAGGTACCAGTTGGCAACAATTCCCGCCAGTTACGCCCCTCAAGGCCAGTCATTGCCACGTGGTTTTGAGCGCGAAACGCGTCGGACCAGCTGATCGCAACGGAGATTTTATTTGCCGCGATCTACCTGCGTCGACGCCTTTACCCGGACCAACCGGGTGACCCGGCACATTTTCTTGCGTTTCCGAGTTGTGGAAGTGGGTTTTGAACTGCCCCAGTTATATGTACCGTTTCCAGTGCGAGTTTTTCCAGTTTTGGACTAAAAGGCTGTAGATAAAATTGAGGATGCGATAAGCCGAGAGTTCAATCAAGCTCAACAGGGTTCAATAAGGCGGCCACATCTGGTTGCAATAGTAGCCATTGAAAATAAGGCATTTTCGCGCGAGGCCGGAATCCGCCTTGGGCACATGTGCGCTCCCTTCTGGCGTATCTTTAGATTCAACAACTTAGAAAACTGGCCTTGTTGAACTCGGTGGAACTTTGAGGAATTCACGTCTACAATTTCGACTACATTTGCTCAGCGAAGAATTCCAGGGCATCCGCAAGTGCTTGGAAAGCAAGGCATCACGACCTCGACTTGCGAAGGAGCGCACCTGCTTTTGCGGCAGGAGTTCGCATCCAGATCGACCGGTCAGTTTTCTACTGCAGTTGACAGACGCGAAGAGATCGCGCGTAATCATGGCGTCTCCGCTCCGCTCAAGCTTGGCCACAGTTACCGGTGTCCAACGTTTATTTCAAGTGCAAGCCAGTCAGATCTTTTCAGTCTAATCACCTGCTTGTGGCCGGTTGTAGTTATACGGATCTGGCACATTGCGCCGGCAGCTTTGCAATCCGCTATAAAGTCATCAGTGGACCATTCGAATGCGTGAGATGAACGCTCCTCCTGGAATCGATACCGTTGCCCGATTGCCACGAGCAATCCGGCAGCACCGCGATCCAAAAAATGCATGTGCCAAGCCTTCGCGGTCGGCAGTGCTGATGCTACTCCCAACAGTTCAAGGTTCAAGTTCGCAGGCGCAACAGATTCGGTGGATGGAATGTCCGGCGGATCAATCGCTTGAAATGAAAGTGATACTGCGAAACGGGGCGGAGGCACGAATGTTTTTGATTCATGCATACTCTCGCTCGAAGACCTATCTAGGACATCCGCGGGTTGGGTACGGTGAGACAGTACTTCGCGCTGCGGGACCTTTGTCGCCGTTCCCACCGATGCTGTTTGGGGCGGTAATCCGACCTTTACATCTGCATCCGGCTCTCCGTTAGGAATCACTTGCTCCGGCTGACCGATTTCCGGCTCTACTGAAACCGACGCGGTAACGCTCGGAACCTTAGCCGGTAATTCCTTTTCGGAGCGGAAGTGACCACCGCCGTGATGTAACTTCTGTGCTCCCACTATCGTTAGGGCTAGCACGACAAGCCCGAGGATAGCCTTGACGCCCAGAAACAGAGAACGCCACATTCGTTGACGAGCTTTGCCGTTGGCAAGGAGACCTGACGTAGTTCCACTATTCGCAACCCAGTGCGGCTGTTGAGCGTTCCGAGCGGTAGGACAGTTGTCATGTGTATCAATAGCAGTCGCGTCAGGCTCGGAAGTCAACGCGGTATTGCCCGCGGCAACACATGTGGACATTACAGGCAGCGCCAAACCCTCCAGTGCCGCGTGGAAAGCATCCGCTGACTGGAATCGGTCGATGGGATTCTTCGCGATCGACATCAGAATGATGTTGCTCAAGTCCGTCGGTATCTTTGGATCAAACTCGATTGGCGGTACGGGATTTTGTTGAAGGTGAGCCATGAGTACGGAATAGTCCCTTTCACCGTGGAAAGGCTGACGGCCAGTGACAATCTCATAAAGCACAATGCCTACTGAGTAAAGGTCGCTCCGGACATCCACGTTCACGACGTTGTTGATCTGCTCGGGCGACATGTAGTGCAACGAACCGATAATCACGCCAGTTCTGGTGAGATGCTGTTTCCACGCGCCGGAATCCACTTCGCGTAATACATCTCCGTGATCTTGACGCTCGAATGACCAAGCAGCCTCGATACATCGCCAATCGGGACGTCCCGCAATAGGGCGCGGACGGCG